>Ga0194131_10000576_pt1 | contig 62392 bp, 55 predicted proteins | sample TA2KigO120mmetaG_FD_148631 | JGI IMG/M metagenome (GOLD analysis project Ga0194131, IMG submission 148631) | Freshwater microbial communities from Lake Tanganyika, Tanzania - TA2015053 Kigoma Offshore 120m | ecosystem: Environmental > Aquatic > Freshwater > Lake | place: Tanzania: Lake... | reverse complement strand
TGCCGCCGCCAATCCTGCAACGTCTTCGACTGGCTTGTCGAGGCAGTCCAAGCCCACCACAATCAACAAAGGGCAATATCTCTATTGCCCGCGCCGTGAACCAATACTATGCAGCCCAATCCGCAGTTCCGCGGGATCCAGGAGCCGGTGAAGCGTTGAAGCGTTGAAGCGTTGAAGCGTCGAGCCGAAAAGTCGTACAACATTCACAGCCCCAGATGTACCCGGTGACATGAGGCTGTCATGACGAAGGTGGTTGAAGCGTTGGTGGGTGTGGCCGGCGAGGTGCAGTTGCTGGAGCCGGTTTCGCTGGCGGCGCCGCGACGTGCCTTCGTCATCATCATGGATGACGATGGCATCCCGGCGAGCGGCGATGCCTTGCTACCGGGTTCCAGTACCGGCCCGGACAGCGACATGAGCGAGATCGAGGAGATGGTGGCGTGGGCACGGCTGCAGTCGGAGAAGTGACAGGCTTGCTGTCGCGCGACCAGGTGCGGGCGCTGGATGCTCGCGCCATTGCGGCGGGCATCCCCGGCGCGGTGCTGATGGAGAACGCGGGCCGCGGCGCTGCCGACCTGCTCATGTCGTTGGGCATTCATGGTCGCATCGTCATCTGCGCCGGCAAGGGGAACAACGGCGGCGACGGCTTCGTCATCGCCCGGCATCTCGCCATCTGGGGCGTTGATGTCCGAGTTTTCGTTGTCGTTGATCCGGCCGAATTGACCGGCGCTGCCGCGGCGCAGTTCCAGGCCATGAGGGCGAGCGGCATCCAGGAGGAACGCGGCGACGCGACACGAGTGGCGGAATTCCTGGCCGGAGCGGAGTGGGCGGTTGATGCGCTCCTTGGCACAGGCTTGACCGGAATCGTGCGCACGCCTTATGATTCCGTCATCGACGCGATCAATTGCAAGGCGCGGCGCGTCTTCGCCGTTGACATCCCGTCAGGGCTCGATGCCGATACCGGGCAGCCGCTCGGCATCGCGATCCGGGCCGAACATACAGCCACCTTTGCCGCACTCAAGCAGGGCTTCGCGCGACCGGAAGCCGCCGCCTATCTGGGCAAGGTGCATCTCATCGACATCGGCATCCCGAAGTCGATTGCCCGAGAATGAATACGGGACGACCCCCGTCAACGAATCCGCCAGTCCGGGACCTTGCGACAAGTAGACTCCAGATCCGTACTTGCGCCCGTGGCTTGATCATGAGATTCGTTGCCGGGGCGCCAAGAGGGGGGTGGCAACGCAATCAATCCGCATTCCGCGAGCATACAATGCCTCACAGGAGGCCGACCGACATGCGCATCGTCATGATGGGGACTGGTACGTTCGCGGAGCCCACTCTTGAAGCCCTGCTCGCCAGCAAGCATACGGTCATCGGGCTGGTCACGCAGCCGGACCGCGTGATGGGAAAGGAGCGCGGCTCGACCCGGCAAGTCGGCCGCGGCATGAAGGACATCGCCGTCGAACGGCACATTCCGGTCTTACAGCCGGAAAGCATCAACACGCCGGCAGGCGCCGCCGCGCTCAAGGATCTCAACGCCGATTTGCTGGTGGTAGCTGCCTACGGGCAGATTCTCTCGAAGGACGTGCTGGCCACGACACCGCACGGTGGCATCAATGTTCATGCCTCGCTGTTGCCGAAATATCGCGGCGCGGCGCCGGTGGCCTGGGCGATCTACCACGGCGAGAGCGAAACCGGCGTGACCGTCATCAAGATGTCGGTGTCGCTGGATGCCGGCGACATGCTCGCCCAGGAGAAGATCACCATCGGCCCGGACGAGACCGCCGGCGAGCTAGAGGCACGGCTCGCCCAGCTTGGCGCTCGACTGGCCGTCCAGGTCGCCGACCAGATCGCCGCCGGCACGGCACACGGCCTGAAGCAAGATAAGTCGCTCGTCAGCAAGGCGCCAAAGCTCACCAAGGAGCATGGCCTGATCGACTGGAGCCGTCCGGCCGAAGCCGTCTGCAACCAGGTTCGGGCCATGCAGCCGTGGCCGACGGCGTACACGTTTCTGCATCAGCCGGGGCAAGCGCCGTTGCGCGTCATCGTGAATCGAGCGCGGCCTTTCGTGGGGCAATGCGATCCGGCTCCCTGTGGCCGGGTCGCAGTCGCTCAGCCCGGACAGCTTCTTGTGGCCGGCGGCGCGACCGGCGCCGGGCAACAAACGGTCGTCGAGATCCTGGAGCTGCAACCATCCGGCAAGCGGCGCATGTCGGCGGCGGATTTTCTGCGTGGCCGGCCGCTTGAGGCAACGGCATGGCTTGGCGGCGAGTCGCCGGACAGTCGCCCGCAGGCGTGACCAGCGATCGACAGGGTGGTGTTTGCGCCAGCTGGAGGACAATGACAATTGACCGCGATGCAGCCAAAAGCTCTTTCACCATGGAGCTTCATCGTCCCAAGGATTGCTCTTCATGTCGCGGATGCGGTCAAACTCGGGATCTAGCCACAGCAACTCGCATTGCCGCGCAAACGCGATATCAGGCTTCCGTTTTCTTGCGAGTTCACGAAGCAACGTGTCGATCATGATGAGTTGCTGTCCCCGTGGCAGTTGCTTGAAATGGGTTTTGAGCCAGGAAAAGAACTCCGACGCGCGGATGCCCGAGCTTCCCAGTCGACAGAGCACTTGAAAAGCGCTGTTCCGCGCCGGGTGGTCGGATGATGAAGCGAAGCGTGCTAGCGCGTGCCAGGCCGATTCTCCCACTTGCTAAGCAATTTCCTCCAAGGTATCTCGCCAGCTCAGGTCCCAGGCAAACTGCAGGCCCGTGGAATAAGCCTCACCAGGTCGAAAACCGCGCGGCAGTTCCTGCTTGGACCGAAATCGATCGCAACGATCGAGCAACGACTCAGCCTCAAGAGCGGTCAGCGTTCGCGAAAGCGTCTTTGTTGCATTCTTCCATGCTGTCTTGTCGCGGACCTCCAGCACGGTCGCAACGATCCTCTCCTCCAGCGTGTCGGCGGGGACGTAGAAGCCAGGAGCGTCACGGTCGACAGGGACGGAAACAGGCATGTTCGCTTGCCGCTCTTTCCGGCTACCGGCCTCGCGCTCGCGCAGACTCTTGGCCACGTCTGGATCGCGAACCGCCACGCGGACAACGGCGCCTCGATCTGTCTTGAGGAAGAGGTACTTGTCGCTGGCATGCACCTCGCCCACGTACCATGGACACCGGCAGGCTTCCGCGATCCAGATCAAGTTCGCTCTTTCAATCTACGCCGTCCCAGTCCCCCTGGTACTCCATGAAGAAGCGCAGCTTGCCATCGGCCGTCGAATTGAGTTCATCGAGAGGCAAGAGATGATGGCCACCGGCCCCGGAGTAGAGGTACGGCATGCACTCTGGCTCTCGCGAAGGCCAACGGCCGGCAAACGCATAGAATCTGCGCAAAGGAAAGGGCAAAGTCCGCTTGGTGAGGTCCGCCGAATCACCGTATTCCGGCCTCCCAGGACCGTACCACCACTCCAGGAATCGCTCGAGGCGATGTAGCAACTCGGCGGTGGAATCGGCGCCGATCAGAGTGAAGTCCTGCATCTTGACTCCTTGCTATTTTCCCAGCCATGCCTGGAAGCCAGCGATAACTTCCCGATATCAGTCACTTTTCCCACGGTACTCTGGGGGAGAAGGGAGTCCGGGTTATTCACGCCACCATTCCTTGGCCGCACGGCTAATGCAGATCTCGCTTCCCGCGCCCGCCATACTTCCGTTAGAATAAGCCTTATGAAGGACTTGCAAGGGGTGCCCCCGATGCCGACTAATTCCAATTCTTCTTTGCGAAGTGCCATCTTAGCCGACGCGCTGGACGCTATTCCCATCCAGGACGAAGACGAGGAGGAGATGGGAGCAGTTGCGCCGTTGCAGGAAGGCATGGAGGGCCGGCGACAGTGACCCCCAATCAGGCCAAGAAGCTTTACATCGAGACCGTCGGCTGCCAGATGAATGTGCTCGACAGCGAGCTGGTCGTCGGCAGCCTGCGGCGGCAGGGGTACGTCCTGACCAGCGAGGAAACCGACGCCGACGTCATCCTCTTCAACACCTGCAGCGTTCGCCAGCATGCCGAGGACAAGATCTACAGCGCCCTGGGCCGTCTGCGCCGGCACAAGCGCAGTCATCCGGAAACGCTCATCGGCGTCCTGGGCTGCATGGCCCAGAAGGACCAGGAGCTGATCCGCCGGCGGGCGCCACACGTGGACATCGTCTGCGGCACCGGGCAGCTGGCCCGCTTGCCGGAGCTCATTGACGAAGTGCGCCGCACCGGCAAGCCGACGATGGCCCTGAGCCTGGACCGCACCGAGTCGCGCCACGAAGTCGAGGCCAGCTTCGAGAGTTACGATCCGCTGCGCGATCCGTCGATGCGGCCGTCGCCGTTTCAGGCGTCTGTCCGCATCATGATCGGCTGCGACAAGTTCTGCACCTACTGCATCGTGCCCAGCGTGCGCGGGCCGGAGCAGAGCCGGCCGCCGGCGCACATCGCCGCCGAGGTCCGCCAGCTGGCTGCCGAGGGCTGCAAGGAGATCACGCTCCTGGGGCAGACGGTCAACAGCTACAAGCACCAGGCGGGAGACGGCCGCCAGTATCGCCTGGGCGACCTGCTGGCCTTGATTCACGACACGCAAGGCATCGAGCGCATCAAGTTCATCACCAACTTCCCACGCGACATGTCGGACGACCTGCTCGACGCCGTGCGCGACCTGCCGCGCGTGAGCAAGTACCTGCACGTGCCGGCGCAATCGGGCTGCAACGACGTGCTCAGGCGCATGAAGCGGCTGTACACAGTCGAGTTCTATCGCGACATGCTGGCCCGCAGCCGCGACAAGGTCCCGGGCGTGGCCATCAGCAGCGACTTCATCGTCGGCTTTCCGGGCGAGTCGGAGGAATCGTTCCAGCGCACCTGCGACCTGGTCCGCGACGCCGGCTTCAAGAACAGCTACATCTTCAAGTACAGCCCGCGCCCCGGCACCAAGGGGCACGAGATGTTCGCCGACGACATCCCTGAGGAAGTCAAGCGCCGCCGCAATAACGACCTGCTTGCCGTCCAGAACCAGCGCAGCCAGGAAGACAACCGCCGATTCCAGGGCCAGCGTGTCCGGGTCCTGGTGGAAGGCCCGAGCAAGACGGCGCTCAAGAGCGATTCCCCCGGTCCGCGCCAGCTCACCGGCCGCAGCTGTACGGATCACATCGTCGTGTTCGACGGCAACGAGCGACGGACCGGCCGGATGATCGAGGTCGATATCGAGGAGACCAGTGCCCTGACCCTCTTCGGCCGGGTGGTGACGGAAGAACGAATCGGCGGCGACGTGGCCGCGGCTTCCGTGAGAGAATCCCGCGTCAGTCTGCCGGTCGTGATCTGACGGCACGGAGAGGGGCATCGCTGTGCTCAGAACGGCATTCGGGGTCGCGTCGGCGATGATCCTGCTGCTTGGTTGCGGCGGCAATCGCGTCAAGAATAGTGAAGTTATCTGGCGTCCATTCGATTCGCCCGAAGGGAAATTCGGCATCGAGCTTCCCGGAGACCACCGGACGACCTATTCCCAGCAAGGCGACATCGCGGTGACAACGCTGAATGTCCCGTTTCCCGACAAGGATTTCTCCGTTTCCGTTGGCAGGCTGCTCGCGGTCGACATTGACCTGCTGGCGCCGATCCGCGAACTCGCCAAGGCCCACAATGGCAACATCGTGACGACCGGGAAGCCGGGACAAAGGTTCTACGGTCATCCGGGTCGAGAGTTTGAGATCGAAGTCGAAAAACCCAGGCGCGGCTTCGCCAGCGGCCGAATCCTGATCGCCGACGGCAAGATTTACCAGATTCTCGCGATTGGAGAAGCGATGCAGCTATCCGATCCACTTGTCCAGAGATTTCTGAATTCATTCACCATCGCCAAGTGAGAGGCTGTCCGAAAAGCGTCAGTGGTTGGGCAAGGGGTCTGACCACTTTTCGGACAGCCTCTGATCTGAGAGCACAGGGGCCGCGAATGGATGTGTAGGCGCCAACCGGAGGAAACGCGCATGCGACAACTCGCCACCTGTCTATTCGCCGCGACGCTGGGAGTGCAGACGCCTGCCAGCGCACAGAATCCGCCGCGCGTGGAGTTCACGCGACTCGTCGCTCACTGGGATGGCTACGGCGAGCCGGGCTATCTCGACTTCATCAGCGACGCCCGGCCGCAGATTGCACAGGTCGGCTTCTACGGTGCCCACTTCTGGAGCCTGGCACACACTCCCGAGTACAAGGGGTACCCGGCCCACTTCCCGGTGCGCGGACTGGCGGAGTGCGGCGACGGGTTCACGAAGCTCAACGGTGAGTTGCATCGCCGCAAGGCCAGGGTTGTCGGGCATTTCAACGTCATGTTCCTGGTAGGGGATCCGGACGGGCCCAAAGGGCCGCGCGGCTTCTTCAAGTTCTATCGCGATCTCTGGGATGAAAAGGCCCTCGGCCCGCGCCCCGTGGCCAACCCGCTTGACCTGCTGGAAAAGAACGCCGATGGCACGCCCATCGTCAACACCACGTACCAGATCGGCGGCATGAAAGAGTACTGGGGTTGCTTGAGCAATCCACACTGGCGCGCCGTGCTCAAGGCGTGGGTGAAGGCCGGTATCGCCCGCGGCGTCGATGGCTTCATCAGCAACTATTTCTACCGGCACAACTGCCTGTGCACGCACTGCCAGAAGAATTTCCGCCAGCATCTGCGCGACCTGGGACCGAAGCGACTCGCCGCGCTCGACATCAGGGACGTGGACGCCGTGCGCTTCAAGGAGATCGTCGGCTGGCACGATCCCAAGGAGTCGACACCGCTCCGGCGCGAGATGCTGCGTTTTTCGCAGATCAGCATTAAACAGGCCTATGACGATGTCTTCGTCAAGTACGGCCGGTCGCTGAAGCCGGACCTCATCCTCGCGCAGTGGAACCACCTGGGCGACTTCAACCAGATCAACGGCGACGAGCGTTGCCTGCTGCCCAAGGAGATGTGGGGCAAGGATGAGGACTACACCTGGTACAGCACTGGCGGAGCGGCGTACTACACGGATTTGAAAGCCGGCTTTCTGGGCGAGGGAACATTGCAGGCCCGTTACATTCGCGGGGCATTCGACGACAAGCCGTTCACGCTGGGCAAGTATGAATCGACGCGCATCCGCACGGCCATCGCCGAGATGGCGGCCAATGGGGGCGCCGCCATGGGCTTCTACACGAATTTTCGCGACCTCGCCGCCCGCAAGGAGATCGTCCGCTATTACAATTTTCTCGAGAAGCACGACGGCCTGTTCCACGCAAGCCGGCCTTACGCCGAGGCTGTGCTGCTGTTCCCGCGTGAAAGCGTATATGGCGGGGACGTGGCCGCCGTCGCTGCCTTCAAGAAACTGGGCATGCAGCTGCTCAACAAGCATGTCTTGTTCGACGTGTTGCCGGACGACCTGGCGACGCCGGCGCGCCGTGCCGCCTATCAGAGCGTCTTTGAGCATTCGAAGGAGTTGCCAAGGCTACCGGACACGCTGAGCCGTTTCGAAGCCCCCGCCAGCGTGCGTGTCTCCGCCGGCCGGCCAAAGCTGAGAGACGACATCGTCCTGCATTTCGTCAACTACAATCGCAAGGAGCCGAAAGAGCCGAAGAGCGCCGGCCGCGGCATCGTCGATGAGAATCCGATTGCGGCGGACGGCGTCAAGGTGGACCTGGCGCTGCCCAAGGGATTTCAGCCCGGCAAGGTAGACTTCCTGGTGCCGGAAGAGTCGACAGCGGTCGAACTCAAGGTGGAACACACGGCGGGGCGGCTGCGCTTTGACGTGCCACGCTTCCTGGTCTATGCCGTGGTGCGGATCGAGGCACGTTAGACTTCGCCTTGCCGGACGGCAAGAATCGTATCCTGGCGTACTACTTGCACGTCTACATGCAGCCGACCTCGTACGTGTCGCCGGCGCAAGAGCTTGCTTTCGGCTGGCACGTTCCGGGGCGTGCCCCGCCGCATATGATGCAAGCAGGAGGCCCGGCCAAAATGAAACGAGCACGAGTCAAGCAACCGGTAACGGAATCGGCGACCGATCGGCTGAGCCGGCTGGACCGCGAGGCCGGTGCTTGTTGCAGTCGTGGTGAATATGCCGCGGCCGAGGCTCTCTATCGGGAAGCACTCAAGGCCGGCGAAAAAACGTTCGGAAAGCAAGCCGTCGAGGTGGCGACGATCCTGAACAACCTGGGCGTGCTCTACAAGTACATGGGCAAGTTCAACGAGGCCGGCCGGGCCTATCAACGTGCCCTGCGCATCCTCGACGCAGCGCATGGACCGGAGCATCTGTCGGTAGCGACGATCTATCACAATCTCGGCGGCCTGGAGCACGCCCGCGGCCGGTTCCAGCGCGGCGAGCCGCTGGCGCGCAAGGGACTGGAGATCCGCGAGAAATGGCGCGGCGCCGACCATCCCGAAGTCGCCGCCGATCGCGCCGCCCTGGCGGCCGTGCTCGAAGGCCAGGGCCAGCTGGAAGCGGCGGAATCGCTGTATCGCACGGCCCTCGACATTATGCAACGCAACCATGGGGCGGAGCATGTCGAGGTCGCTGTCATCCTCAACAACCTGGGCACGCTCATGCAGGCGCGCGGCGAGGAATTTCGCGCCGAGGACTTCTACCGCCGCGCCCTCAAGATCAAGGAAAAGGTGCTGGGCGAGGACCATCCGGACATTGGCAACACGCTCAGCAATCTCGCCGTGCTCTGCAAGCGCCTGGCCCGCTACGACGAGGCCGATCCGCTCTATCGCCGCGCCCTGCGCATCTTCGAGAAGTCGCTGGGCCGCGATCATCCCAGCACCAAGACGGCACGCGATAACTACGCGGCTTTTCGCGAGGCACGGCGGAAACGGCGGAAGTGACACCCCCAGACAAGCGTAATAGAACCTCGCTTGGCGGTTTCGCGCACCAATGCGCGCTCTGAAGTGTGCGAAACCCCCCAGGGACCCCCAGGGAGCCTTGACCACGCCTGTGTACAGCGAAACGCCGCGAGCATTGTTCACGGGCACGCTGGCATGCATACCTGCTCCAGCAGCTTCTCGCAGCGGTCCTGGATGAGGTCGGCGAGGTTGGGCAGCGGCTGGCCGTTGGGCAGTGCTTCTCCGACCGCGGCGAGCCAGCGCGGGAAGCCGTAGAGGACGCTGAACTCGTCGAGGCTGACAGCTTCGAGCCGGCCGTGCCGGCCGCGCTTGTCGGCGTCTTGCCAGAGCGACTTGCTCTTGCCGGTGAGAGCCAGGTCGTCGGCCGGCCGCAACAGGATGAGATGATCGACGACCGGCGGCGACAGTTCCAGCGCGGACAGCTTGATCTCGAGGTCCTTGGGCTTGCCGGGGCCGCGGCCCAGGAACAGGCCGATGCCGACCTTCCACGGCTGGCCGTCCCGGCACACCCAGTGACCGATGGTCAGCACGCCGTAGGTGGGATGCTCGCCGAAGGTCCACTCGGCGACGACGTGTTGCAGGCGCCACGGCCCGACCTTCACGCCGTGCTCGTGGCAGGCTTGCAGGAAAGCGCCGAGCCCGGACTGCAGCTCGCGCGTGGCGCCGGTGAGAGCCCCCTCAGGTGAGAGTTGATTGCGGGCCGCCATGATCTGCTGCTCCCACATCTCGCTCAAGTTGGGCATGGCCGGAGTCGCGGGAGCCGCTGCCGGGGCTGCGGGCGGCGACGCCGTCTCGACCACCACCAGCGACTTGACTTCCGGAGGCAACGGAGTCGTCGCCGGCACGGTCCGCACCAGGCTCGCCGCCTCCTGCCTCCTGCCGCCGGGCTCCTGACCCCTGACCGCGGACTCCTGTCCTCTCGCGACGTCGAACGACTGTACCGATGCTGCCTGAGCCTCTCCATAGATCACGTGATCGAACAGATGGCGATACTGCTGCAGCATGTCGCGCAAGGTCGGTTCGGTGCGGGCAATGCGCTGCACCTGCTCCTGACTGAAGGGGAACAACGGCGGCAGATCGTTGAAATCGGGCAGTTCCTCCAGGGCCGGCCGTAGCCGCGCTTCCACCACCATGCGCACAAGCTCCGCGGGCGGGGCTTCCAGACGCAGCGCCTTGATGGTTCCGTGGCCCGGCACGTGAATCGGATTGTTGAGCCGATCCTGGATGTAGCCATCGAGCGACGGCACGAAGCGGTTCCACAGGCCGCGCTCCGCAAAGACGAGAAAGCAGATGCCGTCGATCTGATGCATGACCTGGACGATGCCTGCGAAGAACGCCTCGGCCATGCGATGGCCTTCCTCGTTGCGGCGGACCAGCAACAGATCTTCGAGCTGATCGAAGGCCACCACCACGGGGATCCTGAGCTTGAGCAGGATCTCCATCAACACCTTGAAGAGCGACAGGACGAGGTCCTGCCGGCTCGGCTGCACCTTGAAGTCAAGCTCGGCGAAGCCGTAGGTGAGGAAGTTGGCCAGCTCGCTCTCGTCGCCCAGCAAGGCGGCGCGGGCGAAGCCTTGCAGGATATGCCGGCGCATGTGGCCGGCGGTCGCGTGGCTCTCGGTGCGCTCGACGTATCGGCACACCAGTTCGCAGGCGCGCTCGCCGGCCAGGTCGCACTCGGCGCAGATGCGCCGCAGCGGCGCGTAGCCGGAGGCGTAGCTGCCCGGCCGCGACAGGCTGTCCATCAACCACTGCGTGCGTTCCTGGGCTTGCGATGTGCCCATCCCAAGCAGGCGCGTCCAGCGGCCCAGCCCCGGGGCCGGGAACAGATCGAGCTGCTCTTCGCGCGTCGCCTGGCCGAGGGCCTGGTGCAGCAGCTTGCGTCCCAGGTCCTCGCTGATGAATTCGAGCGGCCGGCGGCCCTTCTGCTTGGCGCCGCCCAGAAGCGTGTCGATGATCTGAAATAGCAGATATTCCAGGAAGTCGTTGTCGCGCTGATAGGTTCCCGGCGTCACCAGAAGTTGCCAGGCGCCGTCCGAGCCGTGCTTGATGGAATGCAGCAGATGCGTCTTGCCGGCGCCCTTGTTGCCGAGGACGGGGATAATCTCGGAATGAGTGCTGGCGTGATAGCGATAGAGATCGACGACGCGCAGCAGCTGTTCGCGCTCATGGCCGAAAAGTTCCGGCACGTGGAAGCGCGAACAGATCTCGTCATCCGGGTTGCGGGCGAAGTAGTTGCGGAAAGGATTGCCGGCCCGGCGCAGCACCTCGCGCGCTCGGCTCAGCAGCAAACGATCCGTGGCAACCGCAGTGGTCATGGAACTCTCCTATTCAATGCCGCGCAGCGGCGGAATCACGTCTGGCCGGACGGTTTGCGGAGCCGTCCGGCCGGGTCGGGAGACCCGGTCCACGGGCGCATGTCAGGCTTGACTCGAACAAGTCGCCACGCGGTCGTGCTCGTAGTTCGTCCCGCAGCGCAGGCTCGCGTAGTATGCGATCTCATGGCCGACGAGCAGCGCCAGCGCCGGTTCCGGTAGCTCGTACAGCGGGCCAGTCCAGGGATGCAGAAAGACGCGCTGCTGATCGTGAAGGTCACGCAGGCCGTCGTGAAACAGTCCGACGGTCAGACCGGGAACAGACTTTTCGAGCCGCTTAAACAATTCGGGCAGCGGGCAATCATCGAGGCTGCCCATGTCGAGCCAGCGTTCCAGATGATCAAGGATGCTAGTTCGGATATCTGCGAGAGGAGCGTGGGGCGCGGCCGCCCGTGTCGGTGGCTTCAGTCGCGTCAGCACCTGGGCCAGATTGGCGTGCATGCCCTCCAGAACGGCCTGTGCCCGGCAAGCGTGCTCCAGCAACCTGGCCTGATCGGCACGCCGTGCGTCGAGTGCTTGCAGCATCGCCTCCATCACGGCAAGTGGATTGGCGGATTCAAGCAGGAAGGACCTGCCCTTGTCGGTGATGGTGCACAACTCCACCTGCGACTTGCCCCGCGTCTCGGTGCGTGTCACTCCCAGCAATCCATGGTCCTTGCAATGCTGAGCGGCCCGACGGCCGGCAGCGGAATTGGCGAACAGCCCGGACATGCCCTTGCCGGCGAGAAGCGCCACGCCGCCGGGTTCGGCGGCGGCCCGTTGCAGGGCGTCGATGACGAGCGAATGAAATGCGTCGGCCATGAACCCTCCATGGTTCCAGGCGGCGAGATAGACGGTTCCCGGACGTGGCATTATCATCAGACGCCAGGGCCTGGCAAGAGCAGAATCTCCTTTCCGCGATTGCCCAGGCTTCCTAAGATCAAGTCACGGGCCGGTTCTACCGGCTAGCCGCTAGACGAACGTCAAACCGCGCTGACGAACACCCTGAAATCAGCAACTGGGAGAGGAGAAGAACGTGGGGAAAGTGCTTCGCTGGTGCTGGCCGCCCATGATTGCGGCCGGCATTCTGGTCTTGGCCTTGCAGGGTACGCCCTGGGCCCAAAGCAAGATGGCAACCGCCGACACGCGCGCCACCGACAAGATCATCTATCTTGTCCTGCGCGATGTCGCCAATCGTGGGGCCCACCTGTTCAACAAGCAGAACGATTGGCCCGGTTGCTACCGCGTCTACGAGGGCGGACTGATCACCGTCAAGCCGTTCCTGGCCCATCGGCCCGATCTGCAGAAGGCCATTGACGACGGCATTCAGAATGCCGAGTCGCTAAACCAGGCAATTCAGCGTGCCTTCGCACTGCGCAAGGTCATCGATGCGATCCGGGAAGACCTCAAGAGCGCGCCCACTTCCAAGGACAAGTCGCCGACCGATAAGAAGGTTGTCACCAAGGACAAGACGAGCAAGGACAAGACGAGCAAGGACAAGACGAGCAAGGACAAGACGAGCAAGGACAAGACGAGCAAGGACAAGAAGACGACCAAGGACAAGGTTTCAACGAAGGACAAGGTGACGAAGGACAAGGTGACGAAGGACAAGGTGACGAAGGACAAGGTGACGAAGGACAAGGACAAGAAGAAAGAAGAGAAAAAGGTTGACGACAAAAAGTCGCCCGCCGGCAGCGGCAATGTGTCCGGCAAGGTGATGGTGGATGGCAAGACGGGGGCCTTTGGCTTCCTCACGCTGATCTCCAAGGCCGAGAAGCGCAGCTACAGCACTGCCATCGGCGGCGACGGCGCGTACGCCTTCCGCACGCCGATTCCCACGGGCACGTACACGGTCATCATCGAGACGTTGCCGCCGGAGAAGGGCAAGCCCGCTCCGGTCGTCGTCCCCGAACGCTACCGCAGTCCGGCCACCTCCGGCCTTTCGATCGAGGTCCGAAGCGGCGCGATGGTGTTTGACGTCATGTTGCAGAAGTAGCCAGAGGTCAACGAAGCCAGACAGGCGTGGCCGAAGCTCGCCTGGCGGTTTCGCACGCGTTGTTGTGCGCGAACCCGCCAGGCGACCAGGCACGCTGGTCGGCGTGATCACCATCATGTCCACCGACCCATCTCCTCTGGGCAAGAGCGTGCCGCTGGTGCCGCCGCTCTATCAGTCGTCGGTGTACACGCTGCCGGATCTGGACGCGCTGGATCAAATCAGCGATGGCGTCGAGCCGGGCTTCATCTACGCCCGCGATGCGCATCCCAATGCCCGCCGCCTCGCCGACATCCTGGCCGGCTGGGAAGCCGCGGACTGGGCCATTGTCACCAGTTCCGGAATGGCGGCGATCAGCGCCATCCTGCTCGCCACTTGCCAGCAGGGCGACCGCATTGTGGCCAGCAATCGTCTCTATGGCCGCACGACACAGCTCCTCGGTCAGGAGTCGCCACGCTTCGGGCTGTCCACCGTATTCGTCGATCCCGGCGACTTGCCGGCGATCGAGGCGGCGCTCAAGCCCGGCGCGCGGCTGTTGTTTGTCGAGACGATGTCGAATCCGCTGCTTCGTCTCGCCGACCTAGCCGCGCTGGCCGCGCTGGCGCGGGCGAGCGGCAGCCTCTTCGTCGTGGACAACACGTTCGCGACGCCGATCTTGACCCGGCCGCTGCAACTGGGGGCCGACGTCGTCATGGAAAGCCTGACCAAGATGATCGGCGGGCACAGCGACGTGACGCTCGGCCTGCTGGCCGGCCGCGGCGAGTTGCTGCCGCAGGTGACCGCCGCATCGAGCATCTGGGGGCTGTCGGCCAATCCGTTCGATTGCTGGCTGGCGGAGCGCGGCCTGGCGACATTGCCGCTGCGCATGCAGGCCGCCAGCGACAATGCCCTGTCACTGGCGCTCTGGCTGGAAGGCCAGAAGGGCGTCAGCCGTGTCGTCTATCCTGGTCGAACGGATCATGCCGATCATCAGCTCGCGGGCAGTCTCTTGCAGGGCGGCTACGGCAACATGCTGTGCTTCGACCTGGCCGGCGGCCGCGATGCCGTCAATCGCTTCCTCCGCCTCGCATCCGGTATCCCATTCAGCCCGTCGCTGGGCAACACCACGACGACACTGAGCCACCCGGCATCCACATCGCATCGCTACCTCAGTCCCGCCGAGAGAAAACGCCAGGGCATCAGCGACGGTTTGATCCGGCTGTCCGTGGGCATCGAGCCCCTGGATGTCATCCAGGCGGAGATTCGCAAGGGCTTGGCCTGACTGGCAGCGTGAATGCACTTCGTTGGCGGTTTCGCTCGCGACAACTCGCGCGAAACCGCCAGGCGAGCTGCAACTACGCCTGTCCGGGTAGAATATCCTTCACACAGGGAGATACCCATGAGCAACTTTGCGGGACAGTGGTACACGACCTTCGGGCCAATGACCCTGAGTCAACAAGGTGGGCGCGTCAGCGGCGTCTATCATTCGGGCGACGCCGAGAACACCATCGACGGCGAGATTCACGACGGCATATTGCATTTCCGCTATCAGGAGCCGGCGATCGCCGGAGATGGGCAGTTCATGCTGTCCCGCCACGGCATGTTCCAGGGTCAATGGCGGCCGGACGGCGAGGAGACCTGGCGGCCCTGGCAAGGCCACCGGCAGTTCGACGGGATATGGAATACACGCTTTGGTCTGATGCGACTCTTCCAGGAACCGGAGCAGATCTATGGCTTCTTTGAGGGAACAGGCGGCGCCTCATTGCAGGGCACGCTCGCTGGTAACCGGCTGACATTTCGCTACCAGGAGCCGAATGTGGGCGGGCAGGGGTACTTCGAGCTGTCGCCGGATTGCTACGCCTTCGATGGCCGATGGCTGGAAGACGGACGGTCGACCTGGGGCCCATGGGAAGGCCGCCGTTTGGTGCCGCGCCCGGACGTGCGCTGGCTGGTCGTCCTCGAGGCCAACTGGCAGAGCTATCTGCTGGAGAAGGAGTACTCTTTCGGCGCCATGCTGCGTGAGTTCTTCGCGCGTGTTTCCGGAGTTGAAGTGCGGCACCGCTACTTCAACAACGAGGCCGCACTGGCCCTGTTATGCCGCGATCTGGTCTACCTGCCGGAGCCGGCCATCCTGGTGATTGCCTCGCATGGCACGCCGGAAGGACTGGCAACGCGGGCCGGTTCCATCGGTCCCAGGGTGCTGATCGACAACCTCAAGCACGCTGACACGGTCGGACTCTTGCACTTCTCCTCGTGCCTGGTGATGGACGGAGCGCCGACCGCCGCCTTCAATCGTGCTTTGCAGGAGGAGCTGCGCTTTCCGATCTCGGGGTATGCAAGCAGCGTGGACTGGGCTGCCAGCGCCTTGATCGAGTTCACCTATCTGGACATGATCCTGTCGAAGGGCTTGCCGCCGTCGCTGGCCGCGGATCAAGTGCCCAGCTTGCTGGCCTTTGCCGGCGACAAGCCGATCCCTGGCTCGCCATATCCGCCCGCCTGCTTCCGCATCTGGTTGCCCGGAAGCGAGCGCGTCGATCCGGGCGCTGACAGGTACTATGCGTGAAGCCACCTGGCGTGAAGGATGACGACGGATCCGCGTCTGTGTCAGGCGAGGCGCAGCTTGCCGCGCGATGCGCCTTTCGTATCAGTAGCGAGTAACTTCTCAATAACCCTGGGCAAACGTGGCAATGGATTGCATTGCGCCTGCGGGTTTTGCACACGCGCATAGACATTTAGCCCCCCCTTCACCCAGGCTTATTGAGAAGTTACAGTAGCGTGTCTCAACACCCGTCGAGCCGTCGAGATCGATCATGGCAGCGGGCCCAGCGCTATTGCCGAGTGCCGCGCGCGCGAGAATCCGCGGACCGGACTTCGCCGCGCATGTCTGGTCGGCGCCGCTGATTCCAGCTGCGCTGGCGCTAACCTTCGGCATCGTCCTGGATCGATACCTCGTCATACCGATCGCCGGCAGCCTGATCACGGCGGCAATTCTGCTGGTTGCCTGGATGATCGCTTCGTTTGGACGCGAGACATTCCTCGCGCTCATCTATCTCTGGGGCGGCGTGGGGGCCCTGGCGGCGGCGTATCATCGCTGGCACCTGGACGGCTTTCGGGCCGACGACATCAGCCGGTACGCGGCCACTCAGCCGGTGCCGGTTACCGTGCGCGGCATCGTTCACGGCGAAGTCATCAGACCAAGGTCGCAGAGCGGACCGCTACGCATCGTCCCCGATTCGCCGTCGCTACGCTTCGTGCTGCGGGCGACGGCACTCATGTTGCCGGATGGCTGGCAGACCGTCTCCGGGCGCGTGCAGGTCCACGTCACCGGCCAGGTGCGCCTGCGCGCCGGCGATGAGGTCGAATGTGTCGGCCGACTCGCGGTGCCGGAACCGCCGGGCAATCCAGGCGAGTTCGATTACGCGGCCCATCTTCGCAGCCAGGGCATCCGCACAACTCTGGCCATTCGCGACGGCAAGCACGACGGCGAGCGTGATGTACCGGCGGCCATCCGCACCATCGCAGGCGGCTTGCGCTCGTTCGCCGGCTGGCTGTCAGCCATCGGCGACTGGTGCAAAAACATTCTTGAGCAGGCACTGCCGGAGAGTCAGGCACGCATCGCTCGTGCCCTGCTGCTGGGCGATGGGTCGGCAATGACGGGCGAGGACTGGGAGCAATACCTGCGCACCGGCGTCATCCACGCGCTGGCCATCTCCGGGCAGCACCTTGTTGTCCTTGGCGGCTTCGTGTGGATCGTGCTGCGCGTCGCGGGCATGCGCCGGCGAACCGGGGCGTTACTGATTGCCGCCTTCTTGATGGGCTACGCGCTGCTGGTCGGCGGCCGGCCGCCGGTGATGCGGGCGGCATGGATGGTGCTCGCACTTTCGGGCGGACTGTGGCTGCAGCGCCCGGTCCAGCCGGCCAACTCGTTTGCGCTGGCATGGATTCTCGTCGTCGCTTGCAGGCCAACGGATGTCTTCAACTCCGGCTGTTTGCTGTCGTTCCTCGCCGTGGCGATGTTGATCTGGGGCAGCGGCCAGTGGCAGGCGCGCGAAATGGACCCGCTCGACAAGCTCATCGACGAAAGCCGGCCGGCGTGGCAGCGCTTGCTGCGCTGGCTCGGCAAGATCGTCCTCTGGGCCTATGCCGTCAACCTGGCGGTGTGGCTGGCCGTCAGCCCACTGGTGGCGGCGCGATTTCACCTCGTGTCGCCGGTCGCACTCCTGATCGGCCCGCCCGTGGTCATGCTTACGTCAATCGCCCTGCTGACCGGCTTTCTCGTCTTGATATTCGCGCCGATCTTCGCGCCGCTGGGCATGCCGTTTGCCGCGCTCACCAGTCACGCGCTCCTTGGCTGTGACATGCTGGTCTCATTTGGCGACAACATGCCCGGCGCCTACTGGTACGTTGCCGACATACCCGAATGGTGGCTCTGGCCGTTCTACGTCGGCCTGCTCGCAGCCCTGCTGGTCGAACCGCTGCGGCGGCGCTGGGGTTGGGGACTGCTGGCGGCCACCGGCTGGCTGGCCGTGGGCCTGCTTGTCGGCGCCTTGCCGCGCGGCCGGGAGGAGCTGCGCTGCACGTTCCTCGCTGTCGGTCACGGCGGCTGCACCGTGATCGAAACCCCGGATGGCCGGACGCTGCTCTACGACGCCGGCGCCCTCACCGGGCCAGACGTGACGCGCAAGTACATCGCGCCGTACCTCGGGCGGCGCGGCATCACACGCATCGACGAGCTATTCATCTCCCATGCGGACCTCGACCATTTCAACGGCATCCAGGCTCTGCTGGATCGCTTCGGCGCCGGCCAGGTGACCTGCACGCCAACCTTCGCGCAGCGAAGCAGCAAGGGAGTGCCCGTGACGCTGGATGCGATTCGCAAGCGCGGCGTGCCGGTGCGCATCACGAAGTCGGGCGATCGCCTTCGAGCCGGTGCGGTGCAGATCGACGTGCTGCATCCACCGGCCAAGGGGCCCGAAGGAAAGGAGAACGCCCGCAGCATGGTGTTGCAGATCGGCCACGCCGGGCGAACGATCCTGCTCACGGGCGACCTCGAGAGCCCCGGCCTTGAACGCGTGCTGTCATTGCCGGCCCGCAAGCTCGATGTGCTGATGGCGCCGCATCATGGCAGCCGTTTCCCCAACACGCCGGCGCTTGCCGGCTGGGCGAGTCCAAAAGTCGTCGTCAGCAGCCAGGACAAGCCGCGTTTCGAGAACGCCGAGCCGTACAGCGCGCGCGGCGCCGTCTATCTGGCCACCTGGCCGCACGGCGCGGTGACCATCCGCATCGCTGCCGCCGGCATGAGCGTGAGCACGTTTCGTTCGCGCCGGCAATGGAATTGCGAGTGACCGGCAAGTATCATCGAAAGAGACACTCCTGTCCGGTTCCCGCCTTGCGCGCCGGCGCACTGGCAGGATCGGCATGCGAAAGGAACCACCGTGCAACGCATCCCGCGCGACCTGGCCCGCAAGTACGCCTTTGACTGGGAGGACGAGCCGCTCCTGCGCGTCAAGTGCGGCGAGAGCTTCGAGATCGAGACCTACGACGCCTCGACCGGCTACTTCAAGAGCGAAGCGGACAAGGCGGTCCCCGTCAGGCGACCGGGCTTCGACAAGATTCCGCCGCTGGCCAACCCCATCGGCGGTCCCGTGTGGCTGGAGGGCGCCCAGCGCGGCGACACGCTGGCCATCACCATCGAGGACATCGTCGTCGATGATTACTCATGGTGCGCCATCGGCCCGCGCCGCGGGCCGCTGGGAGAATCGACGCGCTGGCCGGAATTGTCGGCCGACTACACCACGCGCATCTTCAAGCATACTCCCGGCAAGAGCGGCACGACCCGCGACGGCACGTTGCACTTCAACCAGAAGATCTCCTGGCCGATCACTCCGTTCATCGGCACCATCGGCGTGGCCCCGGACCGCGAGGTTACGACCAGTCTCGACGGCCAGGGCGAATGGGGCGGCAATCTCGACATCCGCGATGTGGCCCCAGGCAACCGCATCCTGCTCCCCATCTTTCACGAGGGCGCCCGCTTCTATCTGGGTGATGTGCACGCCAGCCAGGGGGACACGGAGTTCACCGGCACCGCCGCCGAGACCAAGGCCACGGTCCGCGTCAAGCTCGAACTCATCAAGGGCAAGCGCATCCCGTGGATGCGCATCGAGAAACCGGCGTCGCTGGTCGCCATCAACGCCTCGCGGCCGCTGGAAGTCGCCGTCGAAACGGCGACCACGCACCTCATGGACTGGCTCATCACGGACTACGGGATGACGGCCACGGATGCCTACTGCCTGGTCAGCACCTGCCCGGACTTTCGCATCAATGTCTACCAGATGTGCAAGATTGGCAAGCTGAGCTTCGTGGCGGGGGCGGAGATCCCCAAACGGTATGCTCTCGCGTAGGCGCACGTAGGCGTCAGCGTTACTACCCCGCCATGAATCATCCGACGATTCGTCCAGTTATTCGTCCAGACAAAGGCATTTACCCCCTCGGCACAAATGGGGCGAGATTATTTCTTCCTCGCTCCTGGCGTGGAGATGTACCTGCCGGCCCAGTCAAAGAATGCGGGGAAATTGGGGATGTTGGTGTGGCCGGCATCGTGTTGCCGCCAGGCCAGCTCGCCGCCGATGAGGGTGTTTACGGGCGGCATCTTGTCGGACAGGTAATCTCCCGGCGTGCCGAGATCCTTCTTGCCGAGCAGGCGGTAGGCAGGGCCGGCCAGCACGGCGGCCATGAAGCTGCCGCGGGCATCTACCCAGTTGGGATCGCCCTTGGACGGAATGCCGTAACTGATGAAGCACAGCCGCGGAGCGCACAGGGCAATGAGCTGATGCTGGTCCACGGGTAAGTCGGCGGCGGTTTTCTTCTTGAAGGCGGCCTCCTCTGCCGCGTATTTCAGGTAGTTGCCGGCCATCCAGTGGTACTCGCCGCGGCCGGCCACGTTCTCCAGCAGCTCCCCGAAGATGTGGCGATGGAGCTTGGCGCCGCCGGCCCCGGACGAAGCAACGAAGCCCGCGGCGATGCGCGTCTCGAAAGCCGTGGCCACCAGCGCTGCCTTGCCATATCGCGACACCCCGGTGATGCAGACCTGCGCCGGATCGACTCCGGAATCGGGATTGGCCTCGAAGTAATCGATCAGACAGCTCACCCCCACGCCCAGGCGCGCAAGGCGCCCCAGTCGTCGGGACGGCGCGGCTCACCCTTGTTGGTCAGGCCGATGATGCCTTCCCGCAAGCGGTTGCTGTCCGGCTGGATGCTGCCGGGGCTGATCGTGCCGTAAGCCCAGCCTTGGTTGAGCGCCTGCTGCATCCACGAATTCGCGCGGCCGCCACCAAAGCCGCCGCCAAAGCCGCCGCCAAACTGCAAGATGATCGGCACCCGGCCGGCGGCATTCCTGGGCACGGTGAAGCTAGCCTGGATGGCAACCTTGATCTTCGGAAAGGCGCTGTTATCGACATGGCCAACCAGCTTTCTGGTGACCGTCGCGATGCCGCCGCTTTCGCCTTCGACCGTGCTGACGACCTGCCACTTTACCTTGGGGATATTCCTGGGAATCCTGCCGTAGACCTCGCGTTCAAAATCATCGACAATCTCGGCGCGCCGCTTCGGCCATTGCTTCGCGCTCTTCAGCTTCGTTCCGTCCTTGAAGGTCATCAGGTCGGGCATGGTCTCCTTGTGAGGATTCGCGGTTGCTTCGTCGGAAGTATCCCTCATCCGCGCGTCGCGCCCCTTGCGCATCTTCCTGATGCCGAGTTGCTCGAGCATGTTCTGATAGTCGTCGTAAGCGGCAGGGATGAAATCGGGCCTGCCCTTGCCTCCCTTGACGCCCTGGCCCGGCGATGATTCGCAGACAAGCAGCACGACAGCAAGCACGCCGAGCACGGACTGTGCCGCAACTGAACCTGACCAACGCTGAGCCGGCATGTCAGCGATCCTCTTCAGAATGATATTTCACCTCTACCGTGATTTTACGCGTTCCTCAGCATCGTGCCACCGGCCACGGCAGCGGCCGAGACCAGGACCTGGGCGGCGCAGGTCGTCGTCGCCCCCTCGTCGCGGGTGAGCTTCGTGGCAGGGGCGGAATTGCCGAAACGGTTCGTATCTCCATGATCTTCATGAGGACCGGCGCGAAGACAGCCACTGTGTTCACGCTGCTGGCAGCAGCGCCATGTACCTGACTGCTCATGCCGAGCGTGCGACGCTGGCGAGCGCCTCGGCGGCGGCGCGACGGACCTTGCGGTTGCGATCGCGGGTGGCGTGGCTCAGGGCGGCCAGGGCCGGCCGCGCCACGGGCCCCAGTTGCGCCAGCGTGCGCACGCCGTGCATGCGCAGGAGCGTGTGGTCGCTGCCCAGGAGTTCCACCAGGCACTGGATCGTTGGCGAGATAGCTGAGCAGGTCATGACGCGGCCCTCCGGTTGCAAGCGTGGCAGGTTGTCTTGCCTGTATTACGCGCGGGCCGCCCGACTGTGACAGGACAGGGTCCCCTGCTTGCCCAATCATCCCATTGTTGCGGTGTCGAGCCGGAATACTGGACTTGATTTCATTTTTGCGGCCCGCTAGAAGCCCGCCCGGAATTCAGGGCCATTTCCATCAGCGCAGCCCTGGATGGCGACGCAAACCGTGTGAGCCCGGGACGGAGCTGGCGGCATGTTGCCTCGGCTTCGGCGTTGCTGTTCGGACACGAGGACTGAACGCGCCGGGGCTGCCGGCGCGGGTGGGGAGCAGATCATGCGTCGATTGGTTTGCAAGAGTTGGATCCTGGGCTCGTGCTGTGTCGCGGCCCTCATGGCGGTGGGCTGCCAGACTGGGACAGGCACGCGCAGCCAGCGCCCGATGGCCAAGAACGGCGGATCGTCCAACGCGTTCAGTAGCAAGGAGGCCCTGGCCGCCCAGCGCACCCCTCAGCCGATCAACGCGTCGCAATCGCCATTGCTCGGCAGCAATCCGGCCCAGTTTCCCGTGGGCATGTCCGCACCGGGCGGATCGACCATGGGTGGCATGAACACGGGTGGCATGAACACGGGCGGCATGAACACCGGCGGCATGAACACGGGCGGCATGAACAGCAACAGCATGTTGACTGGCTCGTCGCCTAGCAACGTGGGCACGCTCGGCGGCACGCCGACCGGCGTGATGCCTGCCAGCTTCAATTCGCCGCTGCCGACGACCGGGGCCTTGCCGCCGCCGGGAACGGAGTTGCCGAGGAACTCGCCGACCTCCACAAACTTTGGCAGTTCGCCGAGCACGCTGCCCCGCAGCACGGCGTCGCCGGCGCCGGGCGGCTTCGAGGGCATGGGTATCCAGCCGCCGCCGATGCCGCCGCCCAGCAGCTTTCGTTAAGGAGTTTGCCAGTCCCAGCCAATCCAGGCGTGAGCAGGAGACCGAATCCCGCTCACGCCTTTTTTTTTGACGAGGCTTCGCCGCGGTCGGCAGGAGCCTCGCCCTCCCTCAATCGATCCGTGACAAGGTCCTAGTCACTCTTCGCTCGTGGTCCCGTGGGCAGGTTGACGGCCCAGCGGACGGCGTTGCTCATCAGCTGCACGAATTGCGGGTTGTCGAAATCGCTGCGGTGGCCCAGGGACGTGTAGAAGACGCGTGCCTTCTTGTAGGTGTTCGTCCAGGCCAGCGGCTCGGCCTTCTTCCCGGGAATGGACCCCATCAGTAACGGCGTCGCCGACTTGGCCAGCGGCTGGGTCATGTACAGAGAACCCTCGCTGGTGAAGGGCGTGTGCACGCCGGCGAGGATGGGATGCTTCTCGGCGCCCGGCGCGATCTGGGCGGTGGTCTTCGGGCCCGCGCCGTGGTGGCCGACGTAGTTGCCGCCCAGCACCTCGGGATCGAACTTCTGCCACTCGACCCGGCCGGCGGGATGCTGGCCACGGGCGTCAAACGCATGGCTGGACGTACGAATGGCGATCAGCGGCTTGCCGGTGTCGAGATACGCCTTCACCGCCTGCAAGTCCTTCTCCGGGATGGCCACGCGGCGCATGCTGAGGATGAACACGTCCGCCTTCGCGAGCGCGTCCGCCAGGCCGGGGATGGTGTGCTTCTCCGGCGAGCCCTGGATGATGATCGTCTCGAAGCCGAGTTCCTTTTCGAACAGCTTCTTCGCCAGCGGCGGCAGCGTCGTCTTGGTGTCGTACTCCTTCTCGGCGATGGCGACGACGGCGCGCTTTGGTCTATCTCCCTTGAACTTGAATGGCTCGCCGCCGATCACCTGGTCGGACGTGATGGTCGGGCACACGTGCCGCTCGATGTGCTCGACGATCAGGTCGGTGCCGCGGAAGTGCGAGACATACGGCCAGCGGGCGGGGTTGTACATCGTGTCGGTCATGTCGCGCATGAGGACGACGTTCTTGCCGTTCTTGGCGAGCTGCCGCAGGCCGAAGGGCCGGCCGAGGACGCACATGTTGGTGTGCACGCCGACGAGGATGACGTTCTTGATGCCGCGGGCTTCGAGCAGGTTCCAGATCTCGACGCCCGAATCGCTGATCGCATCCTGGTCGTGAATCTTGAGGACATCGATCTGCGCCAGCCAGGGGGCGCCGGGGTTGCGGCCGTCGGCCTTCAGCCTGGCGGTGAAGGCTTTCTGCTCCTCGGGGTCCGAATCACAGCCGCCGTCGGACTGGTCGAGCGGATAGACGGCCTTATCCTCGGCGGGGATGCTCTTGCACCACTGGCCGATGTCGGCAGGCAGGTTGGCGGCCTTCGGCGCCCGCTGGGCGCGCTTGCGGGCCGGATGGTCCTTGTACGGCGTCATGCAACTGCTCGGCGCGTGGATGATGAGCACGCCCATGCCGCGAGCCTTTTCCAGCACCCGGTTCATGCGCGGCGCGACCTCCTGGACGCGGCGCACGGCATTGAGGCAATGATGCGAGTCCCATATGTCGCAGACGATGATGGCCGTCTTCGCCGGCTGCCAAGGCGTCTCGCGAATCAGCACCATCTCGCCGGAGGCATCGGCGGGCCGGCTGCGCATGGCGACGTGCAGGTTGTCGCCGGTATCCGCGCGGGCCGACGCCGCGAGGATCAGGAGAAAGACGCCGCCAACGCCCGAAGTCCTAATTCGCAGGGTCGCAGGCGAAGAATGGGAGAGAAAACGATGGAAGCGCATGGCATCGGCCTCGAGGTTTGCGGATGTTGCCTGAAAGCGCCGCTGCGGAAACTGGCCGCCGGCGCCGCCAACATCGTTATACTCAGGTCGAGGAGGGCGGCAGTTTGAGTTGCCTGCAATGTCGAAGACCAATCCCATGGCGGCCGGACGTTTCACGCTTTGGTATGAAGGTCTCTACGTGAGCTTTGAGAGAGACCGCCTTTTCGAGGTAAGCCGCCGCCCGAAAGAGGAGTGCCTGCCATGCGGACGCGCCTTTCCTCGGGCGCGTTCACGTCGGGCTGACGCCTCGACGCTCGCCGCAGATGCCAACTCTCGCGCCGTCTACTTTCCCGTCGCGAAGTACGCGGGGTTCGGGGTGTCATACACCACGGCGGCACGCGGCGGAATGCGCTCGCCGGGCGTCGTGCCGGAGGCCAGCTCCAGTGAGATGCCGACAGGATAGCGACCCGGACGGTAGTAGAAGTGGTAATCGCCGCCCGGTGTCCCATAGGCATCGCCCAGCGCCAGGACGTCGAAGCGCGTGAACCGGCTCACCTTGCGGTCAAAGGTCAGGTAGCCAAGAACTTTCGGCTCAAAGCCTTCCACCGATCGGCCCTTGCGGAGTCCCTTGCGGTCCAGCTTGTCCGAGGTGGCGTAGTCGGCTCCCAGGGCCGCGGCGCCTTCCAGGCGAAGCTGCACGGCAGCCGGAGTGACGTCCGTCACGGTCAGTGTCAGCGATCTGTCGCGGACGCTCTTCCTGTCGCAGATGCTGCACTCGCCGTAGGCCATGGTCAAGGTCAGATGAGCACGCGTCATGCGGTCGGCGACGGCCTCAAGCAGCGGGTAGCTGTCGCCCTTGCTGGGGTTGGGCCTGACGATGGCCTGCCACTCGGCTTCCTGGATCCACATGAAGTCCGGCTGAGCCTCCCAGCGTTCGCCGTAAAAGGTGAGCCAGAAGTCCTTGTCGCCTAGCCCGGACGACTTGGGATAGTCACCCGGCACGGTCTTGCGGAGGTCGCCGTCCGCGGTTCGGGTCAGCACGCGGTGATAGGTTCGCAGGATCAAGGCGCCGGCGGGCGGCGCGATGGCCGTGATGTTGGCTGCGACGGGCCCGGCCTCGCCCACGACGACGGCGCCGGCCTTGCGATCCCGGTCGGGCAAGGCCTGCCATTTCTTCAGGATGTTCTCCAGGTCGCGGCGGTTGACCTCGGTTCCGCCGGCCGCGTAGAAGGCGCCCAGGCGAATGCCGCCGGCGGTCAGACATTCGATGTTGCCGCCGGCGCCGGCCAGCTTGATGCCGGTGCGGCGGAGGAACTCGCCGTCGGCGTCCTTGCGATTCATCGCCACATGCCCGGACACGGCCACGGGGACGAACTTGTCGCGGATGGTCCGGGTCATCTCCTCGGTCCACATCGCGGTCCCACGGACCGCCCGCCCGCCGCTTCAGCAGCCGCCCAGCGGCGGAGCGCCGCCGCCCGACCACAAGATGATCGGCTTGCCCTCGACGGCCGCCTTGACGCGCGCCTCGTGCAAGCTGGTCAGCCAGTCGACCTTACGCCAGCGCGATTCCCCGTCCTGCGGCCGAATGAGCGTGCGCAGCCTGTCAAAGGAATCCGGCTCGAGAGCGCTCTGCGCCGGCAGGGCCGGCGCCGCCGCGAGCAGGAACGCCGCCGCCAGCCAACGATTTCGTGTCCGCATCGTGGTTCCTCACTTGCAGTTAGTTGGCATGCGCAATGTATTGCCGGCTCGCCAAGCATTGCCGTCAAAACAGCTCCGCCACCGGCTCGCCATTCGTCAGTGCAATCGGCCGGCCCGACAAGTCGGGGAACTGGGCGTGGTGGTCGATGCCGAGGTGGCGGTAGATCGTGGCGAGGATGTCGTGCGGGTCGAGGGGGCGGGTGCGAGGGCGGGCGCCCATGCTGTCGGTGCTGCCGATGACCTGGCCCATGCGCATGCCGCCGCCGGAGACCAGGATCGACATGGCCGACGGGTAATGGTCGCGGCCGATCTTGCCGTTGTTATTCTCGAGGCGCGGCGTGCGGCCAAATTCGCCGGTGGCGATCACCAGCACTTTTTCGTCCAGACCGCGATCGTAGATGTCGTTGATGAGCGTGCTGATGATGTGGTCGTAGCGCGGCAGCCGGGCGTTCATGGCGGTGAGCATGTCCCAGTTTACGGCATGGTCGTCCCAATCGTGGGCCATCGAGCCGGGGCCGCTGCCGGGGATGCGGGCCGTGACGAACGACACGCCGGCCTCGACGAGCCGCCGTGCCAGCAGCACCTCGCGGCCGTAGCCGTCGCCGTAGCGCTCGCGCATGCGCGGGTCTTCTTGCGACAAGTCGAAGGCGCGCTGCACATGGTTGGTGGTGAGCATCTCGAGTGCGCGGCGGTTGTAGTGGTCCATCACGTCCATCGAGCCGTTGACATCAAGCTCGCGGCGCATGCGGTCGAAGCCGCGCATCAGGGAGAGGCGGTCGTCGAGCCGCCGGCCATCGACGAGGAGCGAGCCGTCGCGCAGGCCGCCGTTGATGATGGGCACGCGATAGGTGCCGCTCCAGTAGCCTTCGGAGATGCCGGCGGCGTAATCCGGGCCGTTGACGCAGACGCCGCCGACAGACAGCGCCGCCGGGATGCCGGGCCGGCGATTGGCGTGGACCCGATTCACGACCGCGCCGACCTGCGGGTAGTAGGATTCGTAGCCGAAGCCCGGTTTCAGCCGTCCGTAGCCGCTCAAAAAGCGGCGATGGCCGGCGAAGTGGTCGGCCTCGTCGTGATGGCACGAGCGGATCAGGCTGAAACGGTTCGCGACCTGGGCATGGCGCGGCAGATGTTCGCAGATGTCGATGCCGGGAACACGGGTGCGGATGGACGTGAACGGTCCGCGCACCTCGGCCGGCGCCTCCGGCTTGGGGTCATAGGTTTCGAAGTGGCTCGGCCCGCCATGCAGGAAGAGCAGCAGCACTGCCGTGTCGCGGTTGGTCGCCGAGCCTTGCGCCCGCAACCGCAACAGGTCGCCGAGCGACAGGCCGCCCAAGGACAGGAAGCCGGCTCGCAGAAAATCACGACGCGAGGGGCCGGGACAGCGAACGGAAACGTGCGATGGCATACTTGATCCTCAACCCGGGGCGGAAAGCCTGGGCTTTGTAGATTCTAGCTTCTGCGGGGCCTGGAAGCGATCTCTTTTTTCTTGCGTGGCATTCAGCCAGGACGGGATGTGCCGCTGGAAGTTGGGTGGGAAGATTGACTCAAGATGCTTTGTATTGTAAAGTTCTTTCCATTCATACAGGAATGTTCTTTGTAAAATCAAATCAATGTACCTTTGTGTTGAAAAGTCAATGGCCGGCTGAAGTGGCTGGCCAGGAAAGGAGTCGCCATGAGGATCACGCTGGAATCCGTCTTCAGTCAGTCGGCGGCGCTGTGTGAGGACCTGGTGAACCAGGTGCAGACAGGGCGGAAACTGTCAACTCTCGTTGGCTACGCGGTGTTGTCCGGCGCGTTTTACGGCGCTACCATGGGCTTGAGCCACTCGGCGCTGCAGGCGGGGGCATCCGCCATCAAGGTTCCGATGTTGTTTCTGCTGACGCTGGCCATCTGCTTGCCGTCGTTGCATTTTCTCGGCTTGCTGTTCGGGGCCACCATTCGTTTCCAGCAAACTGCCGGCGTGCTCTCGGCCGGACTGTGCCGGACGTCGATCCTGCTCAGCGCCTTTGCTCCCATCTCTCTTTTTTTTCTGATGAGCGGCTCGGACTATCCTTTCCTGCTATTGATGCACGTGGGAGTATTCACCGTCTGTGGCGCCGGCGGACTCGTCACCATCTTTCAGGATTTCAGCCAGGTGCGGCTGCAAATGGCGCAGGCAGAGCAACGCTCCATCCCGCGCTCCGTGCTATACGCCTGGATGCTGCTGTACATGTTCGTGGGCACGCAGATGGCGTTCAATCTGGCCCCGTTCGTCAATCGGCCCGGAGATGCGGTCGCGCTGTTCAATCAAGGCCAGGGCAACTTCTATTCGTACCTGTGGGATGTCATCGCGGAATGGATGCAGCGCTGATCGCGGCAAGCCGACGGCGACCGCGCTGCTATCCCGTGCGCCGCTGGATCACACGAAACGCAGGGGGTCTGACCCCTTTTCGGACAGCCTCTGAGTGAATGCGGTCCCATGATGGATTCGTTGCCGGGGTGCGGAGAGGGGGGTGGCAATGCAATGCATTTCTGAGTCGAGTGGATCATGACTTGCAGTTCGTGCGCGGTTCCTGGTAGCACACCGTTATCGCTACAGCAAGCTCTCGTAGACCACCGGCTGATCCTTGTCGATGCGCGGCAGTTCGACGGCCAGGACCTCGGGATACTTCTGCGCGGCGCCCGTGTTGAAGACGACGACTTGCTCGTGCGGCAGGACCTTGCCATGGTGGCGGAGCTGTTCCAGGCAATCGAAGCACACGGCCGTTTCCGGGCAGATGGCGATGCCTTCGCGGCGGGCGACGCGCTGCATCCAGGGGATGATGCGTTCTTCCTTGCCGGCGATGGCGCAGCCGCCGCTGGCGCGGATGGCGTCGAGCATCATGCAGTCGCCGACGGCGGCCGGCACGCGCAGGCCGCTGGCGAGCGTGCGCGCGTTGGCGAACGGCTCGGCGAAGCGCTGGCCCGCGTCGTAGGCGCGCACGATGGGAGCGCAGCCGTCGCTCTGGCAGCTCACCAGCCGCGGCAGCTTGTCGCTCTTCAGCCAGCCCAGCTCGCGCAATTCTTGAAACGCCTTCCACATGCCGATGAGCCCGGTGCCGCCGCCCGTGGGATAGAGGATCACGTCCGGCAGCATCCAGCCGAGCTGCTCGGCCAGTTCCAGTCCCATCGTCTTCTTGCCTTCGAGGCGATACGGTTCCTTCAGAGTGGACATGTCGAACCAGCCGGCGCGGTCCACGCCCTCGCGGACGATCCGGCCACAATCGGTGATGAGCCCGTTGACGAGGAAGACGCGTGCCCCGCACAGGTGCGCTTCAAGGGGGTTGATCGCCGGCGTGTCCTCGGGCATGAAGACGAAGGTTTCGATGCCGGCCCGTGCAGCATAAGCCGCCAGGGCTCCGCCGGCGTTGCCCGCCGTCGGGATGGCCAGACGTTTGAGGCCGAAATGGCGGGCCATGCTGACGGCCGCCGCCATGCCCCGGCTCTTGAAGCTGCCGGTCGGCAATTGCGATTCATCCTTGACCAGGAGGTGGGCGAAACCCAGTTCCGCGCCGAGTCTGGGGCAAGGGAGGAGCGGCGTCATGCCTTCGCCCAGCGTGACCGGCGCGCTCGCCAGCGGCAGGGGCAGCAATTCGCGGTAACGCCACAGCGAGGATTCGCGGGCATGCAGGTCGGCCGGCTTGACGGCGGCACGAACGCGTGACAGGTCATAGCGGACCCACAACGGCCGACCCTGGTGCACGGTCAGCACGCGTCCCGCGTCGAAATGCGTGCCGTCGAGCGCGCTTTCCAGGTGAGTGACGAAAGTCATGCGCTCATCCTACGAAAACGCCAGGAGGAGGCCGACCTTCGGCCGGACTCCTCCTGCTGGTTCGTTCGTTGAGATTCGATTATTGCCGGACGTTGATCTTTCTTGGCTGTGCCTTCTGTTCCTTGGGCAGATGGACGGTGAGCACGCCGTTGTTGCATTCAGCTTCGATGGCGGTGCTGTCAATGGTCTCGTGCAACTGGAAGACGCGATGGAAGTCGCCGTACTCGTACTCGGTGGCGATGGCTGTTCCCTCCTGCCGCGGTCGCATGACCTTGCCCTGCAGCACCAGCTGGCCGCGCTCATAGTGCAGATCGATGTCAGCCGGCGCAACTCCGGGCAGGTCGGCGAACAGGACCAGTTCCTTGTCGGACTCGTAGATATCCACCTGGGGAACAAACTGGGGGCCGCCGCGGAGGTGCTCCGCTCCGGACGATTCGGCCCGGCTCTTCTGGCTGAGTTCGGGTGTCTCGAGCATATGGATTCTCCTTTGTCTTGGTTGTTCAGGTTCACATGGCAGTCAAGCCGGGTGACCTACACGGCTTTCACCGGGATCTTGCGGGGCTTCGCGGATTCGTGCTTGGCAAGTCTCACTTGCAGAACGCCGTGTTCCAGCCGGGCATCCACCTTGCTGGCATCCACGGCATAGGGCAAGGTGAGGACGCGCACGAAGTTCCCGAAACCGCGTTCCTGGCGATGCTTGACGCTGTCGGCCGGGACGTTGGGCTTGCGCTCGCCCTTGAGCGTGAGCTGATCGGTGCCGGTGACGTAGATTTCCAGGTCTTTCATGTCCAGGCCGGGCAGTTCCGCCTCGACCAGGAGCGACTCGCCGTCCTCCCACATGTTGATGGCCGGGAAGACGCCCCGCGCCGCGGGCCGATGGCCGTTGAAGCCGCAGCGGTCAAACAGACGATTCATCTCGTCTTGCAATTGAGTCAACGTGTTCCAGCCGGGTCCACTCAGGTTTTGCCAGCGCGCGAACATGTGTTTTCCTCCAAAAGGCGTGATGTGAGAGCGAACGAGATCAGAGATAGCAAGCGGCGTGCCGATCAAGAGGCTCGGGGGGCGCCGCGCATAAGGTCAGATTTGACGGCGATTTGCGACGATCAACCAGGACCGGCTCATTCGCCGCCGGACTGCCAAAAGCCGCTCGCGAAAGTCAGTTTTGGCACCCAGCGCGTGACGACGTCACGGCACCCAGACTTGCGGTACGGATGTCTTCCAGGAGGCATCGGGGACGACCACAAAACTGCATCCTTCCGGAACTGGCTCGTCTGGCTGGCCTAGCAGGAATCCCAGTATTAAACCGGCGTCGATCAGGCTGCGTGCCCGGGCGAAGGTTTTTGCCGTCGCCACCCAACCCAGTGCACAGGTACAACGCGCGCGCTGCATCACCTTTTCGAACGGTACGCTCGCATCAAGCAAGCCGAGGAGCAGGAAGCCGTAGTGGTCCGCGATTCGCCAGGCGCACGCTCGGACGTCATTCAAGCACTCAGACACAACAGGCTCCACGGGTAGCAGCAGGGCATTGCAGCCGTCTGTGCGCAAATCCAGCACGCTGTCTTCTGTCAAACTGTCGCGGCGCCGGGCATGCAATGACAGTTCCCGTCCGTTCCAGCGCCAGCCACGCGGACCGAAATGGACGGTACGGATACCCTGGCTGGAAACCTGCTTGTCGCAAGAGACGCCGTCCTCCAACAGGTCAAGGACGGACTCGTAACGAAAGGGACTTTGCGTGTCCCACGGGCTCGGCTCGGGAATGAGCGCGCGCAACTGGATCTCGTCTTGCGTGCGCGCGATTTCCCGCCAGGGATAGGCGATCTCGACTGTGGACGCATAGGGGCATCGTGGGCCGGTAAGTTGACCCTTCAACAGCGTGCTGGGGGTCACTTGCCTGCAGCGGACGGTCGCGATCAGTTCGGCTTCCACCGGGTCCAGCCGGCGGACAGCGACGTCAACACGCGTGATGAGATTGCTCATGCAGTTACACGATCAGCATCGCGTCTCCGTAGCTGTAGAAGCGGTATTGCGACGCGATGGCCGCGGCATAGGCAGAGCGCAGCAACGCCCCGCCGGCAAAAGCGCCGACCATGAGCAGCAGCGTGGTGCGCGGCAGATGGAAGTTCGTCACCAGGGCATCGACCACGCGGAATTCATAGGGCGGATGTATGTACAGCGTCGTCGCACCCGCCCACGGTCGCACCGGGCCAGTCGCGGCCACGGTCTCCAGCACGCGCACGCTGGTCGTGCCCACGGCCACAATGCGGCCGCCGCGAGCGCGGCAAGCGGCGATCGCCTTGACGGTTGTCTCCGACAACTCTCCACACTCAGCGTGCATCTTGTGTGCCCTGTAGTCCTCAACCTGAACGGGTTGAAACGTCCCCAGGCCGACGTGCAAGGTGACATGAGCCCAGTCGATGCCGCGTTCCTTGAGTTTATCGAAGAGATCCGGAGTGAAGTGCAGACCCGCGGTAGGGGCCGCCACCGCGCCCGCGTTCCGGGCGTAGACGGTCTGATAGCGCTCGCGATCCGCGGCTTCTGCCGCGCCCTTGCGGATGTATGGCGGCAAGGGCACATGGCCGTACTGTTGCAGTACCTCAGCAAAGTGTCCCGCGCGATCCGGCCGGGCCAGCCAGCGCCCTTCCGGCGACTTCTCGATGAGACGCAGTTCCAGACTCGCCTCCGCGCCGCCCACGTCGATGATGTCGCCGGCGGCAAGCTTGCCGCGGGTCTGGCACATCATGTCCCAGCAGCCGTTCGCGGTCACGCCGAGGAACAGACCTTCCCATTTGCCGCCGGTGGCGCGGCGCTTGCCGAGCAAGCGGGCCGGCAAGACGCGCGTGTCGTTGAGAATCAGCAAATCGCCGGGCCGCAGCAACTCGGGTAGCTCGAAGAAATGATGGTGAGCGATGGCGCCGCTGCAGCGATCCAGCCGCATCAACCGCGAGTGGTCGCGCTCCGGGCACGGCGCCTGGGCAATCAATTCGCCCGGCAACTCATAATCAAGGAAAACGGCATCCGGGCGCAATTGCGTGCGATCCGGATGCCGCTCATCGTTCACCATTAGTCATTCATCATTTGAAGCCGTCGATCCAGCCGTCAAAGCCCTTCTTGTGCTTGGCGACCGTCTTGGCCGGCCCAGTGAGCGTGATGAAGTACGGGCCGTTCTCGCTATCGAAGTAAACACCGAGCCGGCGGTAATCGGAGAGCTTCTGGGTCTTGGCGTTGGGGTCGAAGGGAGGGAACTTGAAGAGATATGTGCCGGAGATATCCAGGTAGGTCACGTCCACCCTGCCGACCTTCTTCTTCTCGAGCTTCGAGACATCGTCGATGTCCTTGCCGTCCGGGGCCTGGAACTGTCCCTTCCAGCGCTTGATGTTGTCGGCAACGGTGCCACCGGAGCCGGGGCCGAAATAGAAGATCACCAGTTCGGCGTCCTTCTTGTCTCCCTTGGCCATGGGCACAGCGAATTGATAGGCACGGAACTTGTTGGATGGCTTCTGCGCCTTCCAGGTGGCCGGCGCTCGCGATTTCAGGTTGTCGAGCGTCACCTCGACACCCTTGTCGTCGCCGCCCTGGCTCGGCCGCGTCAGGAACAGTGCCGCCGCGCACACCAGCAACCCGGCGATGCCCCCGCAGTACGTGATCTTCATCGTGGTTTCCTCGTGGAGTCTCGTTGTCCGCATGTTATCCTACGGCCCGCGGCGGAAACGAGCCAGGGAACCTTGCTGTCACGCGCCCGAAGCGATAATCTCGTTCCCAGGCTTTGAGGTGAGACCATGATCACGGGCGTGCACACCATGCTTTACTCATCCGACGCCGACGCCACGCGCGCCTTCATCCGCGACAAGCTCGGCTTTCCGGCGAGCGACGTGGGCGGCGGCTGGCTGATCTTCGACCTGCCCGAGGCCGAGATGGGCTGCCATCCGAGCGACGAGGCCAATGGCGCCCCGGCCGGCATGCACAACATCTCGTTCTACTGCGACGATGTCCACAAGACGGTTGCCGGGCTTCGCGCCAAGGGGGTGGAGTTCAGCGACGGCATCAGCGACGCCGGCTACGGGCTTGTCACACACTTCAAGATGCCCGGCGGCTGCGAGGTCCAGCTCTATCAACCGAAGTACGTCAAGTCGCGCTAGCCTGCTGACCAGGCGGCGGCGTGGCAGGACCCTCGCACTCCCTAATATCCTTTCAAGCCAGACGTTGCACTACGCCGTCTCCGGCAGAAAGCTTGGCATGTTGACGCCGTTGAAAGGTTGAAAGGCGCCGCGGACCTGGCAAAAGTGCATCTCGCAGTTGCGGGCGCCCCAGGCATACATCTGCCGCACGAGCGCCGGTCTGTCCATGGGAATGAGCACGACCGGCGACCGGCCACGATGTCGATCCAGCTCGTTGCAGATGAGTGCCGCGGCAGTCGCTTCGTCGCGGGCCACGCCGGGGCCAAGCATGTTCATGGCCGGGTGCGCGCAGGATACCAGCCAGCCGTCCAGCCCGCCATGCGGATTGTCCCGCACCGAGACATGCCAGTAGCCGCGGGCGTTGGCGATGCAGTAACGATAGTCCTGCTCGCGCGTGATGCCGCTGACCTCTCGTTCCACGGCCGCCATCGCGGCGACATCCTCCGGGCGGGCAGCGCGCACATCACCGGCGGTGCGATGCGGCCAGCCTGCCGGCGGCACGCCGACGATCATGTCCTGGTACGCATGGCGCGGCACGAAACCGGCCTTGTTGTACAGCGAGAAGGAATCGACGTTGATGGCGCTCTGCGTCAGCCGCAGGGCCGGAAAGCCGCCGCGCTCCGTGAAATCGATGATGTGCTTCAGCAGCGCGCTGCCCACGCCGCGGCCGAAGTAGTTGGGATGCACGTTCATGATGCCGAGGCTGACGTGCTTCTCACGTGGATGATAAAAGCATGAGCCCATGAGCCGGCCCGTCGCCGGATTGACCGCGACCACATTGCAACCCGGCGTCAGGTCGTTGTAGACCTCGTAGAAGACATCCGTCACGCCCGGCCCGCCGCGAAAGATCTCGGCACAGCCATGCGCGCGATACCAGAAGTTAATCGAGCAGTAGATCAGCTCGGCCACCTCGGCGCGATCGGCTTCGGTCATGGGACGCAGGTGCATGGCATCCTCGGTTCGTGGTGGGCCTTGCAACTCAATTAGAACCACAGAGGCGCAGAGAAGAGAATTGGGAGAAGAAAGCAAGATTCTACTTGCCTATCTTGCCATTCTCTGTGCCTCTGTGTCTCGGTGGTTCATTGCGTTGCATGGCGATCGTGTCATCCATCCAGCGCTCCGTTCAGTTCATTGTAGGCATTGACTCACATCGGCTTCTATCAGCCGCCGCCATGGCATCGCTTCGCAAGTAGCGTCGGTATAACGCCTTGCGACGCGGCGCTGCCGCCAACGCATCGGCGGATTTTTATGTCATCAAAATGCAAAGGTGTCACAACGGGGTGGCGCGCGCTGACATGAAACGAATCTGGCGACAAGTTCCAGCCAGTCGGCCGCTACAGCGGTTGGATCCTTCGAGAGGATACTTCGGCTTGCGTCGCCTTTGATACGGCACCCGCTAGATCAGCTCGGCCACCTCGGCACGATCGGCTTCGGTCATGGGTCGCAGGTGCATGGCATCCTCGGTTCGTGGCGACAAGCTGCCAGCTTGTCGGTCGATGCAGTCGCGCTTTCGCCGCGCGGCGTCAAGCGCACAAGCTGGCAGCTTGTGGCTACGATCCCTCCAGCGGATACATCGGCTTCTTACGCCTCTGATATGGCAGCCTGGCAAAATCGTGGGTGTGTAACGCCGAGGCGTCGATGTTGTGGATCGAACCGCCGAGTTTCTCGAAGCCGGAGCGGAAATGGACGGCCGACTTGAGCGAGATGTAGCGCATCTTCGCGCAGTCGATGCCGAAGGAGCGTGCGAAGGCCTGGTCGAGCGGCTGCATGCGGGCACTGACAACGACGACATTGACGCCGCGCTGTCTCACCCACGCCGAGAGGCCCAGCTCGCCGGTGAGGCCGCCGTACATCGGGCCATCGTAGACGAACCGGCCATCGGAAAGCGCGACGACCTCCAATTCCATCGGCGCCGGCGGGCCCTGCACCGGATGCGACTTGCCGCCCAGCTCGACCTGAAAGCGGCCGCCGACGCCGGCGGCATGTGCTTGTCGCGCCGCCTCGGGATCGACCATGTAGAGCACGAGGGCATCGTGCAGGTCGCGCTTGATGAACTCGCGCAGCACCTCGGTGGAATCGCCGGGCGCGCCGCCGCCGGTGTTGTCGGCCATGTCGGCGAGCATCAGGGGATAGCGCCCCTGCTTGTCGCCGAAGTCGAGGGCCTCGCTGACAGTCAAGGGCCGGCGATGCCAGCGCTCGCGGCGCTGCCAGACCCAGTCGCCGATCTCGTCGGCGGTCTTGCGGGCAAGCCCCGGGTCACCGTCGGCGACGACGATGACCGACGCGCCCATGTGGGGCACGTCCGCCCACGGAAAGCCGGTCGCCAGCGTGACGGACAGGATGCCCGGCCGGCGCTCGGCCTCGAAGACCAGGCGCATCGCCTCGTCCATGGGCGGATGGGCCGTCACCTGGCAAGCCGCGCTCCAGAAGAGCGGCAACTCGCGCAACGCCATCACGGGACGTATCTCGCCGCGGACGATGCGGACGATGAGGTCGGCCGCCTCCTCGCCGCGCGCGGCCATGTCGATGTGCGGATAGGTGTCGTAGCCGACGACGGCGCTAGCGTGCTCGATGCGGCGCTGCGTGTGGTTGCCGTGCAGATCGAAGGTCGTGACGATGGGCAGGTCCTGGCCGACGGCCCGGCGGACCGATTCGATGACGTCGCCATCGCCATCGTCGATGCCTTCCACCACCATCGCCCCATGGAGATCGAGCAGCACGCCGTCGATAGGCTTGTCGGTCATTGCCTTCGCAAGCCGCTGCAGCAACTCGCGTTTGAGGCGGTCGTAATCGGCCCGCGGAATCAAGCCGCTGGGATAAGCGAAGCCCCACAGGAGCGGGACCATCTCGAAGCCATGCCGTTCGGCGCCGGTGATGAAGCCGCCGGTGCAGTTGTTCGTTCCGCGAAACTTGGCGACGATGTCATCGCCGCGGTACAAGCCGAGGCCCGTCTCGAAATCGCGATACGTCGTCGGCACGGTGGCGAAGGTGCTGGTCTCGTGCAGGATGCCGCCGATGGCAATGCGCATGGTGTTCTCTCCAGATGAAATCAATCCGCGATGAAATCGCCCCAGCGTTTGCTCGTCGCGCTCACTTCTTTGCCGTCATCGTCATGGACATGCAGTGCCGCGGCGCCTGCGATCCTGTCGACAATGGGCATGCCGCGCTTCGGACCGAGGACGCACAATGCCGTATCGTATGCGTCCGCCGTGACGCCGTCGCGGGCGACGACGCTGGCGGAACGCCGGCCAAGCTGGGCCAGGCCGGTCCGCGGATCAACGATGTGCGAGTAACGCTTGCCATCGATGATCATGGCCTGCTCGGCATCGCCGGCCGTCGAGACTGCCGCGTTGACCAAAAGAAGACAATGTTTCGGCGGTGCGGAGGGATTCTTCAGCGGCGCGATGCCGACCTTCCAGCCCTTCTCGCCGGGCGGTGCGTCGCCGACGCGGATGTCGCCGCCGGCCGCCACCAGGGCACGCGTGATGCCGTGCTTGCGCAGCACCTCCAGCACCGCGTCGCCGGCGTAGCCCTTGGCGATGCCGCCCAGGTCGAGCAGCATGCCCATCACCAGCAGCTGCACGGTCCGCTTGGTCGCATCGAGCTTCATCTTGTCGTAGCCGACCTTGGCGAGGGCTTGCTTGATTGCCTCGGGCGACGGCAATTCGCGGGTGCGGCGCGCCTTTCGCCAGAGCCGGATTATCGGACCGATCGTGACGTCAAAGGCGCCGTCCGTCTTGCGGGCGACTTCCTGGGCCTCCTGCAGAACGGCGAACAGATCGGCACTGACCTTCACCGGATCGCCGCCGGCCTTCTTGCAGAGCTGCATCAATTCACTGGCGGGCCGGTAGTCGCTCATGATACCATCAAGCTCGGCGACACGGGCGAACGCGGCCCTGGCGGCCTTGTCCGCGGCATCCTTGTCCGCCGCGTACAAGGTGATCTTGAACAGCGTCCCCATGTGCGGCTCGCTGAAGGTGAAGCGAGACAGCCGCTCGTCGGCTACTCCCACGAGCGCCAGTGGTGTACAAAGAAGTAGGAACAATCGCCCGATCATGTTGAAGCCCCGTGCAGCACGCACCAAACTCGTTGGAGCTTACCATACATGACGCAAGCACGAAAGCACCCGGCGGCGTGGATTCTGGCGGCCCTCACAATCGCCGCCCTCTGGCTCGGGCGTGAAGCTACCGCCCCCGGCCAGGCGCTCGACAAGCTGCCGCAGATCGACAAGGTCAAGCACGACAAGTACGTCGAGAAGCTGACCGACCGCGTCTCATTCGAGATGCTGCCGATTCCAGGCGGCACTTACATGATGGGCAGCCCGGCCAGCGAAAAGGGCCGCAAGCCGGATGAGGGTCCGCAGCATCCGGTGACCGTGAAGCCGTTCTGGATGGGGAAGGTTGAAGTCACCTGGGAGGAGTACGACCTCTTCTGGGTGAAGAAGGGCGCTCCCAAGCCGGTCGTCGATCCGAAGGACAAGGTCGCCGCCATCAGCCGGCCCACGCCGCCCTATGTCGATCCCACCTTCGGCTACGGGCACGACGGCTTCGCGGCCCTGAACGTCAACCATCACGCGGCCATGCAGTACTGCCTGTGGATCTCCGCCAAGACTGGCAAGACGTACCGGCTGCCCACCGAGGCGGAATGGGAATGGGCTTGCCGGGCCGGCACGACCACAGCGTATTCCTTCGGCGACGATCCCGCCAAGCTCGATGACCACGCCTGGTACGAGAAGAACTCCGACGAGGCGGCCCACAAGACGGGGACGAAGAAGCCGAACCCGTGGGGCCTGTACGACATGCACGGCAACATGGCGGAATGGTGCATCGACCACTACCAGAAGGACGTCTATGCCAAGTCGCCGCTCGACAAGCCGAGCCTGCAGCCGGTGGTGTTGCCGACGGCCAACCGTTATCCCTACGTGGCTCGCGGCGGCTCGTGGATCGACCCGCCGGAGATGTGCCGCAGCGCCACCCGCCGCGCTTCCAGCAAGGACTGGCTCCGCCGCGACCCGCAACGACCGCAGAGCATCTGGTGGATGACCGACGCCGACTACGTCGGCTTCCGCGTGGTGCGGCCGATGGAGGAGCAGGCGAACTTGAAGGATCTGCGCTCGAAGATCACGCGGGAAAGTCAGTGAGATGGCCATTGTCCCACTCGCTTGCGGTTTCGCGCACTTCATAGCGCGCGACAACGTGCGCGAAACCGCCAGGCGAGCTTGCAGCACGCTTGCGTGGCGCGAGGAGTTGCGAACATGTCCGTGAAGAATTCCGCCTGCATCGTGATGATCTGGATTCTGTCGGCCACAAGCGCCGTTGCCGAGGATGCTCCCAAGAAAAAGGTCCAGGCCAAGGAACCCACGCTGGCGGACACCAGGGCAGCGCTCGGCCTGGCCGTGGACGCGAAGCTTTTCAACAAGCCGATGAACTTGAAGGAGGTCCTCGAAATCCTTTTGAAAGAACTCGACAAGCGCGGCAAGAAAGTGCGCATCAAGGTGAATGTCGACGCGATCAAGAACGAGTTTCCTGACGAGCCCAGTATCTATGACACACAGTTCATTCTCAAGACCAAGAGCAAGTCGTTGCCGCTGGGCAGCGTGCTTTCATACGCGTTGGCGCCGGCGTGCAAGGGCAACGTGACCTTCAAGGTTCGCCGCGGCATTATCGAGATCACCACGCTGAAGGACGCGGCACGAAAGAACTGAAAGGATCGACACGGCTGGCGGTGGAACCGTCGGAACTCCATTCCCTGCCTCGTCGGTTGGGTAGAATGAATACGGCCGTGTCGTGGGCCGGTTTTCGGGGAATGTGATGGGTCGTCAGTATCGCCAGATCGAGGTGGATCAGGAGGGAGACGTTTTCTGCGCTCGCCTGCGCAACTCGCGTCTTGGTGAGGAAGATATCTACGGCTTCAGTGAGGATATCCTGGAGTTGATCAACGAGGACGGCTGCCGCAAACTGGTCCTCGAACTCGGTCCCAAGGATCCGTATTGCCTGTTCAGCGTCTTTCTCGCCAAGCTGGTCAGCATCAAGCGCCGGCTCGATAAGAATGGCGGACAGCTGAAACTCGCCAGCGTCGGGCCAGAGACCTACCGCGTTTTCGAGATCTGCAAACTGCACAACCTCTTCGACTTCGCTCCAGACCGGCAAAAGGCCATCGCCGACTTCAAATAGGGCATATCAACGCCAGCGGAAGAAGCCCGTGCCGATGCCGACGCCCATGCGTGGCCGGTCATACTGATAGCCGCGATTGTAGGGCGACTTTGGGCCGAATGGATCATCGGGCATGCGATAGCCAAACTTCATGGCACGATCCACGCGATCGAGATACTCCTGGTAGATGAGCCCGCGCGGATTCCCGCCGAAGTAGAGCAGCGAGCCCGTCTCGTAGTTATAGATCTGTGTGTACGGCGCGCCATCGAACGGCACGTTGTAGCCGGGCCTTGTACGCCGCTCGTATTCACCACCCGCCCAGTGCTGGGCATCCAGCCGCGGTGTATCGATAGTTGCGAGGGTCGTGACGGCAATGATGGCAAAATAGCCTGGGATACTCCTCATCCAGTTCCTTGCTTCGCTGGTGTCGATCCTGGGTGCGTAACGAGTTACTGTCATTATGCCATCGTCCGGACGACGACGCTGCAACTTCGTCCGGACGCCAGAAGAATATCCTGCCCGCCCAGGTCGAGGCATGCCGGCTCATCCTAATGCAAGGAATAGATCACCAGCACCGACGCCGTCCAGCACAGCGCCACCACCAGGCAAACCAGGCCGATGATGGCGAGGATCATGGCCCAGCCGCGCGTCCAGTAGTAAAAGGGATCGAGTCCTTCCGGACGGGGGAAGACATAGCCGATGCTGCTGAAGAGGACGAGCAAGCCCAGCCCGGCGGGGAAGAAGGCTTGATGCCAGGCCGGCACGTTCAGGCGTTCAAAAGCAAACGCCAGACCGAGCAGAATGGGCGTCAGGTACAGCGAGCCGAAATGGACCGCGCGGATGTCGCGAAAATTCTTCTTGAGCGACGAGTTCGGCCGCAGATCGATGATGGTCCACATGATACCGGTGATCGCGATGGCCACCAGATGCACCGCCGCCAGCACGAAATACAACGACTGCATGAAGCTCGCTCCTCAGTAGGCTCTACGGTTGCTCGATAAGACAGATATACTCCGCGTTCTCGGCGAGACGAGCGCGAACTCGAGGGGCCAGGCTCCTTCCGAGCCGATCCTGCCATGAACACTTCCAGGTTGGCAGGAGCATTGCCGTATTGCCCCTTCATTTGTGTCATCCGTTCGCGCCAAGTATAATGCAACGTCGGCGGAATCCTGGCGGCCGTCAAGGTGGAGAGCGGGCGTGATCTGGTTTTCGTGCAAGGGTTGTGGTAAGACGCATGGCCGGCCGGAAGCATCGGCTGGTTCGTTGCTGTTTTGCGAATGCGGCCACGGTAATCAGGTGCCATGGGAGAGCACGGTGCCACCGCCAGCCGATACCGCCGCGCCAGCCGGCGTGCCAGTGCTCGAGCCCTTGAAGTTCGAGCAGTCGCGACTAGAGCCCCGAACCGATTCGCCGCTGCCTCATCCCAGTGACGGCGACGAGCGCCGCGAACGGCGCTCACGTCGGCCAGGCAGGAAATTCCGCTTCGACCCCAACTTCTGCCTCAACCATAATCAGCTGCCGTCACGCAAGACCTGTCGCGATTGCGGCGAGGCGTTCTGCAATGACTGCGTGATCGAGCTTGAGGGCGACACCCTGTGCGGTCCATGCAAGAACTATCGAGTACGCTCCTGGCAACAACCGCCGCGCGTCTCCGGCTTCGCGCTTTTTAGCGTGCTTGGCGGCCTGATCGCCGGGTTGCTCGGCATTCTGGCGGTGGTGAACGGCGCTGGCCTGACGATCTGCATCATTGCGTTGCTGGCGCAGTCCATCGTGCTGGCGCTGGGAGGCATCGGCCTGCACGCGGTGGAGCGCAATCCGACCCTCGGCGGCCGCTGGCTCGCCATCACCGGCGTGCTCCTGGCCGGCACCAGCATCTTCCTTACGACGCTTTTCGCTTTTTTCACGCCAGGCTTGCTGAGTTGATACGCCCTGCAAGCGCTGGATGGGGCTGATGAGCGCTTCTCGGTTGCTGGCAGATTCCCGGCCAAACCGTAAAACGACGGCGGGAGGCCGTGATGCGTCGCTTGCTGATTCAATGGTTGCTGCCAACGTGCTTTTGTGTCGTGCCGCTATTGATGGCGGCGCTGGTGGCGGTATCCGTCCCGCGCGATGCCATGAATTTCTATCTTCAGCATCTGTCCACGATGGACGGCCTGATTCTCGCCATCGGCTCCGGATTGTTTACCTTGCAAGTGATCCTGTGCTGGTCGAGCTTTCGCTGGCGTGGGACGGGATTCGACGAGCGTCCGGACCGCTGGATCAGCAACCTTGCCCAGGCGGCAGAGTTTTTCCCGATGCTCGGCTTGCTCGGCACGGTGGGGGGCATCTTGCAGACGTTCAGTGCGATCACCGGGCCGACGCAGCCGCACGTGATCATCGAGAAGTATGCGCCGGCGATAACGGCCACGGGGAGCGGGCTGTTCATGGCGCTCATCAATATCTTGCCGCCGTGGATGGTGCTGCTCGGCCGCGACCTGATCCTGACTCTCGGCGGCGGGGCGACGGCGCCTCCGGGAGATGTGCCATGATCGACATGCCGGCCCGGAGCGTGACGCGCTTCTTCATCCCGCTCATCGACGTACTGTTGCTCATGTTCTGCATCTTTCTGCTCATGCCGGTGTTCGGCGAGGAGGAAGGCTCCGAGGGAGACGGCAAGGCCAGCCTCGCGCCGGAAGACCTCGCCGACGCCTATGAATCTGTGAAGCGCGAGCTGAACAAGAAAAACCAGGACTTGCAACGCATCGAGAAGCTGCAATCCTCGCTGGTCAAGATGACTCTGCTGATGCAGGAACTTGAAAAACTGCGCAAGGAGAAGCAGCAGGCCTTGCTGCGGCCGACCTATGTTCGCGTGCTCGACATCGACGGCAAGACCGGCGCGTTATCGTTTTTCGATCCGACCAATCTCGACAACCCCGTGCAGCCAATCGCCGACGAGAAATCCGCGCGAGCGCTGATTGCCCGGCACAAGAAGGAGGCGGGCGAGCGGCAGCTTTATTATCATTTTCTCTATCCGCGCATCGAGACCGGCTGGCCGACGCTGGCCCAGGAAACGGCCTACAAACGCTGGTTTACCGGCGTGGCCCAGTCACTGCAGGAGAAGATGCCATGATGCCGGCAGCCGCCGACCAGCTCCTGCTGGCCTGGATTGACCTCGGGCTCTCGGAAACGCTGTACACGTTCATGCGCCTGGCGGCGGCGCTGGGAGGTTTGATTGTCGGCTGGTTCCTGACCGGGCCCATCGTTCGCCTGATTGGCCGCATCGCGCTTCGCAAGGCAGTGCCGTCGGACGTGCTGTCGTGGAGCAAGGCAATGGGCGCCGTGCTGACGGCGGCTCTCATCTACGCATTCTTTCCGCTGGGCGGCCCCGGCGGCGGCGGACCGGGCAAGGGGGGCGGCAGCGGCGACGGAATCGGCAAGGGCAAGGGGGCTGGCAACGGCGACGGCGGACTGACAAAGAAAAACGGCGACGACAAGGACAATGGCGACCTGAAGCGCGAACCGCTCACCATCTTGTTGCTCGGCGGCGACAATGTGAAAGACCACCGCTATTACCTGATTGACCGTAAGCCGCCGGCGGTGCCGCTCGAAGATGTGGAGAAGCTGTTCAAGGACAAGCCCGGCCGCTACCAGGTGACCATACTGCTGACCAAGGACAGCGTCGGCGAGCGCCACGGCGCTGTCATGCGCCTTCAAGAGCGAGCCCGCAAGCATGGCCAGTTCACGCTGCTAAAGTCGGAAATGAACGCCAAGCTCACAACCGGCGATTGACCTCTCCGTGCCTCACAGGAACAAAGGATTGCCGCATGAACAGTATGCCTGATAATGCCGGCGTGCTTGTTCAACTGCCGCTAGAATTGCATTATGTGATCGAGCCGGTCCTTCGCTACGAATGTCGTTCGGAGTCGGACGTTTTCGCCGTTCTGGACAGTGCAACCTCACAGGTGTTGAATCACCTTGCCCATATCGCCGAACGAGTGCTTACAAACGATCATTATCCCATGGTCAATCAGTTCCTGGACAAGTACGAAATAAACGATCATGACGAGTGTACAAAGCTGTATTTCTTCTTTGGACTCCTGGACCATGCTGGGTTGAGTTTCGATTGAAGCGCTCCCCACGTTCGCTGGTGGACGCCGACTGAACGGAACATGTGACACAATCTAGCCACCGAGATTCTAATGGACGAAGCCGTTAGCCTCGTGCTTTTTGGCGGCCCGTCGGCAGGGAAGTCGTCCCTGCTGGGAGCGCTGATCCAGGCGGGACAGGAACAGGAGCATCTGCTCAAGGGCAAGCTCAACGACCGTTCGCAGAAGCTGGCCGGCTTGCAGCAAGAGCTTTATCACGACAAGTCTGCGCCGACGGTTGACGAGGTCGTTTCCTATCCCATCGCCATCGAACCGGAAGTGGCGGCGGCGAAGTCCTTGCCGGCAGAGGCGGTGCTGATCGATTGCGCCGGCAGGTCCGCCCAGCAATTGCTTTCGGAGAAGACGGCCAAGCAAGTTCCGGCGTTGGCCAGGGCGGTGCACAATGCCGACACGCTCATCATGGTGGTCGACGCCGCGGCCGAACTGCCGGAGCTACAGAGAAGTTTCGGACAGCTGGCCGGCTACATTCGTCAGCTCGAGGAGAAACGCGGCAAGAGCAGCGCCGTTTCCGGCTTGCCCGTCTACCTCGTCCTCAGCAAGTGCGACTTGCTTGCCAAAAAGGGTGACACGACCAGCACCTGGATTCAGCGCATCGAGGAGCGAAAACGGCAGATCGACCAGGCGTTTCGCAAGTTTCTGGACCAGCAACCGGGGCGCGACCGGCTCGCTTTCGGCAAGCTGGATATCCACCTGTGGGCGACGGCGGCGCGACGCCCCGTGCTGGCGGATCGGCCAGGTGTCGATTCCCAGCCCTATGGCGTTGCCGAGCTCTTTCGTCAGTGCCTGGAAGCGGCACGTGACTTTCGAACGCGCAAGGAAGGAGCGTCCAAGTGGCTGCAAGTCGTGGTCGCCGGCGTCGGCTCGCTGGTCGCGCTCATGGCGCTTCTGGCATTTGCCGTGTACATCACCCGTCCCAGCGCCGAGGTCATCGCCCTGGAAAACGCGCTGCACGGGTTGCTGCCCGCGGAGGGCGCCAAGCCGGCCGATCGCCTCAAGGAACCGCTCGACGACAGGCTCAAGCAGCTTCGCAAGATCGCCGCCAATCCGGACTTTCCGCGACTGCCCACTGCAACCCAGGAGAGAGTCCGGCACTACGTCGAGGAGATCGAAGCTTATCAGAAGTACAACCGCGAGTTTCTCATCCGTGTCCAGGATCCCAAGCTGGCGACCACCGACGAGGAACTGGACCAGATCGAGAAAGCGATCCGCGACCTGCCGCTGCCCGCAAAGTATGCCGAAAGCTGGAAGGGAACCCGGATCGGCAATCGCGTGCAATTCTGGCTCAAGGACGTGAAGTCGCTGCGCGACGAAGGAGCCCGGACAGAAACCTGGATCAACGAGCAGATCAAGGCCGGCAAGGGACTGGAGAAAGAAGGCTTCCGCTTGCTGATGCTCGGGGAATCCGCGCCGGCCAAGGAGCGCGAAGCCTGGCACGCCGACTACAAGGCGTTCATCGAGCAACCGTTTCCACATCGTCCACGCGAGCGCCCGGCCAGCGCCGCCACCATCACCTACGACACTGTCTACCATCTGCAACGGGTCGATCGCGCTCGCCAAAGCTGGGACGAGTTCAAGAAGAGCCTCGATTTCATTCGCGAACGTTTGATGTAGTTCTCGAAGGCACACGCGTGTCAACTCAGAATCGTTGTTGCCCGGCCGCCGCACCGCAATTTGTGAGATATGCTTTCCTTGAGGTGCAAAGCGCCTCTTGGGAGAATCTGTCTCCATGTCGAAGTCACAAGCGTTGCTGGCCACGCTGAACCAGGCTGTTCGCCCGGCGGTGCTGTTTTTCCCGGCGCTGCTGCTGGCCGTGGCAGCGTTGCGTCAGGCAGGACCGCACGCGATCATGCTATGGATGGGCGTCGCATTCCAGATCGGCGTTTGTTTTCTGTACCTGATCACCCAGAACAATCGGCCGGAATCGACGGCCCTGGCCGCCCTGGCCCTCTACCTCATCGCCCTGGCCTGGCTATGGTTCGGCATCGCCGAGGAAGACTGGTTCGCCCACCTGGCCAAGGCTTTCCTGCTCGTCGTCTCCCTGCTGGTGTTCGCGTTGCAGACCCTGGCCGACTCGGGGGCGCCGGCTATCAGGCGGGCACGGCTTCTGGCCGACCGCCTGGCATGCCGCAAAGACTGGCCGACGGACCTGGCGACCTGCCGCACCCTGCCAGAAGTGAAGGCCCTGCGCGGCGCCCTGGCGCTGGACGCCACGCCGGCGCTGGCGCTCTTGACACATCAACGACCGGAGGTCCGCGTCGCCGCCCTGAGCGCACTGGAGTTCCGCAAGGAATGGCGGTCGGGTCAGGTCGAGCTAGTGTTGCAAGCCGCGCAGCGCGCCGAGCAGCCGGCCATTCGCGTGGCCGCCGTCCTCGCGCTGGGCAACGTCGAGGATCGCAATCACATCGAGACTGTCGCTCTGTTTCTGCACGATACGAGCTGGGAAGTCCGCCGGGCCGCCATCGAAGCGTTGCTGTGGGACAATGAGCGCCGCTGGAACTGGATTCGCTTTGCCGTTCGCCGCATCCTGGCCGACCCGCTGTTCCTCACCGACGGACCCCTCAATCACGATGGGCAAATGCTGTGCGCGGACGCCGTCAAGGACCTGATTGGCTGGTGCGCGGAGAAGGGGGCCCTGTCAACTCGTGCCGCGCTGACGCTGGGGGTACATTACAATCGCGCCCTGAGCGAGCAAACGGACGAATCTCTGGTGCTGGACCTGCGCAAGCAACTTACCAATCCGCAAACGCCGGCCTGTCTGCGCCTGGAGCTTGGCCGCGTCCTGCAATTTCACCAGGAGCTGGATCGGCAAGCGCTGGAGAACTTGCTCGAACCGTCAAACCCGGCACCGCTGCGGCTCATCGCTGCGGAAGCAATCTTCTTGGAGCGTCTTGACGGCCCGTGCAAGGCGAATGCGATGGCGACCTTGCGCGACCTGGCGCGGCTGCCGAATCGCGAGATCGCCCTGACCACGGCGGACATCATCCAGCGCCGCCTCGGCGTTGACCTTGGTCTTGGGCTGGGCCAGCCATTGCCTCCCATCCACAGCCGCCAGGCCGCCGAGATCACCCGCCGTGCCATGGCCTGGGCCACACAGTATGACACCCCCGACGACCAATTGGACGACTCGCGACCCGTTCCCCAGCGCATTTCCGGCTGAATCCTGGGCGACGTTGCGAGTTGTTGGCCAGGTTTTCTACGGGTTCGACTTTCTCAGCAACGCCACCGGAAAATGGCGTAGCACATCAGCAACCACGAGTCCTGGCTGACCGCCGGCGTCGGTTGTTGACATCGCCTCGCCCGTGAACAGGTTGACAAAATCGCCGCCACTTCCCTCGGGAAGCGTCAGCAGCGTCTGGCCCCACACGCCCGGTCCCAGCGGCGCTGTCTCCGCGGCACCCGCCAAGCGCACGAGCAATCTCGGCACCACGATCAGCGCTGCCTGGTCAACGTCACTGCGTGAAAACGCGCAGACATGCTCAGCCTTCTCGCCTCGTGCTTCAAGTGGCTCGTAGCTGCCCGCGCGAAACAGTTCCGGCACGGCGGCGCGGAAACCGAGCACTCGCTCGATCACGTAGAGCTTGATCTTGCCGTCGGAAATGGTCGCGAGAAGATCGGCAGCCAGGGGCCGCAAGTCGCCGCCGGATTCATTCACGCGCTCGCGTAGCTCGCGCAAGTAGCTGCGCCGCCGGGCGAAATCCACCGGCCGGCGATTATCAGGATCCACCAGATTGAAATCCCACAGCTCGCTGCCCTGATAAAAATCCGGCACTCCAGGGCTTGTCAGCTTGAGTAACACCTGGGAGAGCGCGTTGATGTACCCGAAATATGCCAGATGTTGCTCGAAGGCGCGCAATTCCTCGAGGAACTCGTCGTCCATCTCATCGGGAAGAAGTCGCTCGACGAAGCTGCGCGTGGCCTTGTCGTACTCCTGGTTAGGGTTGACCCAGCTGGTGTGGACCTTTGCCTCATTGATCGCCTTTTGCATGTAGGCGGCGATGCGATCGCGAAACTCGCCGAGAGTCTGCGAAGTCAGTCCCTCCGGCGGCCAGGCGCCGAGCAGTGTCTGATAGAGCAAGTACTCGTCGTTGCGGTCGGGCGCCGGCTTGTTCTCCACCAGTTGCTTCTTGCCATCGTTCATCTGTCGCCAGCGAGCCAAGGCGGTTTCCCACTCTTGCGGCAACTCGCTCAGGACGTTGAGTCGGGCGCGCATGTCCTCGCCGCGCTTCGTGTCGTGCGTGCCGCTGGCCAGCATGGCATGTGGCCATTGCTTCAAGCGCTCCTGATTGTGCCGATGGAAATCGGCACATGTCGCGCCGAATGTTTCCGGATGGCCACCGACCTCGTTCAAGGACGCCAGCCGGTTGTAGACGTAAAACGCCGTGTCTTCAAGCCCCTTGGCCAGCACCGGCCCGGTGACCTGCTGGAACTTCATGGTCCAGGCGATCAGCGCGGGCCTGTCCTCTTCCGCGAAATCCTCCAGGTTGCGAAGCAGGAGCGTGTCGCGGATGAAGTCGAATATGGCCGCCGCCGTCCGGGGATTGGCGTCCTTGGCCTGCTCGACCGCCTCCTCGATGAACCGGCGATCCCGTGGGCTTGGCGCGTCCCGGCCGTTGATGTACGTCCGGTAGATCGGCAACGTGGCGATGATCTCGCGAATGGCAAATACCAGGCTGGTCAGCGTGAAATCGCGATAACGACGGTTGCGTTCGGAGATCCGATCGAGCTGGTGCCCAAGCGCCGTGATCTCGCTGGCCATCGACACCAGCATGATCATCTTCTGGCAATGTACGATCAGGTCGGCATACGGGATCGAGTGGCGAATGAACTGACGGTAGATGACATCGAACGCGTCGCGCTGTGCCTGATCGACAAACACACCGTTGACAGCATTGAGAAAATCGTAGCCGGTGGTGCCGTGCACCGCCCAGTCGCCCGGCAACGGTTCGTCATCGCCCAGGATCTTTTCGACGACCACATACAACGGCCAGGCCGGCTTGCCGTTGTCACCCTTCTCGAGCAGCAGCGCCACCTCGGACTCGAGGTCGTCCGGCTCAGGGTTATTCCCCAGACTGATCCGCACCCGTTCCACCAGAAAGCTCTCTTGCAGCTTGCGAAAATATTCTGCCGGATCCCAGAGCCCATCGGGATGATCGATACGCAGGCCGTTGGCCTTGCCCTCCGCCAGCAATTTCAAGAACAGCTGATGCGTGGCCTGGAAGACTTGCGGCAACTCGACGCGAATTGCCGCCAGGTCGTTGATGTCGAAGAACCGGCGGTAGTTGATTTCCTCCGTGGCCACTCGCCAGTATGCCAGCCGATAAGGTTGCACTTCGAGCAGGCGGTCCAGCTTGTCGAAGCTGGCGCGGTCGTTGACGTTGCCGTTGAAGGCGCGCACGCTGTCGTCGACGGCGTCGCGGAACGGTGGACACGCCTCGGCCAGGCTGGCGATCCGCCGTTTGATGACCTCCTTCTCGCGATTGCGCTCGAGCACCTTCTCCGGCGCCGAATCGACATATGGCGGCAGGTAGCTCAGGGCCGTCAGGATGCTATGCAATTCCTGCACACGCTCGTCAGTCTCGCCCAACGACTCCTTCAGCTCGCCGAGCTTGTATTCAAGGATGGCCCCGCAGGAGCGCGGCTCGACCGGCAAGCGCGCCTCGTAGTGATGAAAATGGAAAGCGCCGTCATTGAAGGTCAGCTCAATCTTGCCCTTCTCCAGAACCGAGCCGTACTGGTCTTCGAGGACGGGGAGCAACACCTTGTTCTTGAGGTCGGGATTGACCGGGTCCCAGTCGATGTCGAAGCAGGCGGCATAGATCGAACTGGGGCCATTCTCGAGCACGTCCATCCACCAGTAGTTGGTATGATGGACACCCATGTGGTTGGGCACGGTGTCGAGAATCAGGCCCATGCCGTGATTCTTGAGTTGCAGATCCAGGGCGTCGAAATCCGCCTGCGTGCCCAGTTCGGCGTTGAGTCCGGAAGCGTCGCAGATGTCGTAGCCGTGCTGGCTGCCGGGCCGTGCTTGCAGGATCGGCGACGCGTACAGGTCGCTGATGCCCAACTCATGCAGGTAATCCACCTGTGCGCACGCCTCCGTAAAGGGAAACGTCGGCGTGAACTGCACCCGGTACGTTGCCAGGGGGACGCGACACCTGCTGATGGCTTCGCGGACGACTTCGGCGACGCTCGGGACCTTCTGCGCTTCCTGCAAACGCTTGCGCAGCTCGACTACCCGGACTCCCAGTCGTTCGCCCAGTGACAGGAAGCGCTCGAGCCAGTCACGTGCCGTCCCGTCGCCTTCACGGGAGCGTGTCTCGTGATTCTGGTAAACGTCCCGAAGCATTTCAAAATACGTGTTCTGCGTCTGCCAGAGATCGACGGCGTAGCCGGCTGAAGCAACCAGGTCCGCTCCCGCGCGAAACGCATCCAGCAGGGCCAGATCGTCCGGCTGAGCGCGGCAGCGCTCCGCCAGGCGCTCCGTGGCCCGTTTGAGCCGATAGGTCAATTCAGGCACGTCCAGCGACACCTTCCAGCTTTGCGCTTCCTTGAGCAGGTCGCCGATGCGGGCCAGGTTGAGTTCGTCCTCCTGATAGGTGCGGCGCAGGTCGGCCGTGATGACGAACTCAATGGCCGCCTGAAATGCCCGCGGCAACGGCACGTTCAGATCGACAAGAAAGCGCATGGTCGGCAGGTATTGCTCGTAGAGCCGGCGATACACCCCTTCCGCCTCCGAGACGGTTGGCTGAAGCACCCGCTTGGTGATCTTCCGCTGCGCATCGCGGAACAGCGAGCGCAACGAATAGGTCGATTCGCCGAAACCGCGATCCATGAGGCGAACGATCTCGGGAAACTCGGACCTGGCAAATGCGTCCGCCAGCTCTTTGGCCAGCGTCTGGTAATGCTCGTCGCCCTGGAAATGGCGCACGCCGCCGTGAATGTTATGGTCGCCGAAATGGAGTGCCGCGAATGTGACGTCTTCGCGCTCGCGGGTGATGGCCGAGGTGAGCCCAACGCGGCCAACGACCAGCTTGGCCTTGCCCGCTTCATGGAAGCGCGCATCGTTTGCCCGCGCGCAGTAGCAGAAGATCCGCGCTTCCTCCGGATACGCCTCGAAGAGCGAACTCACGGCATAGTGGGCTGCGATCTTGGGCCAATCGACCATCGCCGGCTTGACGTGACGCTCGTACACTCGCCGGCCGTTGCCCTGCTCGAACAGATTGCTCGGGGCCTTGTCCAGTTCTTGGAGGAATGCGCTTTCAAGGTCTTCCTCGAATAACTCCTGGCCAAGCTGGACAACCCGGCCGGCGTATTGCAGCACCTGCACCGTCTCCGGCCCGGAAACCTCGTCGAAGAACCAGCCGCAGCTCGTGTACATCAGCAGCGCATGCCGTTGCATCTCGAGCAGCTTGAGCAATCGGCAGCGATCATCTTCGGATAGTTCGCGCGCTGCATGTTCGCCGATAAACGCGTCCAGTGTTTCGTCGCCACGGTCGAGAATGACGCGGATGTAGTTGTCGCGTGCCGCCCATGGGGCGCGCACCAGGTCGCGAGCCATCTTCTCGTAGAGGGGGATCAGGCGATCGCGCAGCCCGTCCAGAGCGCGGCGCAGCGGTTCGCGCCAGCGTTTCCGCCAGCCGGGCTGGCCGGCATTGCAGCCGCACTCGCGCCGCCAGCGATCCAGCCCGTGCGGGCAACTCCGCGCGGTATTCTCCACGATGCGCACTTCCCACTCCGGCGGACTCTTTTCCAGATACTCGCCGTAGTTCGTCAGCCGCACCTTGCCGAGCTTTTCGATTTGTTCCAGGGCGAAGGCCAGACCCATCTCGCCGAAGCCGTGATGATGACCGTAGCTTTCCCCTTCCGTGGCCACATGAACCAGCTGATTGTCGATGCGGCCTTCGCTGAAACTGTGCAACAGCCGCTGGACGAAGTCCTCGCCATGGTTGAGCACACGCTCGAAGGCCAGCGCTCGCGCGAGAGGACCGTCATAAAAGAACAAGTCGATGTGCCCGCCGCCGGGGAGTGCTTGCCGGTAAGCACGTGTCGGATCGATCTTGCCGCCGCTTACGTTCTGCCAGTCCGTCGCCCCGGGGCCGCGCACCGCGCCAGCCTGGAGCGGCGACAGGATGGTGAAGCGGATGCCATGCTCCGCGAGCAGGGCCAGCGTTTCGAGATCGACCGCCGTTTCCGGCAGCCACATGCCTTCGGGCACACGGCCGAAGCGGCGTTGGAAATCGGCGATGCCCCAGCGAATTTGCGAGACCTTGTCGCGGCGGTTGGCCAGCGGCAGGATCACGTGGTTGTAGGCCTGGGCGATGGCCGAGCCGTGGCCGGAGAATCTCACCTGACTCTGCCGGTCCGCGTCCAAAATGGCGCCGTAAACGGCGGGCGCCTTCTCCTCCAGCCAGGCCAGCAGAGTTGGCCCAAAATCAAAGCTGATTCGCGCGTAGTTGTTGACGATCTTGGCGATCCGCCCGTCGCTGTCAAGAATGCGGGCGAAGGCGTTGGGACCGTAACACTCGGCGGTGATCCGCTCGTTCCAGTCGTGATACGGATGAGCCGAGTCCTGCAACTCGACCGCCTCCAGCCAGGCGTTCTCGCGCGGCGGTTGATAGCAGTGACCGTGAATGCAAATGAATCGCGCCATCAGGGGGAACTCGCTGACATCGGGATGATCTTCCTTTCTTACGGATGCGCCGGGCGTTTTCCGCTGCCTGCTGACCTGGGACGCATTGCCATTGATGTCGCTCCACGGCTCGGCAGGAGCCTCGCCCTCCCGGAGAAAGAACATTTGTTCAGTCCTATCACGGCTCGGCAAGAGACGCGCCGCCTCGCCCTACCACTGACTGCTCAGGAATCTACGAAACAGTCATCTGGCAGCCGTGCGCACGGAACGCTGCATCGGGGAATTTGCCGGCTACAATGTATCTCATGCAATCCTGGCAAATGCAGCCGGCGCGCGATCTGGAGATGCCTCTGCTCGAGAGCTTCGGCAGCCTGCACCGCGAGAACGGCCTGGTGGCAACGGGATTGAACCTGTGCTGGCGAGCGCTGATGCGGGCCTACCTGGCGGTCTGGCATCGGCTCGAGGTGCAGGGACGTGAGCACGTGCCGCGTTCGCCGCCGTTCGTCCTGGTCGCCAACCACGCCAGCCACCTGGACGCGCTGGTGCTGGGCTCGCCGTTGAAGTGGGACCTGCACGGCCGGGTATTCCCAATTGCGGCAGGGGACGTGTTCTTCGCGTCCCCGGTGCGCAGCGCTCTGGCGGCGCTGGTGCTCAATGCCCTGCCGATGTGGCGAAAAAACTGTGGCCGTCACGCCATGCAGCAGCTGCGGCAACGCCTTGTCGATGAGCCGTGCGGTTACATCCTGTTTCCCGAGGGTGGCCGCAGCCGCGACGGCAGCATGCGCCCCTTCAAGACCGGACTGGGCATGCTGGTTGCCGGCACCAGCGTGCCCGTGATCCCATGCCATCTCAGCGGGACCTTCGATGCCATGCAGCCAGGCCGCATGTTGCCGCTGCCCAGAAAAATTCGCCTGCGCATCGGCCAGGCCATGACCTTCCTTCACAACGGCAACAATCGTCCCGAGTGGGAACGTATCGTTGCGGCGGTGGAGGAAAGGGTACGGCAGTTGGCGTGAGAGATTCGCCAAGACGCGCCGCGCCGCTTTTGTTGCCGGCGCCATCATGATAGAATTCACCTATCCGTGAAACTCAGATGTGAGAGCAACATGCCGCTTGTAGCGACCCCGCGAGCCCAAGTCAGCCTGCCCGAACCTCCCGCCGCCGAAGCGCGCATGCAGGCGTTGCTGGAGGCCATTGTCGATGGTGTCGTCAGCATCGACGCACGCGGCCGCATCTTGAGCTTCAATCCGGCCGCGGAACGGATGTTTGGCTACCGCAAGGAGGAACTGCTCGGGCAAAGCGTCAACATTCTCATGCCCGCCGATTACGCGGCCAAGCACGATTCCTACATCGCCAACTACTTGAACACCGGCGTGAAGAAGATCATCGGGATTGGCCGCGAAGTGATCGGCCTGCGCAAGGACGGCAGTACTTTTCCCATGGACCTGTCGGTGGCGGAGGCTCGCGTCGTCGGCGAACGCATCTTTGTCGGCGTGCTGCGCGACATCAGCGCCCGCAAGATCGCCGAGCAAGAACTGGAGCGCAGCCACGATATCCTGGCCAAAACGGTGGCTGAACTCGAAGCGAAGAATGAGGAAATCCGCGCCATGACCCAGCAACTCTGGCAAGCGGCCAAGCTGGCCAGCGTCGGCGAACTGGCTGCCAGCATGGCTCACGAGCTGAACAATCCTCTTGCCACGGTCAGCTTGCGCATTGAGTCCGTGTTGAGCCGAACCCAGGCCGACGACCCACGGCGCAAGCAACTCACCGTCATTGACCAGGAAATCAAACGGATGGGCGATCTGGTCGGCAACCTGTTGCAGTTTGCTCGGCGCGGCGGCGACCAGATCTCAACCGTGGAAATCCGCGACGAGCTGGCTTGCGCTGTGGACCTCATCAATCATCACTTGCGGAAGCGAATGATCACCATCGTGCAGGACCTCGCTCCCGATACGCCGGCCATTTACGCGGACCGGCAGAAATTGCGGCAGGTGTTCCTGAACGTGCTGACCAACGCCGGCGACGCCATGCCGCGCGGCGGCACGCTTACGCTGCGGACATCGCCGACAACTCTCGACGATGGCGAACCCGGCATCCGCATCGCCTTCACCGACACCGGCTTCGGCATCCCCGACGAACTGCTGCCGCGCATCATGGAGCCGTTCTTCACAACCAAGGAAGAAGGCAAGGGAACCGGCCTCGGTCTGGCTATTTGCCGCCGCATCGTCCAGGAACATCGGGGCACGATCTCTATCCAGAGCACCCCCGATCACGGAACGACGGTATGCATCGATCTCCCGGTAAAGAATCGCGGTAACGTGAAGCCACTGAATGAGGTTTGCTGTGATTCGGACGATCCCGGATGATGATGATAATGATGCATCGCGGCGAACACGACAAGGATCCTTCATGCCTGAATCAACCAAAGGCCGGCTGCTAATCGTCGACGACGAAACAGAACTGAAAAGCGCCTTATGCGAAACCTTGGCAGACGAGGGTTACTTGACCGTCGGTGCCTCCGGCGGCGCGGAAGCACTTGAGATTCTCGCCGCCCAGGACTTTGACGTCGTGCTCAGCGACCTGATGATGCCGGACATGAACGGGATTCAGCTGTTGCGCAAAGTGCTGGCCGTCGAGCCGAACGTCGTCGGCATCATCATGACCGGGCAAGGGACCATCCCGACTGCGGTGGAAGCGATCAAGGCGGGCGCCTTCGATTATGTCCTCAAGCCGTTCAACCTGCAAGTGATGCTGCCGATACTGGCGCGGGCCATGGACGTGCGGAAGTTGCGTGTCGAGAACCAACGCCTGCGTCGCTATATCGAACAGCTCAGCTTCGAGTCGCCTCGCTATCAGATCATCGCCTCAGCTCCGGCCATGCGTGAGGCCATGCAACTGCTCGAGAAAGTCGCTCCCACCGAGGCCACCGTCTTGATCCACGGCGTCACGGGGACCGGCAAGGAGCTTGTCGCGCGCGCCTTGCACCACAACAGCCCCCGTCACGACAAACCGCTGGTAACCGTCAATTGTGCGGCGCTACAAGAGACCCTGCTCGAGAGTGAACTGTTCGGCCATGAGAAAGGCTCATTCACGGGGGCAATGACTGCCAAGCAAGGACTCATTGAAGTGGCCGAGGGGGGCTCGCTGTTCATCGACGAAGTTGCGGAAATGACGCCGGCGCTGCAGGCGAAACTGTTGCGCGTGCTTGAAGATGGCCATTATCGCCGGGTCGGCGGGATCAAGGAACTTCGCGCGGGCGTACGCATCATCGCCGCCACCAACAAGACTCTCGAGGAGGAAGTCAAGGCAGGCCGATTCCGTGAAGACCTGTTCTATCGACTGAACGTCGTCTGCATCCAGCTGCCCCCGCTGTGCGAGCGTCGCGAGGACATCCCGGCCCTGGTCGAGCATATACTCGCCACTCGACAGCTCGGCAAGGTACGCTGCCAGGTGGCAGCAGATGCCATGCAAGCGCTGCTACGCTACCAGTGGCCCGGAAACATACGCGAGCTGGCCAACGTCCTTGAACGGGCTCAGATTGTCGCGGAGGACAGCGTCATCACGCTCGATGACCTACCAGAATCCGTGCGCGCTCCGCTGGGACCGAGTGAACCCGCCGACGCCTCCCCGTTCAACCTGGCCATCCTCGAACGGCAAACCGTCCGCGCTGCCCTGAGGCAGGTCAATGGCAACAAGGTTCATGCGGCGAAGCTGCTCGGTATTAGCCGGCGAGCGTTGTATCGCCTGGTCGAAAAGTATGCCCTGAGCGACTTATCCGGGTAGATTGTGTATCTTCAAGATGGGTTTCCCTGGCCCCATGTGAAAAGTCCGGGGTGGCGCTTGACCATCCTTGGTCCCGCGGACCAGCGGAATCGCAAGAACTCCGACAGCTGGTGTCAGGTCGCCATCGCTTGGTCGGAGTCATTGCGAATTCCGTTGAATGCTCGTCGGTGCTCCGTCACTCACGGCCTCGGCGAATCGGGAACGATGATGGTCCGCGGTACGGTTGTTGTCGTCGGCGGCACGTAGACGGTGGTCCGCGGAATGTAGGTATAATTAGGTCCCCAGCTGCCCCAACCGCCCCACCAGCCGGTGCCAGCCGCTCCGTGCCAGCCGCCCACACGGCCTGCGCCGACAGCTCGGTGGGCGACGTGATGGGCGTGACCAGCGTGATGGGCCGCATGTCCATGGTGCGCGTGATGCGCGTGATGCCCGTGGCCCCCGCCATGGCCCCCGCCATGGCCCCCGCCATGGCCCCCGCGGGCGTTTGCCGTCGCCGCCAGCGCGCCCAGCGCCAGGAAGCTCCCCATTGTTAGCACCAAAAGCTTGCGAGTTGCTGACATGATTGTTCTCCCCTTGTGCGGTTTTGCCTTGTTTTCAGATCGCCACGCCACTGAGACATCCAGTGACCGCGAACCGCCGAGGGGGACACGTCGACGACATGTGCGGCTATATTTTGCACTGGCAACCGCCTGGACGTTCGTCGGCCCGACGACGGCACCGGCCGACGACGGTCTGGTGCGGTTCTCCGGTAAGGCAGGCAACTATCAAATCACGGTATTGACATCGCCCACTCCCTTCCGTGCCGGGCCCGTCGAGATCGGCGTTCTGGTACAGGCAGCGGAGTTGCACCGCCCGCTTCCAGACGCCGAAGTGACAGTCGAGGTTTCGCTGCGCGATGAACCGGGGATTCAATACCGCGGCACGACCAGGACGGACAAGCTCGTTCCCTCCGTGAGCTTCGATTTGCCGCAAGGCGGCTGGTGGCGCATTCGCGTCGCCGTGGCGGGCCGGCTGGGTGACGCCAACAAAACGATCGAGCTGGAGGCCGACGATCCGCTGCCCGCCTGGCGGGAACTGAGCTTGTGGATCTGCCTGCCGGTGCTGCCAATCTTGCTTTACGTGGCCCATCAATGGCTGGTCCGCCGTCGCGAGCGCTCGGTGGCCCGATGATTTCCAGATCGCAGCCGATAGTGAATCGAGGTGGACCTGGATGCCTTGGAAAATCTCCCTTGACCTGCCGCGACCGTCTCGCTATGGTCCCGCCCTTCTGATTGGCACAAGTACATGAGACCAAGGTTTCGGCCTGTCGGCGACTCCGTAGCGGAGAATTCGCACGCAGCGCCGGGTGGGGGAGGAATGTCGTCATGAATGGTGGGAAGCGTGCGACCGTGGGCTTCAAAGTGCACCGGCTAGGGTTGGCGATCCTAGTCGGTATCATGGCAACCGGCCGCGCAACTGCTCAGTATGGCCATGCTCCGGCCCAGCCGCCGGCGGCGGCATTTCCGGGTGCCATGCCCCATGGGGCACCCGCCGTGCCGGCCATGCCCGCCAAGAAATTCATGACCAAGAGCGTCTTTTACCTGCCGGTGAAAGTGGATGACCGCGTCCGCTCCACGCTCAAGGAGATCCGTCTTTACGTGAAAGACGATCCAAGCAAGAACTGGCTGTTGCAGGACAAGGTCGATCCGAAGCAGACTTACTTCACATTCCGCGCCCCGCGCGAGGGCGAATACTGGTTCACAGTGGTGACCGTGGACAAGATGGGCAAAGCCGTCCCTGGCGATTTGCGTAATGAGGCACCAGGCGTGATCGTGGTGCTGGATAGCCAGCCGCCGCAGGTCGAAGTCCGGCCGCAGCCGCCATGCCCGGAAGGCACGATGTTCCAGGCCGTTGTTCGTGACGCCAATCCAGACCTGACAAAGATTCACGTTGCCTATCAGTCAGGCGACATGCAATGGCGCTCGCTCGATCCGCATCCGGGCCGCATGGACCTTTATTGCGTGCCGGAGCAGGCGGTTTTTAATGGTCTGGTTCGCGTCGATGCCGTTGACCTGGCGGGCAACAAGGTTTGCAAGGAGTTCAACATCGGCAATCCGGCCACTCCAGTGGCGAAGTCAATGCTGCCGGCCACCAAGCCCGATTCACAGGGTCTCAAGCAGGTTTCCTTCTCCAATCCCGAGGATTTGAGCCGCTCCACGAAACCACATGGCCTGGAGCAACTCCTACCCGCAAATTCGCAAGCAACGTCGCCGTCGCCGTTCCCGATCGAGAAGATCGACGATCCGATCGGTCCGGCCCTCAACGGCCCGGCCGTGAACGGCCCGGACCTCAATCCGTCGTCGCCTCGTTCCGGCAATGGCCCGATCGCCTTCAGTCAGGAACAAGGCCACGACTCGGTTGAACAACCAATCGGCGGCCGTATCCAGGCTCGCGGCCGCGACAGCGAACCATCCTCCGCCAATCGTCAGGTTGTCGGCAAGGGGCACATTGTCCTCGACTACCAGATCGACGAAAAGGGTCCGAGTGGAGTGGGCACGGTCGAGGTGTGGATGACGCGCGACCACGGCAAGAGCTGGCAGAAGCTGTGCGAGGACGCCGATCGCAAGAGTCCCGTCGAGATCAACCTGCCCGGCGAAGGTGTCTACGGCGTGAACCTGGTGGTGAGCAATGGTCGCGGCTTCGGCGGCACGCCTCCCACTGCGGGCGATGCCCCTGAGATGGTCATTGAAGTGGACGCCACCAAGCCGGTCGCCCAACTTGGCAACATCCAGGCCGGCGTCGGCGGCAACTCCGGCTGCGTCATGATCTCCTGGAACGTCAGCGACAAGAACCTCTCCAGCGAGCCGATTGACCTGTTCTATGCGACGAGCAAGCAAGGCCCGTGGCGGCCGATCGCCCGCGGTATTGCCAACAGCGGTCAGCATCGCTGGTCGCTGCCGGCGAGCCCTGCCAGCGAAGCGTACGTCCGCCTGGTCGCCCATGACCTGGCCGGCAACACGACGCAGGTGGAATCGACGCAGCCGATTACTCTAGACGATCAGTCACGCCCCCGCGCCCGTGTCACCAGCGTGACCGCGGCCAACTAGATGATGAATGATGAACGTTGAATGATGAACGGAAGACAGGCTTCCGTTCATCATTCGTTTTGAACGCAGCTCAGTTGTCGGAAAGTTGCGGTTGCCGAATGCTGCGGGTACAATCTAGATGAGAATAGATCATTGGAGGAGACATGAACGCTCCCATCCGCATGCCGGTCGCCGATGAGCTTGATTGGCGCGATCCGACCTTGTGGCCGGACGTCAACAAGCTTGTCACGGAGGATGACACGCCCGTGGACAATCCCTTCGCCGAAAAGCAGATGCGATTGCTGACCGAGCCGTTGTACGCTTCCTGGCCCGGGCCAGGCGACGGCCGGCCCTTTCGCGTGCTGGCCAACGTGGGCCTTTATGAGCGCGTCGACCGGCCGCCGCTCGTCCCGGATGTGATGCTGGGCGTGGACACGCGCTCTCCCGACGACTTGTTGATCAAGGGGCATCGCGCCTGGTTCACCTGGATTGTCGGCAAGAGTCCGACAGCGGTCATCGAGATCGTGTCGAACCTAGAGGGTGGCGAGGATACCGACAAGGTCACCGACTACGCGGACCTGGGCGTCCCCTACTACATCATCCACGACCCGCTGAATCAGCTGAAAAAGGGCGTGCTGCGCGGCTTCGCGCTGCGCGAAGGCCGCTATGTCGCATTCGATCCGCGATGGCTGCCGAACGTGAGTCTGGGCCTGGTGCTGTGGCACGGAACCTATGAAGATGTCGAGGCCGATTGGCTGCGCTGGTGCGATCAGGACGGCAGCCTGATTATGACCGGAGCCGAGCGGGCCGCCGCCGCCGAGAAGAAGGCGAAGAGCGCCGAAGAGCGCGCCGAGCGCCTGGAGGCACAGTTGCGTCAATTGGGCGCCGAGCCATCCGCTTGATAAACGTACGTTCACTAAATCTTCCGTATCATCGTCATCCATCATTTTCAGGTGAACCTTTTCGCCCCCTGCCCTGTCTAGGGTGTACGCCCCCTTGTGGGGTCTTCGTTTTATCCATTTGCCGGAGGTTTGACATGAACCAGCTCCGCCGGATAACCAGGTTGCATGGCGTCCGCTTCGCTACTCAGGCGGCGGTCCGTCCGATGCGCGACGGTTATCGGAGCATGGTGGGCATGTCGAATCCGGCGGTGGTGCCATTTCCCAGTCGCGATATGCGCCCGGGGAGCGTCGCTCTCCCGGGGCATCGCAACCGTCCGTACCGTCGCCGCCTCGCCAAATCGCGGCTCGCGATTTTGCCGGGGCAGACCATCCTATCGAGATGGTCGCTGGCCGCGGGATCTGCCCGCCTGGAAGCGACCCGTAGCCCGGGCTCATTAGCCCGAGCGCAGGCATGCTACCAGGCCCTGTGGCAAGGTCCCGGTAATTACCGCAGTGGTAATGCCGAACGCAATGCCTTCGGCCCCGGCCGGCCCACGACGGAGACAACCATCACCGGAGCATAGTCGACTCGGGATCGGTTACCAAACTCCTGTCGCAAAACTACCAGGGCCACGTCGGGCTTACGCCTCGACGCTCGCCGACCATGTCCCCGTGCCGTGCTTTTCGGCATGGACGACGTGCTTCCGGCCGCCGCCAAGCGCACGCAGCGCAAGCTCTCGTCCTCGATCCGGGACGGCAGCGAGCTGATCGTCGCGACATTTCCATGATGGACGGGATCGTGGGAGGGAACGCACCATGACGCAGATCATCAACGACACGCTTGACCTCGAGCTGGTAACGCTGGTGGACCAGGCACGCCAGGGCGACCGCCAGGCCTACGGCGAGATCGTGGAACGCTTCCAGGGCTACGTCTTCAGCCTGGCCATGAACCGGCTGCGCGACGTCGGCGAGGCCCAGGAACTCACGCAGGAAGTGTTCATCCACGCCATGCTCAAGCTGGACCAGCTTCGCGACGCGCGCTGCTTCACGGCCTGGCTGCGGCAGATCACGGTGCGCAAGGCCATCAACCGTCGCGCTCGCAAGCCGCCGGTCTACTCGACGGACGGCGAGACGCTGGGTAACCTGACGGCGTCGCCGGCGCCGCCGATGGATCGCCTCATTCAGGATGAACAGGAGGCCGAGCTGCGCGGCGGCCTGATCCGGCTGGAGCCGATGGACCGCGAAACGCTCGAGGCCCACTACCTCGGCGGCCGGTCGGTGCAGCAGATGAGCCGCGACTTCAAGGCCCCGGTCGGCACCATCAAGCGCCGGCTGCACGTCGCCCGCAACCGCCTGCGCAAGCTGCTGGAAAGCAAGCGTCTGGCGGCAGTCTGACAACTCTGACAAACCTTGCGTGGGCCTCATGCCAATTGGCATGAGGCCTACGCCTTCCATCTCATGCCATAGCAGTGGACGCCAGCTTCGACGGATTCTGCGCGACGGATGATTGCTTTTTTCGTAACCGGTCACGGGTCGATATAGCTCGGAATCGTGGTTTCGGGTACTGTTGCGGTTGGCATGGATGCTCCACCGACAGTATCGGCAGAAGTGTTGGCATCGCTGCCGCCTGAAGTTCTTGCTTTGATCAAGTGGCAGGCGGAGCAGATTCGCGTGCTGACCGCGCGCGTGGCGGAACTCGAAGCCAAGCTCGGCAAGAATCCCAGCAACTCGTCGAAGCCGCCATCGACCACGCATCCGCATTACAAGAAGCCAGCAGCCAAGCCCAAATCGGGAC
>Ga0194131_10000575_pt1 | contig 62394 bp, 57 predicted proteins | sample TA2KigO120mmetaG_FD_148631 | JGI IMG/M metagenome (GOLD analysis project Ga0194131, IMG submission 148631) | Freshwater microbial communities from Lake Tanganyika, Tanzania - TA2015053 Kigoma Offshore 120m | ecosystem: Environmental > Aquatic > Freshwater > Lake | place: Tanzania: Lake... | reverse complement strand
GCCGCAGCTCGTCGCGCAGCAGCTGCGACGCCGCCGGGACGGGCCGCGGCGTCCACCGCCGCGGCGCCTCGATGCGGGTCTCGGCGGCCGGGCTCAGCAGCGCCGCCAGCAGCTCGATCCCCGCGATGCCATCCACCATGCAGTGGTGGACCTTGCACAGCATCGCGAAGCGGTTCCCCGGCAGGCCCTCGACGAAGTACATCTCCCAGAGGGGACGCCTGCGGTCGAGCGGACGCTCGAGCAGGCGGGCGATCAGCGACTTGAGCTGCTCGTCCGTGCCCGGGCGCGGCAGGTGGCTGTGGCGCACGTGGAGGTCGAGGTCGAACGCATCGTCGTCGACCCACACGGGGTCTCCGGTGACCGGGACGAAGTGCAGGCGCTGCCGGTAGCGCGGCAGCAGGTGCAGGCGCGAGGCCACGTGGCAGCGAACGCGCTCGATGTCGATGCCGCCGTCGGGGCGTGCCAGCGAGCCGCCGTCGAAGATCGCCGTGAGCGCGACGTGCATGTAGGTCGCCGGGGTCTCGAAGTGCAGGAACGCGTGATCGAGGCCCGAAAGCCGCACGTACCCGTCGTCGTTCATGTCGTCCTCCCGCACGCGCGGCCCGCGCTCAACCGACCGCGCGCTCCTCCCCGGCGTCGTCGAGCGACGCTCCCTCCACCCGGCCGATCGCGCGCGCCGCCGCCATGCCGTCCTGCAGGAACGCCTCGATCTCGTCGATCCGCGCGCTCGCGTCGCGATAGCCGATGTCCATCAGGGTGCGCGTGTAGAAGGGGTCGAACAGGAGGTAGCTCGTGAGGTCGGCGCTCTGCGCGTCCGGGGTGCCGAGTCCGTCGAGCAGGAAGCGCACGAGGCGGGGCATGCGATGGGCGAAGCGCTGCGCGACGAGCGCCAGATCCTCGGACGGGCTGACCACCAGCGGAGAGACCACCCGCATCGGCTCGACCGGCGTGCCGTCGGCCGCAGGCCGCGGCGCAGGCGGTCGCTCGCGCGCGTACGACTGGATCAGCTCGTTCATTCGCCTGAGGTGGTCGAGGTCGGCGTCGAGATGGTCGAGGAAGATCGCGTTCAGGAACACGCCGCAGATCTGCGCCATGGGCGGCGACGGCATGCCTTCGGCGTGCTCCGGCGCCTCGCTCCCGACACCGAGCTCCTCCTGCCAGAGCGAGTCGGCCGCGCGCTGCGAGCGGATGCCGATGCCGAACACGTGCGTCGCGCCGAGACGGATCGCCGGGCTGAGCGGCGTGACCAGCCGCAGCGCGCCGTCGCCGAAATAGACGTCGCCGACCGACGACGGCAGCGGCACGGGCGGAAACACGATCGGAATGGCGGCCGACGCGCATACGTGGTCGACCGTGAGACGAACCGGCAGCACGACGCGCCGGCTCTTGACCCAGATCGGGTGCCCCGGGCGTCCCTGCACGAAGGTGAACGACCGTCCGGAGTGGTAGCTCGTCGCGAGGATCGCCACCGCGTAGAGGTGGCCGTCGCGGATCCCGTCCGCGATGCCGTCGAGCGGCAGCGCGCGAGCGAGAAAGCCGCGCAGCGGCGTCGCGTCGAGCAGCGCCTGGGACAGGGTGCTGCCGAGGACGGAGCCCAGCGCCATGTCGCGCACGAAGCGCAGGGCTCCCATCGACAGAGAGACGGCGTCGGTGTGGAACACGTGCTCGACCTGCAGCTGCGCCCAGAGCCGCGCCAGCTCCGCGGTCGCCTCGCGGAAGTCGCCGCTGCGCGCCGCGATCGCGCTCCCGTTGATCGCACCGGCGGAGGCGCCGGTGATGATGGGGAACGGCGACGGCATGCCGGCGAGCGACGGCAGCTCGCCGATCCTCTTCAGCACACCCGCCTGATAGGCGCCGCGCGCGCCGCCTGCGGTGAGAACGAGACCGAGCATCGACGCAACATCAAGCAATGGACACGCCAGCGCGAGGACGCGTAGCGCCCCCGCCATCGGTGCCCGACGACCCGTGCGCAGCCTCCTGCCGCCCGATTCGGCAGCACGATGGCGCGCGATTGCGCATGCCGCAGCGCGGCGGCGCGCTCAGAGTCCGTGAATCCGTCCCCTCCCGGCTCGGTCCGGGGATCGATTCACGAACTCTCAGCGCGCGTAGAGCGCGGCAGCGGCCGTGACGCTGCGCCTGACGAACTCGCGCAGGTCCTTCGGCTCGAGCACCTCGACGTCCGGTCCCCACGACAGGATCCACCACGCGAGCTCCTGCCAGCCGCGGACGTCCAGGCGCAGGAGCGTGCCGCCGCCGTGCAGCGGCGTGAAGGTCTGCGAGGGGTGGATCAGGCGTTCCGGGATCTGCTCCTCGGCACGACCGCGCAGCCGGAGCGAGACCGTGACCTCCGGCCCCGACCAGATCCCCGGCACGTCGGCCGTGAGGCGGCGCGGCGAGTAGCCCGGCGGCACGACGAAGCGCTCCCCGGTGCGCCGGACGCTCTCGACGCGGTCGACCGCGAGGTAGATCGGGTTCCGGTGCCGGTGCGACAGCCCGAGCAGGTAGAGCGCGTCGCGGTAGAGGACGATGGTGTACGGCTCGAAGCGGTGCCGGCTCCTGCGCCCGTTCGGGTGCCGGTAGTCGATCTCGAGACGTTCGGGCTTGAGCACCGAGCGCAGGATCGTGTCCATGTGCGACTCGAGGCGCGAGTAGTCCTTCGCCGCGAACGGAACGTAGAAGAACTTGCGCTCGACGTTCTCGAGGCCGCGCCGCGTGTCGCTCGGCAGCTTCTCCAGGTACTTCTCCCAGACCTCCGACGCGCTCTCGTGCAGCACCGTGCCCTGCAGCACGCGCAGCGCCGCGAGCGCGAAGAACACCGATGCCGCCTGGTACGTGTTCGAGTCGACGCCGCCTGCGAGCCCGCGCAGCCGCAGCAGCGGGCGGCCGTTGCTCTTGACGAGCTCGATGAGCGGCAGACCGTCGGGCGCGGGCACCTCCTGGATCATCACCTTCGCGTAGCGCTCGGCGGTCTTGCGCGAGATCGACAGCTCGTCGGCGAGCGCGCCGAGCTCGCGCCCGTGCGGTGAGCGCAGCAGCGCGACCAGCGCCCGCATCATGCGTCCGGCGGAGCCGTAGTTGGGCACCCGCGACGGCGGGCGCCGGCGGGTGGCGCGGGACGATGCCGTGCGCGGCATGTCCGGTCCTGCCACGGACCTCCGCCGCGCAGCAAGCGTGGCGGACCGCCGGCGACGCGCGCGCCCGGACGAGCCGCCTGACGCCGTGCGGCATCAGCGCCGTCATTCGTCGCTCGCACCGCCCGTACCGCTCGCGCCCGGGCCCGGCGACCTGCTAGGCGTAGCGGGTTGTTCCCGCCCGGCGCTGGGCCGCCGGGTCGCGGGACGTTGGATCAACCGTCCTTGAATTTGAAGAGGTGAGCGCGTGCGTGCAGCAGTCTTCGTAGGAAGCGAGCAACTGGCGATCGAGAACATCAAGCCGGCGGATCCGGGTCCGCAGGACGTCGTGGTGGAGATCCAGGCGAGCGGCGTCTGCCACTCGGACCTGTCGCTCGCCCGGGGCTACGTCCCACTTCCCCCGGGCTTCGTCCTTGGCCACGAGGGCACCGGCAAGGTCGTCGAGGTCGGCAAGGAAGTGTCGCGCGTCAGGAAGGGCGACCGCGTCATCGCCTCCTTCATCCCGGCGTGCGGCAACTGCTGGTACTGCCAGCACGACCAGTCGAACCACTGCGACCTCGAGTCCGAGACCGCGTTCTCGCCGCGCGGCACGCGCGAGGACGGCTCGCCGTACTTCGCGATGACCGGTCTCGGCACGTTCGCCGAGGCGATGACCTGCAACCAGCACTCGCTGGTCAAGGTCGAGACCGACGTTCCCGCCGAGCAGCTGTCGCTGATCGGCTGCGGCGTCACCACCGGCGTCGGCGCGGCGCTCAACACGGCGGAGGTCCTGCCCGGCTCGACGGTCGCGGTCCTCGGCTGCGGCGGCGTCGGCACCGCGGTCATCCAGGGCGCGCGCATCGCGGGCGCGTCGCGCATCATCGCGGTCGACGGCCAGCCGCTCAAGCGCGAGCAGGCGAAGAAGTTCGGCGCGACCGACGTCGTCGACCCGGCGCAGGGCGATCCCGTACAGCAGGTCAAGGACCTCACGCAGGGCCGCGGCGCCGACTACTCCTTCGAGGTCGTCGGCCTGCCCGAGACGATGATCACGGCGTACAACATGGCGCGCAAGGGCGGCACCGTGTGCATCGTCGGCATGGCGCGTGCGGACGCGACGGTGACCTTCCCCGCGTTCCAGCTGTTCTTCGAGGAGAAGCGCATCCTCGGCAGCAAGTACGGCACGGCGCACGTGCGCCGCGACTTCCAGCGCTTCGTCGACCTCATCGAGACCGGCCGTCTCGACGTGAGCCACATGGTCTCGCGCAAGATCAAGCTCGATCAGGTCAACGAGGCGTTCCGCGCGATGGAGGCCGGCGAGGTCATCCGCAGCGTGATCATGCCCGGCTGAAGCGAGCCCCGGGCGCGCCGTCCACGCGGCGGCGCGCCCGCTTCTTCCGCACCGCTCGGTGCATCGCACCTCGAGCGGGCTGCGCCGTCGCTCACCTCGCGAACGCGACCGGCAGGCGAACGAGGCCGCGCACCAGCAGCGACGGCTGCGCCTCCGGCTGCCCCGCGAGTTCGATCCGCCGCCAGCGCCGGAGGATCTCCTCGAAGGCGACGCGCACCTCGAGCCGGGCGAGCGCCGCACCCAGACAGAAGTGCTCGCCGAAGCCGAACGCGACGTGCCCGGCCGCGTCGCGGGCGATGCGGAAGCTCTCGGCGTCCTCGCCGAACACGCGCTCGTTGCGGTTCGCCGACGCGTACAGCAGGAACAGGCGGTCGCCCTCGGCGATCTTCGTGCCGCGCAGCTCCGTGTCGCGCGACGCCGTCCGCAGGAACGCGAGGATCGGGCTGCCGAAGCGCAGCATCTCCTCGACCGCGCGCGGCACGAGCGTCGGGTCGGCGACGAGACGCTCCATCTCGCCGGGATTGCGCGCCAGCGCGAGAGTGCCCTGCGAGAGCATGTTGCGCGTCGTCTCGTTGCCGGCGACCAGCAGGGCCATGCAGAACATCAGCAGGTCGAACTCGTCGAGCTGCTCGCCGTCGATCTGAGACGTGACGAGGGCCGAGAGAATCTCCGCCCCAGGATTCGTTCGCCGTTCGGCGAGCACCGCGGCGAAGTACGTCAGCAGCTCGGCCGCCTGGGCCATGCTCGCGGGCGAGGCCTCACTCGCGGCCTCGATCGCCGCGTCCGACCACTTGCGGAACTGCTCGAGGTCCGAGCCCGGCACGCCGAGCATCTCGGCGATCACGAGGATCGGCAGCTGCACCGCGAAGTCGGCGACGAACTCCACGTCGCGGCCCTAGCCGAAGGCATCGAGCAGGCGGCACGTCGTCTCGCGGATCCAACCCTCGAGCGTGCGCAGCCGTCCCCGGCTGAACGCCGGCTGCACGAGCTTGCGGTACTTCCCGTGCTCGGGCGGGTCGATGTACAGGATCGACTGCCGCGGCAGGATCGGGCGCTCGAGGTCGGACAGCAGCGTGCCGCGGCTCGAGCAGAAGGTCTCCGGGTCGCGCGACACCGCGATCACGTCGGCGTGCCGCGCGACGGCCCAGAACCCCGCCGTCTCGCAGCGGTAGAGCGCGTCCTGCGCGCGCAGCCGCCGGTAGACCGGAAACGGGTCGCCGGCGTGGAACGCCGGATCGGCGAGCGGCAGCGCGCCGGACTCGGACTCGTTCACCACGTGCCCGCGGCGCCGGTCAGCGCCGCGCCTCGACGCCGCCGAGGAACGCCTCGATCAGCTGCCCGGGTGACGGCTGCTGCCGTCCCCGATCGGCGAGCCCTATCAGGAAGCCGACCAGGTTGCCCATGAAGAGCAGCGCCACGTCGCGCGCCGCCAGGTCGTCGCGCACCTCGCCGCGGTCGCGCGCCGCCTCGACGATCCGCTCGAGCTCGTCGATGAGCGGGTGTCCCTCGCGCACCGCCATGCGGCGGACGTGCAGCGCTACCGTCTCCAGCAGGAGACGGCGCTCGGACGGTACGGACTCGATGGCCGTGAACGCGGTGACGATACCGGTCAGGGCCAGGCGCAGCGGAGCGCCGTGCTGCAGGACGGCCTGCAGCAGCCCGACGATCTCCAGCTCCCGCCGGCGGTCGTAATCGACGAGCACGTCTTCCTTGGTCGGAAAGTGGAAGTAGAACGTGCTGCGGGCGACGCCGATCGAGGCGACGATGCGGTCCACCTGCGCTCCCACGACCCCCTCGCGGCGGATCTCGTCGAGTGCAGCCTGGAACAGCCGCTCCCGCGTCTCGGCGCGCTGGCGCTCGCGCAGCGAGCCGGCGGACGGGTCCTCCTGGATATCCCTCTGCATCCGTGCGCGGCGCACATGGCGCGAGGCAGGCCGTCAACGTATTTTCGTCTCATCGGACCTCGGCGATGGTCGATCTGCACGGACTCCGCGCGGACCCTGCCCCATCACGCGCCAGCGGTCGCTCGCCCGCCACGCCGATTCCTGCCACGGTGGGCCCGATGGGGCTCGAGGCGCACGCTCTGCTGGCCGCCGCGCGGAGCACGACCGGACTCGACGACTTCGGCGACCCGAGCTTTCGCGACGGCCTCGACGTGCTGCTCGCGGCGCTCGCCGGAGAGTCCGCGCTGAACGACATCGGTCGGCTCGCGCACGAGGCTCTCCTCGGCGGCTACCTGCAGCAGCGGCTGCGCGTCGCGGACTGGTACCGCCGCCATCCCGAGATCGCGCAGCAGCGGATCGGCGGTCCCCTGTTCGTGACGGGGCTGCCGCGCACCGGGACCACTGCCCTCTCCCACCTGCTCGCGGCCGATCCCGACACCCGATCGCTCGCGATGTGGGAGTCGCAGGAGCCGACGCCGCCGCCCGAGCGCGCGACGTACGCGACCGACCGGCGGATCGCCGAGGCCGACGCGCGCAACGCGTTCTTCCGCGGCGATCCCGACTTCCTTCGGATGTACGACGGCACGGCGACGAGCCCGACCGAGAACATCGACCTCCTCGGCCAGCACTTCGCGACGCAGCACTTCGAAGGCATGGCGCACGTGCCCTCGTACATCCGCTGGTGGCTCGGCCACGACATGGTGCCAGCGTACCGGCACCACGAGCGCGTGCTGAAGCTGCTCGAGTGGCGCTGCCCGCCGACTCGCTGGTTCCTCAAGAGCCCGCCCGACCTCTGCCACCTGGACGCGTTCTGCGCCGTCTACCCGGACGCGCGCATCGTCTGGACGCACCGCGACCCGGCGAAGGTGCTCGCGTCGGTGTGCAAGCTGATCTTCATCGTGCGACGCACGCAGACCGACCGCGTGGACCTGCACGAGCTCGGGCGTGAGCAGCTGGCGCTGTGGTCGGAGGCGGTGCGGCGCGGGCTCGCCTTCCGGAAGGCCGCCGGCGAGGCACGCTTCGCCGACGTCCTGATGGGCAACCTCGTCGCCGACCCGATCGCGACCGTCGCGGCGCTGTACGATCGCGTCGGCCTGCCACTCACCGCTGCGGCGGAGTCCGCCATGCAGGCCTGGTCGGACGACCACCCGCAGCACAAGCACGGCGCGATGCCGTACACGCTCGAGGAGTTCGGTCTGTCGCTCGACGAGGTCCGCGACGCCTTCCGCGACTACACGCGGCACTTCGACCTGCGCCTCGAAGACTGACGTCCGCACCGGCTTCGCCGACCACGAAGGGCGAAACCGGCACGGCGCTTCATCTGACGTCCGCACCGGCTTCGCCGTCCGCGAGGGGTGAACCCGGCACGGCGCTTCACCCGACGCGAAGGAGGTTCCCGTGGCAGACGAAAGCTCGCCCCAGGCGAAGGACGCTGCCCTCGGTGCGCAGCTCATCGCCAACGACAAGTGGCTCAACTGGAACATCCTGCGCTCCGACGAGTGGGCGCAGGGCACCGCCGCGGATCTGCTCGAGGGCGACGCGTGGCAGCGCTTCTGTACCCGGCTCGCCGCGCTCGAGGCGCGCGTGCGCGCCACCGCGGTTCCCGACGACGCCGCGACACGCGCCGACGGCGTCCGCTACCTGACGACGCTGCTGCGCAACGCGCTCGACGTGGCGATCGAGGACCTCGACCCGCTGCGTCCGACCGTGCGCTGGATGGACCGGCGCAACAAGTTCGGCTGGGACTGCCCCGACGCGCTGTACGCGACGATCCCGGTCGCCGAGAACGCGACCTACCGCCTGACGGGACGGCGCGGCAACGTCCACTTCTTCGGCCTTCAGGTCGCGGCAGGCATCCGGACCCTCGCGAACGCCGACGCCGACGACTTCGCCCTCGACGGGGACGGCCGCTTCGACGTGCTCCTCGGCGGACCGCCGCGGGAGCGCAACTGGATCCCGCTCGAGCCCGGCGCGCGCTGGGTGTTCGTGCGGCAGTTCTTCTACGACTGGTCGCGCGAGGAGCCCGCACCGCTGTGGATCGACCGCGTCGACGGCGGCGCGCCGAGCGCGCCGCACGGGCGACTCGATCCGGCGTTCTTCGCGCGGCGGCTCGACGCTGTCGCAACCAACGTCGAGGCCAGCGTCGAGCTGTGGCTGGGCACGGTGCTCGCGCTACGCGAGCGCTTCCTCAACGCGTTCCCCACGGACGCCTTCGGCGGCACCGCCATGGGGGCCATGAAGCACCAGGCGGCCGGCACCTGCTACTACCGCGTGCGTCCGGACGAGGCGCTGCTCGTGGAAGTCCCGGTGCCGCGCGCGAAGTACTGGAGCATCGACCTGTGCAACTTCTGGCTCGAGTCGCTCGACTTCGCGAGCCACCAGTCGAGCCTCAACGGACACCAGGCGGCGATCGACGGCGACGGCGTGTTCCGCGCGGTGGTCACGCACGACGACCCCGGCGTCGCGAACTGGCTCGACCCGGTCGGCCACGCGGAAGGCTCGCTGATCTACCGCTGGAACATGGCCGAGGACACGCCGATCCCGACCATCCGGCTGCTGCCGCGCGAGCAGCTCGCAGGCGCGTTGCCGTCCGACACCCGGCGCGTCGCGCCCGCAGAGCGCGCGCACGCGATCGAGATGCGCCGCGAGGGCGTCCGCCGCCGCTTCGCGCGTCCTGCCTGGTAGCGGGTCTCGGGCGGAACGAAAGAGGGCGCCGGTCCCGTGACCGACGCCCCCTCGTGCGCTTCCGCCTCCGCGCGCGCAGCGCGCGGCCGAGCGAAGCGAGCGCGGGAAGTGGGGCCCCCTCAAGCTCCGCTTGACGGGGCGAGGGGTCGCGTGACCCCTCGTTGCGATGACTACCGCCCGGCGGAGATCATCGACGCCACCGTGAAGTAGTCGGCCGACGTGCCCGACTTCGCGCCCTGGTTGAAGTACCAGCCCATCTCGTTGGGGAACCGCGTGCTCGGCAGGCTCGCCTTGGTGGCGTGCGACGCCTGCACGTCGACCATCACGATCGACGGCAGGAAGCCCTGCTCGTCCTCGTACTGGATCTCGGCGCCCGGGAACGCCGCCTTGCGGAAGCTGAAGTCGTTCAGCCAGACCTTCCACAGGGTTCCGGCGCGGTCGAAGATGTCCGAGTAGAGGATCGCGTAGGTCTCCTTGTCGACCCAGAGGATGCGCTTCGAGTACGCGTACTGGGCGAGCTTCGGCGTGCCCTCGATGACCCAGACCTTGCGCGGCTCCCAGACGTCGTCGAAGGCGAAGTTCGCGCTGCCCGGCGCCCACTTCACCGGGAAGTTCTGGGCGTGCATGACGCCGAGCATCTCCTTCTCGCCGACCAGCTTCCACTCGAACCAGGCCGGGTTGCCGGCGTAGCCGTAGTAGCTGTCGACGTCGGTGTCCTGGCCGAACAGCGCGTCCGAGCGCTGCGCCGACGACAGACGGCGCACGCGGCGCAGGCTGGGCAGGTAGAGCCATGTATCGTCCTGCTTGTCCGCGTCGAGGTAGCGGAACGACAGCGTGCCGACGCCCTTCAAGTCGAACGGCTCGAGGATCGGGTAAAGGGCCTGCTTCGAGCGCACACCGTCGCCGTTCGGCTCGTAGGCGGGCTTCGGATCGACGTAGAGGCGGCCGATGTACGACATGCCGCGCAGGTGATCGAGCAGGAAGTGGCGCTCGATCGACAGCTCGCTGCCGCCGGTGCCGATCGTGCCGGTGTCGGCGTCGAAGTTGCGCAGGTCGACGTCGTCGGTGATCAGCGGCTTGTTGTCGTAGTTCCACATGATCTTGATCGCCACCTGCGGATCCGCGGGATCGATCTTCGGAAACGGCAGGCCGGCGACGTAGTTCTCCATCTGGCGGCCGTCGGCCGAGAGCTTCACCTGGCCGGAGAACTTCTCGGTGGCCTCGAGATACGCCCTGGGCATCTCGATCTTCTTGTACGCCCCGATCGTGATCGGCATGCCGTGGTCGACGCACCACTTCACGCCGGGGGAGATCATGTCCTGGATCTGCGCGACGTTCGACGCGTCGTACTTCTCCCCGGGACTCGCGGCGCGGCTCGTCGCCGGCGAGCCGAGCAGCAGGAGCGCCGCCATCATCCAAGCAGAACGGTTCCTCGTCATCGTCTCCCTCCGGGGCCGAGTCCTTCCGTGCAGCTACTGTGCAAGCAGCCTCGGGCGCAAGCGGTTGGCCGGCCCGATGGGTGCCCCCATCAGCTTCCCGGGCCGGCGACGGAGCCGTCGAGCTCGTCGTCGGCGATCGGCGCCGCGTGGTCCCCGCCACCGTTCGCACGGCGGAAAGACGCGTGCAGACCCGTCGGAAACGAGCCGCCGCGCTCGCAAAGCTCGGCGAACCGGCTAAGCCACACGATCTCCGCCCAGCCCTCGAAGCACGCCGACAGCCGCCCCCGGTCCACGCGCGCGACCGACCCCACGTCGCGCAGCACGCGCCGCACCGAGACCGCCATTCGGCTCGCGTCGCCGTCGTCGAACTGCAGGAGGTCGATCTCCGGCCCGGCGAGACACTCGAACATCTCCTCCTGGGTGGCGAACCAGAGAAACGACCCGACGGCGCCGCTCGTGGGTCTCCGGCGAGATACCCGCATGCGGCGACGCGCGGATCGCGCGCCGCCGCCTCCTCGTAGGTGTGCAGTGCGCGAGCGAGCCGCTCGCTGGTCGAGTCCGATTCCATTGCCTGATGGCCGTTCTCATTGGCGAAATAAGCTTGATATTGCGATTCCTGCGCAGCTATTTTTCTTCCTGTGCGTGTGCCGACGCCGCCCGGCCGCGATGTCACCGCGGCAGCATGCTGACCTGGGCGCGGTCCCAACCGCTGTCCGGCAGCCGCCGTCGCATCGCGTCCCCGGTCACCCGCCACCTCGTGCGGTCCGCTCGACGCGCGCCCTTACGAGGACGACGACCCTCCGCTACACTCTCCCGGCGCGGGGCGGGCCCCGGGGAGGTCGGAATGGCAGCAGCGGAGCAGCAGACGGCTTCACGCTTCGGCACGCACGGTCGCGTGCTGATCGTGGATCTGGGCACCAGGACGTCGCGCATCGAGGCAATCGACGAGTCGGTCTACCGGAGCTTTCTCGGCGGCTACGGGCTCGGCGCGTACCTGATGTGGAAGCACTTTCCGCCGCGCACCGACGCGCTCGCCCCCGAGGCCTGCTTCGCGATCGTGTCCGGTCTCCTGACCGGCGCCCGCACGCCGTTCTCGGGACGCATCCAGATCGTCGGCAAGTCGCCGCTCACCGGGACCTGGGCCGACTCGAACTCGGGCGGCAGCGTCGCGAGCCAGCTGCGCCGAGCCGGCTACGACGCGCTGCTCGTCACCGGACGCGCGAGCGAGCCGGTCGTGCTCGTGGTGCGCGACGGCGAGGTGCGCCTCGATCCGGCCGGCGACCTCTGGGGCCAGGAGATCCCGCCCGTGTTCGACGCGCTGCGCACGCGCTACGGCGGCAAGTCGGAGGTCGGGGTCAGCGCCATCGGGCCGGCCGGCGAGCAGCAGGCGCGCATCGCCAGCGTGATGAACGACCGCTACCACGCCTTCGGCCGCCAGGCGTTCGGCGCGATCTACGGCAGCAAGAACCTGAAGGCGATCGTCGTCGCGGGCTCGGGCGAGGTTCCCGTCGCGAACCCGACGCGCTTCAAGGACCTCTGCAACGCGATCACGTCAGAGTACCGGAGTGCCTTGTCGCTGAAGACGCGCTTCATGGTGTTCATGGCCAAGCCGAAGAAGTCGATGGCCTGGATGTACCGGATGATGACGAAGTTCGGCATGAAGGTCGAAGCGCCGCAGCAGGCGATGCGCCAGGTCTGGAGCGACCGCGGCACGACCAGCGCCGTCGCGATCAGCATCGAGAATGGCGACGCGCCCATCAAGAACTGGAAAGGGGCGGGCTCGGTCGACTTCCCGATGCGCACGAAGAGCTGGAAGCTCGACGGGAAGGAGGTCGACAAGTACATCACGAAGAAGCTGTCGTGCGGCGACTGTCCGATGCCCTGCAAGGGCATCGTCGCCGTCAAGAAGCGTGGCCTCTCCGACGTCCGTCGTCCGGACTACGAGACCATCGCCGGCTTCGGCGCGAACCTGCTCAACGACGACCTCGAGATCGTCACCGCCTGCCACGACGCCTGCAACCGCTACGGCATGGACGCCGTCAGCTCGAGCGCCACCCTCGCCTGGCTGTGCGACCTGATGGACGAGGGCATCATCACGAAGGACGACCTCGACGGCATCGACATGCGCTGGGGCAACGGCGAGGCGGCGCTCGCGCTGACCGTCAAGATCGGCAAGGGCGAAGGCTGCGGCAAGTGGCTGCAGAACGGCTCCGCGGCGGCCGCCGCGCACCTCGGACGCGGCAGCGAGAAGTTCGCCGTGCACGTGCACGGCTCCGAGCCGGCGTACCACGACACGCGCTTCACTTCGCTGATGGGCGTGACGTACATCGCCGACCCCACGCCCGGCCGACACACCGCGGGGAGCGCTTCGTGGAACGAAACCTTCAACTCGAAGTTCCCGATCCCGAACGTGGTCGACGAGAAGGACGTCACCGTCGCGTGGCACGGCAACGAGGGCAACAAGGGGATCGCCCAGGCGCACTTCTCGAACGCACACCAGGTGCTCAACGGCCTCGGGCTGTGCATGTTCACCAACCTGACCGGCACCCTGCCCTGGCTCGATCTGACCAACGCGCTCACCGGCTGGAACATGACCGGGCAGGATCTGCTGCTCGCGGGCGAGCGCATCCAGAATCTGCGCGCCGCGTTCAACCGGCGCGAGGGCGTCAAGCCAGCGGACTTCAAGCCGCACCCGCGCATGCTCGGCCAGGGCGACGGCAACCTCCAGGCGGGACCGCTCAAGGGCATCAGCGTGCCCCTCGAGGAGCTGAAGGCCGACTACTACCGCGCAATGCAGTGGGACCTCGAGAGCGGCAACCTGTCGCGGGCGCGCGCCGACGCGCTCGGCATGACGGCGCTGCTCGAGGGCTACCTGCAGTAATGGCGCTGCGGGCGGCGCTGCGCCGCCTCCTCGGCCGGGCCGGGGACGGCGGCGACGCGATTCGCGTCCGCGTGCTGCTCAAGGGCCGCACGGGCGCGGGCTGGTACGACTGCGACGAGCGGCTCACCCTGCCCCGCGGCGCGACGCTGGCGACGCTGATCGAGGTGGCCTCGCAGCGAGGCATCCGTCTGCGCGAGGCGCTCGCCGAGAGCCCGCACCTGAAGCACACGCTGATGCTCAACGGCGAACGCTGCCCGGTCGACGACAACGCCGGCCGGGCGCTCGCCGACGGCGACGAGATCTACCTGCTCGCGCCGTTCGCCGGCGGCTGACGTCCATCGCGCCAGCCGCGCGGGTTGGCGAAGAAGTCGCTCTCCCACGTGTCGATCGCGGCGGCGAGGCGCTCCGAGGTCTCGGGATGCCGTTCGGAGACGTCGTAGGACTCGTCCGCGTCGACGGTCACGTCGAACAGCAGCGGGTCGTGCGTCACCAGGGGCGCGGTCTCGCCGGTCTCCGGATCGGTGTACGTGTAGCCGTGCGCGATGCGTCCGGCCACGGTGTTCGGCTTGTCGAGCGGAATCGGCCACGTGTACAGGTTGACCCAGCGGTAGAACTTCCACGGACCGCTGCGTACCCCGTCGATCACGTTCGCGTTGAAGAAGAACAGCACGTCGTGCGGGTCGGCACCCGACGCACCGCTCAGCTGCGGCCAGAGGTCGCGGCCGTCGACGACGCGATCGCGCGGCAGCTCGAGTCCGGCGAGCCGCAGCACTGTCGGGAACACGTCGACGTTCATCGCCGGCGCCGAGACGACGGTTCCGGCGGGGATACGGCCCGGCCAGACGACGATCGCGGGCACGCGCTGGCCGCCCTCCATCGGCTGGCCCTTGCGGCCGCGCAGGCCACCCGCGCTGCCGAGGTGCCACGGGCCGTTGTCGCTGGTGAAGACCAGCAGCGTGTCGTCGAGCAGCCCGCGCTCGGCGAGCGCGTCGACGATGCGGCCGACGCTCCAGTCGAGCTCCTGCACCGAATCGCCGTACGCGCCGGCGCTCGTGCGGCCGGCGAACTGCGGCGACGGTACGAGCGGCGTGTGGACGTTCTTGGTCGCGAAGTAGAGGAAGAACGGGCGCGCGCGGTTCGCGTCGATGAAGCCGACCGCCTCGTCGGTGAGCATCGCGGCGACGCCCCCCTGGCGGAGGCCCAGGTTCTCCTGCACGGGCGTCTCGTCCCGCCAGAAGGAGTACGGAAACTCGTCGTTGGACCCCGGGAAGCCGGCGAAGAAATCGAATCCGTGACGGCGCGGGAAGTACTGCGGGTCGTAGGTGAAGTCGCCGAGGTGCCACTTGCCGACGATGCCCGTCGCGTAGCCCGCGAGGCGCAGCGCCTCCGCGAGCGTGATCTCCGATGCCGGAAGCCCCGCGACCGCCGATTCGCCCGCCTGCGCCATGTCGGTCGCGCCGAGTGCCGCCGACCAGCGCCCGCTGCGCCGTGCGAGCTTCCGCCTCCAGTCGTCCGCGCCGCGCTGGATCGGGAAGTTGATGCCCGTACGCAGGGGATAGCGCCCCGTCAGCAGTCCCGCGCGCGACGGCGAGCAGTTCGAGTGGCTCGAGTAGAAGTCGGTGAAGCGTGCGCCCTGCCGTGCGAGGTCGTCGATGCGCGGCGTCCGGAGGAGCTCGTTTCCGTAGGCGCCGAGGTCGCCGTAGCCGAGATCGTCGGCCATGATGACGACCACGTTCGGCGGACGATCCGGCCTGACCGCACTCGGCGCGACGACGTCCTCGACGGCGACCGCGTCGCGCCGCGGGTCGTCGTAGACCGACAGGTCGAGCGTCGCCTCGCCGAGCCCGACGCGCGGCACCGGACGCGGCCACAGCCACCAGGCGGCGACCAGCACGAGCAAACCGAGGACGATCCGCCGTCGCATCGTCGCCGCCATACTGCGACGGCCCGTCGGGAGCAACAGGCGCCCGACCCCGCGCCGCAGGGCGCGCGCGGCCACTAGCGCAGCGCCCCGCCCCTCCGATAGACCAGCCGTCGTGGCCACTCCGCGCGCATCGCAGCTCGTTCTGCTGTACGAGCTGGGCTGCGCCTTCGCCGGACGGATCGAGCTCGACGAGCTGGTCCCGCTGGTGATCGGCAAGTGCCGGGACGTCCTCGACGCCGAGGGCGGATCCGTCCTGCTGCTCGACGAGGCGCGCGGCGAGCTGTTCTTTCCTTACGTCGTCGCCGAGAGCACCGGGGCGGCGGAACGGCTCTCGAGCCTGCGCGTACCGCTCGACGGCAGCATCGCCGGCGCCGTGGTGACGAGCGGCACACCGCTCCGCGTCGACGACGCGACCCGCGACCCGCGCTTCTACGGCGGTGCCGACCGGCTTACGGGCGTGCGCACGCAGACTCTGCTCGCGGCTCCGCTGCGCGCACGCCGTGGCATCATCGGCGTGATCGAGGTCGTGAACCGCCGCGGCGGTGCGAGCTTCGACGACCAGGATCTCGCGCTGCTCGACGCGCTCGCCGGCAGCGTCGCGATCGCGCTCGAGAACGCGCGCCTCTACGAGCGGGTGAAGGCGTCCGAGGAGAAGCTCCGCACGGAGGTCGGCGTGCTGCGCCGCGACCTGGCACGCCGCGACCGCTTCGCGGAGATCGTCGGTACCGGCCCCGCGATGAGCGAGGTCTTCCGCCTGATGGAGAGTGCGGCCGCGTCACCGATCGCCGTGCTGATCGAGGGCGAGACCGGCACCGGCAAGGAGCTCGTCGCGCGCGCGGTGCACCGCGAGAGCCCGCGCTCGGACGGACCGTTCCTGGCCGTCAACTGCGCCGCGTTCCAGGACACGCTGCTCGAGAGCGAGCTGTTCGGCCACCGTCGCGGTGCCTTCACCGGCGCCACGAGCGACCGTCGCGGTCTCTTCGAGGCCGCCGAGAAGGGGACGGTCTTCCTCGACGAGGTGGGCGAGATGCCGGCGTCGATGCAGGCGAAGCTGCTGCGCGTCCTCGAGCAGGGGGAAGTGATTCCCGTCGGCGACACGCGGCCGCGACGCGTCGACGTACGGATCGTGTCGGCGACCAACCGCGATCTCCGCACCGAGGTCGCGGAGCGCCGCTTCCGCGAGGACCTCTACTACCGGCTGTCGGCCTTCCCGATCCAGCTGCCGCCGCTGCGCGCGCGGCGCGAGGACGTGCCGCTGCTGGCCCAGGCGTTCGTCGCAGCAGCGGCGGAGCGGCACGGCAAGCGCATCGCCGGCCTCGATCCGGCGGCGCTGGATCACCTGCTGCGATTCGACTGGCCGGGCAACGTGCGCGAGCTGCGCAACGAGATGGAGCGCGCGGTCGCCCTCGCACACGAGGGTGACACCATCGCCGCCACCCACCTCTCGGAACGCGCGCGTGCGGCGTCGCCGCAGGCCGGCGAGCCGAGCGCGTTCGCCTCGGCCGCGACCGACCGCACGGGGCTGCCGCTGCTCGAGGCCCGCGACCGCTTCGAGGCGCGCTACATCGCCGAGGTCCTGCGGCAGCAGAACGGCAACGTCTCGCACGCCGCGAAGGCGCTCGGCCTGTCGCGCGTCATGCTGCAGCGCAAGATGAAGGCCTTCGGGCTGCGCTGAAGGGGCGGTGCAGCCGATCGTATGCAGCGCAGCCCGAAACCGGCCGCCAGCTGCATACCAAGCGCAGCAGCGAGACTGCGCGCGCGATCGCTCCGCCGCGAACTCCTCCAGCGTTTGCAGGGGTTTTTCGATGCGGCGCCAGCCGGCACGGGCATTGCGAAAGGGTGACTGGCAGGAGGCTGGAGCCATGATGAACTTCGCGATGATGAGCTACGACGTCGTCCCGGGCGTGATGGTCGGCGTGATGGGTCCCGCGCTCGGCGTGATGGCCGCGGTCGCGTTCAGCGGCGTCGCCTACGGCTTTGCCGTCCTCGCCCATGCGGCGCTGCACCGTACCGATCGTCCCGACTCGAGCGCGCGCGTCCTCCAGCTGCGGCCCGCACGCCACGCCGCCTGAGCTCCGGAGCGCCACGCCCCGCCGGCGGTGCCGAGCAGTCGCTCCCCACCGCCGGCGCGACGGCTACACCAGCTCGTCGCCGCGGGCCGCCGTGTAGGTCTTCCAGTCGACCCAGCCGTTCGTCGTACGGAAGCCCCAGTCCCGGCTCTTCTGCCGATGGAGGAACAGCGTCGTCGCCGGAGCTCCCGCCGGCAGCACCAGGCGGTGCAGGTGCTGCGCACGCCGGACGACGATCGAGCCCGGCCCGTACCAGCGGCGCCCCGCGTCGGTGATCTCCCAGTAGCCACCGCGCAGGATGATGCTCGCGTAGTCCCACGGATGGTCGTGCAGGTCACGGTCGTCGTCGCTGCGCAGGATGCGGTGGATGCGCGCCGACAGCCAGGGCGTGCGGAAGACCCAGAAGCGCTCCATGTACCCCTCGAGGTGCAGGTAGGGGTGGCGCGCACCGATCCGCTCGAGCAGCGCCGCGAGCCGGTCGCACACCGCCACCGCCACGGCGCTGGGGCGCGTCTCCGCCTCCGCCGCGACTCCTGCGGTCGCCTCCCCGTCGTGCACGCCGTCCATCGCGGGCCGCCTTTAGCAAAGCCGGCCCGCCGGCGGAAATGAACAACGCCGTTGACTAGCCGACCGGAACCCGGGTAGACGGGGCCGGTGCGGACGACGGGCACCACGACCGCGGGGCGCGCGCGCCCCCGCGACCCCGACGCGACCCACCATCTGATCCTGACTGCCGCGCAGACGATGATGGCCGAGCAGGGACCGCACGGCCTCACCGTGAGCGACGTCGCGCGGCGCGCGGGCGTCAACCGCGGCACGGCCTACCAGCACTTCCCGACGCGCGAGCGCCTGGTCGCCGCCGTGATCGAACGCGTCGGACGCGACACCAAGCAGCTGCTCGACGCGACCGCGCCGAGCGGCCTCGACGAGCGCATCGACGCGACGGTCGAGCACTTCGTCGGCAACCCGGAGCTGGTGCGCCTGTCGCTGTTCCGCATGCTCGCCGGGATCCCCCACCCGAGCACCGAGCTCTGGGAGGGCTACGTCGAGCGCGTGCGCGCGCTCGTTGCGAGCGCCGGCACGTCCCCCGACGCCGACGGCGACATGCTCGCCGTCATCCTGCTCGGTGCGACCATGCTGTGGTCGCTGCGCGTGCAGAGCGGCGGCGCGAGGGCGGCGACGACGCGCCGCTACCTGCGCGAGCTGAAGCGGGTCATGCTCCACGGCGTGATCCGGCCCGAGCAGCACCCGGACGTCGTCGCGGCGCTACGCGACGGGAACGCGCCGGCCCGCGCGAAGCGGACCGGCAGGAAGAGCCTGTCGCGCACCACTCCCGCCGCGCGGCGCAGCGGCCGCGGCACCGGCCGGAACGACATCGAGAACGTTGGAGCCGGCGCACACGCCCGCCGGGGAGCAGCCTCATGAAGCTGGAAGAGCTCGTCCTGGTCAGCGTCGACGATCACGTCGTCGAGCCACCCGACATGTTCGACCGCCACGTACCGGCGGCCTATCGCAATCACGCCCCGCGCGTGATCCGCACCGCCAAGGGCGACGACGTGTGGAGCTTCGAGGGCCAGCTCCGTCCGAACGTCGGGCTCAACGCCGTCGCCGGTCGTCCGCCCGAGGAGTACGGCTTCGAGCCGACGAGCTTCACGCAGATGCGCAAGGGGTGCTACGACATCCACGAGCGCATCCGCGACATGAACGTGAACGGTCTGTTCTCGTCGATGTGCTTCGGCTCGTTCCCGTCGTTCTGCGGGCTGCTCTGGGTGCGCGCGAAGGACAAGAAGATCGCGCACGTGATGCTGCAGGCCTACAACGACTGGCACGTCGACGAGTGGTGCGCGGCGTACCCCGGCCGCTTCCTGCCGCTCGCGCAGCTGCCGCTGTGGGACATCGAGCTGATGACGGCGGAGGTGCGCCGCGTGGGGAAGAAGGGCTGCCACGCGGTCGCGTTTCCCGAGAACCCGGCGATGCTCAACCTGCCGAGCATCCACGACCGCGCGTGGGATCCGTTCTGGGAGGCCTGCGTCGACGAGAGGGTCGTGCTCGCGATCCACATCGGCAGCGTCTGGCAGCCGTCGCCGCCGTCGCCGCAGTCGGCGCCGGAGACGATGATGGCCGGCGTGCCGGTCGCGAGCCTGCACACCGCCGCGGACTTCGTGTTCTCCGAGGTCTTCCGCCGCCACCCCGACCTGCGCATCGCGCTGTCGGAGGGCGGGATCGGCTGGATTCCCTACTTCCTCGAGCGCATCGACTACCTGAACGAGCGCCACGCGAGGTGGACGCGCTGGGACTTCGGCAGCGAGCGCCCGAGCGACGTGTTCCGCCGCCACTTCCTCACCTGCTTCATCGACGACGCGACGGGTATCCGGGAGCGCGCGGCCATCGGCGTCGACACGATCTCGTGGGAGTGCGACTACCCGCACTCGGACAGCACCTGGCCGTCAGCGCCCGAGCGCCTGATGAAGAGCCTCGCCGGCGTACCCGACGCCGACGTCGCGAAGATCACGCACGGGAACGCGCTGCGCTTCTTCCACGCCGAGGACGCGCTCGCCAAGGTCGGCGGACGCGCCAACGCGACCGTCGGCGCACTGCGCGCGCAGGCGCGCGACGTCGACTTGACGCCGCTCCGCTCCGGCGGCGGCAAGCCGCCCGCCGAGGACCTGCGACCCGTCACCGCCGGCGACGTGCTGCGGCAGCTGGCGACGGCGCTCGACGGCAACGCGCTGCGGGCCGGGTGACGGAGTCCTCGCCATCGGGGCGCAGCGCCCTCCGGGCTCATCGACACGACGAGGTGCACGTGCGCGAATTCGACCCCTTCGCCTGGGAGTTCCACGAGGACCCCTACCCCACCTACCGCTGGCTGCGCGACGAGGCGCCCTTCTACCGCAACGAGAAGCTCGGGTTCGTCGCGCTGTCGCGCTACGATGACGTGCTCACCGGATTCAAGGACGTCGAGCACTTCTCGAACAAGGACGGCGTGGCGCTCGAGCAGTCAAGCCAGGGCGACCCGAGCGAGACCACGTCGTTCCTCGCCATGGACCCGCCGCGCCACGACGTGATGCGCGGGCTCGTCGCGCGCGGCTTCACGCCGCGCCGCGTGATGGATCTCGAGCCGCGCATCCGCGCCCTCGCGACGACACACGTCGACCGCTTCATCGAGCAGGGCCGCTGCGACCTCATCCAGGACTTCGCAGGCCGGCTGCCGATGGACGTGATCAGCGAGATGATCGGCGTCGTGCCGGAGGACCGCGACCAGCTGCGCTTCTGGGCGGACACGCTGATGCACCGGGAGGACGGCGTGATCGACATCCCGAAGGAGGGGATGGAGGCTGCGCTCAACATCATCGTCTACTTCCAGGATCTGGTTGCGCAGCGGAAGAGGCAGCGTACGACGGACCTCGCGAGCGCGCTGCTCGACGTGCGCATCGACGGCGTCGACCTCACCGACAAGGAAGTGATCTCGTTCCTCTTCCTGATGGTGATCGCCGGCAACGAGACCACCACCAAGCTGCTCGGCAACGCGGTCTACTGGCTGTGGAAGCACCCCGACCAGCGCGCGCTGGTGCGCGCCGACGCGTCGCTGATTCCGTCCTGGATCGAGGAGACGCTGCGCTTCGACGGCTCGACGCAGCTGCTGCGCCGCACCGCGCGCGGTGAGCCCGAGTTCCACGGGCAGAAGATCCGCGACGGCGAGCGCGTCGTCCTGCTGGTGGGTGCTGCCGACCGCGACGAGCGCATGTTCCCGAACCCGGACGTCTACGACATCCGCCGCGACACGAGCCAGCACCTCGCGTTCGGCAAAGGTACGCACTTCTGCATGGGTGCGTCGCTCGCGCGGCTCGAGGCGCGCGCCGCCCTCGAGGAGATCCAGCGCCGATTGCCCGACTTCGAGCTCGACGAGCCGGCGCTGCAGCGCGTGCACTCGGTCAACGTGCGCGGCTTCGCGTCGCTGCCGATCCGGTTCACGCCCGGACGCAGGGGGGGATGACCGTGGCCGAGCAGACACCGCCGAAGCAGCGCCGCGCGCGCAACGAGTTCGAGCCCGTCAAGGTCGGCTGGCTCGGCGCCTGCCTCGATGGCGAGGGTGGCGGCTACGACAAGATCCACCGCATGGCCTTCGACGAAGCGCTGGAGCAAGGTGTGCTCACGCGGCAGGTCGAGCACGTGATCCACATCGAGGACGGCTTGCCGAACGGCTCCGCGAAGAACGCCGTCGACGGCTACCGGTGGCTCGTCGACCAGGGCTGCGTCATCGTCGCCGGCGCCTACTCGTCGGACAACGCGATCGCGGTGGCACCGGTCGCGAACGAGCTGAAGGTTCCCCTGATCTCGTGGTGCGGCACCGAGCGCTTCTCCGGCGAGTACTGCTTCCGGCTCGGCAACGGCGACTGCGGCGGCGACGCGGCGCTGATGGCCGGCTGGCTGAAGCGCAAGGGCCACAAGCGCATCGCGGTGCTCAACGAGGTGTCGCCCAACGGCGAGGAATACTTCCGCTTCTTCCGCCAGGAGTGCCGGCGTCTCGGCATCGGCGTCGGCGCGGTCGAGACCGTGTCGCAGCAGCCGAAGGACCTCGCCGAGAACCTCATGCACCTGAAGCAGTCGGGCTGCGACGCGCTCGCGTACATGGGCTACGGCATGCTGGTCGCGCAGGGGTTGATGCGCCCGGCGCTCGAGAAGATCGGCTGGGACCCGCCGCGCATCATGACGACGGCATTCATGTTCTACCTGGTCGGCTTCGAGCACTTCGAGGGCTGGGTCGGCATCGACCAGCTCTGCCCCGACAACCCGCTCGTCGAGCCGTTCCGCGCCGCCTTCCACGCGCGGCACGGCACCAACCCGCCGATGTGGCCGAACGCCATTCCCGTCCTCGCCTGCGATACCGCGCGCGTGATGGTCGAGGCGCTGCACCGCGCGCCGATCCTGACCGGTCCGGGCCTCAAGGACGGCCTCGAGCGCATCCGCTTCCTGCCGTCCTCGACCGGCGGACCGCGCACGCACATCGCGGCCGCGCCCGGCGACCACAACCTGTTCAAGGGAGACTGGCTGCTCTACGGCCGCGTGCGCGACGCGAAGCTCGAGTTCGAGGGCCTGTACGAGCCCGTCCCCGGTACGTACTGAGCGGTCCGCCGCGACGGGGCCGCGCGCCCGCGTTCGGGCCCGCCGCGAGCCCGGGCGAAACGCCGACACTCCGCGCGCAGCGGCAGGCGCGCGCATCGACAGGCGCCACGCGGCCGTGATACGCGAGACGCATTCGCCGAGACACCCGCGTCTCCGACCACGCGGCAGAGGAGCGACCCGATGAGCACCGCACCGAACACCGAGCTACCGTGGCACCTGCGCGACAACTGGGCGCCGGTCTTCGAAGAGGTCACCCGCGCCGAGCTCCCGGTCGAGGGCGAGCTGCCGCGCGAGCTGCGCGGGCTCTACGTCCGCAACGGGATGAACCCGCGCTCCGGATGGTCGGACCACTGGTTCTTCGGCACCGGGATGCTGCACGGCGTCGAGCTGCGCGACGGCAAGGCGAGCTACCGGAACCGCTTCGTCCGGACCCCGTACTACGAGAAGAACCTCGACCTGATGTCGGCGATCGCCGACCCGACCGCCTCGCCGGCCAACACGCACGTGGTGGCGCACGCCGGCCGCATCCTCGCGCTCGAGGAGGCGCACCTGCCGTGGCAGGTCGATCGCGAGCTCAACACGGTCGGCTGCGTCGACTTCGACGGCAAGCTGAGCGCCGCGTTCACCGCCCACCCGCGCGTCTGCCCGGAGACCGGCGAGCTGCTCGCCTTCGGCTACTCCTTCATGCAGCCGCCGCACCTCGCGTACTACCGCATCGACCCGCAGGGACGCCTCGTCCAGCTCGAGCCGATCGAGATCCCGCGCCCGGTGATGATGCACGACTGGAACGTCACCCGGAACCACGTCGTGTTCATGGATCTGCCGATCGTGTTCGACCTGAACCGGCTCGCCGCGGGCAAGGAGCCGCTCGGCTTCGACGCCGACGCCGGTGCGCGCCTCGGCGTCATGCCGCGCGACGGCGGCAATGCCGACGTGCGCTGGTTCGAGATCGACCCCTGCTACGTCTTCCACCCGCTGAACGCCCACGAGGAAGACGGGCGCATCGTGCTGCACGTCTGCCGGCAGCCGCACGCGATGCAGGGAGGATTGCAGGAAGTCGGCTCGAAGGACGACACCGCGGCTCGCCTGTGGCGCTGGACGATCGATCTCGAAGCGGGTCGCGTCAAGGAGGAGCAGATCGACGACGCGCCGGGCGACTTCCCGCGGATCGACGATCGCCGCACCGGGCTCCCGGCGCGCTACGGCTACACCATGGGGCTCGTCCCGAGGGTCGGCTCCCCGAGCTACGACCGCTGGATCTACAAGTACGACCTCGTCACCGGGAAGCGCGAGCGCCACGACCTCGGCGCGGGGATCCGCGGCGGCGAGCCCGTCTTCGCTCCGCGGGCCGCTGACGCCGCCGAGGACGACGGGTGGCTGCTGCTGATCGCGCACGACGATCGCGAGGGCGTCTCCTCGTTCGTGGTACTCGATGCGCGCGACATCGAGGCCCCGCCGGTCGCGCGGGTACCGCTGCCGCAGCGCGTCCCCTTCGGCGCGCACGGCAGCTGGATCCCGGAAACCTGAGCGACGAGCGCGCACCGCGTGCGACAGGAGACGACGTGAGCGAGAGACCCCGAGCATCGAGGGCCTTCGCGGCCATCACCCGGGCGCTGCCGCTCGCTGCCGTGCTGGCGTCTGCGATGCTGCTGGCCGTGTGCCCGGCAAGCGCCGATCCGCAGACCGGAAAGATCACCATCGTCGCGACCGGGTTCGGCAGCGAGAAGGGCGAGGTGCTGGTCCAGCTCGCCAACTCCCAGAAGGACTACGACGAAGACGACGACGGCTTCCGCATGGCGAGCGTCAAGCCCGCCGGGGGACGCGCGACGATCGTCTTCGAGGACGTCCCCTACGGCGAGTACGCGATCAAGCTCTTCCACGACGAGAACTCGAACCGGAAGCTCGACATCGGCTGGACCGGCCCCGAGGAGCGCTACGGGTTCTCGAACAACGAGCGCGGGCTGATCGGGCCTCCGGCCTTCGAGAAGGTACGCTTCGAGCTCTCGGCTCCGGAGAAGAACCTGGAGATCGCGGTCAAGTAGCCGAAGGGCCGTCTCTTCGCCGTCGGACGGACAGCCGTGCCGGCTCCAGCCTTCGTGGCCGGCGAAGCCGGCGCGGACGCCGGGTGGAACGCCGAGCCGGTTCCAGCCGACGTGGCCGCCAGCCGGCGCCGACGTCAGATCTTCTCGAGGAGATTGCGCAGCCGGTCGAGCGTACGCACGCGGTCCGCGCGCTCCCCTCCGACGAGGGAGATGTTGAGCGTCGTGACGCCCGACGCCCGGTACTCGGCCAGGCGGTCGCGCACGAAGGCCTCGGGGCCGACCAGGGAGGTCTCGTCGAGGTAGGAGGAGGGAACCGCCGCCTCCGCCTCCTTCTTGCGGCCGGACAGATACAGGTCCTGGATGCGCGCCGCCTCCTCGACGTAGCCGTAGCTCGCGAAGAGGTCGTTGTAGAAGTTCTTGCCGCGCGCGCCCATCCCGCCCACGTACAGCGCGATGCCGGGCCGTGCGGCGTTGCGCAAGGACTCGAGGCCCTCGCCGATCGCTACCAGACCACCCGCGAAGACCTCGAGCTCGCCGCGTTCCGGCGCGCGGCGCCGCCGCCCCGCATCGAGCGCGGAGCCCCAGCAGTCCCGGGCCCGCGCCGGGTGGTAGAAGAGCGGCAGCCAGCCGTCGGCGAGCTCCGCGGTCTGCTCGACGCTGCGCTGCGCGAGTGCCGCGATCACGATCGGGATGTCGTCGCGCACCGGTCGCGTGAGCATCTTGAGCGGCTTGCCGAGCCCGGTGCCCTTCTCCGGCGGCAGCGGCAGCCGGTAGTGGCGTCCCTCGTTGACGATCGGCTCGCGCCGCCACGCCTGGCGGCAGATCGTCACGATCTCGCGAATCCGACCGAGCGGTGCGTCGAACGGAACCCCGTGGAAGCCCTCGATGACCTGCGGACCGGACGTTCCCAGACCGAGCACCGCGCGACCACCCGAAAGCGCGTCCACCCCGGCTGCGGTCATCGCCAGCAGCGACGGCGTGCGCGTGTAGATCGGCAGGATGCCCGAGGCGATCCGGACGCGCTCGGTCTTCGCGGCGAGGTACCCCATCATGCTCGGCGCATCGAAGCCGTACGCCTCGGCCACCCAGACGAGATCGAGGCCCGCCCTCTCGAGCTCGGCAACCTCGGCCGCGGCGGCCTGGAAACCCCCGGTGTAGCTCAGCTGCGTTGCGATCTTCATCAATCTTGCCCCTGTTCTCGGTGTCCGACGAGCTCGGCGCTGCGCTGCCAGAGCCGCCCCGCGACGCCCGCCTGCCCGGCGAGCTTCGGAGTGCGCGCCGGTGCGCAGTCGGAAAAGTAGATCGTCTCGCCGGCGCGCGCGAGCTCCGGCGCCGTGGCGGCGTAGACGGTCGTGGCTGCACCACGATCGACGCCTTTCATGAAGGGCCACATGAGGAGCCCCACCGGCAGCATCCACCACGGCTGGTCGCGGGCCAGCTCGGTCTGCACGATGCCCGGGTGAAGCGCGTACGCGGCGACACCATCCTCGCCGAAGCGCCGGTTGAGCTCGCCCGCGAACAGGAGATTCATCAGCTTCGAGGAGCCGTACGATCGCCACCCGCTGTAGCGCCGGGCTTCCCAGTTGAGGTCGGTCAGCTCCTCGTCGAGTGCTGCGAAGTGCATCGCGTCCGAGGCCACGTTGACGATCCGTGCGGGCGCCGACTGCCGGATGCGATCGAGCAGCAGCAGGGTCAGCAGGAAGTGCCCGAGATGATTCACGCCGAGGTGCGCCTCGAAGCCGTCCCGGGTCTGTCGACGATCGGGCAACATCACCCCGGCGTTGTTGATCAGCAGGTGGATCGGGCGCGCGCTCGCTGTCCGTGCCGCCGCAAAGGCCCGCACCGACGCGAGCGACGCGAGGTCGAGCTCCGCGATATCGATCCGCGACGGCTCTACCCGGCCACCAGCCCCCGCGATCAGCCCCTCGCGCGCCACCCGCGCGCGCTGCGCGTCACGACACGCCATCGTGACCTCGGCGCCGCACAGGGCGAGCACCCGCACGGTCTCGAGCCCGATGCCGGTGTTGGCGCCGGTGACGATCGCGTGTCGGCCGCGGAGATCCACTCCGCGGCCGGCCTGCTCGGCTGTCGTTCGGCGGTCGAAGGCGCCCTGCACCCTCGGAGCCGCCCTAGCCCCGCGCCTGCTTCGCCGCGTCCGCGGCCGAGACCCAGTTCGAGTGGAACCCGTAGGGCACGGTGCGTGGCGTGCGGATGCGCGCGACCGGCCCGGCCGCGAAGCGCTGCGCGTCGATCACCCAGCACTCGGTCGCGTTCTCGCCCTCGTCGTGCACGAAGCCGACGACGTAGCCGTCGTCCTCGGCCCGGCTGTCGACCCGCGGCGCGAACACGAACTCCTGGCCGAACTGGTCCGCGGCGAACTCCACCACCTCGCGCCGGTCGCCCTGCCGATCGTGCTTGACCACGCCGTCGAAGAGCAGCCCGCGCGTCGGATGGAAGCGCGCCGCGTAGCCGTAGCGGGTCGGCACGCCGATGCAGGTCTCGTTGATGCGCGAGAACTCGACCGGGATGTCGCCGACGCGCTCCTCGCTCACCTTCCCCGACGTCAGGTTGAACCGGTAGCGGTGAAAGCGCGCCTGCTCGTCCGCCAGCATGTCGCGCGAGGTCTCGAGGACCGACGTACGGGCACTCCGACACGCCTCCAGCACGACCTCGTCCCCCTCGTCCCACGCGTTGAAGACGTGGAAGATGTAACCCGTCTGGACGTCGAACCAGCGGACCTTCGACCCGTCGCCGTAGCGCGGCAGGATGCCCACGCGGGCGCCGTTCGCCGGCTCCCAGTCGAACGCGTGCCCACCGTTCATCACACGCTCGATCGAGAACGTGACCGGCATGTCGAAGATCAGGCTGCGGCTCTCGGTGATCGCCATGTCGTGGATCATCACCGGCGCCCCCTGCAGCTCGATCCCGGTCGTGTGCTTGACCGCGCCGCGGGCATCGACGACGCCGTAGCGCACGTACGGCTGCTCGACCGGGCTGTAGCAGAACACGATGAGCTCGCCGGTGCGCGGATCCACCTTCGGGTGCGCGGAGACGGCGTAGGGCCAGCCGCCGCCGAAGTCGTACTCACCCATCGTCTCGAGGTCCGGCAGCCGCAGCTGGTGCGGGCTGCCCGCTTCCCACAACGCGAGGAGCCGATTCGCGTGCCAGGCGAGCGCCGTGTTGGCGAGGTTCTTCATCATCGGCGCGTCGGCCGGCGGCGCCATCTTGCCGATCGAGTTGAAGCCGCCCCAGAGCGCGCGCCCCTCCTGGCGCTCGCGCTCGAAGCCGGCGGTGCGAACCCAGCGATTGCGGTAGCTCGCCTCCCCGCCGCGGATCTCGACCGCGTGGACCATGCCGTCGCCGTCGAAGGGGTGGTAGGCCTCCGGGTCGACCGGCTCGAACTGGTTGTTCGGTCCGGTCCGCAGGAAGAAGCCCGCGAGGTCCTTCGGGATCGAGCCTTCGACCTGCGTGCACGGCAGGGAGACCTCGTCCTGCGTGGGGGCGAAGTTGCCTCGCAGATACGGATTCGCCGCTTGAGCCGGATACGGATTTGCCGCTTGCGCCATGGTCGCCTCCTCGGGCGGACACGGGACGACGGGAGTGCGCGATCGCTCCCGGATCCCGGGTTAGTGAGTCTTCACTAACGCACGCCGACCGCGGCCGGTCAACCCCGCGCCGGGCTGTGATGTCGCGCGCGCCGCGACCTGCGACGCGGGCCGCGGCGCCCGTCGTGCGACGGCGACTGCCCGAGGCATCGGGCCGCCCCCCGCGACGACGGCGCGCACGGATCGCGACTCCGCCCTTTGACCTCGCCCTCCGGGTGCCGTAGTGAACTCTCACTACCGACGGTCGCCAGCGGTGCAGGCGCGGGCTCGCGGATGCCCCGGCCAGCCGGCCGGAGCCGGTGACCTGACGGAGAACGAGACATGCCGATCACGCCCGCACGGAACACGCGCCGCACCCCGCCGGCGGGTGCGCGGAGCCGGGCGCCACGCATGGAGGCCGAGCAGCGGCGCGAGCAGCTGCTCGACGCGGCCGAGGTCGCCTTCGCCGCGCGCGGCTACCGCGACGCCGGCACCGCCGACGTCGCAGCCGCGGCCCGCGTGAGCGAGCCCACCATCTACCGGTACTTCGACAGCAAGCGCGACCTCTACCTCGCCATGCTCGACCGCAACTCACGCCGCCTGCTCGACGCCTGGCGCGAGATCGCCGCCAACAGCGTGAGCCCGATGGCGGCGCTGGACGAGATCGGCCGCTGGTACTTCACGCAGCTGCGACGCGATCCCGCCCCGTTCCGCCTGCGCGCCCGTTCGCTCCTCGAGATCGCCGGCGACGAGAGGCTCACCGAGCACGCGCGGCGCCACTTCCGCGAAACGTTCGAGTTCGTCCTGTCACTCTACGAGCGCGCGCGCACCGCGAAGGAGATCGGCCGCGACGCCGATCCCCGTGCTCGCGCGTGGCTGTTCATGGCGGTTGGCGGGCTGCTCGATCAGTTCCTGCTGATCGACCTCGACGGGATCGATGGGGCCGAGCTACGCCGCGTGATGGAGGTCGTCCGTCCGCCGCAACGGGTGCCGGCGCACGATGGGCGGAAGGCACCGCGACGCGCGCGCAGCTCGCATCGCGGGAGCAAGGCCCGTCCGGCAGCTTCGACAGGGAGATGAACGCATGCGCGAATTGGCTGGCAAGGTCGCAGTGGTCACGGGGGGCGGATCGGGCATCGGCCGGGGGATGGCCCTCGCCTTCGCCGAGGCGGGGATGCACGTCGCGATCGGCGACATCGACCGTCAGGCGGCACAGGACGTCCTGCGCGAGATCGAGCGGCACGGGGTCCGCGCGCTCGCGCTGCAGCTCGACGTGACCGACCGCGACGCGGTGTACGCCTTCGCGGAGCGCATCTTCGCCGAGTTCGGCGCCGTCCATCTGCTCTGCAACAACGCCGGCGTCGTGACCTTCGATCCGATGGACAAGATCAAGGACGAGGACTGGCGCTGGGTGTGCGCGGTGAATCTCGATGGCGTCGTGCACGGCCTGCAGGCGTTCCTGCCGCGCATGAAGGCCCAGCCGGGCGAGAAGCACGTCGTCAACACCGCCTCGATCGCGGGTGTGGCGCCGCACACCGAGATCGCGCCGTACGTCGCGTCGAAGTACGCCGTGGTCGGCATCTCGGAGACGCTGTACGCCGAGCGCGACCAGCACGGCATCGGATCTTCGGTCCTCTGCCCGGGGAACGTGCGGACGAAGATCGTGTCGAGCGGCCGCAATCGCCAGGACGCGCTCGGCGGGCCCGATGGGCGCGAGCACCCCGACGTGCAGCGCCAGATCGAGGCCGGCATGGATCCCCTCGAGGTCGGTCGAATCGTCCGCCAGGCCGTGCTCGACGACGAGCTCTACATCTTCACCCACTCCGACACGCGAAGGATCACCGAGGAGCGCTTCCAGCGGATCCTCGCGGCCTTCGATCGCTGCGACGAGCGCAGCAGAAGCACGAGCGCGAAGTAGGCCCCTCCCCCGCTCGGCCCGTCCCGTCTCGCGTGGAGCGACAGGAGGTTCGGATGCAGCCCATCGTGGGGTTCGAGTCCCTCGCCGACGAGTTCAAGATCCGCACCGACCGCATCGTCTGGTGCTCCATGTCGACCAGCGACGCCGCGCGGCGCATTCGGTCGCGCATCGTGCACCCCGTCTGGGACGGGCGCGTCGGCTGGCTCCTCACCGACCGCCACTCGCACAAGTCGCGCGACGTCGACGGCCACCCGTGGGCGTCGCTCACCTACATCGACAACGTACAGGAGCAGGTGCACGTCGACTGCCGCACCTCGTGGGAGTCGCGCGAGAGCGAGAAGAAGCGGCTGTGGGACTGGTTCAAGGACATACCGCCGCCGGTCGGCTACGACCCCGGACTCTTCTTCCCGAAGGGTCCCACCGACGAGTCTTTCGGCTGCCTGCGCCTCGAGCCATGGCGGATCGAGCTCTGGTCGCTCGCCGACCTGATCGGCGGCAAGCCGCCGCAGGTGTGGAAGGTACCGGGCCAGGGGCGCTGAGCCTCGCCCGCCCGACGCCGTCTCGGCCCGAGCTCGTCTCAGCCCCAGCTCGTGTAGGTCCCCGAGAAGCGATGCGGGATCCGGCGCACGGCGGCGAGAAGCTCGCCCGCCTCGTCGGGGCTCGCGTCGGGCAGGACGAACTCCACCTGATCGGATAGCCCTCCGAAGCGGGCCGCGAGGGCCGCGGGGAGCCGATCGTACGTCGCCACCGCGCAGAAGGTTTCGACCACCTCGTCGGTGACGCGCCTGGCCATCTCGTCCCAGCGCCCCTGCTTCGAGAGCTGATGCAGCTCCATCCCCAGGTCGTCCCAGCCGTGCACCGCGAACACCGGGTGGTAGCTCCGCGTCGAGCCGTAGAACGCGATCCGGTAGCGGATCGACTCGCGCGCGCGGGCGACCGCCTCCTCGTCGCGGCCGGTGACCACGAAGCCGCCGCCGCAGACGTCGAACTGCTCGCGCGGACGCCCGGCCTGCTTGAGGCCCTCCTCGAGGCTCGGAAGAGCCACCTCCTCGAGGTACTTGCGGGTACAGAAGCCGTGCAGGCGAACGCCGTCGCACACGCGTCCGGCGAGGCGCAGCATCGCGGGGCGAACGGCGGCGATGTAGATCGGCGATTCCGGATTCTCGAGCGGCGGCGGGGTGAACTCCGGCGTCATCAGCGTGAAGCGGTAGTAGCGGCCGACGTAGTCGAGTGCGCTGCCCTGGCGCCACGTGCGCCAGATGGCGCGCAGGGACTCGATGTACTCCCGGAGCTGCACGGCGGGCTGCTCGGGCCAGGCGACACTGAAGCGGCGCTCGTTGTGGCCCTTCACCTGCGTGCCGAGCCCGAGACCGAAGCGCCCACCGGAGTTGCGCTGCAGGTCCCAGACCATCTGCGCGACCACCATCGGGCTGCGCGGGAAGGCCACGGCCACCGCGGTCCGCACCTGCACCCGCTCGGTCGCCGACAGTGCTGCGGCCGCCATGAAGAAGGGATCCGCCGAGATCTCGGGAACGGCCAGCGAGTCGAAGCCGAGCGACTCGTACTTGCGAGCCGCGTCCGCGACGTTCCGCCACAGCGGATCCATGAGAAACGATTCCACGCGCATGCTGGCTTGCTCCCTTCGGAGGACTCTCGCGACGGTACTCTCTACTCCGCGACCCGGACGAGCTGCTTGCCGAGGTTCTTGCCGTAGAACAGCCTGAGCAGCGCCTCCGGCGCGCGCTCGATTCCCTGCACCACGTCCACCCCGTAGACGATCTCGCCGGCATCGACCCAGCGCTTCAGCGCGTCCCGCGCCTCGCCGAACCGCGCCGCGTAGTCGATCACGATGAAGCCCTCCATCCGCGCGCGCTGGATCACGAGGTTCATCAGGTTGCGCGGACCGGGCGGCGGCTCGATCTCGTTGTACGCCGAGATGCCGCCGCACAGCACGACGCGCGCCTTCATGCGGATCTGCTCGAGTACGGCGTCGAGGATGTCGCCGCCGACGTTGTCGAAGTAGACGTCCACGCCGTGCGGCGCGAGCGCGCGCAGGCGCGCGCGCACGTCCTCGTGCTTGTAGTCGATCGCCGCGTCGAAGCGCGCCTCGCCGGTGAGCCAGGCGCACTTGTCGGGGCCGCCGGCGATGCCGATGACCTTGCAGCCCGCGATGCGCGCGATCTGTCCCGCGATCGAGCCCGTCGCACCGGCGGCGCCCGAGACGACGACCGTCTCGCCCGCCTTCGGTGCGCCGAGATCGAGCAGCCCGAAGTACGCGGTCAATCCCGTCAGGCCGAGCACGCTCATCAGCTGCTGCGGATCGGTGCCCGCCGGAACCTTCGCGGCACCGAACGGCCCGCCCCCCGTGACGACGGAGTACTGCTGCCAGCCCGCCATGCCTTCGACGAGGTCGCCGACCTCGAGCGACGGCGCGCGCGACTCGACCACGCGCCCCACCGAGACCGCCCGCATCACCTCGCCGAGGCCGACCGGCGGCATGTAGCTGGGGCGGTCCTCCATCCAGCCGCGCTGCGTCGGGTCGCACGAGAGATACAGCGTCTCGACCAGCGCCTCCCCTGGTGCAAGCTGCGGCACGGGTGCTTCGCGCAGCTGCCAGCTGGCCTCGCTCAGCATGCCGTGCGGGCGCGCGGCGAGGAGCCACTGTTTGTTGACCGTCGGTCGAGGCATCGCAGGACTCCCTTCGGTTCGGCGCGGTGTCGACGGATAGGACGGCGTCGCACGGGTAGCGACGCCGCGCGGCCCGCAGCCACCCGGCAGGAGCTCACCGGCCCGTGACGAGCGGTCAGGCAGGCGGCGCACCCGCCAGACCGGAATCTCCCGGCGCCAGCGGTGGGGATGCGTTCGCGCCCTCGGTCGGTGGCAGCTCCTCTGCCGCGCCGTCTTCCTCCGGGGCGAGCTCGGCATCCACCTCGGTTAGCCAGGCCGTGGCCGCGGCGGCGGTCTTCTCGTGCGAAGCGGCGGCCTGGAACGCCTGACGCGCCTCCTGCCACTTCGAGTCGCTCGCGCACGCGATGCCGAGCAGTAGCTGGGCGTTGCCGGGATCCGAGAGATTCCCCTTCTCGAGCGCGCGCGCGAGCGACTGGCGCGCCGCCGCCCAGTTCTCGCGGTCGACCTGGACCTGCGCCAGGCGGAAGTACAGCTCCCCGTTGGCAGACCGGGCGGCGGCCTGCTCGAGTGGCTTCTCGGCCTTGTCGCGGTCGCGCGCGAGCACCCACGCATCGGCGAGCAGCTGCCACGTCTCGGCGGTCTCGGGGATGACGCCTTCGGCCATGCCCTTCTCGAGTACCAGCGCCGCCTGGTAGGGGATGCGGTTGTAGAGGTAGAGCTGCGCGAGCTGCCGGAGCTCCTTGTCCTCGGTCAGCACGCCCTGCTCGTAGGCGATCGCCGACACCGCCAGGGCCTTGTTGAAGTCACCCGCCTCCGCATGGACGGCCGACAGCTGCTGCCAGTAGATCTTCTTCGGGTAGAACGCGGTCAGAGCCTCGAGCGCCGCGGTCGCGTCACCGTACTGCTTGTTCTCGACGTACACCGCGAGGACGAGCTGGAGCCAGGGCTCCTTGGGGACCTTGGCGCGCTCGACCGCCGCCCGGCCGTGCACCAGCGCCTCCTCCTTGTCGCCGGTGTGGAACAGCGCGATCGCGTAGATGTAGTGCGCGTCCGAGCTCGGGTCGGGAGTCTTGGTGAACCAGTCGCGGAACACCGTGACGGCATCCGCGTAGCGCTCACGGAGCACGTAGAGCTGCGCCACGTTGAACTGCACGTTGGCCTGCGCCGAATCCGGCAGGGCGTCCTTCGCGAGGCTCTTCTCGAACGCTGCCGTCGCCTCCTCGTACTTCTCCTGCATGCCGTAGACGTAGCCGTAGCTCTGCCACACCAGCGCCTGCTCGTGGTCGTTCAGCCGCGGGCTGTCCTTGAGGTCGTCGAGCTTGGCCATCGCCTCGTCGAACTGGCTTGCGGCGATCGCCTCGTGCGCGAGATTGAGACGCTTGAACGTCCAGTCGCTGACCGCCTGGACGCGCTTGGTCTTTGGCTTGACCGGCGCACCTTCCTGCCCTCGCGCCCCGCTCGGGTCGAGCAGGAGGGTTCCGGCGAGGAGCACGGCCGCAAGCAAGGACGTCTGCAACGGCCTCGTCGACGGCGAGGGGTGGAACGGGTACGCCGCCCCATCCGATCGGCGGGGTTGCCGTGAGAGAAACTCGCCCATCAGCTCTCCATCTCGAACGAGATCACGAGCCGGACGCCGGGACGGTCGACGGCCGCACCGTTCTCGATCTTCGGCTTGTAGCGATACTTCTCGACCGCGTTGGTCGCCGCGCGCTCGAAGACGCCCTTCGGGTCGGCGTCGACCACGGCGATGTTCTCGGTCGTGCCCTCCCTGGTGACCGTGAACTCGACCAACACCCAGCCCTTGATGCCGCGCGCCGCGGCACGTGGCGGGTACATCGGGTTCACGCGCACCAGCGGCACCGCGTCGGTGTCCGACCCGCCCCCGGACACGTCGCCGGTCCCATCCCCACCTCCGGGATCGCCCCCAGGGGCGCCCAGGTAGGGCTTTCCCGCCAGCGCGAAGCCGCCCTGGAAGTCGCCCGGGCTCACGGCGAGCCCCTGCACTCCCGGTGCTGCCGACCGCGCAATCGCGAGCGGCGCCCCGCCGACCGAGGGCTTCGTCCGCTTCCGATCGGGCAGACGACGCGTCCTGGTCTCGGTCACCTCGTCGCGGCGCAAGCGGAGGAACTCGAAGACCGGGCGCACGCCGCGATCGATCGCATCGGTCTTGCCCGGACTCACCAGCGCATGGAGGAGGCCGAAGATCGCCAGGTTCGCCAGGAACCCGCCGAGCGCGGCGAGCGCATAACGACCCAACCTGGTGCGTCGTGTCTCCGTCGAGTAGGCGGGCCCGGCCTTCACCCCTCCGGGGCCGGCGAAGCCGGTGAGCTCGTCAGTCGCCTTCACTCGCCGCCCCGATGGCCACCTGCTTGATCCCGCCGAGCTGCACCTCGTCCATCACCTCGCCGATGAGCCCGGCGCGCGCCGCCTTGTCCGCGACGACCACCACCGTGTCGTCCGGGCGTTCCGCGTGCAGACGCTCGATGTTCGTGCGCACCTCGCGCAGATCGACCTGACGGCGATCCATCCAGATGTCTCCGCCGGCCGTGACGGCGATCAGGATGTTGCCCGACTCCTCGTGCTCCGCCGTGGCCGCGAGCGGACGGCTGACGACGATGCCGGCCTCGCGCACGAAAGATGTCGTGATGATGAAGAAGATCAGCAGGTTCATGACGAAGTCGAGCATCGGCGCCAGGTCGATGCCGCTCTCGCCAATCTCCTCGGTGTGCCGCCGCGACCGCATGCTCCCCCCTCACCGTGTTCCGGCAAACGAGATGTTCTGCACACCGCCCTCGCGCACCTGATCGATCACCTGCACGAGCACCCCGGCCTCGGCATCCTTGTCCGCCACCAGCAGCACTCCGGCCTCGGGCTTCTGGACGTGCAGACGCTCGATGTTGGCACGCACGGCGCGTACGTCGACGATGCGGTCCTCGATCCAGATCTCACCGCTGCCGCGGACCGTCACCAGCACGCTCGACGTCTCGCCCGACGATTCGCCGCCCGACGCGCCGGCCCGGTTCACCGTGAGGCCCAGCTCCTTGGTGAACACCGCCGTGATGATGAAGAAGATCAGCAGGTTCATCACGAAGTCGAGCATCGGCGCCAGGTCGATGGCACCGGACTCTTCCTCGTGGAAGTGCCGTCGCATGCGCATGGTCAGACCTCGAAGTGATCCGCGAGCAGCTCGGTCTCACGACGTGCCCGCGACTGGAAGTAGTACACCGGGTAGAGCCCGGTGACGCTGACGGCGAGGCCGGTCATGGTGCAGATCATCGCGTGCGAGACGCCGCTCGCCATGGTGCGCGCGTCCGCCGAGCCGCGCATCGCCATCGAGTCGAACACCTCGAGCATGCCGCTCACCGTCCCGACCAGGCCGAGCAGGGGCGCCATCGGCACCAGCGTCTTCAGGAGCGGGAAGCCGGCGGTCATCGCGGCGTTGAGGCGCGAGATCATGGCCTGCCGGATCTGGCGCGCGCACCAGCTACGGCGTTCCGGGCGGGCCTTCCACGCCGCGAGCATCGCCGACGCCTCGCCGGGCAGCACGCGCCAGAAGAACCAGAAGCGCTCGAGGATCAGGGTCCAGAGCACGAGCCCGCAGAGGAAGATCAGGAACACGAACGGTCCGCCTTCGTCGACGAGCGCCGCGACGGCCGCGTACGGGGCGAGGATGCGCTCAAGCACGACGCTGCCTCGTCTCGATGTGCTCGGCGAGGAGGCCCGTGCTCTGCTCGTCGAGGATCTGCACGATCGAGCGCGACAGCGACGACAGCCCGGCATTCGCGAACAGGAGCGGGATCGCGATGCCGAGGCCGAGCACGGTCGCGATCATCGCCTGACCGATGCCGTGCGCCATCAGCTTGGGATCGCTCGAGCCCGACTCGGTGATGCTCTGGAAGGTGATGATCATGCCGATGACGGTACCGACCAGCCCGAGCAGCGGGCCCGCCGCCACCGCCAGACGCAGGAACGGCTGGAAGCGCTCGAGCCGCGGCACCTCGCGCAGCACCGCCTCGGAGATGCGCAGCTCGGCGACCTCGGCGTCCTCCTCGATGCGCGCGGGGTCGCCCTTGAAGCTCCGCAGCACGCGGCCCAGCGGGTTGTCGGCGGTGGGCGCCTCGAGGCGTCCCAGCTGTCGCGTCACCGCGAGCCGCACGCGGAAGAGGTAGAAGAACTGGAACACGGCACAGAGTGCCCCGACGATTCCCACGACGAGGATCACGTAGCCGACGGCCTCGCCGTGGCTGATGCGCTCGAGCCACCCGGGGCGCTGCACCGAGAGGGCGAGCAGCGCACCGCGCGCCGGGTCGATGATCGAGGGCACGTAGCCCGACGTCGCACCGGTCACGCCACGCGCCATGTCGACCAGCTCGTCCGTCGGCTGCCGCGCCAGGACCGCGAGCTGCTTCATGCTCGGCAGGTAGCTCAGGTACTCGGACCCTGCGATGGCCGTGAAGCCGCCGATGCTGACCACCTCCCGGTCGACGGGCGTGCCCTCGGCCGTCACGACCTTGCTCTGGTAGCGCGCCACCCGGCCGGTCTCGGTCATCTCGCGCAGCATCTCGAACCAGAGCTGCTCGAGCTCGGGGATGGCCGGCAGCGACTTCGACTTCGCGAGCTTGACGAGAAAATCGTCGCGCTCCGGATGGCGCGCGCTGATCAGGGAGTTCAGCGACACGCTCGAGACGTCCTGCGCCACCTGGCGCGTCACGCCGAAGAGCTCGCCGAGGTTGCCCTCGCGCGCCTTGAGCTGCGTCTCGAGCTCCTTGAGCTTGATCTCGTTGCCGTCGAAGTCCGCCGACAGCTTCTGGCTCTTCGCCGTGGCTGCCGCGAGCTCCTGCTTCGCCTTCTCGAGCAGGGCCTGCTGTTGGTTGCGGTCGGCGAGAAACTCCCGCTCGCGCTCCTTGTCCAGCTCCCGCCGCGTCTGCTGGCTCTGGCGCGCCATCTCCAGCAGCTGATCGAGCGAGCGCGCCGCCGGTGCCGGATCCGCTGCCCAGGCCTCGCCCGACACCGCCGCCACGAAGAGAAGCGCCCCGAAGAGGATGCGCATCACGACTCCACCTCCTTCGGTGCCGGCACCGGCACCACGAGAAGATCCGGCGCACCGAGCTTCTTCGCGACCGCGACGTTCTTCGCGAACGCCGACTTGTAGTCGTTGTCGATCACCCAGGCCTTCTTCTCGCCGTCCCAGTAGCCGGTCTCCTTCTGGTCCAGCGTCTGGTACATGAGGGCGACCCGGCCGACCCGCAGGAACTGCACCGTGCGCGCCTGGTCGCCTTCGCCGAGCTTGCCCTCGTGCGCCTCGAGCGTCCGGCCGTACTCCATCTCGATCTGGTAGGCCTCGACGATCCGGCGGAACTTCTCCGAGATCGAGACGTTCGCCCGGTCCATCATCTCGAGCAGAGTGTTCACGCGCTTCCTCCGCTCCTCCGGCAGGAACGGCAGGTCGAGCTCGACGAACTGCTGGAGCGTCGCGAGCATGCGCTGCATCAGCGGCAGGACGTCGCGCGACGTCGCCTCGACCTCCTGGAGCTGGCGCTCGAGCTGCTGCATCTCCTCGACCTGCGAGGGGATCTGCGCCGCGATCTGCTCGCTGTACGTCTGGATGCTCTCGGTCTCGTTCTTGACGCGCCGGTACTCCGCGAGGAGCTTCTGCGTCTCGTCGTCGAGGCCGTCGATGCGCTCCTGGGTGGCCGCGGAGTCCTTCTGCAGGGCCGCATCGTCGGCGACCAGGCCGCGCAGCTTCTCCGGATCCTCCGCCGCGGGCGCCGCCCATACCGGGCCTCGGAGCAGCAGCAATGCGGCGGCACTCGCCAGCAGCGCGCCGCGGCGCCGCGGCCGCCGCGACATCACTTTCCGTGTCGTCAAGGTCATCTTCGATCTCCCTCAGAATCGGTAACGCAGCGTCGCGCCGAACGTTCGCGGCGGGGCGACCACCGCGGCGTATCCACTGACGATCGGCACGTCGAACCCGACCACCGCGTAGGACGCGTCGGTGAGGTTCTTGACCCACATCGTGAGCTCCCACGCCTCGTCCTGGGTGCGAAGCCCGAGGCGCATGTTCACCAGGTTGACCGGCGGCTGCCGCAGTGTCCGGTCGAGGTCCTGCTGCAAGTACAGGAGGTCCCGGTAGCTGTACTCCGCGCGATAGAAGGCGTCGGTCGGCCACTCGAGCACGGGCAGGTTGCCGATCGGATAGGTGACCTGCGCGAACGTCGAGACGGTCCACTGTGGCGCGTTGTCGAGCGGCCTGCCGCTCAGGTCCTGCGTGCAGGCGACCGGTGCTGCGACGTTGCCCGCGTCGATACGCGCGAAGAAGGAATCCTCCGCAGTACACGGTGCGTTGTCGAAGTCGTCGTACTTCGCGACGTTGTATCCCGTGGACAGACCGAACACGAGGATCGGGTGCGGCACGAAGAACATGTCGGTCTCGACGCCGTAGCTGGTCAGGCTGCCTGCGTTCGTGACCGAGAACGAGTTGCCGTCGAACGCCTGCGACTGGAAGTTGTCGTACAGGGTGTAGAAGCCGGTGGCGTTGAACGTCACCATGCCGTCGAGCCAGGTGCTGCGGAGGCCGACCTCGAAGTCGGTCGCCACCTCGTCGGCGAATTCCGTGTTCAGGGCGCCGGCCGTGCGCTGCTGGTTGAAGCCGCCGGACTTGAAGCCGCGCGCGATGCGCCCGAAAAAGTTGATCTCGGGTACCGGGTAGTACTGGAGCGAGCCCATCGGCGACAGGTTGAACACCGACAGGGACTCGTCCAGCTCCTGATCCGGCCCGAACGGGCCGGCGTCGAGAACCTTGAATCCCGAGATCTGGGTCCCGACGCGAGCCTTCCGCTCGTAGTTGCCACGCACGCCGACGGTCAGCGCCCACTGATCGGTGAAGCGGTACGTCGCCTGCCCGAAGAGCGCATAGCTCTGCGTCGTGAAGCTGTTGGTATCGGTGTTGATGACGCGCCCGCGCTCGTCCCCCGAAGCGGTGAACAGCGGGCCGACGGTCGGCGACGCGAGGAGCCAGTCACGGCTGATGCCGGTCATCCCGACGGTGTCGTTCTTCTGCCAGTAGAAGTAGGCGCCGGCCACGTACTCGAGATCCTCACCGTAGGGCGAGGTGAGGCGGAGCTCGGAGGACGCCTGCTCGAAGCTCTCGTCGGTCGAGTTGAACACGGCCTCGTAGCGCGAGAAGTCGCCGTCGAGCACGCTGAACGACTTGAACTGACGGTAGCCGTTCAGCCAGGTCAGCACGTAGTCGCCGATGTCGTAGTTGAGCTCGCCGGCGACGCCCCACACCGTCACGTCGTTGGTCGTCTGCTCGTTGACGTCCACCTGGCGATCGAACGGATCGGCCGGGGGCAGCGGGCGGTCGGGCGTCTCGAGGAAGCCCACGCGGCTGCCCGGTGGAATCGGCAGGGCGATCGGCCGGAACGTGACGTCGAGGTTCGGGTAGCCGTCGTAGGTGATGATGTCGGCGGCACAGCAGAGGGTCTGCTCGGTGCCGTAGTCGGTCCAGAACGTGAACTGCAAGTCGTCCGTGAAGTTGGTCAGCGTCTGCAGACGGAAGCCGTTGCGGTCGCCGTTGTTGCGCCCTTCGCCACCCGCGAGGTTGACGTCGAACGGGTCGCGCTGCACCCAGTATCCGGAGAGCCGCAGCGCCATCGTTTCATCGATCAGGGGCGCATTGATCGTGCCCCGCACCTGGAGGTTGTCGTAGTTTCCGGCGTCACCCTCGATGAGTCCCTCCCACACGTCGAGTACCGGCTTCTTGGTCACCACGCTGATCGCACCCGCCGCCGTGTTCTTGCCGAAGAGCGTCCCCTGCGGACCGCGCAGCACCTCGATGCGCTCGATGTCGACGAGGTCGACGATCGAGGCAGCACCCGTGCGACCCTGGAAGATGCCGTCGATGAACACGCCGACGCTCGGGTCGATGCCCGCATTGTTTCCGTCGCTGCCGATACCGCGGATTCGCACCGCCGTCGAACGCGAATCGTTCACCGCGTTGATCTGGACGTTGGGGGTGTACTGCGACATGTCGAGGACGTTGGTCAAGCCCGAGTCCTCGATGAAGCTCGAGGTCAGCGCGGTGATCGAGATCGGCACGTCCTGGATGTTCTGCGAGCGCCGCTGCGCCGTGACGACGATCTCCTCCACGTTCTGCGCGGCATCGGGCAGCTCGGGACGCAGCAGCAGCACGCCCGCCTGCGGCTGATCCCAGGAACGCGGCTCCTTCTCGTCGGCTCCGGCTGCCGGTGGCGGTGCGGCCTTGCCGGCGGCGCCCGGCTTGTCGGCCGCCTGGGTCGATGCAGGCTGGGCAGTCGGACCGCCCGACGGCGATCGCGCCGCCGTCGGCGTCGGGCGGGGCGCGTCCTGCGCCCGCGCGCTGCCCGCACCTCCCACCCAGAGCGTCAGGGCCAGGATCACGAGCGTTGCGCGCACGGCGACCAGGCGGGCATGACGCGGGCGGCGGGGAATCGCGAGGCGGGCGTAAGACTTCACGAAGATCTCCTTGATGCGGTGGGATCTCCGTCCTAGGGGCACTCCTTGCTCCCGCGCAAGTCGCATTCGTCTCATGTGGCGGTCCATCCCCCGTCCAGCTCGAGCACCTGGCCGCTTGCGTAGGCACAGGTCGCGAGAAAGAGCGCCGCCTCCGCGGTGTCAGCCACGCTGCCCGCGCGATGCATCGGGATGCGCCGCAGCGTGTCCTGCCAGAACTCTGCGAGCTGCTCGCCGCTCAGGTTCGGCTCGATCGCGGTACCCTCGATCAGGCCGGGCGAGAGGACGTTCACCCGGATGCCGCGCGGCGCCAGCTCGACCGCCAGGTTGCGCCCGAGCGCGTTCACGGCCCCGCACAGCGCCGAGCCGCCGCTGTAAAGCGGAACGTTCGCTCGATCGGCGATCCCCGAGCAGAGCACGATGGCACTCCCCGCAGGCATGCGCGGTACGGCGTGGTGGCAGGCGAACATCTGACCGAAGAAGCGGCCCTGGAAGAGCTCCTGCCAGGCCCGCGGCGGCAGCTCGTCGATGGCACCGAACACCGCACCACCCGCGCACGTGACCAGCAGGTCGACCCGCGGCAGGCCGGCGAACACGGCCGCCACCTCCGCCTCGACGCCGACGTCGGCCGGCACGGCGCGCGCACCACGGCCGATCCTCGACGCCGCCGCTTCGAGGCGATCGCGACGACGCCCGACGAGGACGACCGTCGCGCCCTCGTCGGCGAAGCGCTCGGCGATGGCGAGGCCGATGCCCGTCCCGCCGCCGGTGACCACCGCGACCTTTCCGTCGAGCTTGCCCATCAGGCACTCACCGTGGCCGGGTCGAGCCGCAGAAACTCGAGCGCGTTGTCGCGCAGCACGCGTCGCTGCGTCTCCTCCTTGATCGGCAGCGCGCGGAACTGCTCGACGCAGGCGCGGAGCCCGAGGCCGTTGGTGCCGAAGAGCACCTTGTCGCGCCCGCGCGAGCTGTCCATGAAGCGCACCTGCCGCTCGTCGAGGCTGCGCGGGAAGTACGCCGAGATGTCGCCGTAGACGTTGGGATGACGCCACAGCATCGAGCACCACTCGTCGATCCACGGCCATCCCGTGTGCGACAGGTTGATGCGCAGGTTCGGGAAGTCGATCGCCACGTCGTCGACCAGCATCGGGCGGCCGACGTCCGACGGCAGCACCTCGGCGGACTGCCCCACCTGCATGCCGACCGCGATGTCGAGCTCGTTGCACTTGGCGTACAGCGGGTAGAACCGGCGGTCGTTCGGTGCGAGCCCGAAGGACAGCGGATGAAACCAGACGTACTTGAAGCCGTAGCTGCGGACGCCCTTCTCGACCTCGGCGAGGCTCTCCTCGATGCGAAACGGGTTGTAGCTCGCAGCACCGACGATCCGGCCCTTGCCCTCGGCGACGAGCGCGCCGACGTCGTCGACGCCGTAGTCCAGGATGAGCTTGTGGTGGTAGCGGTACGACCACATCTTCGTCGCCGTGATCACGACGTGCGAGTAGCCGAGCTCGTCCATGTCGCGCAGCAGCTCGGCCACCGACTCGTGCCCGGTGAGAAGCCCGCGCGCCGCATCGCTGCTGGCGCCGGAGCCGGCCTCCCCGCGCGGCGCGTCCGACCCGGCACCCGGCTTCGGGCTGCGCATCGCCTTGAAGGTCGTGCGCAGCATGATCTTGAACTCCTCGTACTGGAACGGATCCGAGCCTAGGCTGCGCTTCGCCTCCGGCGGGTGGTTCATCACGTCGATGGCGAGGATGCGTTCGGAGCTCATCGACACCTCAGTATCTCCAGCGCGGCGAGGGCGGCATGATCGAGTACTCGGCGCAGCCGTAGCCGCGCTCGCCGGTCTCCTCGACCTCGAAGTCGAAGAACCCCTCGTGGCAGTCCATCGTGCACTCGGCGTCGTTCTCGCCACGCATCAGACCGTTGACGGTCTGCGCGTACTTGCGGCCGGTGCGCACGTGGATGCGCTCGCCGTCGGGCAGCGTGAACGCGTAGCGGAAGCTCATCGCCGAGCGGCCGTCCGCCTCGAGACGCACCTCGCAGGTGCAGTCGCGGATCGGCCGGCTGCCGCGGGCATCCGACAGGAAGCCGCCGACGCGCGGCGCCCCGGGAATGGGCGGCGCAAAGTCCGGGTTCATCCAGCCGAAGGCGTTCAGGTGGCTGTCCGCGAGCTGGATCGACGGCCAGAAGTGCCCGAGGCTCGCCGGTGGCGCGAGCGGCGGGATGTCCCAGGCGGTCTCGCTGCTGAAGCGGAACGTCCAGGAATGATCCCGGTGCGCGAAGCTGTCGATGGCGCGACGTCCGGGGCGCGGGCCGCCACGCACCTCGAACTCGCCGCGGCAGTGCAGTCCCTGCTCGTAGTGACCGCCGTAGTACATCGCGCCCGAAAGGGGGTTGCCGCCGATCGAGTCGGCGTAGTCGAACACCGGGAAGCGGCCGCTGTAGCGCAGGTCGAAGCCGTACTTCGGACCGTCGAACTCGACGCGGATCTCCTCCAGCGGGCGAACCACGGTGTACGTCATGTGCCCTTCGGTGAGGCGCGCGAAGCGCCCCCGCTCCGCGAGCGGCGCCTTGTTCGCCCAGGGCTGCGGCACCCCGTCGATCACCAGCATCGTGCCGAAGCGCGCGTAGCCGCGATTGGTGCTGGCGTGGACGTGATTGACGCCGAACACGTCCGCTTCGCGGTCGCAGATCGACAGCCAGAAGTTGTCGCTCCACAGCCCCTGCGCCACGTCGGGCGCGCGGTGCAGGTACTCGTCTTCGGCTCGGATCACGAGAGGCTCCTCCCCTTCTGCTGGATCTCGTCCATGAAGGCGTGCGCGGCGGCGTCGAAGGCGAGGATCTCGAACACGGAGCCCGCCCGAGCGGTCGCGTCGAAGTAGGCGAACTCGACGCGCATGCCGGTATCGAGCAGCCCTTCGGCGACGCAGGCGAGGCCCTGCGCCCGCAGGCGCGCAGTGGTCCCGGCGAAGTCGTCGACGAGAAAGCCGAGGTGATGCAGCCCGCTCCGCCCCGCATCGAGGAACTCGCGATGGATGCTGTCGCCGCGCGCCGGGTAGACGAGCTCGATCTGGGTGTCGCCCGCGTAGCCGATCGCCAGGTCGAGCGTGGCGTCGGCGCGTGCGCCGCGGTGCGTGCAGCCCTCGCCGAGCTCGACGCCGGCGAGGCGCTCGAAGTGGCGCACGCCGAGCGCGCCGGCGAAGAAGCGCTCGGCGGCAGCGAGATCCGGCACGACGTACGCGACCTGAAAGAGACGGTCGCCGAGGGACTCGAGCGCCGCGCTCAAGCAGCCGCCCCCGGACGGATGATCACCTTGGTCGCACCGCGCGACTTGTCCGCCGCCAGCCGGAAGCCCTCCTCGAGCTGGTCGAGCGGCAGGATGTGGCTGACCAGGTCCTGCGCCGGCACCTTGCGCGACGCCATCCAGTCGAGGCAGAGCTCGTAGTCGGCGCGATTCCCGACCACGCCGTGGTTCAGGCAGAACAGCAGCGTGACGTCCTTGAGGATCGCCTGCCACGAGTCGATCGGCACCAGGTCGTCCCAGAGGCCGAGCACGACGACCTTCGCCGCGGGCCGCACGATCTCGAGCGCCTGCGCAAGCGTCGGTGCGTGGCTGCCGACGGTCTCGACCACGAGGTCGGCACCGCGCCCGTCGGTCTCCTCGAGGATGCGCTCGACCAGGTGCTCGTCGCCGCTCGGCAGCACGACGTCGGCCCCGAAGCGGGCAGCGAGCTCCTTCTGTGCGTCGTACTTGGCGGTGATGATGACCTTCTCGGCGCCGAGGACCTTCGCCGCACCGGCAGCACACAGGCCCAGCACGCCGGCACCCAGGACGACGACGGTCTCGCCGCCCGCGAGCCCCGCGCGGCGCACGCCGCTCACCGCGCAGGCGTAGGGCTGCACGAGCGACGCCACGTGGGTCTCGATCCCTTCCGGCACCACGTAGAGCCCGCGCTCCCCGAGGCTCAGGTACTCGACGAAACCTTCGAGCCCCGGCGGACGGATGCGCGAGCACTGCGTGAAGAGCCCGCGCGCGCAGTAGACGCAGCCGCCGCACGAGCGGCTCTCGAACTGGTCGATCGCGACCCGATCGCCGACCTTGACCGTGCGCACGCGCGAGCCGGTGTCGACGACGGTGCCCGCGAACTCGTGCCCGCCGGCGCCCGGCATCGGAAACTGCATGAGACGCGTCGCCGGCCCGCCCCCGGTCCACCAGTGCAGGTTGCTGCCGCAGATGCCGATCCCGTCGAGCCGGATCAGCACGGAGTCCGCATCGACCGCCGGACGCTCGTAGTCGACGATCTCGATCTTGTAGGGTTCGACCAGCACCCCGCCGCGCATCGTTTCCATGGCTGTCCTTCTCTTCTCCCGGCCCCGTCAGCTTCCGGCCGGCGAATCGGTGACGTCGCGCTGGCTGAGCGACGCGAAGTCGGTTCCGGCACCGACCCCCGCGAGCTCCCGGCGCAGGCTGTCCGCGAAGTAGCTCTGGAGCCGCCGTACCCGCGCGCGGCTCGCCTCGTCCTGCGTCGCACGGCTCGCCGCGACCACCGCCTGCAGCTGCTCCTTGAGCGCCGCGTTCTCGGCCATCAGCGCCACCACGTCGGGCGTCGGCTTTGCCACCGGCACGGCGCACGGGACGCCGATCTCGCGCAGCACCGCGCGCGCCGACTCGTTCTCGCGGGCGACCGCCGTCGCCGCCGCCGAGCCGTAGGCCTCGGGCAGGCCGTCGAGCAGCGTCGCCAGCGTCTCGGCCTGCGTGCGGGCCATCGGGTCCTGCAGGTGCGGCAGGATCCACTCGCGCACGCAGCGCGCGAGGCCACGGACCATCTCGGGGAAGGGAATCGTCTGGTCGATCATCGTTCCAACCCGATGGCGGCGGCGAGCGCCGCGATCGCCTGATGTGCGCCACGGCCGATCTGCACCAGGCGAAGGTCCGAGGTGCGGCCATCGGCGAAGGCCCTGAGCCCCGTGAGTCCGACCAGCGTCGCCTTCAGCTGCTCGAGCACCTGGTAGAAGGCAACCCGGTCCGCGTCGACCGCGATGCCGGAACGCGCCGCGTAGCGCTCGGCCATCTCGCCGCTCACGTCGCACCAGCCGGCGATCCCCGGCAGCCGCGTGAACGCGATGTCCGCCATCGGGTCGCCGAGAAAGGCCCGCTCCCAGTCGAGCACCGCCACGATGCGGCCATCGCGCCAGATGAAGTTGCCCATGCGGTAGTCGTCGTGCACGAGCGACAGGCGCTGTGCGCGCGGACGACGCTCGTCGAGCCACGCGATCGCCTCGCGGAACACCGGGTACGGACGAAGCGCGATGCGGTCGAGCACCTCGCGGCAGCGCGCGAGCTCGAGCGCCGCCGGGTCGCCCGCATCATCGGGCACGCCGAGGAAGCCGAGATCGAGCGGCTGCCAGTCGAGCACGTGCAGGTCGGCCAGCGCATCGATGAACGCGTGGTGCAGCGCACGCCGCTTCTCGGCCGGGATCGTCTCGTCCCACGGCAGCGGGATCTCGCCTTCGACCAGCTCCATCAGGAAGAACGAGGTCCCCAGCACGGCGCCGGTCGGCTCGACCCACAGCACGCGCGGCACGGGCACGGGTGTCTTCGCGAGCGCGCGCAGCACGCGGAACTCCCGCGAGGCGTCGTACGGCTCGAGCACGCCGCCGCGCGGTGCCCGCCGCAGGATCAGGTTGCCAGCGCGCGCGGCTCCGTCCTCGCGCCACTCGGCCGCGAGCCGCCACGTCTCGTACGAGAAGCCGCCCGGGATCCGCGCCAGATCGCGCACCGTCGCGTCGCCGCCGGTCTGCCCGGCGATGAACCGCGCGAGTGTCTGCTCCATCTCCTGCATCGTCAGGCCCAGAGCTTGCGCTCGTCGAAGGTGATCCAACGGTCGGGGACCACCCGCCCGACCAGGCGACCGTCGCTGTCCATGCTCTGCAGCCAGCCGTCCCGGGCCGCCTCGGGAATGCCCAGCTTGACCACGAGCGCCTCGAGGAAGCGCCGCCGGAGCTTCGCATCGTCGTCGAGCTCGACCTTGCCGACCACCGTGACCGAGCCCATGCCGGGCACCCCGAAGCACGCCGACAGGCGCGGATCGCGCCGCCACGCGATGGTCTTCGGTCGATCGACGGTCGTGGTGACCCACAGCGCACCGTCGAGCACCGCGTGCGACACCCAGACAGCGAGCGCGACGCCGTCGCGCCGCACCCAGGTGACCACGCAGCCCGGTGCCGCGTCGATCAGCTGCCACGCGTCGGCCTCGCTCATGCGAAACGCGTTCAGATCTTCCCAGACGACGTCGTCAGCCACGTTCGCTCCCCCCGGGATCTCAGACCAGCCAGCGGGGCCAGGGCGGCTGCACCGAGTACTCCGCCACGCCGTACCCGCGCTCACCCGTCTCCTCGACCTCGAAGTCGAAGAACGGCTCGTAGCAGTCGAGCCGGTTCTCGAGGTCGTTCTCGCCCCGGTCCCACAGCTTCGTCTGGCCGTACTTCCGCCCGGTGCGCACGTGCAGGACCTTGCCGTCCGGCATCGTGATCGCGTAGCGGAACGCGGCTGCGGTGCGCTGATCGTCCTCGGCGAGGAACTCGCACGTCGCGTGCAGGATCGGCTTCACCCCCTCGGTGCTGGCCACGAAGCCGCCCACGGGCCCCTTGTCGGGCGGCAGCCCGAAGCCTTCCGGGCGGATCACGCCGAACGCATTGATGTGCTTGTCCGGCAGCTGGATCGACGGCCAGAAGTGGCCGGCGAGCGCGCCGAGCTGCGGTTCCCAGGGCGGCTCCTCGGCGAAGCGCGTCGACCACGAGTGGTCGCGGTGCGCGAAGCTGTCGATGCGTCGCGTCTCGCCCTTCCGCGGCCCGCCACGGATCTCGAAGGTGCCGGTGCAGTGCATGCCCTGCTCGAAGTGGCCGCCGTAGTTGTGAAACTTCGCGAGCGGGTTGCCGTTGATGCTGTCCGCGTAGTCGAACACCGGAAAGCGCCCGACGAAGCGCAAATCGAAGCCGAAGCGCGGCCCGTCGAAGGCGATGCGGATCTCCTCGAGCGGCTTCACAACCGTGTAGGTCAAGCGCCCGTCGGTGTACGGCCCGCGGTCGGGCTCGACGCCGAGCGGGTACTTGTTGCCGTACAGCTGCTGCACGCCGTCGATGATGTACAGCGCCTCGAAGCGCCCGAAGCCCTTGTTGGTCAGGTGGAAGTGATTGCAGCCGAAGATGTTGGCCTCGCGATCGACCACGCTCACCCACAGGGTGTCGCCCCAGAGACCTCCGGCCTCCTCGGGCGGACACGCGTGACGGTATTCGTCTTCAGGACGGACCATGGCTCAGAGAACCTCCAGGAACTGGTTGGGGTCGAGATACTCGACCGAGTGGACGACGCGCCCCTCCTCGTCGAAACGGAGGATCGTCACGCCCTGATTGCGATAGGTCTTGCCCGTGCTCGTCGGGGCTTCGTCCTCCCAGCGCACGCAGACGGTGTCGCCCTCCGCGATCGTCGCGAGGATGCGGAAGCACATGCCCTCGGTGAACAGCTCGGGGATGAGGTTCGGGTTCTGCCCCTTGGCCCCCATGCGTTCGGGCGTGAGCCCGACCACCTCGACCTGCCCGTCCGGTGCCAGGTTCGCGAACAGGTAGCCGAAGTCGGAGCGCGAGAAGGCGAGGAAGATGTCGCGCGCCCGCGCCGCGTTGCGCTGCTCACGCGCGCTTCTCCCGGCAACCTCGAACCGTTCGATGTCCAGCACGGCACTCGCCTTCATCGTGACCCTCCCACGCTCGTTCGCGTCGTCATTGCAGCAGGAAGCCGGCGTCGACGACGATCGTCTCGCCGGTGATGTACGCCGAGGCCGGTGCGGCGAGGAAGAGCGCCACGTCGGCGACCTCCTCGGGCCGGCCCCAGCGTCCGCCGAGCGGCACCAGGTCCTTCGGGTCGCCGAGCCCGCCCTCGGCGATCAGCGGGCTCGTCCCGGGCGTCTCGATCACACCCGGCGCCATCGCGTTCACCCCGATGCCCATCGGTCCGAGCTCGAGCGCGGCACTCTTGGTGAGCATGATCACCGCCGCCTTGCTCGCGTTGTAGTGCGCAATGCCCGGCGCCGTGGGCCGGATTCCCTGCACCGAGGCGAGGTTGATGATGCGGCCGCCCTTCCCCGCCGCGGCCATCATGCCGCCGCCGATCTGCGTCGCGAGGAACGTCCCGCGCAGATTCAGCGCGATCACCCGGTCCCACTCGTCGACCGGCATCTCGAGCATCTTCGAGAACGGGTAGATGCCGGCGTTGTTCACCAGCACGTCGAAGCCGCCGAGCTCTCTCTGCGCGCGCTCGAAGAGTCCGCGCAGCACGTCGGGATCGGCCGCGTCGCCGCCCACTGCGATCGCGCGGCCGCCGGCCCCCGCGATCGAGCGGGCAACCTCCGCGGCACCCGCCTCGCGAAGATCCTGCACGGCGACCGCCGCGCCCGCCTCGGCGAAGCAGGTCGCGATCGCCTTGCCCAGTCCCTGTGCCGCACCGGTCACGACGGCCACCTTGCCGCCGAGCCCGAACCGCGCCTCGATTCCCCTTGCCATCCTTCAGCCTCCTGCGATCGACTTCGGCAAGCCGAGCGCACGCTCGGCGATCACGTTGCGCATCACCTCGGACGTCCCGCCGCCGATCGTGTAGGCGCGCGCGTCGAGAAACAGTCCCTGCCAGCGGCCGCGGTCGAGCGCCTGCGGATTGCCGCGTCCGATCGCCGCATACGGCCCCTGGATGTCGAGAGCCGCGTCCATGATGCTCCGCCGCAGCTCCGACGCCGCCAGCTTGCCGATCGCGGCCGCCGGTCCGGGGTCGACGCCCCGGCTCTGCGCGGTGAGCACGCGGTAGCCGGTGTACTTGAGCGCCTCCTTCTCGACGAAGAGTCGGGCGAGGCGCTGACGAAGCCCGGCATCGTCGAGCCGGCGCCGCTGCGACGCGAGCGACTTGAGCTCCTCCAGCCGCTTCTCGAGCTCGACCACGCCCGCGAGCCCGGAGCGCTCGAAGGACAGCGTCGCCTTCGCGACGCGCCAGCCATCGTGCAGCTCGCCGACGAGGTTCGCGCGCGGGACGCGCACATCGTCGAGGAAGACCTCGCTGAAGTGGCTCTTGCGGGTGATCTGGCGCAGCGGCTCGACGCGCACGCCCGGGCTCCGCATGTCCATCAGCAGGTAGCTGATGCCCTGCTGCGCGCGGCCCGCGCGATCCGTACGGACGAGCAGGAAGCACCAGTCGGCGATCGGGCCGAGGCTCGTCCACACCTTCTGCCCGTTGACCACGAAGTCGTCGCCGTCCACCACAGCGGCGGTACGCAGCGACGCCAGGTCGGAGCCCGCGCCAGGCTCGGAGAAGCCCTGGCACCAGAGATCGTCGGCGCGCAGGATGCGCGGCAGGAAGCGCCGCTTCTGCTCCTCGCTGCCGAAGGCGATCAGCGCCGGGCCGAGGATGTTGAGCCCGATCGTGTTGATCAGGGGTGGCGCGCCGAGACGCGCGCACTCCTCGCCGAAGATCACCTGCCGGACCGGCGAAGCCTCCTGCCCACCGTACGCGCGCGGCCACGCGAGGCCGACGTAGCCCGCGTCGTAGAGCTTGCGCTGCCAGGCGCGCGACTGCTCGACCGCCGCCGCCGGGTCGGACGGCAGCGAGCGCGTCTCGGCCAGCGCACGCTCGAGGAACGCGCGCAGCGTGGCGCGGAACGCCCTGTCCTCGGTCGCGTCGGCGAGGTCCATCAGAGAAGCCTCCCGACCGCGGCGCCGTGCTGCGTGGCCTCGGCCACGTAGCGCGGTGCGAACGCCGAGCCGACGCAGTAGATCTCCGCGACGCGGTGCTTGAGCGCGCGGTACAGCGCGTCGTCGCTCGCCATGCCGATGCTGGTGACGATCGCGTCGACGCTCTCGATTCGCGTCTCGCGCCCGGTGTGCGCGTCGGCGATGATCAGCGTGCGCCCGACGAGGGCGCGCGGCTGCGCCGAAGAATGGATCCGGACTCCCGCCGCGTGCAGGCGATGCAGGACGATCCCCTTGGAGTAGCGATCCACCGCCTCGGCGACGCCGAGCCACTTGTGCACGATCTCCACCCTGGCGCCGCGCTCGGCGAGAAAGTCCGCGACCGACGGCGTCATCATGTGGTCGTCCTCGGACAGCACCACGACGTGCCCGCGCGCGGTCGCCGCTCCGGAGAGGACCGAGACCAGGTCGTGGATCGCCACCGAGGAGTCGCCCGGGAGCGAGCCGTCCCGCGGCCGCGCGCCGGTCGCGACGACGACCGCGTCGGCGCCGTGCGCGAGCACCATCTCGGCGGTCGCGGCGACGCCGAGGCGCACGTCGACGCCGAGCCGGGAGAGCTCCCGGGCTGCCCACGCCGGAAAGTCGAGCAGCGCATCCCGTCGCGGCGCGCGCGCGGCGATGCACATCGCGCCACCGAGAGCGTTGCCCCTCTCCAGCAGCGTCACGCCGTGACCGCGTGCGGCGGCGACACGCGCCGCCTCCAGCCCGGCCGGTCCGCCGCCGATCACCAGCACGTTCTTCCGGACGGGCGCGGGCTCGAGCGGGCGCCACTCGCGCTCGTGGCCGACCTCGGGGTTGACCGCGCAGAGCGCGGTCTTCACCTCGGCGTGCACCACCTTGCCGATGCAGGTGTTGCACGCGATGCACTTGCGGATCTCCGAGAAGCGGCCCGCTCGAGCCTTGGCGGGCATCTCCGGATCGGCGAGCAGCGCGCGCGTCATGCCGATCAGGTCGGCGGCTCCGTCGTGCAGCAGCTGCTCGGCGACCTCCGGATCGTTCACGCGGCCGGCGTAGACCACCGGCACGCGAACGGCGCGACGGATCGCCGCCGCGTGGCCCGCGAAGGCGGCGACCGGGTACTGCATCGGCGGCACGTAGCTCGGCATGCCCCACGTCGAGCCGACGTCGACGCTCAGGTAGTCGACCGGGGCCGCCTCGCTGATCATCGCCGCCATGTGGCACATGTCGTCCAGGCGGTAGCCGCCGTCGCGATGCTCGTCGGCGCACACGCGCAGGCCGACGGCGAGCCCCTCGGGGACGCGCCTACGGATGCGGGCGACCGCCTCGACGACGAAGCGGATGCGATTCTCGAGGTTCCCACCCCAGCGGTCCTGGCGCCGGTTGGTCCACGGCGAGAGGAAGCACTGCGGCAGGGTCTCGTGCGCGCAGTGGACCTCGACGGCGTCGGCGCCGGCGGCGTGGCACGCCGCGGCCGCCGCCGGGTAGGCGTCGAGCAGCTGCTCGATCTCGTCGTCGTCGAGGACGTGCGGGATGACGTCGCTGTTGAGCGCCGTCTGCACGGCGGACGGCCCCATCAGCGACTGGAGGTGCGTGAGCTGCATGACGCAGACGCTGCCGTGCTCGTGCACCGCATCGGTGAAGCGCCGTACGCGCGGGACGAAGTCGGGGTGCTGGAACGCCGTCGCCCCGATCGCCGCGCTGCCCGGCAGGATCTCGTCGCCACGCCCCGGCGGCAGCGGCGTCGGCAGAACCCAGGTCTCGTTGCCGATCCAGCCCGCCCCGCCGGCGGCCCGCGCCACGTGGTGGCGCAGGAACGGCTCGTCGGGCAGGCCGTCGGCGCGCCCCGAGTTGATCGAGTAGGTCGTCGAGACGATGCGGTTCGGCACCCGCATGGGGCCGATCGCAATGGGCTCGAAGAGGCGGGAGAGGCTCGGCACGTGGTTCAGCTCGGGCGGAAGCCGATGTTCTTCCAGCTCACGACGTGGTCGATGTGGAACTTCATCGCGACGCGGTTCGGGGTGAGCAGCGAGCGCACGAACAGCTCGCGCGCGCGCTCGCTGGCGTAGTAGCGCTCGCCGTGCATGCGGCAGATCTCCTCGACGCTCGCGCGGTCCTCGACGAACTCGACGCGCGTCTTGAGCGTCATCGCGCCGCCGAACGGCAGCCCGAGCCCGTTGGTCGAGATGCACACGCCGCAGCGCGGATCGCGCGTGAGCGCGCGCACCTTCACCCGGGGCTTCACGCACGTGCTCCAGAGCTCGCCGTTGCGCAGGACGTAGACGTGCACCGTCACCATGGGAAAGCCTTCCTTGGTGAGGTGGGTCAGGAACATCTCGCGACCGGCCTCGAGCAGCGCCTGCACCTCCTCCTTCGAGAACTGCGTCTCCGGGTGCTTGTTGGGGTCGCCCCACTTGTCGACCAGGTCGGGGTCGATCTGCTCCAGAGCCTTCTCCAGGATCCAGAAGTCGTCTTTCTGCTCCGCCATGGTGCCCTCCCGTTCCGTCGTCACTCAGCTGATCAGGTAGCCGCCGTCGACCACCAGCGTCGTCCCGGTCACGTACCGCGCCGCCGGTCCGGCGAGGAAGACGACCGCCCCCGCGATGTCCTCGGGCACGGCGACGCGCCCGAGCGGAATGCGCGGCGTCAGCACGTCGCGCAGGCCGGACTCGAGGTTCTCGCGCGTGCCCTCGGTCTTGACGCCGCCCGGGCACACGGCGTTCACGCGGATGCCCTCGGGCGCGAGCTCGAGCGCCGCGCTGCGGGTCAGCATCACCAGCCCGCCCTTCGACGCGCAGTACTGCGCCATCCCCGGAAAGCAGGGATGAAAGCCCGCCATCGACGACAGGTTGACGATCGCGCCGCCGCCCCCCCGCGCGCGCATGACCCGTGCGGCCTCGCGCGTGCAGAGCATCGGGCCGCGCAGGTTCACCGCCATCACCCGGTCCCACTCCGCGACCGTGGTCTCGGCGATGGGACTCGACGGGTAGATGCCGGCGTTGTTGACCAGCACGTCGAGCGCGCCGAGGCGATCGCACACCGCATCGACGAGCCCCTGCACGGCGCCCTCGTCGGACACGTCGGCACGGAGCCCGATCGCGCGGCCGCCCAGCGTTCGCGCGACGTCCTCGGCGCCCCGCTGGTCGAGGTCGGCCACCGCCACGGTCGCACCCGCCGCGGCGAGCGCGCGCGCGATCCCGCGTCCGATGCCGGCGGCGCCGCCGGTGACCAGGGCGACCTTGCCGCCGAGACCGAAGAGCTCGTCAAGCCCCACGCGACTCGGCCTCCCGCGAGCGCAGCATCACGACGGCCTCGCCGGTGGTGGTGACGTCGCCCCGCTGGTTCTCGGTCCTGACCTCGCAGCGCACCGCGTGCCGCTTGCCGTCGATCGGCTGCTCGAGCACGTCCTTGCCGCGCACCGTGCCGCGGCACCACGTGGTGTCGCCGAGCAGGTTGAACGTCGGGTAGCGCTGCGTCAGCGACGTCAGGAACCCGTCGTCGCCCATCCAGTTCATCAGCATGTGCACGAGCCAGCTGGTGCGCTCGTAGCCCGCCTCGTACGCGCCCGGCAGCCCGAGGATGCGCTGCGAGCGAACATTCGACCAGTGGATCGCGACCGGCGCCTCGGGGATGCCCTGCTCGTTGATGAACGGCAGTCCCGGGTGCTTCTCGAACAGCTGGAAGGCGAGCTTGTGGCCGACGAACCAGCCGCCGGCGCCACCCCAGCTCTCGAACGCGAACTTGCTGATCTCGGTGGTCGGACCCTTGACGACGAACGGGATCTCGTCGCCGACCCGAACGTCCTCCCACCACAGCACGTCGCTGCCGCGGCGCTGCTCGCGCGCGTACTCGCCCTTGATGCGCTCGATGTCCTCGGGCGTGTAGTGCGCGAGCTCGCGCTGCTGGTACTTGCTCGCGCGCTTCGCGCCGTCGCGCTCGAAGCGGTGCCACGAGGTCGCGTAGGTCGCGACCTGCGCGCCGCTCTCGTCCTCGATCAGCGTCTCGTAGTCCTGGCGCACGGCGCGCCCGCCGCCGAACTTGCTCGGGATGATCTCGACTGCGCGCAGGTAGCTCGTCGGGTCGAGCACGTCGTCGAGCCCGAGCGGACGCTGCCACGTGTAGCGCGCATCGCGCCAGATCGTGTGGCAGCCCGGCAGACCGTCGGACGCGCCGTTCGTGCGCTCGAGAAACCCGATGATGCTCTGCGGCACGAGCTGCCGGTGATGCCGGCTCTGCTCGGCGTCCTCGCGGCTCAGGTAGAGCGGGTTGTCGTCGCCGGAGCCCAGCGCGAAGCGGCGGATGGTCTCGGCCGTCACGCGCATCTTACCGGCCTGGTGCATGTTGCTGCCCTTGCGGGGCAGGCCGATGCGGCCGCGCAGGCGCTCGACGCCCTCCTCGGTGATCTTGCCGAACGCGGCGCTCACGCAGAACCTCCTGCTCCGGGTGCAGCGCCGGCGCCGGCGGCGCTCTCGGCGGCGAGCTTGTCCCCTACCGCGCGCACCAGCGGCTCCTTCTGGACCTTGCCGGTCGGCGTCTGCGGCAACGCGGCCAGCACCTCGAGGCGCTCCGGGACGTTGTGCTTCATCACCTGCTTCCCGGCGAGAAACGACTTCACCTCGTCGAGCGTGAGCGTCTCGCCGGGCTTGAGCTCGACGCAGGCGCAGACGCGCTCGCCGAGCCGCGCGTCGGGCATGCCGATCACGGCGGCGCGCAGGATCTTCGGGTGCTCGTGCAGCAGGTCCTCGATCTCCTTCGGAAAGATCTTGGTGCCGCCGCGGTTGATCATCTCCTTCTGGCGGCCGGCGAGGTGCAGGTAGCCGCGCTCGTCGACGAAGCCGAGGTCGCCGGTGAAGAACCAGCCGTCGGCGTTGCGCGTCTCGGCGGTGCGCTCGGGGTTCTTGTAGTACGCGAGGAACAGCGACGGCCCGCGGTAGGCGATCTCGCCGACCTCGCCGGTCGGCCGCTCCGTGCTCCGGTCGGCGGCGAAGATGCGCAGCTCCGCGCCCGGCACCGGCTTGCCCACCGTGTCGCGGATCAGCTCCGGCGGATCGCTCGCCGCGACCTGCGTGTGGACGATGTTCTCGCCCATGCCGTACATGTTGCCGCTCTTCACGCCGAAGACGCGCTGGATGTCCTTCATCACCTCGGGCGGGCACTGTGCGCCGCCCACGCCGACGCTCTTCACGCTGCGGATGTCGGTGCGCGGCAGGTCGGGGTGCGACAGCAGGCTGATCAGGTGCGCGGGCGTACCGGACAGCGCCGTCACGCGCTCGCGCTCGATGATCTTCAGGATCTCGGTGGGCGAGAAGCGCTCGACGAGCACCATGCGCACGCCGCGCAGCAGCACCTGGTACGTCGCCAGGTGGCCGAAGGAGTGTGACATCGGGCTGTTGGCGAGGATGACGTCGTCGCGCGAGGCCGGGTTCGCCTGCGTGGTCATGTCGGCGAAGCGCTTCATCACCGACACCAGGGTGTTGTGCGTGTGCAGGAAGCCCTTCGGCGCGCCCTCGGTACCGGAGGTGAAGTTCAGGTAGAACACGTCGTCCGCGCCGATCGCGGCCGACGAGAGGTACGCGTCGAGCCCGTCGTCGGAGCCGAGCAGGCTGTCGTACGTCGCGTCCCCACCCGCGACACCGGAGCCCACGGTGATCACCTGCGCCAGCTCGGGCAGGCGCGCGCGCATGCCGGCGACCGCAGCCGCGTGCTCGAAGCCCTGATAGCTCCCCGCGACGATCATCGCGCGCGAGTCGCAGAAGCGCAGCATCGACTCCATCTCGCGCTCGCGGTAGACCATGTGCATCGGCTGGATCACCGCGCCGATGCGCGCGAGCGCGATCTGCAGCACGCAGAGCTCCGGCCAGTTGGGAAGCTGGACCGTGACGATGTCGCCCTTGCGTATCCCCAGGCGCACGAGCCCGGCCGCCACGCGGCGCGCCTCGTCCGCCCAGTCGGCGAACGAGCTGCGACGCTCGCCGGCGACGATCGCGACGTGGTCCGGCATGCGCTGCGCGCTCTCGTCGAAGAAGCTCTGCAGCGTCCGATCGAGCCACAGCCCCGCCTCGACGAAGCGCCTGCGGTACTCCGGCGGAAACGTCGGGAACGGCGCGCGGCTCATCGCAGCACCCCGGTGCGCTCGAGCGACGCGAGCTCCGCGTCCGACAGCCCGAGGATCTCGCCCAGGACGTAGCCGTTGTGCTGACCGACGCGCGGCGAGGGGCCGGCGATCGCGCGCGGCGTCGCCGCGAGGTGCCAGGGCGTGCTGTACACGGTGCGCGCCCCCTCCTCGAAGCTCTCGACTTCCGTCGCGACGCCGCGCGCCGCGAGCGGCCCCCAGGCCGCCAGCTCCTCGATCTCGAGGACCGGCGTCGCAGCGAGCCCGCATGCGCGCAGGCGCTCGACGAGGGCGTCACGATCCTGCGACCGCGTCCAGTCGGCGAGCAGGCCGTCGATCTCCTGCGAGCGGCGGCGGCGCTGCGCCGCGAGCGCGAGTACGGGGTCCACCGCCCATTGCGGGCTGCCGAGGAGCGCGACCAGCCGTTGCCAGCAGGCGTCGTCGAGCACCGCCAGCGCCACCCAGCGATCGTCGCCGGCCGCGGGATAGATACCGTGCGGCGCCATCCGCGGGTGGTCGTTGGCCCGCGCGTGCGGCGTGACGTCGCCGAGCTGCGCCTCGGCGAGCAGCTCCGCCGCGAGTGCGGTCGCGGCCTCGATCTGGGACAGGTCGATGCGCTGTCCCTCACCACCGCGGTCGCGGTGCCAGAGTGCGGCGAGCGCCGCCAGCACGCCCTGGATCGCCGCGTTCGCGTCGCCGAGGCCGATCGACGGAAACCCCGTGCTGCCGATGTCCCGGTAGCCGACCGACGCCTCGAGCCCGGCGAAGCCGGTCGCGATGGTGGCGAAGCCGCGCAGATGGCGCAGCGGTCCCTCCTGGCCGGCCATCGCCATGCTGAGCACCACGAGATCGCGGTTGACGCGGCGCAGATCGTCGTAGCCCAGTCCGAGCCGTGACATCACCCCGGCGGCGAAGTTGTCGAACACGAGATCGGAGTGCCCGGCGAGCTGGCGCAGCAGGTCGCGACCCGTGCTCGTCTTGAGATCGAGCGACACGCTCAGCTTGCCGCGGTTCGCGTTGTGGAAGAACGCCCGGGCGTGCGGCCAGTGGCGCATGAAGTCGAGCCGGCCGGCGCTCTCGACCTTGATCACCTCCATGCCCATGTCGGCGAGGATCTGCCCGACCAGCGGGCCCGCCCAGTTGAAGCCGAGCTCGATCGCACGGAGCCCGGCAAGCGGTCCGCGCGAGAGCGGTCGACCAGCCGGCCCCGTTGCGGTGCGCTCGCGCGCCACCGAAGCCGGGGCGACGCCACGCGACGCGAAGCTCGCCCCGTCGTGCTCTCCGAGCCGCGGCGCGGGACCGCGCCGCCACGGCGTGCGCGACAGCCGATAGCCGATGCCCGGCAGCCGCACGCGCCGCCCGCCGAGCTGCTCCTCGACCCAGAACTCGCGCGCCTCGAGGTGCGGCTCGGAAAGAATGTCCGCGGCCTCGTTGATCGGCCCGAGCACCAGGTCAGCGCTCGCCGCCATCTCCATGAGCTCGCGCCGCGTGTGCTGCGCGAGCCACGGAATGAAGTGCACGTCGACCTCGTCGGCGCGCTGCCAGCCGATGGCCACCCCATCCTGCAGGGCCGGGTCTTCCTGCGCCCACTCCGGGTCGCCCATCAGCCGCAGGAAGCCCTTCCACTGCGCGCGCGTCTGCGTCGCGAGGAAGATGAAGCCGTCCTTGCACGGATAGAAGCCGGACGGGTAGATGCCGCCGTGGCGCTCGAAGCCGCGGCGCTTCCACTTGCCGCCGCCGCCGAGGATGAACAGCGACATGCCGCCGGCGTAGAACGCGAGCACGTCGGTCTCCGAGATGTCGACGCGCTGGCCGCGCCCGGTGCGCCGACGTGCGAACAGTGCCGCCAGCGCGGCGGCGGCGCCGTGCATCGCGGCCTGTTGCGCGGGAACGCCGAACGGCAGCGACAGCGGCGTGCGGCCGGGCTCGCCGAGGATCACGCTGATGCCGCCCGCCGCGCAGACGTTGAGCTGCGCCGCGCGCTCGCCCGCGAGCGGCCCGGTCTCGCCGTAGGCGCTCAGCAGCACCGTGACCAGCCCCGGATTGGCGCGCTCGAGCGCGTCGATGTCGAGCCCCCACTGCGCACGCTCGCCGGGGAGCAGGTTGGTGACGAGAACGTCGGCGTCGGCGCCGAGCGCGTCGATGCGCGGCGCATCGACGGCGCGGTCACCGGACAGCTCGATGCTGTGCTTGCCGCCGTTCCAGGCGAGGAACGTCGCGCTGTCCTCGGCGGACGGTGCGGCACCGGAGAACGGCCCCCAGGCGCGCGCCGCATCGCCGCCGCGCGGCTCGATCTTCAGCACCTCCGCGCCGAGGTCCGCCAGCAGGCGCGTGCAGAACGGCGCCGAGAGCCCCTGCCCGCACTCGAGCACGCGCAGGCCGGCCAGTGCCGTCGGCGCGCCGGCGCGTCCCGGCTCGACGGTCACGGCCTGGGCGTCCATTCGACCCACAGGTGCTCGAAGCCGCGCAGGAAGAAGTGCGGCGCACGCTCGCGCGGCTCGTCCGGCACGAGTCGGAGATCCGGCAGCCGCTCGCACAGCATCGACAGCGCGATGCGGCCCTCGAGCCGCGCCAGCGCGGCGCCCAGGCAGAAGTGCGGCCCGCCGCCGAACGAGAGGTGCGTCGCCGCGTTGTCGCGCCGCATGTCGAAGGACTCCGCGGCGGCGAACTCGGCCTCGTCGCGATTCGCAGCACCGTAGTGCAGCTGGAGCTGCGCGCCCTTCGGGATGCGCGCACCGCCGAGCTCCAGATCCTCGGTCGCCATCCGGAACAGGCCCTGGACCGGCGCCTCCATGCGTAGCGCCTCCTCCACCACTGCAGGGATGAGAGCCGGATCCGCGCACACGGCCTCCCAGCGCGTCCGGTCCTCGAGCAGCAGTGCCACCATGCTGCCGATCAGGTTGGTCGTGGTCTCGTTGCCGGCGACCAGGATCTGCTGGAGGATGCTCAGCATCTCGCCGCGCGTCAGCGGCGCCTCCCCTTCGATGCGCGCGTTGATCATCGCCGTCAGCATGTCGTCGCGCGGGTCCTCGGCGCGCTCGTCGAGCCGCGCCGAGAAGTACTTCTGGAACTCGACCAGGCTCCGCGCGCAGGCCTTCTGGCGCTCGAGCGGCAGGTCGAAGGAGAGCCGCGCGACGAGATCGTCCGACCAGCGCTTGAAGACGTCGAGGTCCTCGCGCGGCACGCCGAGGATCTCGGAGATCACGGTCATCGGCAGCGGGTAGTTGAACTCCCAGACGAGGTCCGCGCGGCCGCGGCCGGCCATCCGGGAGAGCAGCTCCCCGGCGATCTCGCGGATGCGCGGCTCGCGCTCGTTGATGCGGCGCGGCGTGAAGGCCTTGTTGATCAGCCCACGGAAGCGCGTGTGTGCGGGCGGATCGCAGCTGACCAGCGTGGCGACCTCGCCCCAGCCCTCGCGCAGGATAGCCGCGACCTCGTCGGGAATCTCGCTGCGCACGTTGGTCGAGATCGCCGACGAGAAGCGCACCGGGTCTCGCAGGACGGTCCAGACGTCCTCGTAGCGCGTCACGACCCAGATGTTGAAGGCCTCGCTGAAGAAGACCGGCGCCTCACGTCGCGCCCGCGCGAGGAGCGGATAGGGATCGCGGCGCTGCTCGGCGTCGAGCGGGTTGTACGGGATCGTCTCTGCCATGGGTGCTTTCTCTGCGAGGCGCCGACAGCAAGGGAGCGGCCAACCGCGAGGCTGCGAATTCACTCGCGCGCGCTGGGCTCTGCTCTCGCGAAAAATGCGCTCGGGCATCGCCGTGATGCGCGCAAGCATCGACAGCGCCCCGCGACGCAGGCGAAACGGGCGTGGCGCACGCGGCCCGGCGACTCCTTCCCTGGCGGCGCATGTGGCCCGGCGGCTGCTTGCCTCGCAGGTGTTCCCCCCGTCATCACGCGGCGCGTCGCGCGCCGAGCACGCCGGCCAGCCCGCCTGGTTCGATCGCGTGCGCTGGCTCGGCACGCCGCCCAAGCTCAGCCAGCGACAGTGGACGGTTCTCGGGCTGGTGTCGGTCGCGTCGTTCTTCGACCAGTACGACACGGGGCTGTTCTCGCTCGCGCTCAAGCAGATCCAGGCCGAGTTCCGGATCGCCGAGCAGAGCCTGGGCCTGCTCTCCTCGATCGTCACGCTCGGGGCGCTGCCCGCGCTGCTGCTCGCGGCGGCCGCCGATCGCTGGGGGCGCCGTCGTCTCCTCGTCGTGACGATCGTCGCCTACACGATCCTCACCGGCGCATCGGCGTTCGCGCCGAGCGCGGCGGCGTTCGTTGTCCTGCAGTTCCTCGCCCGGATCTTCATCACGGCGGAGTACGCGCTCGCGGTCGTGGTGCTCGGCGAGGAGCTCGACGACGACGCGCGCGGCTGGGGCATCGGCGCGCTCGGCGCACTGGCGGCCTGCGGCCACGGCCTCGCCTACGCGCTCTTCAGCCTGGTCGACGTGCTGCCGCTCGGCTGGCGGACGCTCTACCTGGTCGGGCTGGCACCGCTTCTCCTGGTCGCGTGGCTCCGGCGCGACATGGCCGAGACGCCGCACTTCGAGCGGCTCGGCGCGCGTCCGCGCGAGTCCCGGGCCGACCGCCGCGCGCGACCGCGGGCTCCGGTCGCGCGCCAGGCGTCACCGTACCGACGACGCTTCGTCGCCATGGGCGCGCTCTACCTTCTCCTGGGCCTCACGCAGCACGCGGGGTTCTTCTTCGCGCCGAAGTTCCTCCAGGAGGCGCACGGCTTCTCTCCTGCACAGGTCAGCCTGCTCGGCTTCACCGGCGGTGCCGTCGCGGTGTTCGCCAACAGCCTGACCGGCCGCTGGAGCGACCGCTTCGGGCGGCGGCCCACCGCGATCGCCTTCCTCGCCGCCCTGCCCCTGACGATCGTGTCCTTCTACAACGCGCCGGCCATGGTGCTGCCCGTCCTCTGGGTCGCCATGCTGTTCTTCGGGCTCGGCAGCGGCGTGCTGCTCTCCCTGTTCAGCATCGAGCTCTTCCCGACCGCGTACCGATCGACCGCGGCCGGGATGCGCGCGGCACTGGGAACCGTGGGCGCGGTGATCGGGCTCTCCGTCGAGTCGGCCCTGTACGTGCTCCTCGGCTCGCACTGGGCCGCGATCTCCGCTCTGGCGATGCTCGCGCTGGGCGCGCCGTTCGTCGTCCTGTGCATGTTCCCGGAGACCAGCGGACGCGCGCTCGACGAGATCTCGCCCGACCAATGACGCGTCGCTCGCGACGCGCTCGCACCGCACCGCCGTCGCTCGCGACGCGCTCGCACCGCACCGCCGTCGCTCGCGACGCGCTCGCACCGCACCGCCGTCGCTCGCGACGCGCTCGCACCGCACGGCCGTCGCTCGCGACGCGC
>Ga0194131_10000573_pt1 | contig 62468 bp, 46 predicted proteins | sample TA2KigO120mmetaG_FD_148631 | JGI IMG/M metagenome (GOLD analysis project Ga0194131, IMG submission 148631) | Freshwater microbial communities from Lake Tanganyika, Tanzania - TA2015053 Kigoma Offshore 120m | ecosystem: Environmental > Aquatic > Freshwater > Lake | place: Tanzania: Lake... | reverse complement strand
CTGGCCGGCTGCGGCGTTGCTCGTCGGTCACAGCCCCAAAACGGGGATGCTCCCTCCTCGCGCCTTGCATCCGGCCAGGCGGCGCTCCCGCCAAAACCGGAAGTTATTTTTGCACAGACCCTAAGCAAAGGAGCGAGCTTCGCCTTTGTTCCCTTCTTCGTTCCCTGATACGGCTTCTGTTTTTAACAAAAGGCAACGAAGAGAACAGCGAAGGCGGGGAATCGGAACGACCACTTCCCGGACCCGAACCTCCTGTTTTTCCGAGCGTAATCGACAGAAGACCGACTGCGCGGCAACCCAGCCCTACCGTCGGATTTCATGGAGACTTACACGGCCTCACAGCCGTGCTGCGCACGGCCCATGAACTGGTAAGGACGCGTTTCACCGCGTCCCTGAATTTCTTTTCGATCACAGATTAAAGTCAGGGACGGAGTGGAATCCGTCCCTACCCGGTTCATGGAAAGTTCCCATCGCAACACTTGAATCCCGCAAGCGCGCTTGCCATGCTTCGGGCATGCAATCACACCGAATTTGCCCTGCTCTTGACAATTTATATCCACTCTCGCTTTCCATTCTCTTGGGTGCGTTAGCTCTTACTCCGGCGCCCTGTTTTGCAGCCGACGACCTTGGCGCTTCCGCGACTCCGATCAACCAGCTCAAAGTCGCCAAGGATTTCAAAGTCGAACTCCTTTACACGGTCCCGAAAGGAACGGAAGGCTCCTGGGTCGCAATGTGCGTTGATCCGAAAGGCCGGCTCATCGTTTCCGATCAATACGGCAAGCTCTACCGCATCCTGCCGCCCGCGCTCCGCAGTGCTGATTCGGTGAAACCGGAACCGATCGATCTGGAAATCGGCCAGGCCCACGGCCTCCTCTACGCATTCGACAGCCTCTACGTCATGGTGAATGAGAATCCGAAAGGGCGCGGCCTGTATCGCGTCCGCGACACCAACGGCGACGACCGTTACGACGAAGTCAAACTGCTCCGCCGGCTCGAAGGCGGCGGCGAGCACGGCGTTCATGCGATCCTGCTCGCGCCGGATGGCAAGGGCCTTTACCTGGTCTGCGGCAACATGACCAAGCTGACCGATTACGCCGCGTCTCGTATCCCGTTGAACTGGAGCGAAGATCACCTCCTGCCGCGCATGTGGGACGGCAATGGATTTATGCGAGGCGTGCTCGGACCGGGCGGCTGGATCGCGCGAACCGATCCCGAAGGCAAGAGTTGGGAACTGGTCGCGGTGGGGTTCCGAAATGAATTCGACGCCGCCTTCAACCGCCAGGGCGAACTCTTCGCCTACGACGCCGACATGGAATGGGACATCAACACCCCCTGGTACCGACCCACGCGCGTGAATCACGTGATTAGCGGCGCGGAATTCGGCTGGCGCAGCGGCGCGGGCAAATGGCCGGCCTACACCCTCGACAGCTTCGGCGCCGTGGTGGACGTCGGTCCAGGCTCGCCAACGGGTGTCACGTTCGGTTACGGCGCGAAATTCCCGGCGAAGTATCAGGAAGCGCTGTTCATTTGCGACTGGAGTTTCGGCAAGCTTTACGCCGTTCACCTCACCCCCGACGGCGCGAGTTACACGGGGACCGCCGAAGAATTCGTCACCGGCCAGCCGCTTGCTTTGACGGACATCGTCATCAATCCCAACGACGGCGCGATGTATTTCGCAGTTGGCGGGCGCAGAACGCAGTCTGCTCTCTATCGCGTGACTTACACCGGCAGAGAATCGACCGCGCCGAGCAAGAGCGACAGTCGTTTCGCCAAGGAACGTGCGCTGCGCCACAAACTCGAAAGCTTCCACGGCCACAAAGACTCGAAGGCGGTCAAAGAAGCCTGGCCATATCTCGGCCACAAGGATCGCGCCTTGCGCTACGCGGCGCGAGTCGCTCTCGAATGGCAGGACGCCTCCGAATGGCGCGAGAAGACGCTGAACGAAAAAGATCCGCGCACCGCCATCGCCGCGTTGGCGGCTCTGGCGCGTGTGAGCAGCAAGGATCAATTCCACCGCAGGCCGGCCGACCCACAGCCCGACACCGCGCTTCAGGGTCGCATCCTGGCCGCGCTCGACCGGATCAATTGGAAAAAACTCAGCCAGAGCGACCGGCTCGATTTGATGCGCGCGTACACGCTGGCGTTCACACGGTTTGGCAAGCTGGACGACGCGACGCGACAGCGCTTGATTGCCAAGTTCGATCCGTTGTTTCCCGCCTCGACGCGCGAACTGAACGCCGAACTGGCGCAGATGCTCGTCTATCTCGAAGCCCCGAGCGCTGCGACCAAACTCACGTCCGCTTTGCGAGCCGCGCCGACGCAAGAGGAACAACTCGAGTATGCCCGCGCCCTGCGGGTCTTGAAGTCGGGCTGGACCCAGCCATTGCGGGAAGAGTATTTCCGGTGGTTTTTGAAAGCAGCCAGCTTCAAAGGCGGCGCCAGTTTGAGCGGGTTCATGCGCGATATGAAAAACGACGCCCTCGCCAGCCTGACCGAACCGGAGAAGGCGGCGCTCAAACCGATCCTCGACCTGCAACCCGAAACGAAAACCGCGCTCCAAATCCTGGCCGCGCGGCCGTTCGTGAAAGAATGGTCCGTCAGCGAACTCACGCCGATCGTCGAGCGCGGCCAGAAGGGCAAACGCAATTACGAACGCGGACGCAAACTCTTCGGCGACGTCGGCTGCGCCTCGTGCCATCGCTTCGACATGGACGGCGCGGCGGTCGGGCCGGATTTGACGAACGTGGCGGGCCGTTTCAGCATTCGGGATCTGCTCGAATCGATCGTCGAACCGAGCAAAGTCATCAGCGATCAATACGGCGCCATCGTCATCAAGAGGAAGGACGGCGAAACGGTCACCGGCCGGGTGGGCAATCTGAGCGGGGACAACCTGATGGTGATCGAAAATATGTTTGCGCCGAATGATTTCAAAAATGTCCAGCGCCAGGACATCGAATCCATCGAACCGTCCAAGGTCTCCATGATGCCCGAAGGCTTGCTCAACACGCTGAGGGAAGATGAGATTCAGGATCTGATGGCTTTTCTGCTTTCCCGAGGTGACCAGCGAGCGCGGATGTTTCGACAATAACTTTGGCGTCCCTTTGCCGCTGCTGGCGCTGCTGGGTGTTTCTTGCGCAGGGTCTTTTCTCCAAGCAGCGTCCGTGCGGGATTGAATGACTTTTGTCCTTCCAGAGATCGAGAAAGCGAGCTGCGAATCGTTCACGGCTTGCGCGCGCCTTTTGGCGAAAGGCAACTCGCAGTCCAGTATCGATGAAATTGACGGGCGGCACTTTTTCAGTAAGTGGCGCTCCGATTCAGCGGATCTCCTGGTCTCTGGAGCCTGATGAAGAGGCAATTGAAATCCGACTCCGTTCGACTCGGAGATCGACGTTGAACGAAGCATACTTGGTCGTTGGCGAGGTCAGGAAGATTCCCAGCCAAACGGTTGTTCACGCGCCATTGCCTATCAATCGTGCTCACACAAACGTCAAGGGGCCAAAGTCCACTCAGGCCCGCTACCTGTTCATGCGGGTCTGGCGATGGGTAATTCAGCACGATGCCGATGGTCCTTGTTGAAATCATTCTTTCCGGTCAATCCGGCTTCTCCGTGCTGAGCCGCCCCTTGTTCAGGTAGAGCGTCCGGCTGGCGCGGGCGGAGGCGTGCGGGTCGTGGGTCACCATGATGATCGCCTTTCCGTGCTCGCGGTTGAGCGCCTGAAGAAGGTTCAAAATCTCGTCGCCGGATTTGCGGTCGAGATCGCCCGTCGGCTCATCGCAAAGCAGGAGCGTCGGATCCGTCACGATGGCCCGGGCGATGCCCACGCGCTGTTGTTCGCCGCCCGACAGTTGGCGGGGGAAATGTCGCGTGCGATGAGAAAGGCCCACGACCGACAGCGCGGTCGCAACGTGCTTCCTCCGTTCGGCCTTGGAAAGGTTCGTGAGCAGCAACGGCAGTTCGACGTTTCGCTCGGCCGAGAGCACGGGCAGGAGGTTGTAAAGTTGGAAAACCAGTCCGACGTGCCGCGCGCGCCAGGCCGCCAGACGGCGCTCGGACAATTGGTCGATGCGCTCCTCGGCCACTTGAATCGTGCCTTTGGAGGGCCGATCCAGACCGCCGATCAAATTGAGCAGCGTGCTCTTGCCGGAACCGGACGGGCCCATCAGCGCCAGGAATTCGCCTTGCTGAATTTGGAGATTAAGCCCTTCCAGGACGTGAATGGTTTCGGTGCCGCGGCGAAAGGTCTTTTCAACGTCGTGGACCTCAACGAGGATTCCTTTGTCGGTAGTCATAATCTCTAAGCGCGGGTAGGGACGCATTCCACTGCGTCCCACTTTAAGGCTTGAGGCGAAGGAAAGACAATGAGAGTGACGATGAGAATATCGCGGCGTCGGGTTTCCTCGTCGTCCGTCCTTGGTTCAATAGCGCGTTGGGGATTAGTCAGGGACGCGGTGGAACGGGTCCCTACCTGCGCCGAGCATGCGCCAAGAAGGGTTGGGAGTCGGTCTCTCGTCGTCGTTGAGCTCGTCTTGAATCTCACTTCTTCTCCTGCACGCGCCCGCCATCCGCCAGATTCTCCGGTCCTTCGACCACAACTTTCTCACCGGTGGCGAGGCCGGCCGCAATCGTGACTTCGTCGTTCCGGGAAGTTCCGAGCGTGACGGCGCGCCGTTCGACGCGTCCATTCTGAACGACCCACGTGATATCGCGCCCATCTTGCTTTCGCACCGCGGCTTTCGGAATCGAGATGCTCGCGCTGGCCGTCGGGACTTCGCCGCCGCCGCGAAACGCGACCTTCACGCCCATGTCCGGCAAAATACGCGGGTCGAGTTTCTCGAAGCCGACTCGAACCTTCACCGTAGCCTTCTGCCGGTCCGCCGTCGGAATGATCGCGATGACCTTGCAGGGAATCTTCCATTCCGGATAGGAATCGAGCGTGGCTTCGACGGCCTGGCCTTCTGTGACGCGGTTAATGAAGCTTTCGTTGACGTCGATCTCGATCTCCAACGATTCCATATCGACGATGGTGCCAATGCCGGTGCGGGTGAATCCGCTGCCGGCTGAAATCGGCGAAATCATCTCACCCGGCTGCGCATTCTTGGTGACGACCACGCCGGCGAACGGCGCGCGAATGATGGTGTCGTCCAGTTGCTGTTGGTAAAGCGCGAGCTGGCGGTCCGCGACGGACACTTCAGTGGTTTGCTGTTCGAGGCGCGCTTTCAGGGATTTGACTTCTGCTTCGGCTCGGTCGAGCTCGGCCTGGCTGGAAATCCGGCTGGCGACGAGCGCGCGGGTCCTTTTGAGGTTGAGTTCGGCTTCCTCCAGACGGGCTTTGGTTTCGCCGGAAGCGGCGCGGGCGGATTCGAGTTGCGCCTGAGCGAGCTTCAGGCTGGCTTCGACATTCGAGGCATCCAGGCGCGCCAGGATTTGTCCGTTCGTGACCTTCTTGCCTTCTTCGATCAACACCTCGATGACTTTGCCGGTGACTTTGGAGGATACCGTGGCCTGGCGCCGCGCGGTCACGTAACCGGAGGCGTTGAGCACCGTCCTTTGGCCCGATGCGGCGGTCTCGCGCACGGTGATCGTGCGAACTTCAGCCGCCGCCGGACGCATCATTCGCCAGCCCACCAGCGAACCGACGACGGCGATGGAAACCAGGCCAAAGACGATCCAGGTCCAGGGCGCTTTGGATTCGGGTGCGTTGCGGTCTATGCGCAAGTCATCCAGGGAATGTTTGCCTGCCGTCATCGAATGTGGCGGAAAGGAAACCGTGTTTCGGAACGAGGGTCAAGCCGCACTGCTTCTCGAACTGGCGCACCGAAGACTGGAAGGCTGGTTTCCTAATCCTAATCATAATCTTAATCCTGCTCTAAAGCTTCGGATCGACTCTGACTTTGAGAATCACGCGAAAATTTCCAACCACGGATGACTTTTTGTGATGGCCCTCAGGAAGCGATCAAAATCGAAGCCTTGTTCTTCGAGAACACCGAGGAATCCTGGCGTCGTTGGAATCGAGACAATCAACCGCATTGGGAGTTGGTGCCGAAGCGCTGAAGCTAACGTGAAGCAGAGCGAGATCCCAAGTTCCAAGCGCCGAGGCCATCGCCATTCTACGGATGATTGGTTTTGGGGAAACATCGAACAAACACGCCAAAAGACACGAAAGGAGAATAGCTGCTTGAGAAAGTCTTTGGCCCTAACCCAACGGTAAAAGCTAATCCGTCGTCGATCCGTTGCGGTTTCGTGTTTTTCGTGTTTTCCGTGGGCTCCACTGCGGCTCCCAGGTTGAACGCGGTTGGGAATTTCTCAACAGAAGCTAACGAAGGTCACGAAGTCTTCGTTTTCTTCGTTGCCTTTTGTTTGAAGCCGCGGCGGGGCTGAGAGCTATTTACCACGGATTACACGGATCACACGGATGACGGAATCGGCCAGCCTTTCTTATCCGTGCCCACCCGTGTCATCCGTGGTCAAATATTCCCTTCCTCGGAGATCACCGGACGATTTTCAGCACGCGGTTGTTGCTGCTGTCGCTGATGTAAAGCGTGCCGTCACGGTGCAGGTAAACACCGTGCGGCTGGTTTAGCTCAGCTTGGTCGGGCGGACCGCCTAATCCCGCAGTGCCTTTGTTCCCGTTGCCCGCCACGCGGACGATCTTTCCTTCCTTCACAAGATACTTGCGGATCACGTGATTCTCGGTGTCGGCGATGATCACGTTGCCGTCGTGATCGAAACAAAGGTGCTTCGGGCCGTTCAATGTGGCCTGGCGCGCGTCGCCGCCGTCTCCGCTCGCGCCGCGCTGGCCGGTGCCGACGATGGTTCGGATTTTCCCACGCGCATCAACGCTCCGCAACGCATGGCCGCTCCGCTCCAGAATCCAGACCGTTCCGTCTTTGCTTACAGCCACGGCACGCGGGTCCACGAGCGGCACCGCGACGGCATCGGCGCCGTCCTCCGGCACGCCTCGCTGGCCGTTGCCCGCAACGGTGCGGATGATGCCGGTGCTCAGATTGACGGCGCGGATGCGGCGGTTGTCGAGATCCGCGAGGTAAATGTTCTCCCCTTGCGGATCGAGCGAAGCGCAGTAGATGTGGCCACACTGCGCTTGAGTGGCGGGCCCGCCGTCGCCGCCGAAACCTTTTCCGCCAATGCCTGCGATCGTGGTTACGATTCCAATTTTTCCATCGATCTTCCGCACGCGGCTGTTCCAGGTGTCAGCGATGAAAATGTCGTCATTCGGCGCGATGGCCAGGTTGTGAGGTCCGTTGACCTGGGCGTCGCGCACCGAGCCGCCGTCACCTGCAAATCCAGCAGCGCCATTCCCGCCGAGCGTCGTGATGATGCCGTTCGGGGCCACTTTCCGGATTTTGTGCCCGTTCATCTCGACGATGATCATGTTGCCCGCGCGGTCGAAATCGACGCCGAACGGGTTGGTGACTTTGGCGCGGTCGGCCGGCGCGCCGTCGCCCTCAGTGCCTCCGCCCGCGACCAGGACCAGTTTTCCGGAGGAACGCGACTCGGCGGCGTTGGCTGGCCCATTCGCGCATGGCATCGCAGCAGCGACGGTAATAAGGCAGAGAGCGACTTTTGAGTTCATGATTTCATGAGCGTTCATTCGCGTGAATTCGCGGTTGAACTGTATGGATCTGGGCTAAGGACGACCGAGAATGAATCTCCGGACGGCTGCCGCGGTCGGATCATCTTCATTCGGCACATTGACCATTTCCGAAATGTGGCTCTGGCGCGGAATGAAGACGAGTTCGGACGAGACGTTTGCCCTTTTCAGCGCGGCGTGGAACTCGCGCGCCTGCGCCGGAAGCGTCGCATAGTCCCACTGGCAATACGTGATCAGAAACGGCGCGGCGCCTTCTTTCACGTGGAAAAGCGGGGACGCGTCGCGGCGGACTTCAGGATCCTTCCCAAAGACCGAAGCCTGGCTTTCGCCGGTCGCCAGATTGTAAACGCCGCTGAGGGCGAGCGTCCCGCGAATGAGCCTGGGGGCGAGTCCGTGCGTTTGAAGGTATTTCGCGTCCAGCGAAAGCAACGACGCCAGATGCCCGCCGGCGGAATGCCCGCCGACATAAATGCGATTGGTGTCGCCGCCGTATTCTGCGATGTGCCGCGCGACCCAGGCGAACGCCGCAGCGACATCCTCGATCTGCGCCGGATGCGGGTGTTGCGGCGCGAGCCGATAACTGGGCACGACGGTCACAAGGCCTTCCTTGGCGAAGCGATTTCCAATGGCCGGATATTGGGAGCGGTCCCCGGTTTTCCACGCGCCGCCGTGAATGAAGAAGAAGACGGGCGCGGCTGGCTTGCCCTTGGGGCGATAGAGATCGAGCCGGTGTTTCGCCTCATCCTCCGCCGCCCCCTGGCGATAGGCGATATCCTTGTGGGCCTCGACCTCCGGAGAGATCTCGTTGGAAGGGAGGCGGACATCCGCAAGGGACGGCGTTCTCAAGAACACAGGGTTTGAGTAAATCCAGGGCCGGTCCTCGCCATCGACGCGGAGCCAGGCTTCGAGCCGATACGCGCCCGGCGCTTTCGCCTGGAAGGTCAGGTTGGTTCCTTCCACTTCATGGACCTTCGCGCCGTTGTGAAGCAGTTTCAGCCGGGCAAAAATCGGAACGACCCCCACCAGCCGCGTCGTTCCGAGCATCGGCGCGGTATCGCCCAGGCTGAAGACGCCGAGATTGTTGGCGGCGCCAAAAGCAAACCCCGTCGGATCGCTCAGCCAATCATGCGAAACATAAACGCGCCCTTCCTTGAGCGATTCGCGGACGGCGGTCTCAGTCAGTTCCTGCGCCAGGATGTGCGTGCAGAGGTTGCGAAAGCTGACTTCATACGGATCAAAGGTGATCCCTTTGAAAATCTGGTTCTGGTGCGCGTCGTTGGCGCCGATGCCGGTGAAGGGTCGCTGCTGAAGTTCCTTGTCCCATTTGGCGAAAATCTTCGGCTGATATCCAGTCCCGGCGCCGAAAAACTCGTCGGGATACGCCTTAAAATTCTCGACGAGCTTGCGCCACTTCTCCGGATCGTTCAACGCGCCGGCCAGGAACAGATACATCGTGTTATCGAGCACGGCGTCCGTGTGGCGATTGCAGATTTCCATGCCGACGAACCCTTCGCTCGCGGCGTCATAGCGTTCCTCAATGTGAGAGAGAAACCGCAATCCGCCTTCCGCCAGCGGCTGACCTTCCGGGCTGTAATCCGGAAAGCGCAGGACGCCATTCCCGTCTTCCGACCCCGCGATGAACAGCACGCCTTCGCGAAGGCCGCGCCAGGTATCGGGTTTCGGTCCGCGATGGTCCGTCCAGATCACGACGCGAACGCCGGCCTTCCTGGCCGCGGCCAGGACTTCAGGTCGCGTGCCTTTGGTGTGGTCCGAGTCCTCCGCGTGGACGTGCATGACGGCGCGAAAATCTTCATAAACGCCAAGATTGGGCAGGTTCAGACGTTCGCGGGCAAATCGCGACCGGGCGTCGTGGACGGCCTGCAAACGTTCCGGAGAAAGGCGTTCGATGGATGTTCGAGCAGCATTGTCCGCTTCACCGCCGATCCCGAGTTGGGCCAGCGCGTGGAAGCTGCTGATCAAGCAGGCCAGGAGACTTGCGCGCCAAGAAACCGGCCCCGCGCCAGCTCTGCAAAAGGGACGCCATCGCAAAATCGAATCCAAGGAGTGTTGCATGGCGCTTACCGATACTGAGTCGAAACTTCCGCGCCAAGCGGAATCGCTGAAATTAAAGCATTAAAGCATTGTCAGGCCAGGGGAATGAAAATAACCTGGATAGCATGAAAGTCTTTCGTTTGGGCTGGAAAGAGGCCGTTTTCCCGGTCGCGGTCGCCTTCTGCCTCTTGGTGCTTGGATTGCCCAATCGCGCGCAGCAACCGGCCCCGGGCAGCGCGGCAAAACCGGCGCTTAAGAATTACCAGACGATGAATTTGACCACGCTCACTAACCTGGCCACAAACGGCGATCCCGTTGCCCAGAACGAACTGGGGATGGCCTACGGAGCGGGACGGCGGGGCGTCAGAAAAGCGAACGTGGAGGAAGCCTTCAAGTGGTTCCGGTTGGCCGCCGAGCAAGGTTACGCGACGGCTCAATACAACCTGGGCAGCCTCTATTACTACGGAACCGGCGTTCCCAAGGATACGCAAGAAGCTTTGAAGTGGTATCGGAAGGCCGCCGATCAGGGCTTTATCCAGGCCCAATACTTTCTCGGATGGCTGTTCAGCCGCGGCGTGGAAGAGAATTTCAAAGAGTCAGTTCTTTGGTTCGGCAAGGCCGCGGAGCAAGGAGACCCGGAAGCGCAACTGAGTCTCGGACTGATGTTGCTCCGCGGGGAAGATTTGAACCCGGACTACGTGGAAGCTTACAAATGGATCAACTTGTCCGCCGCCCAGGGAAATACGAACGCCGTCAAGCACCGGGCTAGAATGAGCGTCAGCATGACGCAAGAACAGGTTGCCGAGGGACAACGCCGCGCCGTGCAGTTTTCGCCGAAGAAAAGTGAAATCAATGCGTCAACAAACCAGCCCGCCGCCGCGCCCCTCTCGCGCGCCACGGAGAATTGAGGCGCGTCCGGATTCCAGTGGGCCTGGCAGGCAACGTCGGATTACTTGAACACCGCGATCCTCCTTCAAGACGCCGAGCGTGCGCTCAAACAGCATACCGAGCGGCTTTCCGCCATCACCGCCATTCAACAGGAAATCGGCGCGGCCGCTCCGGATCAAGAGAGCATCATGAAACTGGCGGTGAGCCGCGCTCAACAAATCACCCGCGCGGACGGCGCCACCATCGAGCTCGTGGAAGGCGACGAAATTGTCTATCGGTCGGCCAGTGGCTCCCTCGCTTCCCAGGCCGGCAAACGCATCCGGGTGGGGAAGAGTTTCTCGGGACTGGCGATTCGCACCGATGAAATTCTGCGCTGCGACGACACTGATACCGATCCGCGCGTGGACCAAACGGAATGCCGGACCGGAAGCATCCGCTCCGTCGTCGTGGTCCCCCTGCGCCACCAGTACAATTCCATAGGCGCGTTAAAGGTGATCTCGTCTCGTCCCGGCGCGTTCGACGATGCGGACATCCAGACGCTGCAGTTGGTGGCTCATTTCATGTCGGCGGCCATCAATCAGGCCGTGGCATTTGGATCCAAACGAGCTTTGCTCGCCGAACACACCCGAACCATCGTCGCGCTTCGGGAAAGCGAGGAACGGTTTCGCAGCGCGTTCGATTATGCGGCCATCGGCATGGCGCTGGTGGCGACGAACGGGAAATGGATGAAGGTCAACCGCTCCTTGGGTGAGATTGTCGGGTATGCCGAAGGCGATTTCCGGTCCCTCTATTTCCATTCCCTCACGCATCCGGAGGACGTGGCGAACCATCAGGCCCGGATGCGGAGCTTGCTGGCCGGAGAAACCGGCGCCTTTCAAATGGAGGCGCGGTTCATCCATCGGTCGGGCTCGGTCGTGTGGGTGTTTTTGAGTGTTTCACTTTTGCGCGACGGCAAAGGAAAGCCGCTTTATTTCATCGCCCAGATTCAAAACATCACGGAGCGCAAACGGGCTGACGAGCAGGTCAAAAGTTCCCTGCGCGAAAAGGAAGTCTTGCTCAAAGAGATTCACCATCGCGTCAAGAACAACCTCCAGGTCATCTCCAGCCTGCTCCGGTTGCAGTCGGGCTATGTGAAGGATGAGGCCGCCAAGGAATTGTTCCGCGAAAGCCAGAACCGCGTTCGGTTCATGGCGCTCATCCACCAAAAGTTCTACCAATCCCAGGACCTGGCGCGGATCGACTTCAACGAGTACCTCCTCAGCTTGCTCGCGATGTTGTTCCGCTCTTACGGGGCGCTTTCCGGAACGGTTACTCTCGAGACCCACGTGGACCCGATTTTTCTGGATATCGACACCGCAATTCCGGTCGGGTTGCTCGTGAACGAACTGGTGTCCAATTCGCTGAAGTATGCCTTTCCCGAGAACCGATGCGGGATCATCCGAATCGATTTTCGCGCAGTGGGCGACGAAGCATTTGTGCTGACCTTGCGGGACGATGGCGTGGGCCTTCCGGGAGAGTTTGACCTTGACAAAGTACCGACGCTCGGTCTTCGTTTGGTCAAGATTTTGACCAGCCAGCTTGGTGGAACACTAACGTTTCACCGGAACGGTGGGACTGAATTCACAGTAACCTTCAGAGAGCCGAAAGATAAAGAAGGAAAGTCATCTCATGTCTAACCCACAAGTTTTTGTCGTTGAAGACGAAGGAATAATCGTTGCCGATATTCAGGACCGGTTGACCAGTCTTGGCTATGATGTCCCCACCACGGTCGCCACGGCCGAAGAGGCTATCCAAAAAATACCTGTGTTCAGCCCGGACCTGGTCCTCATGGACATTGTGTTGCAGGGCCAGATGGACGGCATCGATGCGGCCGAGGAAATCCGCAAACGCTTCGGCTTGCCGGTCATCTTTCTGACGGCGCACGCCGACGAAAGCACACTCAAGCGCGCAAAAATCACGGAGCCGTTCGCGTACATCCTCAAGCCGTTCGAAGAGTGGGAGCTTCAGACCGCCTTGGAGATGGCTCTGCACAAACACAAAGTCGAACAGGAACGCGCCAAAGCGCGCGCCAGCGAAGCCGAAGTCTTCGAGAAAACCATCGAAGCCACGATCAAGGTCCTGACGAAGATCCTTTCCATCGCCGAACCGCAATCTTTTGAATTCGGGCAGAAGTACAAGGAGTACATGAAAATTTGCACCACGGCGATGAAGATCGAAAACGCGTGGGAGTTGGACATCGCGGCCGGTTTCTGCCGGATTGGTTACGTGGCTCTGCCGGCGATTCTGATCCAGAAAATGAGCGCCGGGATGGCATTGACACCCGCCGAAAAGGACACCTTGCAGCGGCTGCCGGAACACGGGCGGAACCTGCTCACCAGCTTTCCGCGCTTCGAAAATGTGGCTCGAATTGTCTATTACCAGAACAAGAAATTCGATGGCACAGGATTCCCGCTGGATTCCACGGCGGGCGTGAACATCCCGCTCGGCTCCCGCATTCTTCGCGTGCTGATCGATCTCGTGCAATTCGAGTCGGAAGGCATGTCGAAGGCCAAAGCGCTGGAAGACATGCGCAAGACCTCGGGCAACTATGATCCGAAAGTGCTCGAAGAAGTCTGCGCCGCGTTTTCCTCAGCCCCACGGAAAGGCCGGGCGGTTCACCTCAAAGATCTCTGCGCTGGCCAGGTGCTGGTGGAACCTATCGAAACCGTGGATGGCACGCTGATCCTCAACGCCGGAAACCGGATCTCTCCCTGGATGCTCAAGAAACTGAGCAATTTCACCGAGGTCAGCCCGATCCGAGAGCCGATCTACGTCGAGGGTTAGGGCTGTGAAACGCAGACCCATGAAGGGTATGCGCGTCGCTCGCGCCTCGTCCACGCGAAAAACTCCTTGCCGCGGATGTAACGATAATCCCGTGTCACAGCACTAGCCGCCAACGGCAGGCTGCCGAGTCGATGCGTCTGTTGGATCGCTACCTCTTGCGGGAACTGCTGATCCCGTTGTTCTACTGCCTGTCGGGATTCCTCGTTTTCTGGATTTCTTTCGACCTCTTTTCGGAGCTGGACGATTATCAGCAACGCGGCCTGCGCACGCCGGAAATCGCGCGCCTCTATTTAATCAAGACCCCGGAATTGCTGGTCGTCGTGCTGCCCATCGCCCTCCTGCTGGCGTTGCTCTACGCGCTGACCACCCACGCGCGCCATCAGGAACTGACCGCCATGCGCGCGGCCGGCATCAGCCTGTGGCGGTTCACCGCTCCCTACTTCGCAGTCGGTGTGGTCTTCACGTTCGCGCTCTTCGCCCTGAACGAACTTTGGGTTCCCAAAAGCGTCGAAGCCGTCGAAGCCATTCTCCATCGAAGCTCCACGGCGCAATCGACCGACCCCGGCGGGCGCTGGCATCCCAAACTGCACTTTCACAATGCCCGCCACGGACGCTTCTGGAGCCTGGGCGCCTTCAACCTCGACACATTCGAAATGAAAAACCCGCACGTGTCCTGGCGCGCCTCCGACCGCACCGAGCGCAGTTTGAACGCTCGCCGGGCCGTGCGAACGAACGAAACCTGGCTCTTCCTGGAGGTCGAGGAATTCACGTATCGGACGACGGGAGAAGTGGACACAACCCCGATGAAGACCAATGCGCTCGTGGTGCCCGAATTCACCGAGACCCCGGAACAAATCAAGAGCGAGATTCGGATCAATCAACTCCGCAGCCTGATCTCACCCAAAGGCGCGCAGCTTTCCCTTTCGGAAATCCTGAACTACTTGCGGCTCCATCCCGATCCGTCGCCAAAAGACTTCGCGCTGCTGCAAACGCAGCTTCACGGCCGGCTCGCGTGGCCGCTGACGTGCCTGGTCGTGGTGCTGATCGCCATCCCGTTCGGAGCCGCGTCCGCCCGGCGCAACGTGTTTGTCGGTGTGGCCAGCAGCATCTTCATCTGCTTCGTCTTTTTCATCTTGATGCGGCTGGGCGTGGCCCTAGGTTCCGGGAACTGGGTGACGCCGTGGCTGGCCGCGTGGCTGCCGAACATCGCCTTTGGCGGCACAGGCTTGTGGCTCACCGCCCGAGTCCGCTGACATTCCCATGAAACGGCCAAATCGCCGCCAGGTTTTGGAGTGCGCCAGTCCTCTGGCGCTTTCGGAATTGCCGGACCCTGCAAAAGCGGCAGAGGACTGCCGCACTCCAAGACGCTGGCGCGCACAACTTCGGTTCATGGGTGCACGGGCCGTATGCACAGATGGGAGCCCTAGAAACTTCCGGTAACCGCTCCTGCACATCGGAAGCCTCCGCCTTGGCCCTCGGATTCGCGTTCATTCGCGGTTTCTCAATTGAATTCTTGCGGCTAAAGGCTGCCTAAAGGCCACGGTCCGAGGAGACGGTTCATGGGCTGAGCCGATGCAACCTTGAAACCATGGTGAACAGACTCTAATTTCACGCGCATGAAAACCTTCCTCCTTTCGACGCCAATCCTCGCCACGATTCTCTTTGTCCAGAATGCGCCGGCGGCCACCACGATCCATTTCGATAACGCGGCGAGCGGCTCGCTTCCCGCGGGCTGGATTGCGGGCGTCACGGGGAAGGGCGCACCCAAATGGTCGATCGAGAAAGAGGATTCCGCGCCGAGCAAACCGGGCGTGCTCAAGCAATCCGGCGAAGGCACGTATCCGTGGTGCGTGAAGAACGACGTCTCGCTCAAGGACGGATATGTCGAGGTGAAATTCAAGCCGCTGTCGGGCGAGACGGATCAGGCGGGCGGCGTGGTCTGGCGGTGGAAAGACGCGGACAATTACTACATCGCCCGCGCCAACGCGCTCGAGGACAACGTCCGCATTTATCATTTCAAGAACGGCAAACGCACGCAGTTCAAGACCGCGGACCTCAAGGTGCCGGCCAACCAATGGCACACCTTGCGCGTGGAGTTTGAGGGGAGCCGGTTCAAAGTCATCTTCAACGGCAAGCCACTTTACGAGGCGGAGGATGCCACGTTCGCGGAAGCGGGAGCCGTCGGCGTTTGGACCAAGGCCGACAGCGTGACCCTCTTCGACGATTTCAGCTTCGGCACCGAATGAAGTGGTGGCTGCTCGGACGCGCATTGCACCCGGACCAAAGTTCGTGACACGAATTGCACGAATTTCTCACGAATTGGTCCGGACGCCTTACTGATCAGACCGTGGGATAGAATACACTTTGTTGCGTCGCATTTGGGCTCAGGCGCGACGAAGGAGAATATCCCTGGTGGATCTTCGACTGAGCTGGAATCGGGAAAACAGTTGGGCCCACGAAACACACGAAACACACGAAAACCTAACGAGTTGCCAGGGAAACGATCCCACCCACTCGGTGAGCGAGTCTCCAGGTTCACGGGTACAACAAAAAGGTTGCGCGCCGTTTCTTGAATTCCTCCAGGTCGATGCCCCAGCTTTGCCGAATCTCCGTGAGCGACCGCCCAGCGCGGATCGCTTCCACCGTGGATCGATGGACGAGCAACCGGTCCAATTTCTCCAGCCCGAACTCCGCGGCATAGAGCCGATGCAGCGTCTGCGCCATCGCGAGGCCCACATCGACCGCGCTGCACCGTTCGCGGTCCGTGAGAAGGATGTTCACGCCGACGCAAGGCCGGTCCTTGAACACGCTTGCGTTCGGCGTGAATCGGATTGGCACAAAGCGCACGCCGGGCAGCGCGAGGCGATTCAATTCCGCGGCCAGCTTGAGGTCATCGATGTACGGCGCGCCGATGACTTCAAACGGCGTGCCTGTCCCACGGCCCACAGAAAGCGCGGTGGTCTCCAGAAGTCCGATGCCCGGATACAGCGCAGCTTCCGTCAAGCTCCGCATGTTGGGCGATGGATTGATCCACGGCAGGCCGGTTTCATCGAACCACAGCTCGCGGCGCCAGCCTTGCAAGGGAATGACGGTGAGATCGGCATTGAAGCCGCGCTCGACGTTGAACATCCGCGCCAGCTCGCCAACGGTCATTCCGTGGCGGACAGGAATCGGATGAAAGCCCGTGAAACTGGTTTCGCCGTTGAGCACCGGCCCGTCGATGACGGCCCCGCCAATCGGGTTGACGCGGTCGAGCACAAAAAACTTGAGCTTCGCTTTCGCGGCCGCCTCCAGGCAATTCCCCATCGTCGAGATGTAAGTGTAAAACCGGCAGCCGATGTCCTGGATGTCGAACACGAGCGCATCGAGATTCCGAAGTTGCTCCGGCTTCGGCGAACGCGTTTGGCCGTAGAGACTGTAGATCGGCAAGCCGGTCTTCTCATCCACGCTGTCCGCGACCTTTTCATCCAGCGCGCCGCGAATTCCGTGCTCCGGGCTGAAGAGTGCGATCAGCTTCACCTCGGGCGCGGCGCGGAGCAGGTCGATGGTGGAGTTGCGCTGACGGTCGGCGCCGGTGTGATTCGTGATCAGTCCGACACGCTTTCCTTTCAAGGACGCGAAGTTTTGTTGAACCAAGACATCGATGCCGTTGAGCACCGGGGCGACGCCAGTTTCGCGCCGAGTCCCGGGCGAAGGCAAAGTTGCATCAGTGAGCCCGTGCGGCGGCAAGGCGCCGCTCACACCCGCGAAGTTGAATCCAACCACCGCTTCCGCAGCCAGCGAGGCCAGCGCCGCTTGGAGTGGCAGCACGTTGCCCTTGCCGTCGGGATGCACGCGATTGGAAAGAAAAATCCAGAAAGTTCGCGAAAATGGGTCGATCCAAAGACACGTTCCCGTAAAGCCCGTGTGGCCGTAGGAGCCAAGTGGAAAATGTCTGCCGCGCGGCCGGCTGTAGCCTGAATCAATGTCCCAGCCCAGGCCGCGGCGGGATGGGACATTCGGCGGGGATTGCACGGCAGTCATCAACTTCACGGTTTCGGGTTTGAAAACGCGCACGCCGTCAAGCGAGCCGCCGTTCAGCATCATTCGGCAAAATCGCGCCAGATCCGCCGCGGTCGTGAAAAGCCCGGCGTGCCCGGCAACCCCACCCATGCGCCGCGCAGTGGGATCGTGAACTTTCCCGTGCAACATCTCGCCATCGACGCGCTCCGTCGGCGCGATGCGCGCCAGATGGCTGGGCGGCGGCAGAAAGCCTGTGTGCGCCATTCGCAACGGCTGAAAAATCTCGCGGGCGACGAATTCATTCAGACGAACGCCGCTCTCACGCCGGGCGATTTCTCCGAGCACGATGAAATTGATGTCGCTGTAACGAAAGACTGTCCCCGGCGCGTGGAGCGGCTTCTCCGCGCAGGCCAGTTCGATGGCTTTGTCATAGCCGGACCACGCGGGCGTGGCGCTCAGGCCCGGTCGTAAGCCAGACGTGTGAGTTAGCAAGTGGCGCACGGTGGTGGCTTCTTTGCCGTAGTTGCCGAATTCCGGGAGGTACGTTCGGGCCGGCGCATCGAGATGGATCTTGCCCCGTTCGATCAGCAGCAGGATGGCCGGCGTTGTGGCCACGACTTTGGTGAGCGATGCCGCGTCGAAAATCGTGTCCTCCGTCATCGGCGCATTCGCCGGAATCAGCGCGCGCCGGCCATATGCCTTGTGATACGCGTGCCCGCTTCGCTCCAACCAAAGCACGCCGCCGGGGATTTGATTGCTGGAAATGGTCCCGAGAACCGCCGCGTCCATTTCGGCAAGTTTGGGTTGAGAAAATTCCGCACGGGAGGACGAGGATGAGCCAGGCACCGTTCCGCAACCCACAGGCAAGGCAAGAAGGCCCACCAGCGCCAGGCCGCGGACCACGAAGGGGTCTTGTTTGAACATGCGAAGCTTTTACGCGCACGACCCAGTGCGTGGCAAGCCAGGCCGGCTCGCAAGCTCAACCGAGCGCATCTTCTTTTCTTTCCGCAGGAGAGTGACGTTGTGGGGCAGGCTTTCCAGCCTGCCGGTTACGGGGACTTTCCAGTCCCCAGTAGTCCCCAGTGGCGCAGTTCGCGAAACGGAGCTGGAAAGCTCCGTGAACCCGCAGGCTCGAAAGCCTGCGCTACTTCGCTCGAAGGAGCCATGCAGAAAGCTGAGAGCGTGTCCCCAGCCGAGGCTGCCGTGCCACATCAAAATCCGTTGGACCTTCGCCAAAACTCCACTTGCGTCCAGGGTCTGCGTGTGAAAGGTTTCCCGGTCAAAATTTATGGGACACGTCAAATTGCACATTCCGGGGCCGGTCGAAGTCAGCGAGAAAACTTTGCGGGCGTTTCGCTCGCCGATGATCGGCCATCGCGGCCAGGGGTTCAAAGATCTATACGCCAAAATCCAACCTCAATTGCAGGCGCTGTTTTCCACCAAACAACTGGTTTTTCTCAGCACGTCATCCGCGTGGGGCGTGATGGAGGGCGCGATTCGCAACCTCGTTTCCAAGCGCGTGCTCTGCTGCATGTGCGGCGCGTTTTCGGACAAATGGCTCGACGTCGCGCAACGCTGCGGCAAACAGGCTGACGCGCTCAAGGTCGATTGGGGTTCACCCATCCGTCCAGAACAGGTCGAAGCCAAACTCGCGACCGGCCAGTTCGACGCGCTCACGTTGATCCATAACGAAACCTCGACCGGCGTCATGAGCCCGCTGGCGGACATCGCCGCGCTGAAGAAGAAGTTCCCCGATGTCATGTTCATCGTCGATGCGGTCAGTTCGTTCAGCGGCATCCAAATCGAATTCGACGCGCTCGGCATCGACGTCTTGCTGGCCGGCACGCAGAAGGCGCTGGCGTTGCCGCCGGGCCTGGCGGTGTTCACCTGCTCGCCTGCTGCGCTGGCCAAAGCCGCGACGATCGATGACCGCGGCTATTACTTCGACTTCGTTGAATTTCAGAAGAACGCGGAGCAACACATGACGCCGAGCACGCCGAGCATCGGCCACATCTACGCCCTCGCATCGAAACTGGAGGACATCTTCGACGAAGGGCTGGAAGCGCGTTGCCGCCGCCACGCTCAACTGGCCGAACTCACGCGACAATGGGCTGCCGGACACGGCTTCACTCTGTTCCCCGAAAAGGGATTTGAATCCGTCACCTTGACCTGCGTGAACAACGGCGCGAAAGCCGTCGGGCGCGTCGTGGACGTGGCGAAGCTGCAAAAGCTGGTGAAGGACCAAGGATTCCTGATCGACGGTGGCTACGGGAAAATCAAAGGCACCACCTTCCGCATCTCCAATATGGGTGATGAGACTGAGGCGAGTATGAGGCAGCTTTATGCCGCACTCGACGCGGCCATGAAGCAGCTTTAAGCCGAGACCCGTCAGTTCCACAGAGGCAGCCCGGTGAAACCGCAACCAAATGGGCTGCGAACTCCGCCGATTCCCCGGCTATCGCAAGAGCCGCTGCTCCGGTTCCTTTCTCATCCGCGCCCATCCGCGACATCCGCGGTTTATTAATAGGAGACCTCGACCTAACTCACGAACCCTGCGGCTGAACCGCGCTCCTTGAGTTCATCGGCGCAACGTGATGTGCACCACTTTGTCCTTCTTGAGCACATACTGCGTGCGGCCCGTATCTTACTTGAGTTCTTCAAGACCTTCGCCTTGGTCCCGGGTGTTCTCCGGCGGACCGTACGCTTTCACGACCTCGTGGCGCGTTGACCCCATGCGGATGCCTTCCTTTGTGGATCCTTTGAACGCTTCAACGTTTCAACGCTGGCGCCTTGCCGCACTGTGCGGTTTCAATACTTCGCCTTAATCTGCGCTTTCTTGGCTTCCAACTGCTCGCCGAGATCCTGCTGATAAAAGTAACCATCCCGTGAACCGTCCGTGCTCCAACTGTGGATGAACAGCATTTGCTGGAATTTCATCCAGCTCGCGGAACCGTCCATGTAAAGTTGGTTCCCGCCCTCCGGCAGCCGATTGGGTCCACGGTGCGGCGGCATATCCTTGAAAGCCGAATCTCGCCCGCCGCCCCACCGGCGGTCGATTTTCATGATTCCGTCCGCCGCCAGCACCCAACCCGGTTGCGAGATGGAGGACTTGACCGGACTTCTCGAAGTGAAGGTTCCCGCCGGATTTCGCCAGGTCCGGATGCCGCCGAAGTATTGAAAGCCGATGACCCACTGAGGATATTCCGCCTCGTAAGTGGGGAACGTCGGCCGGCTGGGGCAGGTCCAGATCTTCGCGACCGTGTCATTCGTGCCCACGGTCAGTCCCACCGTGGCGGCCGCGCGGCCTTCGGGAGGATTCAGGCAGATCTGCACCTCGCCGAACCGCGCCTCGAGCATGTTGTCATTGTTGTCGTCGGCATAAATCGTCATGCCGATGCCGATCTGGCGGAGGTTGTTCAAGCAGCCGGAGCGCTTGCTCTTTTCCTTGGCGCGGCTCAACGCCGGCAACAACATGCCGGCCAGAATCGCAATGATGGCAATCACGACGAGCAGTTCGATCAAGGTGAAGCCGCCCCGGTATGGCCGTGAAGGGCGAATGACTGCGCGCATACTGCTTGGTCCGCAGGATGGACGACAAAGCTCGTAGCGCAGAGTTGCACTCTGCCGTATCGCAGAATTGTATTCTGCGGGGCGTCTCCCAGTCCGAGCCCGCTGGGACTTGCCGGCGCCCTGCCGATTGGAAATCGGCGATACAGCAGATTGAAAATCTGCGCTACGGTTCTCCGCTCGATCTGTCGTCAATCCCACGGTCTGCACAGTAAATCAGCTTTCTTGTTTGGAAGTTCTATTGATCACACGCTACTGCAAGCAAGCCGGGCTGACCAGTCCCAATCGAAGCGTCCTCGAACCGTCCATTCGCCTCCCCACGAACCCACCCCTTCACCCCTCCCAGGAGGGGAACTTCAAAGAGGAGCCGAGAACGAGGCTCCCCTCCAGGGAGGGGCAGGCGGCGCAAAAAGCATGTCCCGTACGGGACATACTTTTTGTCGTGGCGCGGCGTTCCTCGAACCAGGAGCCTCTGAGGTTAATCTGGTGTGAATCGGTCCGCTGGCGTGAACTTTTCCACGTCCACCGTAAAGCCGGCGCCGAAAGGCTGTTTGTGCAGCGAAGTCACATCGAGCAACCCTTCTTTCACGGTGAGCTTCGGCCAGCCCAAACCGCCCCGCTCGTAAAGTCCCGTATGCGCCGCAAGCACTTGCTCCTGGATTTCTTTGGAGAACATCGAAAGACCCGGAAAATAATGGTGGCCATTGCGCTCGACGCTTTGGATGCCCAGCGCCGCCATCGCGGCCAAATCCTGAATGACCGAGACCGGCCCGATCGTCGCCAAATCTTCGCCGCTCATGATCCATTTGGTCCGCGGCTTCTCTCGTTCGAGATGCGTCAGCAGACATCGGTTCGCGATGCCCTTGAACACGCCTTTGCAGTTCTTGTGAGTGATCCCCGCGTAACCCAGAGCCAGCGCCGCGGGCAAGCTGCCCAGCGTCCCGTCAGATTCGTCGATGATGGTCAGGGGACGATTCGGCCATTGAGCGAACCCCTCGGCGACTTCGGCTCGCAAGGCCACGTCGCGGTGCAGCGGCTGTTCGACAAACAGCCGGTGACGCAAAAACTCCTTCAAACTCTCGGTCCGTTCCAAGGTTTCCCAGAACACGCGGAAGTCGGCCAGCGACTTGAATTGCTCGTTTCCGTCGAGGCTGAACTTGTATTCCGGGTGCGCCTCCCGTTGCAGAATGCGGGCGAGTTGCTCCAATCGGTCCAGGTCATGATCGAGATGGCCGCTGACTTTGATTTTGAAATGGCGCAAGCCGTAGGTTCTGACGCACGCCGCGAAGGACTGTGGCAAGCCGTCCTGGAGGCGGTTCGCCGGCTCGATGTGTTCATCCAGCAACGGATCGACGAGCCCCACGGTGTGCCGAAGCGTGATTCGGTCGAGCGGCTTCGGCGGCAAGAAGTCGCCCGGATTTTTCTCGCGCAGCGGCGCATGGATTTCGCCCAGCCGCAGGCCGAGTCGATTGGACCGCGCCATTTCGTGGAACGGCTTTCCGGCGGCGCGACACACGGCTTCAATCAGCGCGCGTTCGACCAGTGAGGTGCCGAAGTGGGTCAGCAACGGCGGCAGGTTTTCCTTCCGGCCCCAATCATCTTGCTGCTGGTAAAGGCTTCGCCAGACCGCGAACGCGGTCTCCCCGCTCAACCCGATCGCGGCCGTCGCGGCGTGGCGGATCACCTTGATCATTTCAAAAATCTCCTCGTAAACCGGTTTGTCCGGATTCTTGGTGAACCACTTGGGAGGGAGTAAATCAGCGGAGATGCCGGCCGCCGCCTTGCCTTCGACGTCCGCGCGCACCCGGACAAATGCGTGCGGCACGCGCGTCATGGTCGCGATGCCGTACTTGAACGGCATGCGCGTCAGCAGATTCGTCAGATGAATGTCGCAGCTCTGAATTCGAATGGATTGACCTGGCATGAGAACAACGTTAGCGCGACAACGCTCGGGCAACGAGTGAAAAGTCTGTAACCCCTCAGTTAACGACGGTGGCACGACGCTCCTGCGGAGCTTCTCCTCGATGGCATTGGCTCGGCGGGAGTCCTCGCCCCACTTTAACTGCCTTAACTGAGGGGTTACAAAAGTCTCCAGCTTTCTCTTGGGATGCGATTAAAAGTGTCGGTCCGTCGCGATTCGATTGGCTCCCCTCTCTCCCCGCGAGGACCGAGTCGGGAGAGAGGGGCTTCTGGGAAGAGCGAAATCGGCGCCCTCGGGAGAAGACTTCGTTGACCGCCTGTTGAATCGCACCCTTTCGCTTGACCAAATCTCCCGGCGCTCTCACTTTCACACTACATCGCCGCCTGACTCTCGAAACTTTTATGCTTTGCGATCTATGCCATCGGAACGAAGCCCATCGACATATCTACCTGTTTGAACACGGACAGGGCCGAAAGACCTTTCACTTGTGCGACCCCTGCGCCGCCGGCAAAGACACCAACGGCCCGCGAGCCGAATCGAGCCTCGATCTCCTGCGCGAAGTCCAGGAACGCAGGCGTTCGCGCCTCGCTGCCTTGGTGAACCGGGCGGTCTTTTCAGCGCCCGTCTTCGACATCCACACGCATCTTTATGATCCGGCGTTCGGCGAGCTTCTGCTGTGGGGGATCGACGACTTACTGACCTATCATTATCTCGCCGCCGAAGTGTTCCGTTATCTGGACGCGCCTTACGCGCGCTTCTGGAGATTGACCAAGACCCAGCAAGCGGACCTTATCTGGAAGAAGCTGTTCGTCGAACATTCCCCCGTTTCCGAAGCCTGCCGGGGCGTCGTCACAACGCTTCAAACCCTCGGCTTCGATCCGAAACAAAAGAACCTCACGGCCATTCGCAAAGGCCTCGCCAATTGGAAACTCAAGCACTTCATCAACCATTGCCTCAACGAAGCCGGCGTCGCCAAAATCTGCATGACGAACTCGCCGTTCGATGATTTGGAGCGTCCGGTCTGGCAGCGCAGTTTCAAACGCGACGAGCGCTTCGTGGCCGCGCTGCGCATTGATCCTCTCTTGCTCGCCTGGAACGACACCGCCCCGCGGCTCCGCCAATGGGGCTACGAAGTCGATCCGGATCTCTCCCCGAAAACAATCCGCGAGGTTCGCCGTTTCCTCCGGGAGTGGACGCGGCGCATCCACGCCAAATACCTGATGGTTTCGCTGACGCCGGAGTTCGCCTTCCCGGATGCCGGCGCTTGCGCGCAACTCCTCGAGAAGGCGATTCTGCCGCACGGCCGCGAATTCGGGTTGCCGTTCGCGCTCATGATCGGCGTCAGGCGCGCGCAGAATCCCGGCTTGAGAATGGCAGGCGATGGCATGGGCAGGAGCGATTTGACCGCGCTGGCCAATATGTGTTCGCAATACCCGGAGAACAAATTCCTGGTGACGGTGCTGGCGCGCGAGAACCAGCATGAGCTTTGCGTGCTGGCCCGAAAATTCCGCAACCTGCACATCTTCGGCTGCTGGTGGTTCACGAATGTGCCTTACGTCGTCGAAGAAATGACCCGGATGCGGATCGAGCTTCTGGGCTTGAGCGTTACGCCGCAACATTCCGATGCGCGCATTCTCGATCAACTCATCTACAAATGGCAGCACTCCCGCAGAATCATCGCCCGAGTGCTCGTGGACAAATACGCGGCGCTCGCGGAAAGCGGGTGGGAAGCGACGCCGGCGGAAATCGAGCGCGATGCCCGGGAGCTTCTCGGCGGCGCCTTCGAACGGTTCTGCGCCGTGTGAGCGCGCCTCAAACAATTTGGGTCCGCTGCTTTCAGGGGTTGGTATCGTCGGTGCATGAACACCCCCTTCCTCCTCACCCCTCACTCAGGGAGAGAATTCTCCCAGGCAAAACTTAACTTCGCGCGTTGAACCCTTGAACAGATTTTTCAACCACGGATTTCGCGGATTTCGCGGATGAGGAAACGCTCTTCTCCGGGTTATCCGCGTAATCCGTGGTCGGATCAGGTTCGTGGGGAGGGAGAGCGCGGGAAGACGCTCACATCTCTTTGTTCTCTTCGTTGCCTTTTGTTAAAAAACCGTAGCCAACGAAGGGAACGAAGAAGGGCACAAGGGGAAGCCCTCTTCCCCATTCAGATTTGCTTCACTTAAACTCTTAGTGAGTTCAGGACGTTGGACAATCCGGTCGTCATTCGCGGTTATTGGCGTTCATTCGCGGTTGATCTGGTCTGGCTATGTGGTCTTGGACTTTCGCAATTGCCGCCGGCATGCGGCCAGGAGCGACCTCCAGTGCGCTCGCAGGAACGCCGGTTGCACCAGCGCCTCCCGCGCGTATTGCCGTCCGGCCTTCGTGAGGTCGAGTTCCGCATCGATGACCCTTGCGTCGCGATTGTTCGCCAGCGCCAAAATCCGCGAGTCCGGGCCGACGATTTTGGAGTCTCCGGCAGACCACAAACCGTCCCCTTGCGGGCCGACGGAATTCGCGAAGACATAGAAGATCTCGTTCTCGAACGCCCGCGCCACGATGCCGTCGCGACCCTTTCGTTTGGCCTTCGAGACCGGCAGGGAGTCCAGGCCCGCGTTCGGATGAAAAAGGATTTGCGCGCCCAGCATGACCGGCAGGCGAACCAGCTCGGGAAAGCGGCGTTCATGACAGATGATGGCCGTGCACGGGACGCGGTCGAGGTGAAAGAACGCGATCGAGTTTCCCGGCGCAAAGAAACGCCGGTCGCGCGCCGTCAGATGAATCTTGGAGTAACGGAAGGTTTCCCGCCCGCGCCGGTCAAAAACCACCAGGGAGTTGAAGAGCCGCGCACCGGTGAAAGTTGGACACCCGACCAGGAGATGGCAGCGCGCCCTTCGGGCGGTCTGGCTCAGGAATTCCAGAGCTCGCCGGGCCGTCGCTGTCGCTCTCGATAATCCATCGAAATCGCGGTTGTAGCCGGTCACGGCGCATTCCGGGAACAGGATGGCGTCCACGCCCTCTCGCGCCTTGCGGTGAGCTACCTCCCCGATCCAGTCCAGATTCTCCGCGGGCAAATCGCGGAATTTCATCTGCGCGGCAGCGACACGAAGTTTGCTGATCGGCTTCAAATTAGAAGCCGCGGCCGGAATTCCGCGGATCATTTTCCCCGGCCAGAGCGAATTCCTCCTTCTCCTCGCTGACCTCGATCTGCGCCGCCTCCATTTTGACGTAGTGGAGAATGACCGGGGCGAGAATCATGCCGGGGATACCCAGCACCCGTTCGCCGACGATCAATCCCAGCAGCGTGAGCCAGACCGGGTTCTTGATGCGGTCGCCGATAATCTTGCTGTTCAGGAAATACTCCAGCTTGTGCAGGATGACCAGGAATGCGAGCGCGGCCATGGCGAGCATGGGAGAAATCGTAAAGCCAATCCCGACGATCACGGAGTTGCTGATGATGTTTCCGATAATCGGCAACAGGCCGCACAGGAAGGTGACGCCTATGATGACGCTCGCGTAGGGCAATTTCACGGAGAGGACAAAAATGGCCGTCAGCGTCGTGTTGATCGCCGAGATGATGATTTGCGCGCCCATCACGGTCGCGAAGCTGTGATAGAGGTTCCGGAAGCGCGTCGTAATCTCGTCGCAGGAGAGCGTGTAAAGATTATTCTTCAACCGACGGCGGTCGCGTTCGATGTCCATCTGGGGATTGATAAACAGGCTGCCTGCCACGACGAGGCCGATGACCAGCAGCACGAACTGCATGGTGGTCGCTTTGGCGAAGTTCCCAAGGAAGTGGAGGTTCTCCTTGATCGCTTTGACCGCTCTTTGCTGCAAATCTTCCTTGGTGAGAGTGAATGGTTTCGCCGCTCCCGATTGCAATTCCTCTTTCGGGAGAGCCTCGGGGTTGTCAAACGGCAGCGGCAGTCGATTCTCTTCTGCGAACTGGACGATTCTCGGGATGGACTTGTCCGCGATCGCCGGCAACGCCTCGACCGCTTCCTTGGTGAAGTGGCCGAAGGCGTAAAGGATTCCCGTGACCAGCAGCGCGAAGATCGCGACCACCATCCATTTCTTGACCGTGGCATTGAGCGCGTCCAGGGCGGGCAGCAAAAAGAGCCCCGCGCTCAATCGATCGAGCGCGAAATACGCGAACAACACCGTGATCAAGGGCGTCGCCATGTGCGTCCAGCCCACGAGCACAAGGAGGCCGAAGATGAAAAGGTAGGAGAGCCGGGCAGGCCGTATCATATATCGAGTGTAATGTGTCCCGAAAGTTAGGTTTGGCAACCGGTTTTGGGAAGGGGAAAGGGAGTTTCGTTACATCGTTACATCGTTACATCGTTAAACTGTTAAATCTTTAAAAAGGGGGGGGTAAACCCACTTAACCGGTTTAACGTTGTAACGCTTTTAACGACTTTGCCTAACCTAACGTGGTGTCGAATGCCGCAAGGCGCGGCCTGGTCTCGCGCCGGTATGCCGTCCGCGGTCCAATACGACCTGTCCATTCACGATCACGAATTCAATCCCTTCGCTGTATTGGAAGGGGTCTTCGTACGTGGAACGATCGATGACCCGCGCCGGATCGAAAATCACGATATCGGCGAACGCGCCAGGTTGGAGCAGGCCGCGATCACGGAGACCGAGTTTGGCGGCGTTCAGCGAGGTCATCTTCCGAACCGCGTCTTCCAGTCGGAGCAGGCCGCGCTCGCGCACATACACTCCCAGCACGCGCGGAAAGGTGCCGAAGTTGCGCGGGTGCGGATTTCCCCGGCGGAGCAGCCCCTCCGTCGCGTAGGCTGAACCGTCCGAGCCCACGGAACACCAGGGCTGGGCCAGCGCCAGATTCATGTCCTTCTCCGTGTGATGGGCGTAAACCGTGCCGACCGATCCGTCGTGCTCGATCAAGACCTCGCACAGAATGTCCAACGGATCCGGGCGCGGGGTCTTTCCCTCACTCCTCATCGCGATTACCCGGTCCATCGTCAACCCCTTGTAGCGGTTGTTCGCGCTGACGAGCATGCGGCTCCAATCGCCGCCGACGGCGGTGTAATGATTGTACCAGCCGGGGATGCCGCTCTGAATATCGTGTTTGAGCTTGGGCCGCAGGGCCGGATCTTTGAGCCGGGCCAGCATTTGAGATTTCCCGCCTTCGTGCGCCCACGGCGGGATGATGCTGGCGAGATCGTTGTTGCCCCGCGTGTAGGGATAGACATTGGCCTGGACATTGACGCCGCGCCGCCGCGCTTCGTCGATCAACGCCACGACTTCATTCATCCGGCCCCAATATTGTTGATCCGCGATTTTCAGGTGAAGAATGTCCAGCGGCACGTTCGCGCGTTCGGCAACTTCCACGACCTGCTTCACTGAATCGAAGACGCCGAGGCCTTCATCGTGAATGTGGCTCACGAAAATGCCGCCGAACTCGTGGACGACTTTGCACAACTCGACCAGGTCATCGGTGGTGGCAAGGGAGCCGGGCGGCATCATCAATTGGCTCGAAAGGCCAAAGGCGCCGTCACGCATCGCTTCCCCCACGAGATCTTTCATCTTCTGCAAATCCGCCGCCGTCGGGCGCTCGAAAGAATGGCCCATGACACTCTGCCAGACATTCCCTGCGGCGACATAGGAAACGACGTTCACCGACGTCCGCGCTTGATCGATCGCCGCGAGATACTCGCCCAGCGTCGTAATGACCGCGGGGCGATTCCCAATCCGCGCTTGCCGGGCGGGGAGTTTGCCTTTGAACGGACCGGCGGAAGTTCCCTCGCCGAAGACTTCGGTGGTGACGCCCTGGCGAATCTTGCTCTGCGCGTCCCCGTCTTCCAGCAACAACCATTCGGAGTGGGAATGCATGTCGATGAATCCGGGCGCGACCACCAGGCCGCGCGCGTCAATCTCCCGCTTGGCCGTGGCGGGCTTGGCGGTGCTGACGGACGCGATCCGATCACCGGCCACAGCCAGATCGCCGTAAAACCACGGATTGCCCGTGCCATCGACGATCTTGCCGCCACGGATCAGCAAATCGTAGTTCAGATCCGCGGCCTGGCCCGTGGCGGTGGTGAGAGCCCAGATCAGAGCGGCCAAGTTCCAGTGAATCTTCATTGGGTGCATGATTAATCCTTTGCTTGGCTGTTTCCGACCTTGCGTTCCAGCGCGCGGTAAATCGCCAGCAGGTCGCGGACTGCCATTCCGTCGAGGCCTTGAACGTCGCCGGCTACCAACTGCAAAAGTCGGACCGCTTCGGGGCCAACTTTCGGCTCGCCGTAGAAGTAGTCTCGGGCGTGGTGCACGAATTTCATCGCCCTGAACGCATTGAACCAGCGGAAGAAGCGGCTCCGGAAAGTGGCTTCGTTCGCGGTGTTCTGGCGAATCTCCTGCAGGGACTTCACGAAGTCTTCCTTGTCCAGAAAAGAGCGCATCGCCTTTGACGCAGCAGAGAGGAAATCTGGGTTTGAAATTGCGTGACCGTCGCAGAGCGCGGGGATGGCTAGGAAAAGCGTTCGCAAATCCAGAAAAGCTTCCAGCGGGTAAGTCGCGCGTTTCCCTTCTCGCAAAGCATCCAGCACGGCCTTCCCCGTGCCGAACGGGACGCGATCCGATGGACGCGGCGAAGGAATGACGCGTGTCGCCGTCAAATCGGCAAACGCGCCGAGCGGGATGATTTTTTGCAGGAAGTAGAAATCCTCGCCGGCCTGCCGCCTATTCATGCCGCCTTGGCTTTTATAGACGTTAGCTCGCACGGCCATGCAGGAGCCAAGCGTGTGGTGGGCATGAGGAAATCCGGCGTAACGCAGCGCTTGATTGTAAAAACGGAGGTGAAGCTCGTAGGCTGCGATCGCGTCATAGACTTCCGCCTCCAGGGAACCTTCCAGAGGATGCTCGAAATAGACACTGCAACCGGGACAACGCGGATGATCGAGAAAATGCCGTTCAATCGCCGTCAGGTAGTTGGCGTCGCACTGGCAATCCGCGTCGAAGCCGACGATGATCCCTCTCGGCTTGCCCAACTGATCGAACCGCCGCGCGGCCTCGTCCATGCCGATTTTTCGCGCCAGACCGACGCCCGCGTGCTTCGGCGGCAGGTCCGGAAGATGAAGCAAGTGGAAGCTCAGGCGAGGGTCCGGATGCTGCGCGATCCAGTCGGAAGCCTTCTGAAAGCTTCGCTCATTCTGCTCGCGAACCGCCGCGTCACAACTCGCCGGAGAATTGAGAACCACGATCACTTCGACGGCGCCGGCGGGCCGGTCGCAATTCCAAAGCGATCCGAGACTGCCGATCAAATCCGGCTCGTTGAAGCACGGGATGACGACCACCAGGCCCAGCTCAGGATGCGGCGGCGCGGCAATTTGTCCTTCGCAAAAACCGAAGCGCTCGTAATAAGTGTCCGGACACATCTTTAGGAACGTCGAAGATGGTCGGACGACGCGAGGGCTTCCGTCAAATGCCATTTTAGCGCCTCAAAAGGAGCGTCAAGGGTCTGTGCAAAAATCTGGCCATTGACAGATCACCGGCTGTCAGACAGTTTGTCAGGCATGAAAGTCACCTCCCGCGAATTTCAGCGTGATTTCAGCCGCATGCGAGAAGCCGCGGCCACCGGCGAACTCGTCTATGTGACCTCCGGAGATCAGGAATTCCTCTTCCAGCGCGTCCAACCCAAGACCTGGCAAGGCGCGCTGAAAGGCAAGGCCAAGATCCTTGGTGAGCTTTACAGCACCGGGCTGGAATGGGAGTCGGCCAAATGACCCATTTGCTGGACACGCATGCCTGGATCCAACGCGCCTGCGACGAACCTGTGCCGCCATTGGTGGAGCGCACGTTAACGGCTCACGCCGACGCTTTGGCACTCGCGGACATTTCGTTATGGGAGGCGGCGAAGCTCGTCGAATTGGGCCGGCTGCAACTGTCGATCCCGCTGGCGGAGTTCTTCCGGCTGGCTGTTACTCCCGAATTGACCGTGTTGCCCGTGACGCCCGCCATCGCCGAACGCGTGACCTCGTTGGAGTCGTCCGGATTTCACAAGGATCCGGCCGATCAACTGATTGTCGCCACGGCGTTGGCGCATGGTCTGCGTCTCATCAGCAATGACATGCGCATTCATCAGTGGCGAGGCGTGCCGATCCTCTGGCGAACGAGCCGAGGATGACTCCCAGAACCCCCGGCGTGAAGTCCTCCGTGAAACTTGCCCCGGTCTCCTGGCCCCGTATCATCCGCGCCGTGGAAAAGGTCCGGGAGCGGTTGTTGCGCGCCGCACGCGCGCTGGAATCGGCAGGTGTTCCCTACGCCGTCGTGGGGGGCAACGCCGTTGCCGCCTGGGTTTCCCGCGTGGATGAAGCGGCGGTGCGCAACACGCGGGACGTCGATATTCTGTTGCGCCGCGGGGACCTGGACAGCGCCAAGGCGGCGTTGGAAAGGGCGGGATTCATTTACCGCCGCCTGGCGAGCCTTGGAAAAGCCGGCACGCTGGACATCTTTTTGGATGGCCCGACAGCCAGCGCCCGAGACGCCGTTCACATCGTGTTTGCTTCCGAGAAGGTGCGTCCGGACAGCCCCGCGCCCGCGCCCGGCGTGGACGAAGCAGAGGCCGGCGACCAGTTCCGGCTGATTACACTTGAGGGTCTGGTCCGGATGAAGCTCGCCGCATTTCGCGACCGTGACCGCACGCACTTGCGCGACTTGATTGAGGTGGGATTGGTGGATCGGCACTGGCTCGAACGATTGCCGCAGCCGCTGGCGGAGCGGCTGCAGACCCTGTTGGATTCGCCTGAAACTTAAACGAGAATCTCTCTGACGATTCGCCCGGCGACATCGGTCAGCCGAAAATCGCGGCCGTCGAACCGATACGTGAGCTGCTCGTGGTCCAGTCCGAGCAAGTGCAGGATCGTGGCGTGCAGGTCGTGCATGTGAACTTTGTCCTTCACCGCGAGATGGCCGAACTCGTCCGTCTCGCCGAAAGCAAATCCGGCCTTCAAACCGCCACCCGCAAGCCAGACCGTAAAGCCGCCGGGATTATGGTCGCGGCCGGTACCGTTCTTCTCGGCGTAAGGCGTGCGGCCAAACTCGCCGCCCCACCAGACCACGGTGTCTTCGAGCAACCCGCGCTGCTTGAGATCGGCCAGCAGGCCGGCAACGGGTTTGTCCACCGCGCGCGCGTGATCGGCGTGTTTCGGCAAATTGGAATGCTGGTCCCAGGCCGGGTTGGCGGTGTTATCGCCGTAAGTAACCTGGACGTAGCGCACGCCGGCTTCGCACAGGCGGCGCGCCATCAGACATTGGCGGCCGAAATTGTCCGTGGCCTTTTCGCCAATCCCGTACAAGGCGAGCGTGGCGGGAGATTCCTGAGCGAGGTCGAGCGCGCCGGGCGCGTGGTTCTGCATGCGCCAGGCGAGTTCGAAGGAGTTGATGACCGCTTCGATCTCGAAGTCGCCCGGGTTTCGCTTCAATTGCTCGGCGTTCAATTCGCGGATCATTTCGAACTGCCGCCGCTGTGCTTCCGGCGAAACGGAAAGATTGGAGAGATTGCGAATGGTGGCTTCGCTGGCCGGCGCGCCCGCCCGGCCAATGGCCGTGCCTTGATACACCGCGGGGAGGAACGCATTGCCGTAGTTGCGCGGACCGCCATTGCCGCCGGACGGACTGAGCGTCACGAAGCCCGGCAGATTGTCGTTCTCCGTGCCCAACCCGTAGGTCACCCACGAACCCATCGAGGGGCGAATGAAGTTGGTGGAACCGCAGTGCAGGAACAGCGTGGCCGGCCCGTGCGCCACGCCCTCGGTGTGCAGCGAGTGGATGAAGCAAAGATTATCCACGTGCCGGGCCATTTCGGGAAAAAGGTCCGACACCCAGCGCCCGCTCTGTCCGTGCCGCGCGAACTTCCAGAGGGGCTTCATGACGCGCTGAGGCGTGGCGCGTTTGCCGATGTTAGCGATGGTGCGCGCGTCGTCGAAGCTGAGCATCTTCCCATCTTCATTGTCCAGAATGGGCTTGTAGTCGAAAGAATCGACGTGGCTCGGCCCGCCTTGCATAAAAATGAAGATGACGCGTTTGGCGCGTGCGCGAAAGTGCGGGATTTTCGGCGCGAGAGGATTTGCCGCGGCAGCGCGTTGGGCAGCCAGGCCCGCCAGCGCGAGGTAACCGAAGCCGCACGCGGCGGTTTTCAACGCCTGGCGGCGGGTGATGGGCTGGCTGAAGTCAAACATGTCGGGAATTGGCTTAACTTAATCGTCAGCGAAAATTTACGGGAGACAGTGACTCCGGTCAAATGATCGCGGCGAACGGGGGTGTCTTAGAGCCTGTCTGAAAAATGGGTGAAACGGGCTACCAGCCCGTGTTTGGCGGCAACCTGCCGCCAAAAGGCCCGGCGGGCTGGTAGCCCGCCGCACCCCACGACAGCTTCCTGTTCTTCATCTCGCCGAGGTAAGCTTGCAGTTCGGTATCCGCCAGCTTGCCGAGGAACGCCGCCGACGGCTCAATCGCCTCAAAGCCAAATTGCGCTGCCCATTCGATCTCTTTGCGCGGATCGCCGCGCACGCCGATCATCCCGCAAGACAGGGCAATCGTGAATTTCCGACCGGGGCCTGGCGTCTCCGCGGCCCGAGCAAACGAAGCCGCCAACCCAAAGCCGGCGAGTGTTGATGTCTTCAGGAAAGATCTCCGATCCAGGGTCTTCATGGGGTGGTTCATAGCCTTTTGACGGTTGAATCGCCATCCTTTATTCGGCTAGTGATGTGTCTCAAGCGGGGCAGAGTCTCAACAGAAGGCAACGAAGCTAACGAAGTCTTTGTTCGTTGCGCTCCTGTCCGTTAACACGACGCATTTTCGCGAGGATTTCTGACCGCGGATTTCGCGGATGGGCGCGGATCAGACTGATTCCTATCGGCGTGATTCGCGTAATCCGCGGGTTTAGTGAGTTGCGCTTCGCCACGCCGTGAAATCGGTCGGTTCTCCCTCACCCGAACCCCTCCGCTGGGGGGCGCATGCCCTCGTAGGGAACGCCGGAAGGCTTGATGACCATCAGGCCGCGCGCGCGGTCAATGCCGCTCGCGTTGCCCCAGGTCTCGATGACCAGGCCGCGCTCTACCAGGTCGTGATTGGCCCGCCAGACGTCAGTTTTGAGTGCTGCAAGCATCACGCTCCTCTCAATTCCTGGCCTTACTCCGAATGTCGATGAGCTGTTTCATCACCGGATAAAGGTTGCCGCTCCACTCCTGTGTGCCGAAGGCGTCGTGCAGTTTTCTGTAAAGCGCATAAAGGTCCCTGTAAACCTCCGCGTATTTCGGATTTGGCCGGAACACGCGCGGCTTCAGCGCCGTCATCGCCTTTTGCGCCGAGGCATAATCGCCATAAGCACCGGCCACCACGGCGCCGGCGATTGCGGCGCCCAGCGCGCAGGTCTGGGCGGAGCGCGAAACCATCATCGGACGTCCTGTCACATCCGCGTAAATCTGCATGACCAGCGGGTTCTTTTCCGCGATGCCGCCGCAGTTCACGACTTGTTCCACCTTCACGCCGTATTCCTCGAATCGATTGATGATGGTCAGGGCGCCAAAGGCCGTCGCTTCGATGAGCGCGCGGTAAATCTCCGCCGGCGTCGTGTAAAGGGTCTGTCCCAGCAGCAAGCCGGTCAGGCGTTGATCCACGAGGACCGTGCGGTTGCCGTTGTTCCAATCGAGCGCGAGCAATCCCGATTCGCCTGCCTTCAGCTTGGCGGCTCCCGCCGTGAGCGCCTCATGCGAGCCGAGCTTTCTTCCGCCCGGCTGGAGGTAGTTCACAAACCAATTGAAAATGTCGCCGACGGCCGACTGTCCGGCTTCGAGTCCAAAGTGACCCGGCAGGACGCTTCCGTTGACAATGCCGCAAAGCCCCGGCACGTCCGCCAGCGGCTGATCGAGGGGCACCACCATCATGTCGCACGTGCTGGTGCCAATAATCTTCACCAGCGTGCCGGGCGCGATGCCGCTGCCCACGGCGCCCAGATGCGCGTCGAATGCTCCGACTGCCACCGGGATGCCCGCGCGCAATCCCGTGCGGCGCGCCCAATCCTCCGTCAAATCGCCCGCCGCGCGATCGATGGTGTGCGCTTGGGGCTGCAGCCGCGCGCGAAGCTCGCCCAGCTTCGGATCGAGCGCCCTTAGAAACTCGGCGTCCGGGTAGCCGCCCCAATCGTCGTGGTACATCCCCTTGTGCCCGGCGGCGCAAACGCCCACGGTCAGCTTCTCGGGCGCTTCGGTGCCCGTGAGCATGGCTGGCACCCAATCCGCGCATTCGACCCACGAGTAAGCGGCGTCGAACACGCCGGGCGCCGTGCGCAGGCAATGCAGAATCTTGCTGAAAAACCATTCGCTCGAATACGTGCCCCCGCATTTGGCGAGATACTGCGGCCGAAGCTCCTTCGCCTTCGCCGTGATTTCCTCGGCTTCAGCCACCCCTGTGTGATCCTTCCACAACCACGCCATTGCGGACGGATTTTTGGCAAATCGCTTGTCGAACGCGAGCGGTCTGCCCTTCTCATCTACCGGGATCGGCGTGCTGCCGGTCGTATCGACGCCGATCCCGATGACCTGTTCGGGGCGGAAGCCACGCACGTTTCGCCTGGCGCCGGCGAGAGCTTTCTTGATCGTGACTTCGGCGCCCTTGACGTAGTCGGCCGGATGCTGGCGCGCGAGATTCGGATCGCGCGCGAGGATCACACCGACCTCGCCGTGCTCGTAATTCCAGACGGCCGTGGCGACCTCCTTGCCGTTGGCGGCGTTGACGATCAACGCGCGCACCGAATTGGTGCCGTAATCAAGTCCGAGGGTGTATTGGGCGCTCATGTCTCCGCTTCCTGCTCAAGCATCCACTCCCAAGCCGGCCTCACGGCCACGCCTTTGGGTGCGTCCGCTTGAGCCGCCATTGAGTCCGTGCCCGTCAGGGTCAGCACCAGTCCTTGTGCGCGGCGATGCGCCGGCAAGGCATCCGCGAGCGCCCGAAACTCGCGCTCACGCGTCGCCTGGTCTGACAGATCCGTCGCGACCTGGATCAGGGTCAGCCGGCCATTCCAACTGCGCGCCAGGAAATCCACCTCGTAACCGGACGGTGTGAACACGTAGCTCGTCCCGCACTTGCGACGATCCAATTCGACCAACACGGCGGTTTCCAGAGCGTGCCCTGGGTTCGCCTTGCCGCTGCGGTCAAAGGCTGAAATCAAGGCCGGGTCGATAGGATAGACTTTGCGGGGATTGACCTTTCGCTGGCGCTCGGAAGTGGTGGCGAGCGACACGAGACGCACCAGGAAAGCGTCCTCCAGGTGGGCCAGCATGTGGTGCAATGCTTCTCGCGCCACGGCCACGTTTTGAGAACGCAGGTCGTTGTAGAATTTCGTGACGCTGAACGGCCCTCCAGCCGCCCCAAGCAGATGCCGCACGAGCCGCCGCAAAGCCACCACATTGGTGATCCCGTAGCGCTCCATTACATCGCGAAAGACCACCGTGTCCGCGTAACCTTGAAGCAGACCGACGCGCTCGGCCGCCGGCAGCCCTTGGGCTTCCGGGAATCCGCCGGTGTCCAGATATTCCCGGAAGGACCGCTCCAGTCTTGACCGCTCCGCCTTGCTCGTAAACGACGGCCGCGCCGGGCGTTCGGCGCCGTGATGTTGAAGATACTCCGCAAAACTAAATGGAAACACAACCGTCTCCGTCCCGCGCCCCCGGAGTTCCGTCGCAACCTCTCGGCTCAGCAGCCGTGCGGAGGAACCGCTGACGAAGATCTCCACTTTCTCTGAATCGTGAATTCGACGGACGAATAATTCCCACCCGCGAATCTGTTGAATCTCGTCAAAAAAGAAAGTGACCCGCTGTTGATCACGAAATTGCGGACACAACACGAAGTACTCTTCGAGCACCCAGCCTAATTGCCTGGCCTCCAATCCGGCCAGGCGCTCGTCCTCGAAATTGAAATAGACCAAGGCTTTGCGCGGTGTTCCGGCCGCCAGGCGATCCTGAAGGCATTGATACAGAAACCAGGTTTTGCCCGCGCGCCTCATGCCGATCACGGCGTGGACCTTGTTCGGAATGGCGGGCAGTCTGGCCTCGCGCCGCGTCATTCGCGGCGGCTTCAATGCCAGCGCCTCAACTAATTTCTGTCGGATTACGTCTCGCATCTTGTCCTTTTAAGAAGGCCAAAATCGCATGAAATTAGACTTCTTAAAAGGCTAATATTGGCCTAATCCACGTCGAGGCCGGCAACCCATGAGCATCGAACTTTGCTGGAAGCGAGAGGGGGATCGTGTGCGCCTTTGAGAACAATCCTCCGAGAATGTCTGCCTTGTCACCGTGGACCTCCGTCATGCTGAAGTTCTGATCCGAGGGGAGAAGTACGCGATCCACTTCCCGGAAATCACCCCGGAAGCCCGAGCCTGCTTCGCCGACCATGCCATTCGTCTCACGCTAAAGGCGACGTGCGTTGTTCGGTCATCTTCTCGCCGCGCGACGGCGATGGCATCTATGTTCGGAGCAGACTGTGCGGTCGCCAGTGCGCTGGGCGTCAACGAAGACGCGGCGCGCAAACGCGTCGGCAGCGCTCTGGAGAAACTGGCTCAGTTCTTTCGACGCCGCGGCTTCAAAACGGCGACGAGCACGGCGCTCGCTGCGGTTTTGGAACCCACGGCAGTTTCCGTGTCGGCGGCCACAGCGGCCTTGGTTGGGAACGCCGCGCTTCAAGCAGCCCCACCCGCGTTGGCCGGCGCGGGGCTTCTTTTGGCTCGTCTGGCAAGTTTGCCATCAGGCAGAAGAGCGCCAGCGCCTGAACGACGCGTTTGGCAGTACGCGAGAAGAATTTGCAGCCTGGGAGAGGTCGAGTCTGCGGCGGGAGGAAACGCAAGGGGACAGGCTGGTGCGCCTGACGATTCCGCCAAACCCGGAACTGGCCGTGGGTCTGTCGAACCGACTCGCTGCATTGCTCCTGACAACCTTGGGTCAGCAGCGCTCGGAGTTGCTCCAGCGTTTCTCCGCAGATTGGTTTGCTATGGAAGATGTATTATGGTCCGCCCGTGAGTGAAACCTTGACCATCCGGCTGGGAGAGAAACTGGCCAACGCTCTCCGGGAGCAGGCACGGCAGACGGTTCTTACCCAGGGCGAAATCGCGCGCCGGGCCTTGGAGTCGCACCTGCATCGCGGCGATCAACTGACGGTCATGCGACACCATTTCGGAGCTGTAAAAGGACCGTCCGACCTGAGCACCAACAAGACCTATCGCCGCTCCTGAAGAAAAAGGCGGGAATGAACGCGATTTGATTCCCATGGTTGCGCCACCGCCTTGACTCTTCCGTTGCACAAACGGCAACAGAACTTTGATTTCATCCGTGCCCTGGTGCGCGGATTCGCGCTTGGCCGGTTGACCCGAACGATCAAGGCTCCGCAACGAACCCGTGATACCGCGCCATCCAGTAGGGCAACAGATACGCCGCGCCGTCGTCCTCGTGCCGTCCATCTCCGCCGCTGTCCGGAACGTAGGGATTTGAATTCCACTTTTGAAAGTTGCGCTCGTCCGCCGGGAGCACGTGGGCGAGTTGGCGGCGCGCGAATCGATCGGACCGAGGCTCGAACACCACGTCCGCGCGGTGGCTGTTCCGCATTCGCCAGGTGCGGCGGTCCGTGGGAATTTCCCGGAGATTCCGGATGCCGGCTTCGAGGTCGGCGTGGTTCGGATCGATGGTCGCGTAGGTGAAAATGTAGAAACTGGGACCCTCCGGCGCGACGACCTGGTAATCGCGCCGCACGGCCGCGTGCAGCGCCGCGCGAAGCACCGGGTCTTTCTCCAATTGAAGGATCGGATACCAGGCGACGAACGCGAGCTGGTCGTCCGAGTGGTTCACTTCGTCTGGGAAAACCTTTTTCGTGAGCAACACATTGCTGAGGTAACGGTGTTCCAGAATGAGTTTCTTGTAATGGGCGAAATATTTCGGGTCGCCCGTGATGTAGTGGGCCACTTTGAGGAACGAGAGCATCTGGAGCGAGTTCAGGCCGTTCTCGAGATAATGCTCCGGGTCGTCGTTCAGGTTCTCCGGATTCCAGAACCCCCAGAGCGTGCGTTTGCCGGTCCAGTCGATAAGCTGGTAATTGTGGTCCAGAAGGTAGTCCGTGATTTCGCGCACTTGTTGGACGCAGCGCTCGCGCTCGGTGGAATCGTGTTTCGCGATGTGCTCCCAGAAGGTGAAGAACGCCAGGTAATGCCCATCGATCTCGTCGCTCGAAGTATCGCTCTTCCAGTACAGCTTGCCGTCCGGCGTGGGGCGCCATTGCTTGCTCTTGGTCCGGCCTTCCTCGGCGGTCACGACGCTGCGCGCCACGAGTCCGGGCGTGCCGGACGCGTCCTGCAGCATATAGAGCGCGTGCATGCTCTGCGTCGCCGACGCTTTGGCGGCGGCGTCTTGGGTCGCGCCGAAGCAAAGTGACATGGCGGCCACGTGATACGCGGTCCAGAGACCGTCGTTGTCGTTGTCGCCAATCGTGTGCGAGGCGGGATTTTCGGCATCGTTCAACATGGATTCCGCCACGAGACCAAAGCGGCGGTGGCGCTCGTTAAGGCGCTTTTCAATGGCGCGAGCCTTTTCCAGCAAGGTGGTTTTCACCAACGCGATCCGGCTGACCCCGGCAGCCGTGGCGAAGAAAGGCGTCCCGTCGGGCGCGCACGCCACCGAGAGAACACGGTCCTCCGGAAGGTAACGCCGTCCCGCGCGGTAAAACCATTTGCGATCCGGCGCGTCGGGCCCGTAAAAGATCGCGCCTTCCGAAGTGCCGATCCACAGGTTGTCGTCCTTGTCCACGGCCAGCGCTGTGATGTCCTCGACAGGCAACCCCTCGCGGCCGCAGAGGTGCCGCCACTTGCCGTCCGCCGGCCGCACGCTGAGTCCGAGCGGCGTGCCGATCCAGAGGGTGTCCTTCGAGTCCACGGCGAGGGCGGTGATGCGGGTGGAGAGCGGCCCGTCCACACCATAGTGCTCGTGCTTGAGGGCCCGCGCTTCGGGCGGGGTCTTGTGGTAAAGGCCGGAATCCGAGCCGAGCCAGATTCCACTCCGGGTGTGCACCCACGAGGTCGCTTTGGTCCCTGGCGGAATCCCCGGGGGAGCGGAAGGTGCGGTTTCGGCCGTTTGCCATTTGCCATCGCGGTCGCGACGGAGGGGGCCGGAGTCCGTCACGACCACGAGTAATCCGTTCTCATCAAAGCGGACGGATCTCACGCCGTTCGTTGGGGCGCCCGGCAAGTTCTCGCGGACGTGTTCAATGAACGGCAGAACGCGGATGGGCAATTGCTTGGGCTTCCCAAGCGGTTCGAGCGGGCCGACGACATTGGCCAGGGGAACTTTCGCTCCGAGAAGCTCGCTGTGGTTCGCCGCGGAAATCGGAATCAACGACGTTCCGAGAAGGACGGCGAGCGCACATCTCAACTTGTGAGCACCAAGCTGAACTGCGCTCCCTTTCCCCTCTCCCTGCCCTCTCCCCAAGGAGAGGGTGGCACCATGGCCATCAGGGTTTGAAGGCAGGGCATGGGGAGCTTCCTGCGCGGGATAGAATTCCTCCCTCTCCCCAAGGGAGAGGGCCGGGGTGAGGGGAATAGGAGCGTCGAATCTGAATCGACGCTCAAATACCAGGTTGTGTCTGAAGCCAAGAGAAAAGTGATGAGTCATGCGGGGATTAATCCGGGACGCGGTGGAACGCGGCCTTGGTTTAAGTTCCTCAATTCCGCGTCTGCTGCACGATCAAGTAATCGGCGCCCTGCGCGCGAACCCATGTCCCGCTGAAGGCGAATCCGTTTTTCTGCCAGCTCAGTGAGAACGCCGTCTGCGGATTCTCGACCTTGGTGTCGCCCATCTTGGATTCCACCAATTGCACGGCCTGGGCGACGGGAAGGTTCGAAACTCCCGGATCGCCGACCTGCAGACCATTCGGCAACGCCAGCGGCGTCGGCGACACCACGACCCATTCATAAAAACCAATCGTCGGGTCCGGCACACCGCCATCGCCGAAGCTGAGAACTTTGGCCCCGGCGGAAAAGGCGAGTCCGGAGTTCCTTCCCAGTTTTTGCAGTGCGGCTTCGGGCGTGGCGACCGGCGGCTCGACGGGCAAAGCTTGCGGCGCTGGAGCGGGAGCCGGCCGTTCAGCCGAATGGGCAGGGGCGACAGCCTGCGGAGGAGGAGCTGGCCGAGGGGCGGCCGCGGATTTTTCCGGGGCCGACACGCTGGGAGAAGCTGGCGGCTGCAGCGCCGCGCCGGCTTGCGACGGCACCGGTTCGCGGCGACCCAGGAGCGCCAACAAAAGTACGCCCGCAGCCAAAGCGACCAAGACAAGCCAAACGTTTCGATTCATGAGTCACGAAGCCAGTTTTGCATTTCTACGGTGGGCAGGAGCGTAAGGCCGGATCAGACCACGGCGCAAGGAAAACTCCTGGCGCAACTTTGAACTTTGAACTTTGAACTTTGAACAAACTGATCTGCCGGCGTAGGGTCATGACCGCCCAAAAGCCCATGACCACTCACCTTCGCCTCTCCTGTCTTTTGGCCGCGAGCCTCGTCGCCATCGCGCCTTCCCTTCTGGCCACCGTCGCCCGCATCGAAATCAATTCCCGCGAGCCGTACGCCCAGGGACGCGCTTTCGACGAGATTGGACCGTACGAACGGTGCCGCGGCCAGGCCTTCTTCGCGGTTGATCCGAAACATCCGGCGAATCAGACGGTCATTGACCTGGGACTGGCACCGCGCAACCCCGCCGGCCTGGTCGAATTTTCAGCCGATGTCGAATGGCTCGCGCCCAAAGATCTGGCCAAAGCCAACGGCGCAGTTCTTTACGACGTGAACAATCGCGGCAACAAGGTCGCGCCCGGCATGTTCAATACCGGCGCGGACGAATTCCTGATGCGCAAAGGCTACGTTGTGCTCTGGAGCGGGTGGATCGCGCAAACTCAGCCGGGTGAAGGACGATTGCGCCTGCGCGCTCCGCCCGCCTTGCAAGATGGCAAACCGCTGGTCGGATTGGTGCGCGCGGAAGTCGTGCCGGAAACAGCGGCAGACCGGCACACGCTGGCGCAATGGGCCAATCAAGGCTCCTTCGAGCCAACCGAACGCGGCGAACGCGACGCCGTGCTCACCTGGCGGTTGCGCGAGAAAGATGCGCGCATCACGATCCCGCGCGAACAATGGCGCTTCGAGAAACGTTGGATTGAAGTCAATGGCGAGCGCGGCGAGATGCCGCAGATCGACCTGGTCCTGCCCGCCGGTTTGCAGCCGGGCTACATTTACGAAGTGGTTTATGAAGCCCAGGGTTCGCTCGTGCAAGGTCTCGGTCTGGCCGGGATTCGCGATCTGGTGGCGTTCCTGAAATACGACGCCTCCGACCAGAACCCATTCGTCAGCGCCGGCGCAAAATCCTCGGCGATGAAGTTCGCTTACGGTTTTGGCGTTTCTCAATCCGGACGCTGCTTGCGCCAGTTCCTGTACGACGGCTTCAACGCGGACGAACAAGCCCGGCAAGTTTTCGATGCCGTGATGCCGCACGTCGCCGGCGGCGGCCTGGGCTTCTTCAATCATCGTTTCGCCTCCCCCACGCGGCACAATAGCCAGCACGACAATCATCTCTTTCCGGCTGACCAATTCCCGTTCACGTACGGAGACGAACGCGATCCCTTCTCCGGACGTGAGGACGGCATCCTGCGCCGTGACCGCGCGCGCGGCACGGTGCCGAAAGTCATGCACACGCAAAGCAGCAGCGAGTACTGGCACCGCGCCGGTTCGCTGGTCCACACGGACCCGACCGGCGTTCGCGATTCCGTGTTGCCCCGCGAAGTGCGCGTCTATTGTTTCGGCGGAACACAACACGGCGCGGGCAGCGGCAAACCGGGCTCTGCGCCCGACCGCGGCCAACTCATCGGCAATCCCGCTGATTATCGCCCGCTACTGCGCGCCTTGCTCACGGCCCTCGATCAGTGGGTGCGCACGGGCCAAGAACCGCCGGCCAGCGTTTATCCGCGCATTTCCGATGGCACGCTGGCCGGCTGGCGCGAAAAAGAGAGCGGCTGGAGCGCGCTTCCCGGCGTTCGTTACCCCGAAGTCATTCACACGCCCGAATTTCTCGATCGCGGTTCGGAGTTTTTTCCGCGCCGCCGCTCGACCATCGAACCGCCCATCAGTCGCGGACTGTATGGCGTGAAAGTCCTGGCCTGCGGCGCTGACAACAATGAACGGGGCGCGCTGCTCATCCCGGCGGTCGCCGTACCCGCGGGCACTTACACAAGCTGGAACCTCCGCAGCCGCGCCCACGGCGCCGAGAACGAACTGGTCTCATTGGCGGGTGGCTACGTGCCGTTCGCGAAGACGGCCGCCGAACGCGAACGACTCGGCGACCCGCGTCCGTCCTTGCGCGAGCGCTATCGGTCTTTCGACGATTACTCCCGTCAATTCCGCGCCGCTGCCGAAGCGCTGATTTCCAAACGCTGCCTGCTCGCCGAGGAACTCGAATCGCAGATGAAATCGATCGAGTGGGTGCGGCCGAATTTCGATTGAGGCCTGGAGTGCGCGGATGCAGCGCAGCGAAGTCACTGCTTTGAAGTTGGTAGTCGTGAGGCCCTCCTCAACTCGTCCACGCAAGGTTTCAGGCGGTGCGACTCTCCACAGCCGATAAAGCAAAAGGCAGTTGTCTGCTCCTTCGTTTCTCGCTGCATCGACACGCCCTTATCGCGCCGCACGCACGTCGTAGCACCAGAGCGTTCCGTGATCACGGATGTAAAGGTTCCCGTTGGCGACCACGGGATAGGCCCAGGACTTCTCGCCCGGAATGGTGTGCTTCGGCTGATCGGGCGTCGAGTACCCGGAGCCAAGGTCAGTGACTCGCCACCGGAGCTTCGGCCCTTCTTTCGGTCATTCTTTGAGGAGACCGGTTTCCTGGGAAACACCGTTTCGGTGCGGCCCGCCCCATTGCGGCCAATCAGAAGCCGCGGCAGACAGGGCGACCAGGAGCGTGAGAAACCCACAGATTTGAATTTGGCGATTCATAGACATAAGGAACATGATGTTTGTCGGCAAACGGACCGGAAAGGGAATCCCATCAAGCGTCGCCGGAGACAAACAAAAAATTCAGGGCTGGCCGCTTTGCCGTTTTGCCGTTGACGGTGGATCGAGCCGCGGCGCACAATCCCAAGCCGTGGCGCTATCAGATTTCCAACCGCAGGCAGTTCCGGTTTCGGGAGGCGGTTCTGCCGCGATTGAAAGCGAAGCCAGATCAATCAAGGAGACACCTGAGGATTGCTCCCGGGACCGGGTGTCGATCGCCGCTCCGCGCGGCACATAGGAGAACCATCGCATGAAACATCATTCCCGCTGGGCCGGCGCGCTCGCGCTGGCGCTCATCGCCGCTTCCATTCCAACCCAGGCCGGCGTGATCCTCATCAGCACGCGCAACCCGCAAGACACGCAGTTCGGCACGGAATTCGTCACCGACGAAAAAGGTCCGGGCATGGTCACGCCCGGCGACGTCGCCATGGCGTCCAGGCTCTCCGATTACGGCTACGCCTGCCGGCTCATCCTCGACAAATTGCTCGGCCCGGCCGCGAGCACGGTCGGGCAGGATCCGCAAAACTTTCTGCAACCCTCGAACAAGGAATTTGCCCCCAGCCTGGTGATCATGTCCGGCAGCGGGGGCTCGGCAGACACGCCGCCTCCCCCACCGGGCATTCCGGTGATGATGGGCGAGCACGTGTGCCTGGGCAACAATTCCGGGCGCCAGGGCAGCATTTTCATGTACAACGGGACCGCCAGCAGCGACCCGAATGAAGCGAGCACGCCTCCCGCGACCAAGTATATGAAAGTCGTCGCGCCGGATCATCCAATCATGGCGGGCATTCCGTTGGACGCGCAGGGCCGCGTGAAGATTTTCCGCGAGCCGTATCCGGAGGAGGAATCGCACGTGCCCACGGGGGGCAAACGAAATTTTGAGTATCGCTGGTGCACGCAAGTGAAAGCCGACGCGGCCGCCGGCGCCACGGTGCTGGGAGTGCTCGACGGCGCCGACGATCGCGTTTGCCTGGCGGTGGTTGAGAAAGGCGGCACGCTGGCCAACGGGGAGAAAGCCTCCGCCCGCCTCGTGCACATGTTCACCAACGAACAAGGTTCGGGCGGGTCGCGCCGTGTTTTCATGGCGGTCACGGAAATCGGGCAAGTGATTTTCGTGCGCGCGGCGAAGTGGGCCATGGGCGAGGAACTGCCGCGCTACAAGGCGTTGCGGATCGTGGAGGCGAAGGCGGCAGGGTTGCAGGGCGTCAAGCTGACCTGGGAAAGTTCGGCGAAACAGAATTACCGCATCCAGGCCAGCACCGATCTCAACGCGTGGAACACGGTGGTGGATGACGTGGCGGGCGCGGATGGCGTTTTGAGCCGCACGCTGGAAGTCGGCGCCGTTTCGCAGGCGATGTTCCTCCGCGTCGCATCGCTGCCGTAAGTTCGCGCTACAGTTCAAATGGGGAGCGCACGCGCCCCCGCGTGCCGTGGTCGGCGCCCTCGCCAACCACATCCTTCCGCACAAAGGCGCCTCCCGGAGAACGGTCGCGACAACCGATGGACAAATCCGTGTTGCCTAAGTGGAGGTTGATGAAATCATGCGGCGGATTCCCAAAGGCCGATTGATCACGATCAATGAAATTCGCGGCGTTCTGGCCAAGAAACATCGCGTGGACATCGCCTGCCCGATTACCACCGGCATCTTCGCCTGGATTGCCGCGCACGCCGCCGAGGAAGCCGCGGCCGAAGGACGGAAACGCGTCACGCCCTACTGGCGGACGCTCAAGTCCGGCGGGGAACTGAACGCCAAGTATCCGGGCGGAATTCCGGCGCTGCGCGAGCGGCTGCAAGCGGAAGGCCATCGCGTGGTCCAGAACGGCAAGCGGCATTGTGTGGTGGATTTTGAACGAGCCCTCTTCGCTCCACCGGTATGAAGGATCTGCGGTTCATCGCCACTCTGAGAGGCCGAGGGTTTGGTGGACGACCGCTGTTCCCCCTCACACCCCGGCCCTCTCCCTTGGGGAGAGGGGGAACCCGTCGTTGTCCGTCGGCCAATCCGCGCGCCAAGACCTGCTCCAGCGCGGCAAACGACGTTCCCTCTCCCTGAGGGAGAGGGTGAGGGTGAGGGGAAGAGGGCGGACGAAAACCAGTTGACTTGGAGATGAACCGAACGCGTCAGCCGGCAGTCGAGACAAACCGCGAACTGTGCTTCGCGATTTTCGGCGCGGGCTTCTGGTCGCAGTTTCAGCTTGCGGCTCTGCGCGGTGAGAACTCAGCCGAAACGACCGGCGAAGATAATCTGAAAACGCTCCGTTTGGTCTATGCGGCCTACGACTCAGCGAAGACCCGCAAAACTGTCCATCTGAGCGATGCAACGATTTAACCCCTTTAACGATTTAACGATGGGTTGCGGTTCCTTGCCAAGCCGCGTGTCGAGCGATAGAGTCGCCGCCCGAAACGAAGAAACCTGAAATGAAGTCTATGCCATCCGCGTTTCCAAAAATTTCCAAGATTCAATACGAAGGCCCTCGGTCCAAGAATCCGCTCGCCTTCAAGCATTACAACCCGCACGAGCTGGTCGAAGGCAAACCGATGAAAGATCATCTCCGGTTTTCCGTCGTCTATTGGCACACGATGCGCGGCGCGGGCGCCGACATGTTCGGCTGGGGTTCGGCGGTGCGGCCCTGGGAACTCGGCGAAGGCAGCGTCGAAGCCGCCAAACACCGCGCCCGCTGCTTTTTCGAGTTTTGCGAGAAACTGGGCGCGCCGTTCTACGCGTTCCACGACCGGGACGTTGCGCCGCATGGCAGGACGCTGAAGGAATCGAACCGGAACCTCGACGCCGTGGCGAAGGTGCTGAAGGAGGAACAGCAACGCACCGGCGTCAGGCTGCTCTGGGGCACCGCGCAATTGTTCGTGCATCCACGCTTCATGCACGGCGCAGCCACGAGCTGCAACGCCGACGTGTTCGCTTACGCCGCCGCCCAAGTGAAGAAGGCGATGGAAGTGACGCATCAACTGGGCGGCGCGGGCTACGTTTTCTGGGGCGGACGCGAAGGTTACACCACCTTGCTGAACACGGACCTCAAACGCGAGATGGATCACCTCGGCGCGTTCCTGCACATGGCCGCCGATTACAAGAAGAAGATCGGATTCAAAGGCCAGTTTTACATCGAACCCAAGCCCAAGGAACCGACCAAGCATCAATACGACTCCGATGCTGCGGCGTGTCTGAATTTCCTTCGTGAATGCGATCTGCTGAAGGATTTCAAACTCAACATTGAAACCAACCACGCCACCCTCGCCGGCCACACGATGCAGCACGAATTGGAAGTCGCGGCCGCAGCCAAGGCCCTCGGCTCGATCGATGCCAACACCGGCGACATTTTGCTCGGCTGGGACACGGACCAATTCCCGACGGACCTGTACCTGACGACGCAAGTGATGCTGACCATCCTGAAGATGGGCGGCTTCACCACGGGCGGCACGAATTTCGACGCGAAGGTGCGGCGAGAGAGCTTCGAGCCGATCGATCTTTTCTACGCCCACATCGCGGGCATGGACACCTTCGCGCGCGGCCTGAAGATCGCGGCGGCCATCCGCAAGGACGGGCGTCTCGCGGAATTCGTCCGGCAGCGCTACAGTTCCTGGGATTCCGGCATTGGCGAGAAGATCGAGAAAGGCAAAGTCGGGTTCAAGGAACTGGAAGCGTACGCGCTCAAGATGGGAGAAGTGACGACGAACGCGAGCGGACGCCAGGAGTTCCTGGAGAATCTGATTAACGAGTTCGTTTAGCGGGCCGGCGCCAGGATACGCGGGCAAAGGGTGATTCCCTCAGCCGGATCGGATGGGGAGCGCACGCGCCCCCGCGTGCTGGAGTCGGGGCCCTCGCCGACTTCATTCCATCGCACTGAACCGTCCCATTCCGTGCCATTGATTCAACGACGCTCCGACTGGCGAGGTGCCAGTCGGCACACGCGAGGGCGCGTCTGCTCCCCCAGTTCCAACGGAATCGTTCCGGTTGGAGTGCAGGTGCGGCAAGCGTCCTCGCGCCTTCAGTGAAGCTTCCACGAAGAGCAGGTTTGAAAATTTCGCCGCTTCGTAGCAGCCGGGGTAACGAGGCTTGGAGAAACGGGAAGAAGTGATCTCCTCACGTCGGCGGCTACGAGCTTCAAAGCACGCTCTAAGAATTCCACCCGGCTTCAAGCGCCTCCTCTAACAAATCGAACAACCGATCCACTTCTCGCCGGGTTTCCTCGTCCAGAGTGTAACCCGTCGGCCCGCGAATGACTGCGTTTTTGAACACGCCTTGCTTCACGAGCAAGTATTTTTCAACGGCCAGGAAAGCGTCCAGGCTGGTTTGGACCGCCACCAGTGACGAAATCGGCAAGGAAAGTTCGTAGGCTCTCTTTTCATCCCCGGCTTTGAGCGCGCGCCAGAGGGCAACGATCGCCGCAATGATTTCTGCGCCCGGCATGGTGCCCACGACGCCGCGCCGGAAACTGTCCACCAGCCCAATCCCGCCTGAGCCCTCGAAGATTCGCGCCCGCCCATTGGTTGTGTCCCGCAACGCCGAGAGTCGAGGCCCAATGGGCGTGGCCTCCGGTTTGAACAGGACGCGTTCGGGAAAGTCGTCCAGCAATTTCGCTTGCAGTTGAATCGACATGGGCCGGCCCACGTAACCGCTCGCGTCCTGCACGACCAGGGGCAAAGGAGCCGCGGCAAGGATGCGGTCGTAATAACGGCGCAAGGCGTCTTCGCTGACACCGACCGAGACGGGCGGGATCGCCATGAGCGCGGTGGCTCCAACGGCGGTAGCGTGTCGCGCGTGTTCGGTCGCCGCGAAGCTGCTCTCTGCGCCCACGCTGATGACCACAGTTCCACGCCCGCCAACTTTCTGGCACACAAATTCCGCGACCTGCCTGCGTTCGGCGTCCGTGAGGCGCAACGTTTCAGACACCATCGCCATGACCACGCCATCGACGCCCTTTTCAAAGAGCCAATCGATTTCGCGTTCGAGCGTCGCGAAGTCGATGGACTCGTCTTCGTGATAGGGCGTTTGAAAGACGGACAAGACACCGCTCAGGTGGGTGTTCTTTGGGAGGAGCGTTGGTTCGTTCATTGAGGTCGTTGCAGCGTTACAACGTTACAAACGTCAAATCAGTTAAATGAGTTAAATGGTTAAAGCGGTTAAATCGGTTCAACGGCTGTACGACAAGTCCTGGATCGAATTGAGTCGTGCGCGTTCAGTGCATCCACTGGTTGTCGCCGTCCACGTAGCGCAGAGTTGCACTCTGCCGTATCGCAGATTTGGAATCTGCGGCACGCCCGCCAATCCGGTGCGGTCGGGTGAGTTTGTCGCGCAGCCGACTACAAGTCGCGATACGGCGGATTGAAAATCCGCGCTACGCCTCACGGCCAACTTGTGGATGCACCGTGCGCGCTGCACCTTGCCGAAATCGGTCGCGCGAAGCGAGGAAATCTGCTGTCATCACAGGGCGCGCTTCCGAATATGAACCTTTCGTTCCTCGCAGCCCTGGGCTTTGAGGCAGAATCCCGTTGGGATTCTCGACGGAGAATTGCGTGTTGTCTTCGGCACTTTCGATGCGCAGAGCATGCCCAAACACGGCAGACGACTGCCGCAGTCCAAGACGCTGGCGCGAGGCAGAACACTTATCTTGGTTCCTTGGGATTGAGGTTTGGTTAGAAGAGCCTGCTTTCCTATGGGGCACATGAACAGCACAGTCGCTGAACTTTCGCGGCCCACGCGCGTTCGATTTGTCGTCCTGGCGGCGCTCTGCGCGGCGGCGGCCATTTCCTACATGAGCCGAAACTGCCTGGGCGTCGCGGTGGCCGACGGGAAGATTGGCCGCGAACTTCAGTTGAGCGACCGGCAGATGGCCTGGATCATGTCGGCGTTTTTCGCCACCTACTCCGTGTTTCAGATCCCAAGCGGCTGGACGGTGCAAACGGTGGGGAGCCGCCGCGCCCTGCCGCTGTTCGCGTCCGTGTGGTCGCTGGCTACGTCGGCCATGGGACTGGCGACTGGTTTCGTCTCGCTCTTCGCGGCGCAGTTGGGCATGGGCCTGGCGCAAGCGGGGGTCTTCCCGGCCTCGACTCAATCCATCGGACAGTGGATGCCGAGCACGCGGCGGGCGGTGGCTTGCGGCTGGCTGGCGAGCTGCATGTCCGCGGGCGGGGCGGTAGCGGTCGCGTTGACCGGATGGATGCTGCAAGAGATGAGTTGGCGCTGGGTGTTCGCGGTGTTTTGTTTGCCCGGCTTGATTTGGGCGTCAGTGTTCTACCTTTGGTTTCGCGATACGCCTGCCGAACACCGCGGCGTCAACGCAGCCGAACTGGAAAACATTCGGGGGGCCGATTCTGAAGCTATTCTTCCTCTCCCCGCGAGGCATGAGCGGGGAGAGGATCGAGGAGAGGGGAAAGCTCAAGAGGAGGGCCCTCCTCTCCCCGGCCCTCTCCTCCCTTCGCAGGGAAGAGAGAGAGAAAGGCATGCCTTGCCTGAAGCGCCAACTGCCTATTCCTCTTCAGGGAAGGCCGAAGCCGCGCGGGTATGGCAGCCGATCCTGACCAGCGTGCCGATGTGGTTGATTTGCGGGCAGCAATTCTTTCGCGCCGCCGGTTACATCTTTTACGGAACCTGGTTTCCGAAATTTCTGAAAGAAACCCGCGGCGTGAGCACGCTCGAAGCGGGTTATCTCACGAGCCTGCCGTTGCTCGCGACCGTGGTCGGCGCGCTGGTGAGCGGGTTTGTGATCGACTGGATTCTGGTCAAGACCGGCAGCCGGCGATGGAGCCGGCAAGGGGTGGCCATTGCGGCAATGGTCGGCTGCGGGTTCTTTTCACTCCTTGCTTACTTCGCAAAAGACGCCGGCTTTGCTGTGTTTCTCATCACGGCGGGATCGTTGTGCGCGGCGTGTGGCGGGCCGTGCGCGTATGCCACCACCATCGACATGGGCGGGAAACAAGTGCCGCTGGTCTTCAGCATGATGAATACGGCGGGCAACTTGGGCGCGTTCCTGTGTCCGGTTGTGGTCGAACGCATTGTCGCCGCCACGGGCAATTGGAATCTGGTTCTGCTTTTCTTCACTGGCATATTCTTTTCCGCCGCCCTTTGTTGGAGTTGCCTGAACCCCAATGGCACCATTGTGAAGCATAGTTACGGCTAAGGTCCGTTCAATCCGCCGGCGGAATAGTTTTGTTTGCATGAGTCCGGGCCAGGCTGGCGGTGAAGCGTTGGTAAAGAAACGATGCCACAATCGCGATCACGGCAACGCCAATGAGCGCACCGATCCGATAGAGCTGCGCCAGCTTCGCGAGGTCGTGTAAAAACAGCTTCAAGACCGTGACGCCCAGAAGCGCAAGCGCCGCATACCGCGCCGCCGCGATTGCGCGGTTCAACCCGATGACCAGCAGCACGAGCGCGAAGAGCGCCCAGGCGATGCTGTACGTCATGTCGCGCCCGAAATTGCCGGAGAATTTGAACGTGAGCGTCCTTGCGCCGGGTGCGGTGAAAAAGTCTGCGACCTGGATATTCACCAGCAGAAAGGCGAGCACGGCGCCGAGCGTGCAAAGCAACGCCGGCGCGCGCACATTCAAAACGCGGTCGCGAGGCGGCGCGAGCAGACGCGCGCTGGCGAACAGGCTGACAATCACCAGACCGTAGGCGTAGAGGTACCAGTTGAGAACGGGCATTTCACTCCGGGCATGGTAGCCGAGCACGGCGGGGTTCAACGACAGCCGGACAAAAGCGATGACGAGCAGCGCGACGCCGGTCAATCGCAACCCCTCGTGCGCAACTCGGTGAAAAAGCCAGCACAAAGCCGCGCCTTCCAGCCCCCACGCCACGGTCAGCCATTGCCGCTCGAACTGCAGCGGAAAAATCAGCGTGATGAAAAACAAACCCACGCCCCCGAACAACGCAAGCTGCGCTTTTCGCGCCGGTGAATCCGCGGCGAGCCGCTTCAGAATCGCCGCCAGACTGACCAAGGCGGGCACCGCGAAAATAACGCCGAGCAAGCCCATGACCTGATTGGGCCAGGCCGCTTTCACCAATCGATGCATCAGGAAGAATTGCGCCGGTCCGGCCAGTGCTGCAGCGGCCCAGGGCCCGGTGGTTTCTCCAAACTGCCGCAGGAAACAAAATGGAAACACCGCGAAGGCCGCGAAGAAAGCCACATACCAGAGCAGCGGCGTCAAAGCCGCCTCGGTACTGAACAGGCGCATGTGCCACGCGTACTCCAGCGCCGCCACGCAACCCAGTCCGATGACCGGCAGCCACTCGACTTGAAACAGCCGGGTCACACCGAACAACATCCCCAGGAGCAGCAACGCCAGACCGAACACGGGGGATGGATTCGCCAACGGCACACGCCCGGTCAACATCACCAGCAAGGCGAACGGAAGCACGAGTGCGAACGCGGGGAGGGACGCTGCGATCTCGTCATCCGGCGAAGTCTGCGAGTCGTTTCCTGGGCTTTGCCCGGGCAGCTTGCGCTGGAGCCAGATTCCAGCGGCGGCAAAAAACACCGCGCAGAGGCCCAGGACAAGCAGCAAGAGCGGGAGGCCCGTCAGGTCGGCAGGAATCTTGAAAAGGATTCCCGCCGCAGCCGCGAGCGTGAGAAGGAGCGCCGCCACCACCGGCACCGCCGTCGCCGCCAGGGCTGCCAGAACAACCGCCAAAACGTCCACCAGCAAGATCACCGGCCAAACGAGCACGATCAGCTCCGTCAATTGGAAAATCGGGATCAGCAGGACGAGCAGCGCTCCGGGCGCGAACAAGAGAGTCCACCTCGGCGGCGTGCCGGGTTCGCCGTCGAGCCGCCGCAAAGCCAGCGGCAGCAGAGAATGGAACGCGGCGAACACCAGCGTGAAGGTCAAAGCCGCGGGAAGCAGTTCATTGGAAACGCGCGTGCCCAGCCAAACGGCCAGGAGGAGAAACATCGCCGCGCCTGCCAACGGCTGCGCCGCCACGAGCCGGCGATCCAGCCGCGTCAGCGCAAACACCGCTGCGTCCACCAGAAACGCGAAGCTGAACATCCACCACGGCCGCGCCCCCAGCGATTCGAAGCTGATGAAGTAAAACGTGAAGCCGAAAGCGACCGCCGCCAGGGCCAGCATGGATCCGCTGACGAGATGTTTGTTCCCAGCATCCTGTGTGGAGTCCTTGAACGACCCCCTCTCCCTGTCTCTCTCCCCCTCGGAGCGGGAGAGGGTGTCCGCAGGACGGGAGAGGGGGCCGGTTCTGGCCAGGCGCATGGCACCCAACCACAGCGCGTTGAATCCAAGCAGCACCGCGAGCGGGATGAGAATCTTGTTTCCGAGATAATATTGTTCCCGCTCGAAAAACTCCGACACCCAGCCGATCTGCATCAGGATGGTTCCCGCCGCGGCCAGCGGCGCGAGATAGAACCATCGGCGGTGCAAAGCCACTGCCAGTAATCCGGCATCGAGCAGCGCGATGTAAGTGAACAAAGCCACCGGAGCGTCCTGTCCGGTCGAAAGCAGGATCGGAGTCAGGAAGCCGCCCAACATGCCCAGCAAAGCCACCACGTGCGCCGCAAGGCGCACCGCAAGAACGAAAGCCGCCGCCGTGAGGAGCGCCATCAAGGCAAACGTTGGCGCAGGACCGAAAAACGCGAAGTGATAGATCGCCCGGCACGCGAACGTGACCGCATAGAGAATGACGACGCCGGTCGCGCAAAGCGTGTGCGACGTGATCGTGTATTGCTTCTGGCGCATCAACACGCCGCCGACCACCAGGCCAATGCCAACGAGGAATCCCAGCGCGACCCGGACTTCGGGCGGAATGGCCGCAATCTCCTGTTCAACGCATCCTCAGTTAAGGTAACTGGGGTTTCAGCAGCAGTCCCAATCTGGCGAAAAGTTCTCCCTTTTTCGTGCCTTTCGTGTGTTTGGTGGCTTGAATTGGAGCCGTGACTTTGCGTTGGCCAAAACCGCATCGCCCCGAACCTGGCGCGGCACGACGACGCGAGCGATGGTTCTGGATTTTGACCGCGACCGTGCTCCCGGCGCTGGCGCTGGCGGTGTTGGAATTGGGGTTGCGGCTGGCCGGCTACGGCTATTCGACGCATTTCTTCGTGAACCATCCCTCCGCTCCGCCCGGCAGCCTGGTGGAAAATCAGCGCTTTAGCTGGCGATTCTTCGAACGCACCGCAGCGCGCTATCCTCGTCCTCTGCTGTTGTCCAAGCAGAATCCGCCGGGGACCTACCGGATTTTTGTCTTCGGCGAATCCGCGGCCCAAGGCGATCCCGATCCTGTGTTCAGCTTCGCGCGAATTCTGCAAGCGTTGCTGAGCGAACGATACTCCGGCGTTCGGTTTGAAGTGATCAACGTCGCGTTCACCGCAATCAACTCGCACGCGCTTCTGCCCATCGCCAGGGAATGCGCGGCCCTGCAAGGCGATTTGTGGCTGGTGTACATGGGCCACAACGAAGTCGTCGGGCCTTTCGGCGCCGGGTCGCCCTTTGGACGGAAAAGCCCGCCGCTTCCCGTGATCCGCGCCAGCCTGGCCCTCAAGGCCACACGAACCGGGCAACTGCTGGCTCACGCCGGCGAAAAGCTTCTCTCGATGCGCGGGTCGCGCACAGGTTGGGCCGGAATGACCATGATGCTCGGCCATCAAGTGCGCCAGGACGATCCGCGCATGAACCAAATTCACGATCACTTTCAAAAAAATCTCGACGACCTCCTGCGCCTCGGCCGAGAGAGCGGCGCAAAAATCGTCCTCAGCACGCTGGTGGCGAATCTCAGAGACTGCCCGCCTTTCACCTCGCTTCATCGTCCCGACTTGAAAGAAACCGAGCGCGCAGCCTGGGAGCAAACTTTTCAGGCCGGCGTCGCGTCGGAAACCGCGGGCCGCTTGGACGAGGCGCTCGGAAAATATGAGGAAGCCGCGCGGATCGACGACACCTTCGCAGAGCTTCATTTTCGCAGCGGCCGGTGCATGCTGTCGCTCGGAAAACTCACCGAAGCCAGGGCCCATTTCCAGAAAGCTCGCGATCTGGACACGCTGCGATTCCGCGCGGATGAGCGGCTCAACGAAATCATCCGCGACGCGGTGACGCGGGTCAGCACACCGGATCTGCGCCTGCTCGACGCCGAGGCGGAATTCTCCCGGCAAAGCCCTGGCGGAATCCCCGGCAACGAATGGCTCTACGAACACGTCCACTTCAATTTCGAAGGGAATTATTTGCTCGCGCGGTTGTTCGCCGATCAGATTGCCTTGCTGCTTCCTGCAAGCATCACCAACCGGACCGGACGCGGAAACTCGTGGATGTCGGAATCGGAGGCCGCGCAGCGCCTGGCGTGGAATGACTACAGTCGTTACTGGGCCAAGCAACACATTCGGCAGCGATTGCTTCAGCCACCCTTTACGGCTCAGCTCGGCCACGACGACCGTCTTCGCCGATGGGAGGAAGACCTGATCAAGCTTCAACCCCGCATCAAATCGACCGGCTTGAACCGCGCTGCCAGCTTGTGCCGCGCTGCGATTACCCAGGCTGAGGACGATTGGGTGCTGCACGATCTGCTCGCCTTCCTGCTGGCGAACCTGGGAGATTGCGAAGGCGCGCTCGCGCAGTGGCGCCGAGTCAGCGAACTCGTTCCCCATTTTGCGACGCCGTATTGCGAAGCGGGAAAAACGCTCGCGGAACGAAAGGAAACTGACAAAGCCGCCGCGATGTTCGCCCGGGCTCTGGAGGTCAACCCGGATTACGCGGAGGCGCACTTCAATCTGGGGTTGATTTGCCTCAAACAAGACCGGCGAAGCGAAGCCATCCGCCACTTCCGCGAAGCCCTTCGGCTGGACCCGTCCAACGACCCCGCCCGGCTCAATCTCCAAAAACTTCTCGGCGGAAATTGAACCCGGATCCGGAAATTCAGACTCGATATCGAGGCATGTTAAACAGGAGGAAACAGAGGTAACAGAGACACAGAGACTGACGATTGAGGTCCATTTCTCTGTGCTTTTTCTCAAGAAGGGCGCTCTCAAAGGCGTCGCTCTCCACGAGCATCCGGATGGGTTTCGTTTCAGAACTGGACGATGCTTCTTTCACTGTTTGGCCGTGTAGGTCAAATCGTCGCAATAGAGGAATTGGTGCGCCTGTATGCGGCCCGATGGGAACAGGAACTCTATTTCCGGGAATTGAAATGGCACTTGAACGTCAATGACCTGCTCCGCAGTCAAACGCCAGAAACGGCGGCGCAGGAAGTGTGCGCGATGATCATCGGCAGCTCCTTGATCGCCCACGAACGGGCCAAACTCAAACCCGGGGAACCGCTCCAACACCGCGTCAGCTTCATCAAGACGTGGGAGACGCTCGAACCCCTCTGGCTGACTTTGCTTCTGGGGGCTGATATTCTGACCGAAGAGCAGAAGCAACAATTGTGTGATCGGTTCTATCGCTTGGCGGCCCGCCGCGTCATGGCCAAGAAACGAGATCGCTCGTGTCCTCGAGCGATGCGCCAACCGATCCAGCCCTGGCCGCGAAAACGAAATCAAAAAAGCACGGAAGGTCCCTTGGAAGTCTCCGTCCTCTCAACCCGCTCATGAAGAATTACCGAATGGCATTAGGCTAAAGCCGGAACTACGTGCAGGGCGTGGTTCATGGGCCGTGTGCATGGCGCCGTGGCCAGGGCGGCTTCCCTTAAACCTTACGGTAGGGCGAGCCTGTGCCCAGCGAGCCAGACTGGACGTGTTCCGAGATCGTCGAACGGCTCGCCGAGACGGACTCGCCCTACCTCGCGGAGCTGGAAGCAGCCTGAAGGCTGCGGTCCGCGCAGTTTTCGGTTCATGGGCAACGCTGCTCACGAGTTTCATTCCTCTCCCTGGTAGTAATCCAGACCGTCCGAGCGAATCAGTTTTCGCTCCGGCGAACGAACCAGCCATTTCCCGCTGTCCGGATAATAGCAGGACTCGCCGATCGGATTGTCCGCGACCACGTAGAGCACGAGGTCCTCGCCCGAATCCGAGTTGGGATTCGTGATCTGATGAGGTTGCCCCGGCCCGAAAACGAACGCGTCGCCCGGTTCGATCGGAGTTGTTCCGTGCTCGTGCCGGACGATCCCTCGGCCGGAGATCACGTGATAGAATTCCCACTGGGCGCTGTGGGAATGATATGGGTAAGCGCTTTTGCCTGATGGGATGCGGCAAATCTCCACGTCGAACGGATGCCGCTCTCGGAGGTCGGTCGAGTTCGGCTTGCGCCCCAGCGCTTCGGAGATCTCCTTCCCGGCGCCGCCGAATTTTCCTTTGGGCGACGACCACGAGATTTCGGGGATATCCTTCGTGTTGATTTTGCGCAGCGCGCTCATGGTGTTGTATCGAGTCGTGCCAACGGCAGGCTGATGTGTCCTAGCTGAACTAGCCCGTTCAAGCAATCCCACTCCACCCACGCCTCGGCAATTCGCCCGTCTGCGACTCGATAAATGCTGATGATCGCTTCAACGAAGCCTCTGACCACGGCCTTGTTTTGCTCGATGTCCATGCGCTCAGAACTCAGGATGGCTACACGGATACTTTTCTTTGCGCAGCGGCGCGAGGTTAAAATTGCCGGAGATTGCGCTGCCTTAACGGATCGATTACTTTCCGCGCCGTGATTGCCTCTCAGCCATACCAATGAAGTCGATTCTTTATGCTGGCTCTGGATTTTGAAGGCACCAAAGCGCGAGCGGAGCAAGGGAACGTCTCCGCTCAATACAACCTGGGTGTCATGTTCGACAATGGACTCGGTGTAACCGAAGATCCGGCGGAAGCCGCCCGGTGGTATCGACTGGCGGCGGAACAGGGCGATCCGGAAGCGCAGTCCAATCTCGGCGTGTTGTTCGACGCCGGCCGCGGCGTGCCCCAGGATTTTGTCGAAGCCGTCAAATGGTATCACAAAGCGGCGGTCCAGGGACACGCTCGCGCGCAGTACAATCTCGGATTGATGTATGAGAACGGCCTCGGCGTGCGCCCCAGCGACGCCGAAGCCGCCGCCTGGTACCGCCAGGCCGCCGAGCGCGGAATTGTCGCGGCGCAGAGCAACCTCGGTTGCCTTTATGCGCACGGCCGAGGCGTGCCGCAAGATTACGCCGAGGCGCACCGCTGGAACATGCTGGGGGCGCAGAGCGGATCGGCTCAGGCGCAATTCAATCTCGGAGTGCTTCACGCGAAAGGACTCGGCGTGCCTATCGATTACATTGAAGCGTACAAATGGTTCAGCCTGGCCGCGTCGCAGCGCTATGCGCAGGCCGTGAACGTCCTTTACCTCTTCGCGCAAGTCATGGCGCCAAATGAAGTCGCCGAAGCCAAGCGCCGCGCGGAAGAATTCACGGCGGCGCAGGGGCGGCGCCATTGACAAAGTAGCGCAGAATCGAATTCTGCTGTATCGCGGATTTGAAATCCGCATGGCCTCGGCGAGTTGAGCGCGCTTGGATTTCCCGCCCCCGCTGCCGAATGCAATTCGGCGATACGGCAGATTGAAAATCTGCGCTACTTTGCCAACAAGCCCAGGCGCGTTGAAACCGGGAATTGGTTTGCTCTGCTTTCCGCTTCTGGCTACGTTGCGCACCGCGACTGAAACACTCGCGTAACTTCGTTTACTTTCTATGACCAAAACCGCCCTGTCTTCATCGGAATTGACCGACCTCATTGTCGGGATCAACCGGATGGCTCGCAACCTCTGGTGGACCTGGAGTCAGGAAGCTCAGGAGGTGTTCCACGAACTCTCGCCGCGCGGCTGGCAAAACCTCTACCACAACGCCGTAGCCGTGCTGCGGGAAGTTTCCGATTATGAGTTGCGCGTGCGGCTCCAGGACCAGGAATTCGCTCAACACGTCCGTGAAGCGCTCCGAAAATTCGAGGCGTATCTGGCCGACAAGAACACCTGGGGACGGGCTCACGCTCCTGCGCTTCACACCTATCCGGTGGCTTACTTCAGCGCCGAATTCGGTTTTCACGAAACGCTGCCCATCGCCGCCGGCGGCCTGGGCATCCTCGCGGGTGATCACGCCAAGTCCGCGAGCGACCTGGACATCGGGTTCGTCGGCATCAGCCTGTTTTATCGCGAAGGTTACTTCCAACAAACCTTCAACCACGAAAACTGGCAGATTGAGGTTTATCCGCTTTTGCACCCGAAAGACCTGCCGCTTGAACCGGTGCTCAACGCCAAAGGCGAGCCGGTCGTCTGCACGGTCGAAATCGCGATGGCGCAAGTCTATTTCAAAGCCTGGCGCGTGAATGTCGGGCGTTGCGCGGTGTATCTGCTCGACACCAACCTTCCGGAAAACGAGCAACGCTACCGGGACCTGACGGTGCGCGTTTATGGCGGCGACAGCACCACGCGGATCATGCAGGAAATTCTCCTGGGCGTGGGCGGCGTCCGCTTGCTCCGGCACCTGGGCATCGAGCCGTCGGTCTTTCACATGAACGAAGGCCACGCCGCTTTCCTGACGCTGGAATTGATCCGGGAAAAGCTCGCTGAAGGAAAAACTCTTTCGGCGGCGATGTCCGCCACGCGGGCGCAATGCATTTTTACGACGCACACGCCCGTCGAAGCCGGCCACGACCGGTTCAGCAGCGATCTGATCAGCTATGCATTGTTCAAGCTGCAGCACCAGCTCAAACTTTCCTTGAAGGAGTTGATGAAACTCGGACAGGTGGAAGCCGGGAGCGAAACCGAACTCTTCTGCATGACCGTGCTCGCGCTCAAACTGTCGCGCGCGGCCAATGGCGTCAGCGAACTGCACGGGCAAGTCAGCCGCCACATGTGGCAACCGCTTTTTCCGAAGAAGACCGCCGACGAAGTGCCCATTGGCCATATCACCAACGGCGTTCATTTGCTCGGCTGGATGAAGGGACCGGCGCGGCGTTTTTGGAGACGCAAACTGGGACCCGACTGGGAACAAAACATCAACACGCCTGAGTTCTGGGCGCGCGTCGAAGACCCGGAGTTTATTTCCGACGAGGAAATCTGGGCCTTGCGCTACAAACTCCGCCGCGAGTTGATTGAATTCACCCGGCGGCGTTTGTTGATTCAGGGCCAGCGCCTGACCCAAAGCGACTTCATTGCGTTCGATCAACTGCTGAACCCCGACGCGCTGACGATCGGGTTCGCCCGACGCTTTGCCACTTACAAACGCGCGCCGCTGATTTTCCAGCAGTTCGACAACATCGTGAAGCTCGTCTCGGACAAACACCGGCCCATCCAGTTCATCTTTGCCGGCAAAGCCCATCCGAAGGACGACGAAGGCAAACGGTACATCCAGCACATCCTGCATCTGAGCAAATACACCGAACTGAAGGATCATTTGATTTTCGTCGAGAACTACGACGTTCACGTGGCGCGGCAGATGGTGTCGGGCTGCGACGTCTGGCTGAACAATCCGCGCCGGCCGCTGGAAGCCTCCGGCACGAGCGGCCAGAAAACCGCCTGCCACGGTTGCCTCAACCTGAGCATCCTCGACGGCTGGTGGCGCGAAGGCTACGACGGCACGAACGGCTTTGTCATCGGCGACGATTCCCACCCGGACAACGTGGAGGAACAGGACCGGCGCGACAGTGAGAATCTCTACCGCGTCCTCACCGAGGAAGTTATTCCCACTTTCTACAATCGCGATGCCATGGGAATTCCTCACCAGTGGATCGCGAAAATCCGGCGCGCGATGGCGACGCTGGTCCCGAAGTACGATACCTGGCGAATGGTCCAGGAGTACACGGAGAAATATTACCTGGCGCGGTGAGATACGGTGACACCGGCCTCCGCCAGTCTGAACCGATTTCTTGACCACGGATTTCACGGCTTTCGCGGATGCGAAAGCCGTGAAATCCGTGTGATCCATGTAACCAGTGGCTGAATCAGGTTCGTGGAGAGGGAGAATCCGTCACTGTTCGTCCGCGGTCCGACGCGGCCAGATTGGCTCCCGCGCGGCCAACGGTGTTCCCTCTCCCTGAGGGAGAAGGCCAGGCTGAGGGGGAAGATGGCAGACGACAGCAGAAGGTTTAGAATGAACGGCGGGGAACCAGGCCGTCCCATGAGCCAGTTCATGTCGAGGTTCGCACAAACTGTTGCTTCCAGCCGCTTCTGAATTAGTGTGCATGAGTGGTCCAAGCCATGCGTTTGACGAAACGACACCGGGCCATAATTGTTGCCGTCGCCGCGATCTTGATCTTCGGGATCCTGGGACTTGCGCTGCAGCCTCGCGAGCCAGCTTTCGGAAGGAAGCGCCTGACTCAATGGCTGAACGAAGGCGTCTGGGGTGACGCCTCAAAAGCCGAACGCGCGATTCGCGAGATCGGTCCCAAGGCAATTCCGTGGCTGCTCAGAGACCTTCAGACTGACGGCTCTTCCTGGAGAGAAAGGTCCGCGGCGTTCATCGACAGAAACCCGCGGTTCCGCTGGCTGAGAACACGTTTTCCGTCGGCGCTGGACCGGCAGCGTCGCGCGCATTTTGGATTCAAAACATTAGGCGCCAATGCCCGGCCCGCCGTTCCTTCGCTGGTCCAGATGCTCCGGGATTCGCGGGTCCGCGCCCGTCAAAACGCCGCGTCAGTTCTTGGCTCGATTGGGCCTGACGCGAAGGCGGCCGTTTACCCGCTGATCACCCCGACGAAGGATGAGCACGACAGCGACACTTTATCTGTCGCTGTAGTGTGAGGACGATACCGTGCGTCGATTGGCAATTTATGCGCTGGGAAATCTGAAAGCCGAAGGCAAGCCCGCCGTTGCCGCGTTGCGCAGAATGTTGCGAGACCCGGATTACGTCGCCTGGATAACGCGATCCGTGAAACGGGCGGCCTCTCCCGGCGTGTTCGGCGGCTATGTTCTGCATCCCGTGACTGTCGCGCTGGGAAACATTGGACCGGCGGCCGCGGAAGCGGTTCCAGACCTGTTGGACATGCTCAGGACCGGAGAACCTTTTGCGCGGGCATCAGCAGTTCGTGCGTTGGCGAAAATCGCGCCGGGTTCGCGGCATGTCATCGCGGCCATCGAAGAGGCTTTCGAAAGCGAGGATCAAACCGTCAGCGCCGCCGCCGGCACAGCTCTTTCGGAAATCCTTGGCGCCCCAACGGTCCGTGAACGCCTCAAGTATGGCGGCGCTGTTTTGAAGACGTTGAAAGAACCGGATTTGGATTGAGCCGCTCGCAAACCGTGTGAAGAAGAAATCCAGAGCCATTCTGATCTTTGCAGCCGCTCTGATTGCCAGCCTCGCGCTGTGGGCGGCATTCCGCCCGCGCGAACCTGTGTATCAAGGGAAGCCCGTGAGTTTCTGGTTCAAGAAATATGTCTTCTCGTTTTCTCCGGCGCGCGAAGAAGCGTTGGAAACCATCGCCGAGATTGGCCCGGACGCCGTGCCGTACCTCGCTCGCATGCTTCGGAAGAACGATTCGGCCCTCGCGCGCGCCTACCGCTCGCTGCGGCCGAAACTCCCCACAAGCGCGCAGCGCTGGCTGCCGCAGCCGATCGAGCCGAAGCGCCTGCGCGCGGACGCAGCCCGGTGTCTCGGTCGAGTGGGCTTGAGTTTCACCACCCCTGTTGGGCCGCTGCTGAAAGCGGCGCAGTATCCGGACCCGG
>Ga0194131_10000569_pt1 | contig 62654 bp, 65 predicted proteins | sample TA2KigO120mmetaG_FD_148631 | JGI IMG/M metagenome (GOLD analysis project Ga0194131, IMG submission 148631) | Freshwater microbial communities from Lake Tanganyika, Tanzania - TA2015053 Kigoma Offshore 120m | ecosystem: Environmental > Aquatic > Freshwater > Lake | place: Tanzania: Lake... | reverse complement strand
TATAAACAATTGCAGCAGATGCATTTATATCAGCATTCACAATAGAATTAGATAACGATAACTTACTATAAACAATTGCAGCAGATGCTGATATATCACCATTCACAATTGTACCATCAAGAATCATTGCTGATGTAACTGTTCCCGCTGGTATAGAATTAATTGATAAATCTATAGTTGATCCACTTGGACTAACTGTTATTGTATTCCCTGTACTGGTTATACTTAATCCACCAGATAAACTATTTAAACTTGTAACACCACTACTCCCACCACCACTGACATTAGCAGTAATTGTTATAGTATTGTTAGCACCAAGAGCAAGAGTAATATTATTACCTTCTTTAAATTTAAAAGAATCAGTATTACTTGCTGCTGTTATAGTACCTCCACTTGATGCTTCAACATTGATAGTTTTGAATATATTCTGTGAAGATCCAGTATCAGTATTTGTAATTGTTACTGCTGTAGAACCATTATAACTAGTGCCACTTAAACCAGTTCCAATAGTTAATGTTTCTAAATTACTACCTAATGTAATACCAGAAATTGTTGATGCAGCTAACTTAGAAACAGCTATTGCAGCAGATGCATTTATGTCAGCATTCAGGATAGTACCATCCAGAATCATCGCTGATGTAACTGTTCCTGTATCACCTGTGGTAATTAGGGTTCCGGTTGTTGCTGGCAAAGTCAGAGTTGTTGTCCCAGCAATCGCAGTGGGAGTCAGTGTGATATTTCCTGATGTAGATCCAGATAATCTGATATTACCAGCTACATGCAATTTTTCACCTGGACTCAACGTCCCAATACCTACATTGCTTCCGAAAGGATTCAGGCACAACATATTAGATGCCGCCCCACCACCACTAGTGGTAACTTGCAGATACGGACTATCACCAGTACCGATACCTGCATTTAACACCCACCCGCTACCGGATCTTGGTTGGATCGCAAAAGCAGCCTTCGTGTTGCTTTCTGCCAGTGTTGCAGCAGTGTTATCGGCCCCAACTATCACCAACTTTGCAACAGATGCTAGGCCGGATGGGTTAGAAGTGTTGATCCCAACATTGCCGCTGGAGTCGATACGCATTCGCTCGGACCCAGCGTTACTGAAAGCAAAAACACCAGACGTGTCGTTATTGTTAATGACGAATGTCCCGTTCTTGTATTTAACAATGTCTACGGTAGTTACCCCGTTCCCCGCTGAGTTGCTGGTAATTAGTCGTAAAATCGCACCAGCAGATGAGCCTGTGTCGGTGTTTTGAACGTCTAGGTAGCGGAGGGTGTTGCCAGCGGAGACGACGGTGCCAATGACCAAGTCACCCGCATCAGTCAGTCGCATTCTTTCGGCACCACCAACCTGACTGAATATCAGATCTGGGGTGGCTGAGTTTGAAGCACCAAGATAATACAAACCTGTGTCTGAACTATATCCAACTCCCAAGGCATATATTTCGCTGCTGGCTCTGAGATTGGTGCGTCCACCTTCAACATGGAATTTCACCGCTGGATTCGTCGTTCCAATACCCAATCTATTATTTCCACTATCCCATTTAAATTCAGAAACTGTTGATAAAACACCTTGTGTGCCATTTGAAAAAGGTATTTCTCCATTTCCAATGGCTGATGTTGTGTTATATCTAAATAAAGAAAATCCACCAGTAGAAGAACCATCATGAATATAAACTGTTTTGTCGGTAGTGTTGATGGTTAATTCACCAAGTTTACCAATTAAAGTATTAGCTGTTACTCTATTTTTTCTTAAAACTATATTACCCATGAATTTTCCTACTGATGGATTTTAATTTAAATTTTTGATTAAACGGTAGCTACAGCTACTTCATCTTCATCAACAAACTCTACGTTATCTAACCAAGGCTCTAAAGCACTAAGTTCGATTGGTGTTAGTTTCACACCATCCAGAAGATTGATATCAATCTTGTGATCAAACTTAAAGTCCACTTCTTCGTTTAGAAGACTTGTTAGATCTGAATAAAATTGTTGTTGATTTTGTTCTGTGATCTTTCTGGTTCCATCATCTTGATTTTCACCATACTTATCAAACAACTTCATTCTACAATCTTCGAAATACTTAATTTCGTCTGCAAATGCTTTTGCAATTCTGGTGAACCTATAAGAAACCTTGATTGGTAGCTCAACATTCAGTAGCTTGGCTACAACAGGTTCTGCGTTCTTAATTTGTGCAAGTGTTAATTTCATTATTTTTCCCTCTCATTTATTTAAACCATACTCTTTTAGACATATGGTTTCAAGTTTATTTTACTACAATTTTTCCAGTTGTTGAACCAGAAAAAACTACTGTACAAGTGTTACTATTATTTATAGTAACACTTGAAGGTGTTATTTGAACATTCGAAGCGTCGTAACATGCAACAATAATATCTGTTGTATTTAAATTATGCGTTACTGTTACTGTTGTTTGTGCTGTAATTGATACACTATATGTTCTATTTAGTGGAAAGCCACCAGCGGTTGAACCATCGTGGACAACAAGAACTTTTTTAGTAGTATCAACCGTAGTTTCACCTAAAGCACCAGTAAATGCTGAATGTTCTGTTGTTGTACCCCTTCGCTGTTTTACTGTTATACCAGCCATTATTTTTTACCTTTAAGTAAAGATGTTACGGTTTTACCTTTTTGCCAAAATTTACATGCCCAATATTTAGCTTTTGTTTTTGGTTTTGGTACGGAAGGATCATCACAACCATGTCTAGATCTAAAAGCTTTTCTGCGTTCTGGATTATCTCTTTTGATTGACATATTCGGATCACCGAATTCAACTTTTTTAATATTACCAGTTTGAGGATCTTTTACGTAAACTTTATACTTTTTACGATCACCCCTCATAGGTTTATTTAGTGGTGGATTTTTCTTCTTTTCTTCTTCTGTAATCTCTTCAGCTTCTTTTAATGTATTGAAAAATTCTTTTAGTGTTAACATGGTTATTTCTTCTTTTTATTATACATGTCCCATGCTTTAGCATAAAGAACTTCTGTTCCTTTTTTCTCACCATATTCTTTCTTGAATCTTGCTTTATTTGATTTAATCCAGGCTTCAATTTCTGGATCATTTGGGGATTTTTCCAGAATAACCGTGTCACATGTACATTCGTTAACAATTTTTCTAAATTCAGTAAATGACTTCATTTGAGTTCCTTCTTCAGATATTGATTTCGATTTCCATGTTCCACCTTTGGATTTATACCATTTAGCAGCCCAACCATTACTAAAGGCACTAGGATATATATCAAATTTTTGTTTAGCTAATGCTTTAGCTCTTGCCCATAATTTGGGATTATTTGGAATATTTTTTTCCTGTAAATATTCAACCTCTTCGGTTTTTACATTAATTGGTTTATTTCCTGTTCCCGGTCTATTGGTTTCTGGATCAAGTCTGCGTTTTCTTTTTGCGGCTTTGGCTCTATCTTCTTTACTCATAGAGACTGCTTTTTGTCTCGGAAGACATTTGGGTTTTCCTTCACCTTTTTCTCTTGCACAACTACCTTTTATTTCGCCATCGGTACCAATCCTAACCCAATTTCCCTTTGGATCTGTTTTACTAAACCACTTACGTAAATCTTCAGAAACCGAATCTAAGTTATATGTCATGTAATCATACACGGTTTGTATATAATCTTCAGCTAGATCAATCTTATTCTGAACCCAACCTTCTAAATCATCACTATCTGATATTTTATCCATTAAGGCAGATGATAATTTAGAAATTTTTTCTAATTGAGCTAAAATCATTCTACCTTCAGCTTCTTCTTTTAGCATAAGACTCCTTGATTATAACAAATATTTATATTCAACTAATATTTATAAATCAAAATTTGAAATCTGAAAATTTATTTTTAAATGAGAATTTAGATTTTTTCAATACATTTTCAACTTCTTCATCTTCTTCATGTCCCGAATCAATTAAAGTTTGTGTATCATTATCAATATCATATAATTTCATTCTTGATTTATCAATTCCAATAACAAACTTTTTATACATAGATGGATCAGCATAACGATTTTTTAATTGCTTTACCATTATCTGATTCATTTTTTCCAGTTCTTCACTACTAATCAAAGCAAACATTAAATCTGCGGTTGCAGGTAAACCAAATGATTCTGAAGTATCTTCTAAGCCTGGATCTGAATTTGAGTTGTGCGTCAATATATCATTTGCAAAAAAATAATGGTTTCCAGATACTTCTATGTCTATAGAATCCATCTCACCAACTTCACAAATTTCAACGATTTCATCGTATATCATTTTTTAATTTTCTACCTCGCTTGTATCCTGAAGGCTGAGAACCTTTTACGATTTATTTATATATCTTCTAGTCCCTAATCAGTAAAAAATCTCCAACACCCATTCCTGTTTTAAGTGACCTATCTCCGTTTTTGGTGGGAAAAATATGTTCTTCACTACACAATATACTTTTTCCTGATTTGGTCGTTACTTTATATAATTTCTTTTTTCTTTTTGGAAATACATAAGTAACAATATTATATTCTGTATTAGACAAGACTTTATCACCAACTTTAACATCTTCAATTGGTATCGCTTCACCATCGTTTATTATGATTTTTGTATCCAAAGACAAACAAAAACCCGATCTTGTGGTTTGTGTTGCACTAACAATAGGAATAGAAAATTCAACAGCTAAACCACGAATTTCTTCAGCAATTGATTTAATGTATGTATAACTATTTACATTTGAACCAACTTTCATTCTTGAACTTGTGCATATATTTAAATAATCAATGAAGATAATATCTGGAATAAAATTCTTTTTGATTTGTAGTTCATTGAGTAATGTTCTAAAATGATTTACGTTTGCTGATGCTGTTGGATATTCTTTAACAACTAACTTTCCACCAGTTCTAGTTTTAACAGCAGAAATTTTCTTAGAGAAATTATCAATTGATAATTTTCTCATTTCTGTGATGGGAACATTTAAAAGGTTTGAGTCAATTCTTTCAGCAATTCTTTCTTCTGACATTTCTAATGTGATATAAAGAACATTTTTCCCACCCATAAATGTTGATGATGCCATATCACACATAAACAAAGATTTTCCAACTCCGGTATTATGACTAGATATTCCGTTTGTATAATACCTATGATTTTTATGTTCAACATTAATATCAACAATCGGAATCATATTATTAGTTTTTTCAACTTTCCCATCAACATATTCCCCAGTAATATTTAAAAATTTTACTGATTGCATATTAACTAAATGGTTAGCAGGTAACCAACCATGTTGAGTTTCAAATAAATGATCTTGATTACATCTGATTATTCTGCCATCATTTGTTTGTAAAATATATTCTTCCCACAAACCTTTATCTATAAAATAATTTACTTTAACCCAATCATCCGGAGATGAAACTTCAACTTCATAACCATCTTCTAGTAATTCTTTAATTTCTGAAATATTTACTTCTTTTTCTGTCCATATCATTTTTTTCTTAAATCGTATCTTAACTTTTGTGTCTGGATGAACACACCCCGCTAAAATAACTGTTAATGTTTTTTCACTAACTCCACCAGAAGTAATTCTATTAAAATAGTCAAGACCAAAAGGAACTTTATTTTCTTTCCTGTGATAAAATTCATATCGTTCTTGATAATTGTCAATGTAATCATGACCGATATGATTATCAAATGATACAGCTAATGCATCACTAAGTAATTTAGGTAAAACACCAGTATCTAATTTTTGATCTTTACCTTCAATGATATTCACCGATTTAATGATTGCGTTATAAATTGCTTTGTCTTTACAGAATTTTTCTGTTGTATGAATTAAAAAATCTGTGTTTGTTTGTTCATTATCATCATTAATTTCAGTTAGTGTTTCTTTAATAGATTCAAAATCTTTTTCATTAATTTTTTTATCATTTGATATAATAATACCCAAGGCTTCTTTCGAAGGAGTATTATTATACTGATTAAAATAATCTCTCACATGAGAGAACATAATTCTCTCATGTGAGTTTGAAAAATATTCTTCATCAATAAACGGAAGAACCTTTCTCACATAATCATCGTTTTTAATCAGATTCTTTAGAATCACTTTCTCTGCTGTCATTATTATCTTTTAAATTACCTTCTTCAAGTTCCATTGATTTTTTCAATAAGTGTGCTAGCAAATCACTACAGTAATTACTAAATTCGTCACCATCTAACACTTCTTCAGAAATGTTACTTGAATCAACTACATCTATATTGAACGTAAGAATATCATCATTTACTTCTAGTTTATCATATTTGAACATAACATTCAAGTATTTTTCTTCTAAAATTTTAACAACAATATCATCTTTAATTTTTACATAATTAACATTAAATTCATTCGTCATCTTCATCTCCCTCATTAGTATCTTCTTGTGTTTCTGAATAATTTTTCTTTTTCAATCCATAATAAAATTCTTCTCTAGCGCAAACATCTAACTGATCCAGAATATCTTTAGTAAAATATTTTTCTGGATTTTTTAGAATAACACTCTCAAAAGCTTTTTGACCATTAATCTCATACTTATTAGAAATTTTAGTAAATAGTTTATATTTTTCTCCTAATTCTAAAAGACCATAATAAGGATTTAAACCAGTATCATAATTTAATTTTAGTTTTATTTGAGAATTTTCTTTAGTTAATCTTCCCTTTTTGTTAGTTACTGTTATAATGTTTCCTACAACATCGTTACCAGCTTTATCTTTTGCTTTTGAAAGAAATAATATTGAAGATGCGGCATACTTCAGACCAGAACCCCCCGACATTACTTTTGCAGCAAACATTTTACCTTGTTCATCATATGTATGATTTGTTACTATTAAAGGAACACCAGCACGTCCAAGTTTTAATGTAATAGTTCTAAATGTGGCTTTGAATAATGCTGCTCTGGTCATGTCTTTAGTTTCAGAACCAGAAGTTGAATCTTCCAGTTCTTTTGTTGTAGATAACATACCTAATGAATCTAAAACAAGTATTAAAGGTTGACGTTCAGCTTTTGATTGGGACAAATAACCTTCTAGAATTTTTAACATTTGTGTTCTGAATTCTTGAACTGTTGTTACTGGGAGGATGTAAAATTTATCTGTTTTAATGCCTCTTTCTTGAAGAATACTTTTAGAAAGTGCTGACTCTGTTTCAAAATAAAAAACAGCAGCATTAGCATTTTTTTCTAAATATGATTTACATATATCAAGTACAATATATGTTTTTCCGGTAGCTTCTTCACCAGCAATTGCTGTAATTTTATTATTAGGTAATCCTCCATAAATTGAACCTGATAAAATCGCATTCATCATATATGAACCAGTTGTTACATAACCAGTAACGTCTCCCGCTTCAATACCATCTGCTGCTAGTGATGCATATTTATTGTCTGTTAATTTAATTAACTCATCAAAATAATCGTCTTTTTGTTTAGTCATATTATCCGAATAATTCCTCTAATGTAATTCTTTTTTCAACTGACCAATTAATAGTATCTAGAATACTTTTTAGTGGTTCAATAAAACTTTTCTCAAATTGTTTATCATAATCAATATATTTGTGTAATCCTAATTCTTTTGGTAATTTTTTAATAAATGAAATTACTACATCTGGAGTTGGATTTTGTTTTTTAAGATAAATAAATTTAATTTTTTCTCCTTCGTTTATTAAAGGATACTTTGTAGTTAAATTGTTTTTATCTAAAAGGTTGTTAAATATTAATGCTCCTTTTACATGAATAGGTGTTTTTTTACCATAAATTGTATCTTTGTCATAATACTTTAAAAGTCCGTTTACGGATCTTGGAAATGATATTTGCTCTAACGGAAGATTATTGAACTTATTTCTAACTTCGTTGATGTAGTTTTGAACTGTTGTTTCATCAGTATTCATAATAAGTTCAACACACTTTTTCATTTCATTTCTACAAAATTTCGGGGTTGATGATTTAATAATCTCCACACCCATAATTTTTAGTTTTGCTTGTTCATGTTTTAAACCTTCTGTGTCAAGAACATTTAAAATATAACGTTTTTTTGCTTGCCAAATACCTTTATCGGCAATTACCTCACGTTTCATTTTAAGAATTTCTGCATTCATTCCATTTAAAAAATTATCAGAAATATCTTTAAATATCTTTTCAATTTCGGGTTCAATTACATCATTACAAAAATTATCAACATAATCCAGAATCACCTTTGGTTCTGTTTCTTTACTAAATTTTTTTTCAACCAATTTATCTAAAGATAAATAATTCGAGTCGGTATCTATGTAAATAACATATTCGTGATTTGCTGTTTCCACTAATTTATTCATGAATTTGTTCAGTTTATCACCAACATAACGAATAATAAATTGACCTGTTGTTGTAACGGCCATTGCATTTTCTAAATCAAAAAATCTAAAATATTCATTTCCCAATGCACCATAAAGTGAATTAAGCTGAATCTTCATCGTCTTTTGTTTTAGGTCGTATTTACTTTCGAGATTTTGTAATTCTAGTAGATTATCTACTTTGGGATTATCTTTTATTTTCTTTTTCGTATCTTTAGCAAGTTTTCTAAACTTAACTCTATCATTAAATAATTTTTCAACAAGTTCAGAATAAAAACTAACTTTATCTTTTCGATATGTTACTCCATTACACCCAATAGTGCAATCTTTATCATAATCATAACTATTTGTTTGTAATACAGAATCAATAATAAAGTTTCTTTTTTCGGTTGTTTTTGATTCAACACCAATATTTAAAAAGCGAATAATTGATGGATAAAGAGAGTTTACGTCAAAACTAACTACCCATTTATGAAAACCGACTTTTGGATTTTTTACATATGCTCCAACAAATTGTTCTTCCTTTAAAGAAGTTTTCTTTTGTGGAACAATTATATTTTTATTTTTTAGATAATTATAAATTATCGTGTCCCATGTTCTAACTTGTGATAATACATCAATGTAGTTAACATGACCGAAATAAGCAACGCTTAGTGTTAATTCAATTAATTTTAATTTAGCTTCTAACTTATCAACAAGATAAGTATCTTGAATATTATATTCAACAAATTTCTGATGATGATCTGTATAAAATTCACGAAAAGAACCATCAAACGGAATTTTGTTTTCGCCAAGTTCAGTTTCTGCAATAAAATCTAATGTGTAACTTTCACGTGGTTCAAGTACATTCTTCTTGTATATTTCATAATAATCTATGATTGATGTTCCATACAAATCATATGTTTTATTTGCTTTACCATTAAGAATAACTATTTTTTCTCGAATATTTTTCCAAAAAGAAAGTCTTTTGGCTGCACCTTCACCCAAAATTTTATTAATTCTTCCAACTAAATACGGAATATCAAAAAATCTAACGTTCCAACCAGTTATTACATCGGGTTGCATTTTATCTAAAAATGAAAGAAATTTTTCTAAAAGTTCACATTCATCATTACACTTTAGATAATTTTGAAATTTATTTTGTGGAGTGAAATCACCAAGTCCAAAGGTGAAAAAGAAAGGTGAATTAAATTGTTTTAATGTAATTAGGTTAACACGTTCCTGTGTTAATTCTACTTTAGGAAAACCATTTTCTGATTCTGTTTCAATATCTATTGTTAGGATTTTGATATACTTCATATCAAAATCAATATCGTTTGGATAATTATCACATATATAGGAAAAAACTGGATTTATGTCACCATAGATAGAAAAGTTAGAAACATCTTTATATTTCTCAATAAATTCTTTATAATCTTTGATATTGAGAAAATCTATTTTTTCTAAGTATTTATTATCTAATGACTTATAACCAGTTTTATTTTTTGATGGAACGAATAGTGATGGTTTATACTCTTCTTTAAATGAATAGGCACAACCATTATTCACTTCACGAGTATAAACCGTATTTCCAATACTACAAACATTGGTATAAAATTTCATAATTTTATTATATCACAATTAACGAAGTTTTGCAACTTTAAATTTTGATTTTAGAAGAAATATTATTAACTTTTGCTAACAATTCTGCTCCATAACCGGTGGTTAAATTTAAACCATTACCGCCAATTAACTGTGTTACCGCACGATTTGTTTCCGATTGATTGTCGAAATTTAATTTCTTTAAACCAGATTTAACAAAAGCAACAGCAACCATAGCTGAAATATTATTATCAACAACTAACAAACTAGGATCTTCAATAAGATTAAAACCAGTAAGATCACCAAATCTTTTATAATTATTTCTTCCTGTGATTTGAATATATCCTCTACCACGATAAGTCCAACCATCACCATCTTGTAGATTGCCCATTGATACTCCTACAGAATTTCCTTTACCATATACATATTCAGCAAAAGTTTTTGGAGTAGATTTAATCCTATTAAGTTGTTCATCCGTTAATCCTTTTACTCTAGATCCAAAGATAGAACGAATTCTATCATTAGATGTTTTTGAGTAATTGAGATTTTCTTCTTGTGGAACACATCCACATTCTTTATATGCATTTGCAATAATCGCTTTTTGTAAAAAAATATCTGTTACATCTAAAGCAACACAAGCATCTAAAATTGGCTGATACAGTTTTTTGTCTATCATACTTATGTCCACATACAATTTCTAGTCTTGATAATTCTCATTAACATCTCACTATCTTCATTGTATTGGTCTTCTTGATATTTATTTACATCATCCAAACATTTTGTTTGTTCATCAGTCAATTTTTTACCACTCAAGGGCCAATCTTTATTATTATCAAAGTGTTCATCATAACATGCAAGTTCGAGTGGATCTTTTCTATTAGGTCTTATATTTTTCCACCAATCATATAACTCAAAGATTTCTTTTGCTGCTTCTGCTTGTGAAAGAAATTCAACCTTATTGCTTTGTTCAATTTCCCAAGTTAAATAAGCTAGACCGTCTTCTGGTGATCTAAATCCACCAAACTTTCTTTTAAACCAAGGTAATTTTTTATATTTATTTTCATTGTACCAAGTATTCAACCAAGCCTTTTCTATTTCTACAAAATCAACAAGAATAGAAAACATTGAATGTAGAATAATTGTGTCTTTATCATAATATCTTGGCTTTAGTTTTGTATCTACAACATGATATCTACGGGTTGTTCTGTATATAATCGGATCAATTACACAATCAAAATAGTATTTTGAATCGTAAAGAATGTCGTCAATTTTTTCTTTAATCAACTCGTAGTAATTTGTCAAATTCTGTTTTAATGATTTCATTTTGTTGTTCCTCTGTGTATATCCCATTCCCAACTCTATGTGCATATGACCATTTACAAATGTTTCTGATCAAAGCATTTAATTTTTAGTTATCCATTGTTACTTCTGCACACAATACAAATGTGTGCAGAAGTTTTTCATATTTATTTATTTTTTGTTTATCAGTCATTAAAAATTTACTCTTAAACTTAATTGTAATTGTCTTGATGTCCCAAGCCCAACAGTTTTTTCATTTTAAACATTTACTTTCACACCAATAATAATCTTTTTATCAGCATCATAAATTTTACCAATAAAAGCGGAATTAGTTTGTGCAAATACAGATGTTGTAAATAAAAAAACACTTACAATTTTAATCATATTTTCCTTTGTTACTATTAAAAAACTAAATCGGCAATTCATAAGATCGCCGATTTTTTATCTTTACTTTTTAATTATTATAGTTATGATAGATTATCAATATAAGATTGAATAACAGATTTATTTTTTAAACCACTAAATCTGTAAATTTCTTCACCACAATGATTGATGAATACTGTTGTTGGTAAAGATTTTATTTTATATGTTACTGCTACATTTTCACCTTTTTCTGTATCAACATCTTCAAAAATAAATTCGTGACTTGGATTCGTAAGAATTAATTCTTCCATAATTGGTTGCAGTACTTTACATGATGCACACCATTCCGCTCCAAATTTTATAATTTTCATATTTTCCTTATGGGGAGGAATATTCCTCCCCATTTTTACTTTGTAATAATATTAAACTTCTTTGGCTTCTTGTGTTCTGGTAAATTTAATTCTAGATAAACTTCTAGAATACCATTTTCATATTTCACATCTGTTACTTCGATATATTCACCCAAATGGAAATTTTTTGTGAACATTCTCTCAGCAATACCTTTATGTACATAAGACATGGATTCAGGTAAATTTTTAGGTTCAATTTTACCTGTGATAATTAGTTCGTTGTCTTCCACAGACACACTAATATCATTCGATCCATAACCGGCAACCGCCAAAGTAAGAATATATTTTGTATTATCTTCGTTTTTTACTAGATTGTATGGTGGAAAAGTACCTGATAATTTTGCTTGTTCAACCCAAAAATCAGATAACAAATTGTGTGTAAATAGTGGTGGATTAGTAGTTCCACTATTTACGGAAATGCGTCTATATGTCATGTTTTTCTCCTAATAAGCGAGTGTTATTAAAGATCCCATAAGGCATCTTCTATAATATATAGTAACAAAAAAAGGGGCTTTTGTCAAGCCCCTTTTTATTTTTTAAAGTTGAAATTATGCGTCAGGGAAGTTAATGTCTTCTGCATCTCCAACCATATTACCACCCATAGCTACGAGTGTTTCGTATTGAACACGTCCCGCACGTCCACCTGTACCGACTGTTTTTTTAACCCAACCAACATGTAAACCTTTGCCATTTTCACTAACACCTAATACTGATGATGCTGTTGCTGCTCCAGATGTTAATGTTAGTTTCTGTGCATTATTACCCGTTCCACTTAAATTGATTAAACCTGTTTCACCACCAGCATTTGCATTATTCAGGGTATCATATAAACTAAAGCTGTTATCATTAACTTTATAAATGTAATATTGTGTGCTGTTTGTTAATCCACCCAAGGTTGTTCCACCACCATTCGTATAAGTTACTTCATCACCAGTAACAAATTTGTGTGAACTATAAGTAATAATATCTGTTGTTGTATTTACTGCTGAAGTTGCGATTGTTGCAAAAGGAGCAACTACTGTTACGGTAGGAGCTGAAGTATATGAAGAACCCACGTTTGAAACTGCAATTCCTGTAACAGCTCCACCAGAAATTGTTGCAGTTGCGGCAGCAGAAGAACCACCACCACCACTAAATGAAACCGCTGGTGTTTCCGTATATTTTGTTCCACCAGAAATAACAGCAACGGTTACTACATTATCAGAACCAGCAGCAATTTCTGTTCTATCAACACCGAATACATTTGGAATATCTGCTGTTGGAATATATGAAGGCTTTTCGTTGCCTGTTACGTTTCCTGAAATTGTAATTGTTGCAGTTGAACCTAGATAATTTCTATCTAATGTTAGAGCAGTATTACTTGTAATTTCATAAACTTTATATTCAACGCCAGAAATTACTAGATAATTTCCTGGTTCTAAACTTGTGGTAAATGTTGTACCAGTACCCGTTACCGCTGCACTACTATTAGTAACACCAATTGATGTTCCTGTGATTGTTTTTGAGTCTTTATTTCCCCAAATCATTGCTTCTCCTTATAGGGTTGAGATTTTTCAAGATATAAAAATATTTATATAATAAGAAAACTCAGGATTTCTTCTGAGTCTTTTCTATACTTTTTAAGTATTCTTCTACTACTTTTTTATCTTCTTCGTTTAAAACCCAATTATTTAGCCAATTTCTGGCGATAACATCTTTTATTTTTTCTTCTAAACTCATACACCAGTACTCCCAAAACCACCATTTCTATCTGTTTTAACAGTAGGTTTTTCTTGAATTTGTTGAAATTCGGTCTGAATATTTTTTACAATTTCAGCTTGACATAAACGATCACCATCACTAACCGTAAAAACAATACCACTTAAATTGATAATTGTGACAAAACAAGGATCTATATAATCAGAATCAATTACACCCTCTGCATTTACTAGAGTAATTCCATTTTTAATTGATAAACCAGATCTAGGATGTAAGCGAATAGAATATCCTTTTGGGATATCAAATATTAAATTGGTTGGAATTAATGCACGTTCTCCAGGTAAAACCTCGATATAATTTTTCGAATGTAAACCATCATTATTAACAAATTTCTTTTTTACATTGTTACTGGATTCATAAATCAGTACTTTTGTTTCTTTAATCAAAGAACAAAAAATATCAAAACATGCAGAATCTTCTGTTCCATATTTTGGTTCGTATGCATTTTCATCCACTTTATAATATTTTAAAATCACTTTAAACCCCTTAGATTAAAATATACAATACTACTATTTACACCCCATCCTATAAGTTTATCATACCATCTGGGTTTTGTTAATCTATTTATGTTTTGTGTTATGTTTTGTGCGTTATCCGTTATTTTTGTTGTATTATCAACAATAATAGGAAACTTTATATTAAAAGTTCTTGTGATTTCACTAACATCTTTTGTAACTTTCGGAAATTCTGTGTTAAAAGTTTTTGAAGTTTGTCTTACAGTATTTCTTGTGTCAATTAAAAGATCTGTTGTTAAATTTTGCCAACAGTAATCATTTATATTACAATCTGTTTGATTTTCGAATTTAGAAAATACTCTTTGTGTTCCTTGAGGAATGGTTCTATAATCTTTCGATAATAAAATCAATTCACTTTCTATATTCTTTATGGAACTGAAAGTATTTTTTTCAATAGAATTCATTTGTTTAAATAATTTATTTTCTATTGAATTAATTCTACTATCTAATTTATTCGTTGTATTATCTAAATAACCAAATGTATCTGATCTAAGATTTGTTATTTCGTTGGTTAATTTTTGTGAATTTTCTTTTACTGTATTATCAATACTATTCATTGTAACAATAAAAGTTTTTGTTAAATCTAGAATACATGTTGTTAATGTTATAAAAAAAACAATGATAGAAATATCTTTTGCTATGCTAAAATATTTTCTTTGTTTATCGGAAGTTGCATATTTTTCCATAAAACACCATCTTTAAAAACTAATAAAATTGGACTATTTCTTATTGTATACTTATACACAATGTCTATATTTTCTTCAATGTCAACAAATTCAACACTAACATTATCAGTTTTTAAAGTACTAACTAAATTAAATAGTGTATTTGATAATATTGAATATTTTGTTCCACAGACTATTAAATGATAAGACATAACAATCTCTTATTTGGGTGGAATTAAGGGAATAAAATTCGGATTAACCCTGACTTTAGGTTTATCATAATAATTATCTAACTCTCCAATCTTGTGCTTAATATCACCAGAAAATTTATTTATTGGAAAAGTAGACTGTTCAGTATCAGTAGTAGCTTCATTTTTTTCTTGATGATTTAAATATAATAGCAAAATTATATTGTGAATCGACTTGAAAAGATCTTTCTGGTTCTTACCTTCTTTCTTACCATATCTTGCAAGGTATTCAATAGCATTGGCAATAAAAGATCCTTCTCCATGACCAATTGCCATGATGAGGTCATTCACTTGAATGTTGTCACCTGAATTGTAGTGTTGTGAATATGTTGATTCAATATATTCTTCAATTTGTTTTAAAATTTGTTTTTCATTATATTTCATATTAAACTCCCCAAAGATTATTTGAATCTTCTTCTGATTCTTCTCCACAAATCATAAATGATACTTTGCATTGAGCGAACATATCTAACACCCTCTTTTTATGTTCGTAATAAATTGAATCTTTATGTGAAAACGCACCTACATTTTTATTTGATAAAATCACCTTATTGATTCCAGAATTCACTATTGCTCTTGCACAATCTACACACGGGAAATGAGATACATACATATAACAATTAGATATACTTGTACCAATTCTTGCTGCATTATATATAGCATTCCTCTCAGCATGTTCCATCCAATAATATTTTTCAGGTTTCTCAAACTTAGATTTGTCATTATCATTAAAACCTCTAGGTGGTCCATTATAACCAGTTGATCTAATTTCATGATTAGGACCAACAATAATTGCACTAGTCTTTGTGGTGTCTTTAGACTTTAAAGACACCACATCTAACATATTTATGAAATATTCATCCCAAGTCATATTACATTACCGGAATTGTGACGAAATAATTTTTATCCAAATTAAACTTCAATCCAAATCCAGCTAAACCAACTCTTGGTGAACTAATCTTGATGGTTCCACTTTTTCCGGTTGTAATAGGAAAGGTAGAACCTAGAGTTAAAGAAACTTGTCCTTTCGCTGGTAAAATATTTTTCTGTGTATGAAATAACGAACCCATATTATTGTAGAATGTATAAGTTACCTCTTGCTCATAATTAAGGAAGTTAACTAATGCAATTCCTGTAGAATTACGACCAGTGTTATCGAATGACATATACATAACATCTTTATTTGGAATAGTTGCTGGAATTGTTGCTTCAAAAGCAGAATGGGAATATGTTGCTTGTGCAACAACACCAGAACCATATACAGTTTTAACATCTAACGAACCAGTTCTTAAACCAAGATTATCAGATAAAATTACATCACTATTTCCAAAACCAGGAATTGCAACAGAAAATTCATTTGTATATAAATTATTTGCTGAAAACGCAACATTATTTCCACTTGGATCATAGAATTTCAAAGTAACCAAAGAAACATTTGGTGAAGTATTTGTTAGTTTGACTATAGTTTTCCAACCAGAACCAGAAGCAATATGTGGGATTGTTGGATCGGTTGAAACATTAAATGTTCTTGAATCAATAACTGTTAGATTAATACCAACAGAAACAGATACAGATGGTGAATTTTGTACAAATGTCACCGGAATAATATAAGAACCTACAGTTAGATTAGAATTAACAATAGACATTCTAATTGAAGTAGTTGTTCCCGGTGGAATAAATCCCTGAACAGGCCATACTAGAACAGCAGGATTGTTATTGGGCACAATAATATTAAATGCGAAAGGCAATAAATTAGAAGAAATAAAAACTTCTGGTGTATTAACGATATTGTCTTTCGCTAAATCAAATGTCACATTTACAACAGAAGGTGATACCGTTGGGAAATTCCCAATCTGTGCAAAACAAGATACAGCAAATAAAATAAGTGAAATAAATTTCATGATTTTCCTTTTAAATTAATTATAATATATTATATATGTTGGTTTCTTTCCACGCATTCTTTTAATCATATCAAGAGTACCCCTTAATCTTTTATATGAAAGAATTTCATTAATTTGGTGAATGGCATGTAATGCTTCATGTGTTGTTTTGTTCCGTAATAATCTGCAATCAGATTACACATTCTGTCTGCACCAACAGGATTCAACGAATGCACCATACAAACTTGTGTGGGCCATTTGTTGTTTTCATGCATCCACAGAACCACATCATAACCAGTTTTGTTTGGTGAAACCCAGTCTGGATCGTTATTTGTTGTATAATGATCCTCCGCTAAATCGTGGTCTAACCAAGCCTCTTGTATTTCATTTTCCTGCAAGATTGCAATCGCTTCATCGTAATTCTTGGCGATTTTCCAATTACCGATAAATGGACAAGGGCGAACATCGTCCAACCAAAGTTTATATTTCATTCATTATCTCCTAAACCAAGAAAGAGTTTTAGATCCTGTAAATCTAAACAGTTATAGATATTTACTCCTGAATTCATTAGAAATTTACCATTTGGATGATTATTCAAGATTATCTCTTCGTCTGAGAATACCTCATAATCTTCATTATCGTCAGCAAAAGTCCAATATCTCATATTTCAGAAGTCCACATATCATTATCTATTTTAGAATGGAGCCACGAGTCAGAATTGAACTGACAACCAGTTGATTACAAATCAACTGCTCTACCAATTGAGCTATCGTGGCATACTTATTTATCAATTTTTACACACACAACAAATAACTTTATCTTCTTCGAAAATTATTTTAGTGAAATCTTTCTTATTATTTGTATTAATTGATTTAATTTGATCTGGAGTTCCTGTCTATACTATTTCTTTTTCTTTTACAGAAACAATCACATAGACACTTTTTAATACAAGGGCATTTGTCTACACAACACTTATGTGGTTTACAAAAATTTGTATTTTGTTGCTGATTAGAAAAAACCAAAACACTTGACATGAATAGAGTAATCATGAATACAGTAATAATGATTTTCATACTATTGACGCTCTCTAATGATAACTTTACCTTCAATCACACCGAATGCGGAATTTTCTTTAAATGATAAGACATAACAATCTCTTATTAAAGTGCAATTGTCAATTGACTCATTCGGACGACGATGATGTTGAAGAATCCAAAAGGATTTTTCTTTCCGCACGACATTCTCCAATTTCATTCCTGAATCAAGAACAATAGTTGTTTCTTGACCCCAATAACGAGCTGTTTGTTGCTCACTACAAGAAGTGAACATCAAACACATAACAATAATACAAAACACAAAATTCTTCATAATATTCTCCTTAAACTTGTTTGGGGGTGTTTTAGGTCGCTAAAATATTCTTACATGGTTCTGACCAGTTCACCAAAGCCACATCTTGTTGATTCGGTTTGAATCAGATCTTTATATTTCTATTATATCACATCATTATTCTTTTGTCAACAATAATTAACCATTATAAATGAAAGTGACTACATTATTTTCAACAGAAAGATTTACTCTTGCTGGAACATAATCTGCTGTTAGCATATATTGTTTATTATCTACAGAAGTAATTCTATATAGAATGTCATATAAATTTAAATAGTCTTTTGCTTCTGTTAAAGTTTTTCCTATTAAATGATTATGCATGTTTATACCTCAAAAAAGAAATTTGGTCCCCCCGCTCAGACTCGAACTGAGAACGTGCCCTTATCAGGAGCCACAGAGTGCTGGTTTATAAATCCAGTGTTTTGCCAATTAAACTACGGGGGTATGATATTCTGGCACCTCCGCTCAGACTCGAACTGAGAACTACGGTTTTGGAGACCGCTATGTTACCGTTACACCACAGAGATGAAATTATTTATATGAAGAAGAACGATAGCATCGAACTATTAACCTAATAGGTTACCACAGTTTTCAAGACTGATTAAGGAGCTAACCTCGACATTCTCCGCATTTTATATAGAACAAGAATTTTGGTCGGAACGTCCGGATTCGAACCGGAGATCTTCTGCTCCCAAGGCAGATGGAATAAACCAGACTTTCCTACGTTCCGAAATTTATTTTAATATTTGGAGCGAATGGTGGGAAACGAACCCACTTCTCCGGTTTGGAAGACCAGGGCACAACCAATATACCACATTCGCAAAATTTTATATATTTATTATACTACGTAATATTTTACTTGTCAAGTATTAAATTCGTATTGTCCACCATCATAAATTTTTAAATAAAAATTAAGGCCTGTGTCAATACACACATTTTTCGAATTATCATTTTTAAATCTGTAAATAATATCATAACTATGTCCTACTACCTGATTTAAATTAATAATTGGTTTAAAACTACTCCAATCTAGCCATGTAACACCACCATATGGTTGATAACCACCCCTTTCAAGTCCAGCACCAAGTAATTCATGTTGAATTCTAAACATCAAATCCAACACTTCTTGTTCTTTTGCATCGAACCATAGAGCAGGATTTTTTTTAAAGCTTTTATCTAAAAAATAAGGATGAATTCCTGCATGAGAAAATAAAGTGTTTTCTCCTGCAATTATATCGAACTTCCACAACTTCATTTTCTCTCTAAAGGATGATCCTAAATTTTCATTAATGATTTTATTCTTTTTTAAAGTATATCCTGAACACCTATAACCACGTAACCTTGAAATATATTGAACATCGTGATTACCAATTAAAAAAGTAAACTTTGAGTCGTTAACGTGCGAATTCAAAAATTCGCACGTTTCTTTTGTTTTACTATTATATTCATGTGAATCAAAATAATCACCTAAAAAGATAATTTGATCTGCTTTTTGTACATCTTCTCGGTCAAGAATTTTGTTCACTCTTTTTATGTTTTGATGAACATCTGGAATTACAATTTTATATGACATTATTACCTTCCACAACCAACATACCTTGTTTCAGGTTTTGGTAAATTTTTAAATGTGGGTTTAGCTGAATTTTTAATACTAGGTAAATTCATGTGATCTTGCCAATGTGTTGTTATTGTAGTGAATTCATTGGGTGAAACATTCACAATAACCTCAGCTAAATTACTTGCAAAAATTTTGTTAATTTCTAAAACAAGAAAGTTTGCGATTTCTTCACAAGAACCCTTCCAGTACATTCCATCTTCACTAGAACCAAGTCTATTGGAAATATTATAAATTTCATTTGGATTAAAATTGATTGAATTATATGTTGATATTTCAACACTATAATTAGTGCCTTCCTGATCCTTAGCTCCACATTTTCCATCAGGGGCAACTCCCGCAAGATTTATATATCCAGTAATCGAATAGGTGAACACTTCTTCTACGTTTGCAACTTCAAGGTTATCAAGAATTGAATTGTTCTTTGAAACTTCTAAAGTTTCAATAATATTTTCTTTTACGATAACTTCATTTACTTTTTTCATAATTTAGTATTTAGCTGTCTTGACTTTTTTGGATTTAATAGAACGCATGTCAAAAAAATCTATACATTTTTTATCAAACACATGTTGAGAAATAACATCACTTAACAACAATTCAACCTTTTTACCAAATGCCTCTAGTGAGACTTTTTCGTTTATTTTTGTTGTTTTAAAGTTAAAACTATCATCTATTGTAATTGAGTCAATATAATATATTAATTTATTTGTAGTAAACAGAAACAATAAATTTTTTAAAAATTTTTCATCACAAATTTCATAAGTAAAATTATAATTTCTGTTTGTCGCTTCTATAATTGAAGAATAAAACTGCACTACATAAGATTCTAAATGGTCAAGTATTTTGTTGTCAACAATAAAACCTTGAGGATCTAGATTATTAAGACTAACATTAATTTTATATTCAACATAACTTATATCATGTTTATTATTATTCTCATCATAAATGAGCATAAATTCTTTTAGTATGTCACGTTGAGCGTTATATCGAATGTATTTTGTAATATCAAAAGAAACTTTTCTAGTAGTTTGAAACTGTGCTTCATTACCAATTCTATTTAACGATTTTTTGTTACTAGATACAAATTGAAGTGGTTTGTTTTGTGTGTTGCTGATAATTTCATCAAGAAGATTAGTTGTCGCGTTACTCATAATTTAAGTATACCCAATTTTCTAATTGTTGTCAAGTGTTTAATTAAATAAAAATTCTGTCCAATCTGGATTGTTTAATCCTTTATTCCTGATAATTGTTGTGTGTGTATGAATTGAGATTTTCGAAGGTTTTGATAAAAGTTTCATCCCAACTTCTTCGGGTCTTTTATCGGCTTTTCTTAAATTGCATGATTTGCAAGCAGAAACAAGATTTTCCCATTTATCAGACCCCCCTTTTGATTTCGGTATAATATGATCAACCGTTAAGGATTTTTCTGATAACACCACAGAACAATATTGACATGTGTATTTATCACGAACACAAATATTCTTTTTAGAAAGTCTATACGTTCTCTTTGGAAAAGAATGAAAGTTTATTAATCTGATTACAGTAGGTAATACTATTTCATTCGAAACAGACTTCCAAACTTTATCAGAATATTTTTCAATTTGTGCTACCCCTCTGAAAATAAGCTTTATCGCTTTTTGTATAGTAGTAGTTTGGATTGGTAGGTATTGAGAATTTAATACAAGAACAGACATATTTTTAGTTTTACTTATCCATATTAATCATTATATCACCCGGAATCCATATTGTCAAGATCCAACTGTTTAAGATTATCATAAAAAATTCTTTGTCAACTGCATTTTTTTCTTGACAGATTGTTTTTTTTGTGCTATAATAAAACTGTCGTTGACAGAATAGTATTATTACTAGTATATATACTAGTACATTACATAACCCATAAAAAGACTTGACAAATAGAAAATACTGTTATACACTTTGAATAGGATGTGAAAATGAATATTTTAGTGAAAGAACAATTAAGCAAACTACTTGCTTCAGAAAACCTTAATATCGAACATGCTAATGTTCAAACAGCTAGTTTCAATGTTCAGACAAGAACTTTGACTTTACCAACATGGTCTGAAGAGGTATCTAATGATCTTTATGATCTTTTGATTTCTCATGAGGTTGGACATGCACTTTATACTCCAACAGAAAAACTTATGGATAGTTTTTCTGAAACAGCATATCCTAATATTAAACATTTTATTAATGTTGTAGAGGATTCACGAATCGAAAGAATGATTAAGGATAAGTTTCCTGGTCTAAAGAAAAATTATTATATTGGATATAGAGAACTGGTTAAAAAAGATTTCTTTAATTTATCAAATCTGGAAATTGATAATCTACCTCTTATTGATAGACTTAATTTAAATGAAAAGATTGGTAATTTTACACCAATCAACTTTTCTGAAAGTGAGAAGAAATTTGTTAAGTTGATTCAATCAACAAAATCATACGATGATGTTGTTGTTTTGTCTAAAATTTTATATGCTTATGCTAAAGAAGAATTTGAAAAACAAAACGAATTAAATGAGGATATTGAGGATATTAATGAAGGTTATTCTGAAGATTCAATCCAAGGAAAAAATCTGACAGATGGTGGAGAAAATAACACAGAAGATACAACGCAAGATACAACGCAAGATACATTAGAGCATAATCAAAATGTTAATCAATCTGGATCTTCAGAAAATTTCTCTAGTCATGAATATATTCCACAGGCTAAAACACAAGAAAATTTTGAAAAGAACATTAATAAATTAAATACTAATAATAAAGTAAAAAGTGTTTATCTTCAGTTTCCAGAAATTAATTACAAAGATTACATTATTCCGATTGAAGATACCATGAGTTATGTTAAATCTTATTCGAACAATCCTGTTTACCTAAAAGGTATTAGAAAGAACAACAAAAAGTCAGTAGATTACATGATCAAACTTTTTGAAATGAAAAAGTCTGCACATATCTACGTCAGAAACAAAATTAGTAAAACTGGTATTATTGATACTAATAAAATTCATTCATATAATTACAATGAAGATATTTTCAAAAGAATTACTACTTCACCGGAAGGTAAAAATCATGGATTAATTTTGTTACTTGATTGGTCTGGATCTATGCATAACAAAATTGAAAAGTGTTATGAACAAGTAATGTCTGTTATTTCATTTTGCAAAAAAATGAATATCCCATTTAGATTGTTGATTTTTGGTTGTATTCTTTCTGATCCAAATGTATTTTATGGAGAAAAATACTTAACACATTTAAAACAACTTAACCTGAAAAATTTTGAATTATATTCGTCTGAAAAAGAGTATGCTCTTTATGAAATACTTAATTCCAACATGAGTAAAAGTAATTTTGAGCAAGTAGCAAATATATTTGCAACAATGATTAAACTCCGTACACATACACACTTTAAAATGAATGGAACTCCATTAATTGAAGCGTGTCATGTAATTGACAATTATATTCCAGATTTTAAATTAAATAATAAAATTGAAATTTGTAATATTGTTGTAATTACTGATGGTGTGTGTAATAGTATTGGTAGCTATTATTATAACAATAAGAATAAACCATACACCATATATCAACACATCTTTGAGGATTCAGATAATTACGTAAGAGACACAACAAATAAAAAATTATATAAGTTTACTGATACTAGAGTTTCTCTTTTGTCTGCTAAATTACAAGCAATTAAAGATAAACACAAATGTAATATTATAGGATTTTTTATCGGTGAAGGTTATTTTACAACAGAAATAATTAATCTGTATGTTAATGATATTATTTGGAGAGATAATTATAAAAAATCAATGAAAAAAAATAAATCAGTTACATTAAATGGTGTTGGTGGTTTTGATGAATATCATTTAATAGCATATGAAAATATTTCTCAAAATGTTAAACTTGATGTTAAGAACAATACAACAAGAAGCTTAACAAGCGCATTTAATAAGTTTCTTGGTAGGAAAAGCTTGCATAAAGTAGTTTTAAACAAGTTCGTTGAGAAAATTTCTAAGCAGGTTTCTTGACTTGCTTAGAAAAATATGATATAATAATAAAGAGGATATATTATGGAAAATACAACTTTGAATTTAGCCACAACAGCTATTACTGCACTTATCCCTCAAAAGGATAAAAACTTCGTACCATTCGGACCTTATCGTGACATTAAGAAGATTATTAATTCGGATATCTTTTATCCAATTTTTATCACAGGTCTTTCTGGTAATGGTAAGACTGTTATGATTCATCAGGCTTGTGCTGAAGTGAAAAAAGAACTCATTCGTATTAATATCACGATTGAAACAGATGAAGATGATCTTCTTGGGGGTTTTCGTCTAGTTAATGGTGAAACTGTTTGGCAAGATGGTCCTGTTATCTCTGCTATGAGAAGGGGGGCAAAACTATTACTTGATGAAGTAGATCTTGGATCAAATAAATTACTTTGTCTACAGCCAGTTTTAGAAGGCAAGGGTATCTTTCTAAAGAAAATTAATCAATATGTTATTCCAGCACCAGGATTCAATATTTTTGCAACAGCAAATACAAAAGGTAAGGGTTCAGATGATGGAAGATTTATTGGTACGAATATTCTAAACGAAGCCTTTCTTGAGCGTTTTGCTGTTACATTTGAACACAATTATCCTTCTGCTACAGTTGAAACTAAGATTCTAGAAAAAACATTTGTAGCATTGAATACAATTCCACCAAAGGATTTTGTTAAGAATCTTGTTAGTTGGGCTGAGGTTATTCGTAGATCTTTTGATGATGATGCTGTTGACGAAGTAATTTCTACTAGGAGACTATTGCATATTGCGAATGCATATGCTATATTTAATGATAAGATGAAAGCAATTAATCTTTGTATTAATAGATTTGATGCGGAAACAAAATCTGCTTTTCTTGAACTATATTCAAAGGTTGACGAAACTTTCGTATATGATGGAGAAAGTGTATTTAAAAATGATGAGGTAAATGATGATTATTTCTAAAGAAACCATGGATATTCTGTATAATTTTTCTACGATTAATCAGAATATCTATATTAAACCCGGAAACGTACTTAAAACAAAAAATGTTCTTAAAACAGTATTTGCTGAAGCTGAAATTAAAGATGTATTCACTAAGGAGTTTGCGATTCATAATCTAAAGCAACTTCTTAGTGTAATCAGTACGTTTCATAGCAGTGGAACAAATGGTTGTGATATTACATTTCAAGAAGATAAGATGTTGATCACATCTGCTGGAAAGTATGCTGTTGAATATCCTTATGCCGATCCCGAAACAGTTGAATCAGTAGATAAAAATCTACATATTGTTAATCCAATTCTTAATTTCAGTATTGACGAAGAAGATATTACAAAGATTAGTACACTTGGAAGTATTTTCGGTTTGAATATGTTGACTATTGAAGGTAATACTTCAACCAACCAAACAACCGTATACTACAGAGATATTAAAACAAACCTAACACCCAGAGGAAGTCTTGATCTTTTTATTAAACCACCATTTAATTATAAGGTCAATATTCCTCCTGAAAATTGGAAGATGATCAGGGGTGGTTATAATATAACAGTATCAAAAAATCCTGTTCCTATGTGCAAACTTGATCACAAAACACTACCAATTAAGTATTGTATTGGGTTGCATCACACAAGTGAATTTAATGATTAACTATTTGGGGGAGAAATCTCCCCCAAATAATTTGGAGAATATATTATGCGTAATGAAATTTTATGGACAGAAATCTATAGACCGAATAAAATTAATGATTGTATTTTATCAAAAGAAAATAAACAACTTTTTCAGAATATAGTTAAAACTGGTAAAATTCCAAACATCATTTTATCTGGTGGTCCTGGTTGCGGTAAAACAACAGTAGCAAAAGCTTTATGTGAAGAACTTCAGTACGACTACATCTTTATTAATGCGTCATTAAATGGTAATATTGACACATTAAGAACTGATATTCTGAATTTTGCAAGTTCTCTTAGCTTAGAATCAAGTAGAAAAGTTGTTATTCTTGACGAAGCAGACAATTTAACAAACGCAACTCAACTAGCACTAAGAGCATTTATTGAAGAGTTCAGTAACAATACAAGTTTTATTTTCACATGTAATCACAAAAATAAAATTATTGAAGCACTTCATTCTCGTTCTAGTGTAATTGACTTTAGAATTCCGCAATCAGAAAAACCCTTGATTGCGAAGTCTTTCCACGAAAGACTGAAGATGATTCTTAACAATCATAATATTCAATATGATGAAAAAATCTTAGCTCAATTAATCCTAAAGTATTTTCCTGATTTTAGACGAATTATTAATGAGTTACAAATTAATTCTAATGATAGTCTTTCTATTAATATTCTTTCGGATGTTAATATTGAGATTAATGAATTAATTAAAATTATTAAAGATAAAGATTTTACATCATTAAGAAAATGGGTTGCATTAAATGTGTATAATGATCAAACCAGAATTTTCCGATTAATTTATGATAATCTAACACCAAAACTTACAAATGAAAGTATTCCGGTTCTTATTCTAATTTTGGCTGAATATCAATATAAAGCAGCATTTGTTGCAGATCAAGAAATTAATATGACTGCATGTTTAGCTCAAATTATGGGAGAATGTATATTTAAGTAATGCCAGAACTAAAAGATTATCTTAATAGTATAAATACCACAAAGATTTCTGTTATAAATGAAGATGAAGATGAGAAATCTTATCCAAATTTTATAGTTAACCGTTGTCTTAGTTATTTTCCAGACACAGTTTATTATGCGAATTTAATTAATAAGTATAATTATTTGTTGGATAAAAAGCTTCAATATGACTTTTATATATATTCTATACGGAAAAGAAAAAGATTTTCTCCTTGGATTAAAAATGAGATAAATGAAAATCTTGAAGCCGTGAAAGAATTCTATGGATATAGTAATACTAAAGCTTATGAAGCAATCAAAATTCTGAGTGATAAAGACCTGGAATATATAAAGAAAAAATTATACAAAGGTGGAGTTGAAAAGTAACTATATTTCAAGAATAAAAAATGATTTAAAGGTAATTTATGGATATTCTAAAAACATTAGTAGAAGTAGATATTGGAGAAAACACAGACAACTTTTTAAAGATTAAAGAAACTTTATCTAGAATTGGTGTTGCCTCAAGAAAAGATAAGAAACTATACCAAAGTTGTCATATCTTACACAAAAGAGGAAAATATTATATTGTTCATTTTAAAGAACTATTTCTCTTAGATGGTAAGGATTCTGATTATAGTGAAAATGACGTGATGCGAAGAAACACTATAATTAATTTACTACAGGAATGGCAGTTACTAACTGTAGTAGATACAAATTTCAAAAACTTTCAAAAGGCACCAATCTCACAAATTAAGATTATTTCTCACAAGGAAAAGGGAGATTGGGAATTAGTTACTAAGTATAATATCGGTAAGTATAGAAGACAAGATACAGTAATTACAGAATAGGGGGCTTGACATACCCTTTTATTTTTGATATAATATAATTATGGATATGGTTATGGAAAATAATGAACAAGAACTTTTTGAATTGAACACAACACAAGTAGAAAACTTACATAAAAGCATTAAACAGAGAAAGAATTTCTTTTGTTCTAATATAGAACAGTTGGTCAAAGAACAAAAACTCTCTTATATAGAATCAGTAATTTATTATTGTAATTTACATGATTTACCTGTTGAGTATGTTCCCCAACTAATCAATGATAACATTAGAGATAATTTGTATCTTGAGGGAATGAACTTAAATCTTTTGAAAAAAGTTAATCAAGTTTTTCTATGACAGGATTTGAAGTTTATATAAAGTATGTTTCAATTAAATCTCATTTTACAGGAAAATACGATTATTTCAAATATAATAAAAAACTGAATGTTAAATTTGAAACATACAATAAACGAAAAGACAAATTCTTTTTTGAAAAGTTAGGAAAAAAATTCAACACACCAGAACAAGTTGAAAACTTCTTTTGTTCTAACATGATTTACAATCCTAACTTATGGGTTGGTGATTATTTCGATGATAGTTGTGAAGATACATACTTAGAATGGTTAAAAAAACAACAATCATTTGAATATATTTTGAATAATGAATGTAAAGTATTATCAGAAATTATAGACTTGTTTGCCGTTAAAAATAAACAATTTCCTAAGTTGCTGGTAATGGTTTTACAAAACGAAATTAATTTAGAAACATTAATTATTCTCGATAAAAAATATAACTTCATAAATCAATGGGATAATATATTTACTGATGTTATATGGAAGGAATTTTCTAACAGAATTAAAAAGTACACACCTTTCTTGAAATACAATGATAAATATTTACAAATTATTGATAATCATTTCAAGGAAAACTGATGTCACCAGAACAAATTTTTTCGTTACAGAAAGCGATAATTGATTTATATCGAGAAAATGTACAGTTACATATGCTTTTAGAAGATGTTTTTTTGGGTGAGGAAGAATATTTACAAGAAATTACTAATCTTTCTGTAGAAAATGATACATTGAAAGAACAGATGTTAGAACTTTTCAGAGAAAATTCTGATTTAAGATCTAATAATTAGTAGACATAATAATAAAAATATGTTATTATGATATAAGTGGACAAGTAATATACAAGGATACAAGGATACAATATATGGATTTTTCAAAATTAAAAGCAAATAGAAATACGACTATTAGTTCTCTTCTAACAGAACTAGATAAAACAGCACAAAAGAATTATGATGATGATCGTTTCTGGAAGCCTGAACAAGATAAGTCAGGTAATGGTTATGCAGTAATTAGATTTCTACCAGCAGGACCAAAGGATGAATTGCCTTGGGTTCGTTTGTGGAGTCATGGATTTCAGGGACCATCAGGAAAGTGGTATATTCAAAATTCACTAACCACACTAAATCAACCAGATCCCCTAACAGATTTAAATAGTAAGCTTTGGTCAACAGGTACAAAGGAAAATCAGGATCTTGTTCGTAGTCGTAAGCGTAAGCTAAATTATATCAGCAACATTCTTGTTGTAAGCGATCCTAAGCATCCAGAGAACGAAGGAAAGATTTTCTTATTTAAGTATGGTAAGAAGATTTTCGATAAGATTAATGAAGTAATGAATCCGCAATTTGCTGATGAGAAGGCAGTCAATCCATTTGATTTCTGGGAAGGCGCAAATTTTAAACTAAAGATTCGTAAGTTTGAAGGATATCCTAATTACGATAAGTCAGAATTTGAACCACCTACACCATTACTTGGTGGCGATGATAAGAAACTAGAAGCATTATGGAACAAGCAACATCATCTAGGTGAATTTCTGGAACCAAAGAACTTCAAGACTTATGAAGAACTTCAAAAGATTCTTGATTCTGTTTTGGGAACACCAACAGAAGCTCCTAAGTCACAAATTTCAAAACCTAAGTTTGTTGCTGAGGATGGTGGTGATGATGCACCTTGGGATAACTCAGAAACTACGGAAGATTCCGATCTTAGTTATTTCCAAAAACTAGCAGAAGGCTAGATAAAAAAGGGGAGCTAAATGCTCCCTTTTTTTATGGTTGTGTATTTGTTTTATCTTTAAATCCCGATGAATTCCGTCCTGAAGAGTTTATATTGGTTATATTTGTTTCAGTTCCACCCTTTGTTGATTGTGGCGCATTTATAACAACTGGGGTATTTGTTGATTGCGTTTGTTTTGGTGGATTTAATTCTGGTGTTACTATAGTTTCTTCAGCTTCCAACATACCACCCCAATGCCAACGTACAGGTTTTCCTGACCGCGCGGCGGCCATTAATTCAAATTCTTCTTCTGTTATAGGAATACCACCAAATTCTCCAGAAGCTGCATATATACCAGCATTTTTGGTTTTTCTATAAAAAATATCTTTTAAATCCTGATTCAACCACATAGCACCAGCCGCTAATGCAGTTAACCCTGGAACAGCGCCAAAGGAAAATGCAGTTGGTATACCATATTTAAGTATTAATCCTTTACCAGCCATACTACCAGAACTTGTTGCGTCTTCAAGATGACTATCTATTTTATTTGATGTTTTTTCAATCTGACCAATCTCTGATGCAAGGTATTTTTTATATTCATCTATTGTTTCTGAGGGTTTTAATAAAATATTTTTATTATATCCATTAGCTTCTTTTTTATAAAATAAATAGGGATTTTGATTGACTAAAGATTCAAAATTACCCATTCTACTTTTTTTAGCTAATTCAAAAAATGCTTCCTTATCACCTTTAACTGATAAAGATGCTAAATCTTCATCAGTTAATTGTTTTCCACCAGGAGCAGATTGAGCATAAGCCCTTTTTAATACATTATATGTAGAATCTCGTTCTCCTTTTTCTGCTGATTTAATTATAGGAACAACATTACCAGTACCAAAACCAGCAAATTTCATTTCGAAAGGTGAAACTTCTCTACCTAATAATCTTTTCATTGTACCCATAATATCTTTATTAAACGCAATAAAAAATACATCTTGAATGTCTGGATCTAAATTCGCAATATATTTTGACCTTTCTTCTTTAGTTTCTAACTTAGAATATTCTTTTTGTATTTTATCAATATGATCTTTTTTTAATTCAGGTTTTCCTAAACCTTTGGCAGATAAATTTACATCTTGTAAGAACTCACCTTGTTTTAGTTTACTGATTAAATGACTAAAAGTGGAAGGCATAAATTGATGATAACCTGCTGCGCCACTAAGTTTATTAATAGCAGTAGGATCATCACCACCCTCAAATTTTCTAGATAAATCAATTAAATTTTTCATCTGTTCAGTTGAACCAGAAAAAGTACCTTGTGTAGTATATGGTGTGCCTGATAATTGTGTTTCAGGAAAAGGCTTATTAAATGGTTTAAAATTATCTCCAGATACACCAAAAACACTCGCAATACCCTTTACAAAATATATGAGTGTATTTAAATTATCTACTATTGAGTTGGTCATTATTTTAATAGAGTTGGATAGTTCATCATAACTTTTTGGTAATTTATCAGTTATCCATTCCCTTATGGAGAAAAATGATTTTTTTAATTGTCCCCAATTTTCTTCACCAAGAAAAGTTTTTCCAAAATCATCTATTCCAGTTTTTATGGCTTCCCAAGTTCCTTTTAATGCTGGTTGTATATGTTCTTTCCACAATCCACCAACAAATCCACTAATAGCTTTTCCTACTGGTGTATCAAAAAATCCTTTTATAGCATTAATAAAAGGTGAAAAGAATTTCATTATCCCACCCATATATTTGTCAACACCAGCTTTATACTTATCATCTGTTAAGTACTTAAATCCAACATAACCTAAAGCACCAATACCTAAAGTACTTAATAAACCTCCTAATCCCATATTAAAAGAAGGCATTAATTTAGATATAATGCCAAATCCAGGAATGAAACTTAAAATAGATCCTAATGCTGATGATATAAATTTAAATGGAGCAGAAACCACACTAAACAATACACCAAAGATTTTACCCAAACCAGAAAATAATGATTTACCAAAAGATAAGAAACCACCAAAAGTTGATTTAGCAATAGAACCAAAAGAACTGAACATAGATTCATTTTTATTTTGATCTGTTGTGCTTGTATTTGTTACTTTTGGTTGTTGTGGAGTTGGTGGTGGAGCAGCAGCTTCACGATCACGTTCAATCGCCTGTTCTTTTTGTTCTTGAGCATTTTTTTCATTCATTTCAAAGAAATCAACGAATTGCTCATTTAACATTCTAAGTTCTGTTAATTGTTCTTGTTGTGTTGTAAGAATATTTTTTAAATAATCTGATGCTATTTTTTCTATTTGTTCTTCTTCTGAAACATCTTTTTCTTTTTCACTATTATCAAAAAATTTATATAATCCACTAATACTTTTTTCTATTACAGTTAGTTCATCAGCAATATTAACTAAATGTTCATTAGATTCAACTGCATTTTTATTTTGTACTGTGGAAGAAGCAAAAGAAGAATCTTTAAGTTCATTCAAGTTATCTACAATTTCAGACGATGTTTTTTCTTGAGATTTAACCAAATAACTTAAAACATTCACTAAAGACTTTTCTACATTAAGAGAAGCATCAACCGGATTTTTAGCAAATTGTTTTGTTTTTTTATTTATAGTTTGTACTACTACTGATGTTTCTAAGTCTTGGTTGTTATCTTGATCTGGCATTTTGTTGTTTTAATCTCTCGTTTTCTTCTTTAATATACTTTTCTAATAAACCAACATAAATGTCTCTTTCCCACGGTATCATATTTTCAATTTCAGTTAAAGAATATTTATGATGTTGTATTAAACTGAAATTAACATGAATGATATTTTCTAAATTAGTGTGGGAAAGGCATATTAAAAAAAATCCTTTAATCCATTGAATTCAAAAATTTGATCATATTTACACGAGGGACATTGTACAATTTCTTGATGTGATAATGTAGGAATGTTTTGAAAAAACAGTTCTAATTTCTTAAAATCATTTAGAGTTAATGATTGAATTAATTCTTTGGCTTCTTCAGATTTAAAATCTCTATAAGTTGTTTTACTGTCATAGAAATAATCAATACAAGAAACAATCATATTAATAATTAAATCTGTTTTATCTTCTTCAGAGTTAAATAAATTAACTAAATCAATAGTAGGATATTTAAAAACAACTGTTAAATCTTTGTTAATTTCAACTTCTTTTGAAATATCTTTTTTCGGAAGCTCAATAGTATCTAAGTTCAAAGAATAGTTGATAACGGTATTGCATTCTTTTTGCTCACCATCTTTATCAACCATGTTTCTGCAACGAAATTTCAATTCAGATATGTTATTAACAGATTTTGATCTAATCTTTAAAAATAAATATTCTAATTCAAAAATTGGGAGTTTGTCTATGTTAAAATTATCAAGACAACAATTGTTAATAATTTGCTTCATAGCTCTGGTCATTTCTTTAGGATCATTCCCCTCAAAAGCCATTGCTAATATCTTTTCTTCTTTTACAAGAAAAGGTCTAAATTGAAATTGTTTTTTTGTGTAAGGTAAAAACACGTCATAAATAGGGGTTTTTATTTTTGGTAAAGACATAATATTCCTTAATTTTAATTATCCTCTTCCTCAGTATACGGTTGTTTGGTTGGTTGAAGTATTACCTTCAATAGTCAAATGGATATGGTTATGGAAATTGGAGTTACTATTACATTTTATGATATTCAATTCCTGTTAGTGCTCTTTCCTGATTTTCACGAGTATATTTATAATGGTTTGTTGTAAAATATCTATAAGCAAAAGAAACTTTTAATCTATGTAAGTCATTAGAGTCTTCCCAAGAAGTGGAAAGTGGATCTACTGAAACTGGATACGCATCAAAAATTTCTGTTGTGTGTGATGCTTCAACGAAAGGATCTGGGGAACCATCATATAAGTATTGTCTAGCATAATCAACATAACCGGTTGAATCAAATCTAGAACCTATACTAATACCAGCATTTATTAAACCGTGAAAACGTTCTTTGTCATTTTCATCATTAAGAAAATCTCTTAGTTTAGGAGTTTCTTTAAATTGAGTAACAAATATCTTACATTTGTAATCACTCTGATATTTCATATCATATGTTCCGGGAGGTTGTATATTTGTTAACCAATAATCAAATATATGTTTTTGTTCCATATCACCATTACAATAAAATTCAAGATTTAAATCTTGATAATTTACATTATAAGGCATTTTGTAAGATGGACCATAAGTTCTAACATCTGTTGTAGCTAGTGTTTGACCGGGAATAGTAGCAGCATAACAAGAAAAATGTAATAACAAAGTAGCTTTATTATTACTCATCGGACCAGATAAACTATTTGTTAATGCTCTTTGAAAAAAATCAATAGCATTTCTGGGACTAGAAATAGCTTGTGTAATATTTTCAGCAATACTACCCAAATTCGCTTGTTTTTCTTTAACCAATTTTTGTAAAGAACCAGCAATATTTACACCCTCAAATGCAATAGTAACTCCAAATTTATTGGTTCTTGCGATATTTTTGTTTAAGAGATTTGCTCTAATATTATTTAAAGAAGGTCTAACGTTTATTTTTCCAGACGAACCACCTTTAGCTCTATCTTTATTTCCGTTTAAAAAACCAGTAATATTATCAAATTTAATTGCCATTACTTTATTTTTCTCCTAGAATCTGACCAAACATTTAAATTTGAAACTTTTGCCCCACTTGCTTTACTTTTATAACTGACGAAAAATTCTGTAGGTAACATACTAACTGTTATCCAATCGGGATAACTTAACTCTAACATGCTACTTTGAATATGTCTTGGGTCAGTTAAATAAATTTTTAAACAAGGCTGAAAGGCCTTTAATTTTTTAGTCTTTTTTAAAAGTTTGTATGTTAAAGTAAATCTAGTTGTAACATCGTTTCTTTTATTATTTTTAATATCAAATAGTAAATTTAAAAATCTAATTCTTAATGTAGGTTCTAAATAATGCAAATTTAATCCCAAAAAACCTCGACTACCAATATTAGTAGTAACACTTTCTATAGGTATTACTATAGGAAATCTATCAAAATAATTCAAATCAGTTTTAGTTTTAGCATCATAAAAAAACAAAAACATTTTTCCGTAGATGGGTTCATTTCTTAATTTTCTATTTTTTCCGGTATCTGTTAATATAACTTTTCTATCTGGAATAGAGCCAAGTTTTTTTAATTGTGTGTTAAACCATACAACTGCTTTTCTACTATCGCGTAGTATTTCTCTGTCAGTTTTAAGATTTCTATAATGATCAAAAACAGAAATTTCTTTTTTACGCATATTAAGTATTTATAACAAATGATCCTCGGTCAATATCATAAATTGCCAATCTTTTTCCTCACAAACTTTTTTAGCTGCATCCCATTTAGCCAAATTTACAGAATATGTTTTTAATGCTTCTTTATATTGTTTGGTTATTCTTTTCGGTGTTTTCGGAGGAATTGTTTGGTGTTTTGGTTTTACTTCGATTAAATAAGTTTTAACTCCATTTTTAGTTTTAATTTTAGCATATGCGTCAATAAAGTACCTATGCATTTTATTATCAATAGGAGAAATATATCTTATAATTGCTTCTTCAGATGACCAGCTTATTACATTTTGGTTATAATCTAAAAATTTCATCAATCTTCTTTCCCAAGAAGAACGATAAACTATGTCAGTTATATCACCAATATATTTTTCTGGATTTTTGGGAATATATTTTCCTTTATATGTTTTGTACATAAATAATATGTATATGACAGAAACAGAAACACCATTAGCTAGCAGTACAATTATTAATTTCTACGGCAGTACTAATATTAAAAAAAATTCACCTTTGGGTAGTTTAGAAGCAGAAGGTGAAACCAAAAGACTAGTTCTTCAATATCCAGAAAAATTTATTGATGGAGAAAATACACCAAATCATATGATTGTGTTTTTCTTTAATCAAAATAAAAGTACTAAATTTCCATTAAATACAGTAATTGATAAATTAACTATAATTGCTAATTCAGAAGAAGATCGAAAAGATTTTATAGCCGGAGTGAAAAAATTAGGTGATAAAGTTATAGAAAATACTGTTATTAAGATAGCGAATATGGGTATATTATCAGAAAGTGTTAGAGCGAGATTAGTTACGGATGAACTTGTTATTCATCCTGGATTTATTTTTACACAAGATACTTCTTCAAAAATAAATGCTGGTAATATAGCAGAATCTGTATTAGGAACATTATCATCTTCAATTTCAGCAGTAAATCAAGAACGAACTAATTTAACTGTTGCTATGTATATGCCTAATGACATAACTGAAAACATAACAATTAATTATAATAATACTTCTATGAGTGGCACCAGTGGAGCAATTGCAGGATCACTACAAGGAATAGGAAATATTGCTTCCGGTGTACTATCTAATTTTATGAACGGTCAAGATTTTTTTCGTGGTGTTACTATGAATGATTTTGGGTTAGGTAGTATATTACAAAGAGGTTTGGGTGGATTAATTGGTGCAGGGGTTGATGCGGCAGGAAAACCTGCAATAACCGCAGGATTGGGAATCGCCGCAAATCCATTTATGGAAATTATATTCGATAACATGGATTTTAGAAAGTTTAGATTTAATTTTAAGTTTGCTCCCAATTCAAAAAAAGAATCTGAAATTGCTAGATCAATAATTAAAGCATTTAAGTTTAACTCCGCACCGGAATTAGCAAGTGACTTTTTAAATACGTTTTTTATGGTTCCTGGAACATTTGATATTAAATATTTTAGCAAAACATCTTCAGGGACTTTTAAAGAAAATGATTATCTTAATAAAATATCAACATGTGTTTGTACCGGAGTTTCTGTTAACTATACTGGAAATGATGGAAACATTTTTACTGCATTTGAAAGTGAAAATGATAATGATCCGGGTGCCCCAGTAGTTATGGATTTATCTTTAGAATTTACAGAATTAGAATTAATAACTAAGAAAAGAATAACGGAAGGATTCTAATGCCATATTTTCATAATTTTCCCGTAACATTCTATACACATAACGGAAATGATTATGATATTGTGATTGATATTATTAAAAGAATAAAGATGAGAGATTTATTCTTAAACGATTCATTTGTATATTATGAATATTCGGTAAAAGATTCTGATACACCTGAAGTTATTGCTGAAAAGTATTATGGTTCTCCTTATTATTTTTGGGTTTTATTTTTTGCGAATCAAATAAATGATTATAATTATGATTGGGTAATGGATGAAGATAAATTTAATCGTTATCTAAAAGAAAAGTATAAAACCTATACTTTAACATTAAATACAAATGGAGAACTAGATACAGCATCATTAAATTCACCAGATCCCGTTTTTGCTTCATTAGGATATGTAAAAAATACAGACTTCGTTAATACATTTAAACCATTAGCAAGTTGTTATGTATTTTCCGTTGATAACAACACAAAGAAAGTTAAGGTAATTCCTGTTGGTGGTGTTGTATTAGAAGAAGGAACATATTTATCATATGGTGCTGGTTATGCAGTAACAAATATTGAAGTTAATGATAATAATGAATGGTATACGTTCTTATCATCGTATAATCATCATTATGTAAATTTAGACGGTAATATAACAACAAGTGATGATTTATCGGCAGTAGGAGTTAGTTTTTTGGATTATGAATTATCTGAAAATGATAAAAAGAGAAAAATTAAAATTATTGATAAACGTTATTTACCACAAATAGAACAAGAATTTAAATCGTTAATGGGAATCTAAAATGGACTCTATTAAAATCAATTTACCTTTTAAGTTTGAAATAGATAAAATTCTTTTAATTACTGAAGGTAAAAGTGTAGATATTCGTGGTTTAATGACTGAATTACATGTTACACAAAGTATTTTTGAAAATACAATGTCTGCTCAGATTAAAATTTTAGATTCTGAAGATAGACTTTCAAATAATGGTGAATTTATAATTAAGGGTGGAGAGGCATTAGAAATTAAATTTAAAGCACAAAGCGACAAAAAATATTTCTCAAAAATATTTTTTGTTAGTAAAATATATAATACACAAAAAGAAGCTGCTAAAGCTAAAAGTTATATGTTAGATTTGATTACAGGTGAAGAAATTTTAAATAACAAAATAAAAATAAGTAAGGCTTATAATAGAAAAATATCTGCTATAGTAGAAGAAATTTTAAAACAATATTTATCTATTTCTAACATTAAGGTTGAATCAACAAAAAATTCAATTAGTTATATTTCGCCTTACATAGCACCTTTTAAATTAATAAACACACTATCAACATATGCTATAGCTGATGATGATTCAGCATCATTTTGTTGTTATGAATCATCGTCTACAACACACCTTAGATCACTTTCTAGTTTATTATCACAAAAACCAGCTAATAATTTTATATATGCATCTAACACCAAAAAATTCTTAAGTAATAATTCAGAATTAGCAAATGTATGTGTACAAGAATTAAATTTTACTAAAAATATTGATATACAGAACAATACAATTAGTGGTATGTATAAAAGTAATTTGTTATTACATAACATCTTATTAAAACAATATGGTGGAAAACAAATTAATTCATCAGAAACAATAAAATACGATTATGATGATTATTTTAAAAATACAAAACATCTGGAAAAAACTAAAATAAATAATCCTAAAAATTTTTCAGATTATAATTCTATGTATAAATATTTTCATAGGGATGTTGTTAAATCTGAACATTTTAAAAAACCACCTACGTTAGAATTTTATGATAATCAATCTAACTTATGGTTACAGAAAAGATATGCTTTACATGCTCAATTAGACAATATTGTTTGCGATATTGTTATTCCTGGTAACTGTGATTTAGTTTGTGGTGATGTAATTACATTAGCTATTGCTTTAGATAGACCAACACAACCAGGAGAATCGTTTCCAATAAATGAAAAATATTCAGGTAAATATATAATTACTACATTAAAGCATGTTTTAAATACAGAAAAATTAACAACTCATGCTACATGTGTAAAGGATTCAACTAATGTTTGATAATTATTGTTTGGGTAAAAATGGTTTCTTTTGGTTTACTGGTGTTGTTGAAGATAGAAACGATCCAATGAAACTTGGACGTATTCGTGTTCGTGTTCTTGGTATTCATACAGACGATAAAACACAAATAAAAACAGAAGATTTACCTTGGGCATTTCCTTTACAACCAATAACATCAGCGTCAATGAATGGTGTTGGACAAACGCCTATTGGTCCAGTTGAAGGAACATGGGTTGTAGGATTCTTTCGTGATGGTGATAATTGTCAAGAACCTATTATTATGGGAACATTAGGTGGTGTTCCACAATTAAAATCAGATAAAAATAAAGGTTTTAATGACCCACAAGGTAATTATCCTAAATCTGATTTCTTAAAAGAACAAGATACAAATAGATTAGCTAGAAATGAAGAAATAGAAAAAACTATTGTTCAACAGAAAAAAGATGGCAGAAAAAAAGATCTAAAAATTTATGCATTAGATGACAAAAAAACTTGGAGTGAACCTGAACCAGCATATAATGCAAAATATCCATATAACAAAGTTTATGAATCTGAATCTGGTCATGTGATAGAAATTGATGATACACCAAAAGCAAATCAGGATGGTAAGGTTGAAAGTAAAGGAAACGAAAGATTACATCTATATCATAGAAAAGGTACTTTTATAGAAATACAACCTGATGGTAGTGAAGTTACAAAAATTGTCGGAAATAAACACGAAATTATTGTAAAAGATGATACAGTTTATATACAAGGAAGTTGTGCAGTATATGTTCAAGGTGATAGTAGTTTTGTATGTAACGGTAATGTAAAAGCTGAAGTAGGTAAAGATTTAGATGTACAAGTTAAAAATGGATCAGCTACTTTAATAGCAACAAAAGATATTCATATTACGGGAACTGATAATGTAAATATAAGTGTGTCGAAAGGAGATACTACAGTTAGCGCATCAAGCAAAGTTACTGTTTTTGGAGGAGAACAAGTACAAGTTTTATCAAATAAACATGTAAATGTTGAAGGTAAACAAGTAGACGTAAAAGCACCACACGAGGGTTCTATATCTATTTCGGGTAAAAATATTTCTATAGATGCTAGTAAGGCTGGTGCTATTGATGTTAAAGCAACTGGAGCTGTTAGTGTTAATTCATCAGCGGGTTCTATTGATTTAAATGCGTTAACTTCTATAAATCTAAGTTCAGAGTCGATAAACATTACATCAAAAGGACCATTAAAACTAGTAGGAAAACCAGTCATTCAAGGTGTAGTATAAATGTCATTATTTAAAATACCTAAAATACCAAAAATTCCTATCCCAAGTCCAGCAAAAGCAATTATAAAAATTAATCTTGAATTGCAAAAAGTAGCTTTAAAAGCACAAAAATACGCTGCTTATATAGCAGTTCCTGATATTGGAACTGCTATGAAACCAATATCAAAAGCATTTGCTATTAAAAATAATCCATTACAAGCATTATCAAATTTAACCAATTCACAGATACAATCATTATTAAATACAGCACAATCAACAATCGCAAATCAAACTCAAAATATACAAAATGCAGCATCTTTAAATTCTATTGATGAAAATGGAGATATTTCAGAACAAACAACAGAACAATTAAATCAAGATTTAGAAAATTTATCTAATATGGTAGATGAAGCTATTGCTAATTTGCAAAGTTTAGAAAATATGGGAAAAGAGCAATTAGAGCAACTAAAAGAATTAGCAGATGAACTTAAAAATTTTGATATAAGAAAAGTTAATTCTAGAAGATTAACAATACCTATTCCAAAAATGCCAAAATTACCTTTTGGAATCATTCAACCGTTCTAATAAATATTAAGTATGTCTACACAAGTAAAATATAAAGACTTAGATTTTAACTTCGATTACTTACCGACAACTAAAAATTTAGTTATTCGAAAAAACGAAGAAGCTATAAAACAATCATTAAAAAACCTAATCTTTACTAATGTGTATGAGAGAAAATTTAATTCAACTTTAGGTGCTGGTCTAGAAGATTATTTATTTGAAAGTTTTGACTTTTTAACACAAATAAATATTGAAAGAGCAATAACACAAATAATTGCTGCATACGAACCAAGAGTTTCATTAGTTAGTGTAAATGTGTACACAAATATAGACGAAGAAGAATTAGTTGTTACATTAGAATATTTTATAGTTGGACTAACAGAAATTCAAAAGTTTGATTTTATTTTAGAGAGAATACGATAAATGGCAACAAATCTATTACTTACAGAATTAGATTTTGATGGTATAAAAGCTAACATTAAAAATTTCCTAAAGAATCAGACTGAATTCACCGATTATAATTTTGAAGGTTCTGCTCTTTCTACTTTAATTGACATTTTAGCATACAATACCTATATGTTATCATATTATACAAATATGGTAGCAAATGAATCTTTTCTTGATACAGCAATTAAAAGAGAAAATGTTATTTCACATGCCAAATTATTAGGATACACACCAAGATCCACAAGATCATCTTCAACAATTTTAAATGTAACATCAACAACAAATCAATTATTAACCAGAAACTCATATTTTACAACAGATGTTGATGGTAAAACTTATTACTTTTCACCCGTAGAAACAATTGATTTAGCTGCGAATGTTTCGCAAAACATTGTTGTATATGAAGGTGAAAATGTAACAAATAAATTTGTTGTTAACCTAACAGATATAACACAGAAGTTTGTTATTCCTAATCCAAGTATTGATACATCAACATTAAAAGTTTCTGTACAAAACAGTTTAACAGCAGGATCAGAAGTTTATTCTTTAAATACAAATTTAACAACAGTAGAACCTGATTCTAAAACATATTATCTAGAAGAAGATAGTAATTCTAATTATAGAATATTATTTGGTGATAATATTCTAGGTAAAGCTTTAAATTCCGGTAATGTTATAACTATAGAATATAAGGTGTCTTCCGGTGCAGCTGCAAATGGTGCAACATCATTCACACCACCTCAAGATGTAACAGTAAATACAAGTGTTTCTTCTTTTGGTGGTGGGTCAAGAGAATCAACTGAGTCAATTAAGTTTACAGCTCCTAGAAATTTCGAAGGACAAAATAGAGCAGTTACAGTAACTGACTACAAAACATTAATTTTACGAGATGTTCCTAACGTTGAAGCTGTTTCGGTTTGGGGTGGACAAGATCAATTGCCACATCCTGTATATGGTAAAGTTTTTATTGCTATTAAACCAATTGGTCAAGAAACAGTAAATAACTTACAAAAACAATCCATCAAAAATAATATTCTTAATACAAAAAATATAATTTCGGTTTTGCCCGAAATAGTAGATCCAAAATATATTTATATAAAACTTAATACCAAATTAATATACGATAGAAGAAAAACAATTTTAACAAAAAATGAAATCATTACAAAGTTAAAATTACAAGTTAATTTATTTGCTCAAAAAGAATTAAAGAATTTTGATACGGCATTTAGATATTCTAAATTTTTATATCTAATTGATAACGTTGATCAAGGTATTATTAGTAATATAACAAGCATTTCTTTAATTAGAAAAAATGAAGTTACATTAAATACAATTAACAAAATTGAAATTAGTTTCAATAATAAAATTAAAACCAATTCTGTAAATTCAAATGGTTTTATTATATCACAAGATCCTACAATCACATATACATTAGGAGATACTTTCTTCTTGGATGATGATGGTTTAGGTGTTATTAGAATCGTTAAATTTCAAGGTGGAACAAAAATTGTAGTTAAAAATAATGCAGGAACAGTTAATTATGAAACGGGTTCAATTATAGTTGAAAGTATTTTACCTTCAAGTTTAGTTGAAACAACACTTAATATTGAAGTTGAACCATCTCAAGGTGATGTTTTGGCAAAACGAGAAGATATTATCTTATTAAATCCAGAAAACTTTACCGTAACAGCGGAAGATTTAGATGCAAGATAAAAAAATATCAATATTTATTGACAAACAATTATCAAGATATGTCCGTACAAATTTTGAAAAATATGTTAGTTTTATCAAAACATATTTTCAATATCTTGAGAGTAGTGGTTCACCATACTCAGTAATTCAATCACTTGAAAAATCTCGTGATATTACAGCTCAATACAATTCCAGTGTCATTAATTTAAAATTATCTTTTACATCTTCTGAAGAACAGTCTAATTTTTCACAAAATTATACTGATTATGGTGATGAAATTGTTCAATCGAATGTTAATGGTGTTGTAGTTGCTAAAGGTGCTGTTGTTTCTTATGAAAGTATAACCAACACAACAGGATCATTAAATATTGTAACAACAAGTGGAATATTTACTGGTGCTGTAGGTAATCAATTAAATTTTACAGATACAACGGTTACACAAATAATTCATAGTAATAATGGAAGTTTAATAACAGAAAATCCAAAGTTAAACAAATTACTTGATGAATTATCACCAGACTATCCTCAAACTTTAACAGCATCAAAACAATTAACATTAAAAGGATTAGCTGATTTCCTTAAATCAAAAGGAAATGAAGATAGTTTCAGATACTTCTTTAGAACTGTTTACAATAGTGATTTGGAATTTTATTATCCTAAAAAGGATATGTTGAGAGTTTCTGATGGTAAATGGAATTTATATCCGTTTGTTACTATTAAAAGAACAAGTGATGTTTCGTATTTAAATAAAAGAATATATGGTAATACTTCTGGTGCAATTGCTGTTGTTACTAGAGTAAAAACTGTAGAATATAGTATTAATGGAACACCAACAACATTTTTTCAATTATATGTAGAAGATTTAAGTGAAAATTTTCCTTACAATGAAACTATATCATATTATGATAATTTAGATTTAATCACTACAACAGATACGGTAGTTACTGTTTCTGGATCTCCTTCTTTATTAAGAAAAGGTGAATTATTTTCAAGTTCTGCTATTTATGAGGTTGGTGATGAAATTGTAATTGATAATTCTTATGTTGATATTCCAACAGGAAAAACTGCAACAGATATTATTGTAAGAATTACCAGTTTAGATACGGAAGGTAAATTGAAAGCATTTGATTTACTTGATCATGGTATTTTAAATTATAATCAAGATGCATCAACCGGGATATTTAAAGCATATATTCCACCTTCAATTAGCGGTGTTGTACAAAAAGTTCAAGAAGTAGTTATTAATAGTGGTGGTTTATATCCTGCTGGAGCAACAATAACAGCAACAGTTTCTGCTCCTCCTTCTGGAACAACAGCAACAATTACTGTTCAAACATCAATTGATCCTTCTACATCTAAAAAAGTTGTTACTGGTTTAACTATTACAAATAATGGAACTGGTTATAAGAAAACCCCAACAATAACATTTAATAGTACAGGTATAGCAGAAAGAGATGCTGTTGCTACAGCATATTTAAATCTTGCACAAATACAATTTGAACCAAAAACATTAGGTATTGAACCTGGACAATTTGCTAATAATGACGGTTTTATATCTTCTAATAAATTTATACAAGATGATTATTATCAAGATTTCTCATATGTTTTGAAATCAGAAGAAGATTATTCAGATTATAAAGATATTGTTAAGGATTTGTTAAATCCAGGAGGAATGGTATTCTTCGGTATTATTTCTTTGTTTAATTATTTTGCTTTAAATAAATATGGATCACCACAAGAATATCCAGAATTTTTCTATCCATTTAAAGTATTAAGTTTTGATGTAAAGAGTTTTATTTTAAATGCGGTAGATGTTCCTAATAATTATAGAACTATAAAAATCAATAATCAACAAAAGGTGTATGGAAATACATTAGAATGGATAAATACAGATAGATTTAATATTCCAGGTTATGGGGGTTGGAAAAATACACAATTAGTACAAAGTTTTTCTCCTATAACATATTATTATCCAAATAAATATACTGGAACTAGTAATTTAAATTATTATCAAGATGATCTTTACACTTTGTCAAATACACCAATGAAGATTGTTGAAAATACAGTAATCAATCAATTTATTAAACCGAATGGTTTAGCTGAACGAACTAATTTTAATCGTGAAGCTTTTATTACTATAAAACCAATATAAATATTCTAAAAGGATTTATTAGAAATGCCAGCTATTGTTACAAATAAAGTTAGACTATCAACAGCTAAACAATTTGTTGAGTCATTTGACGAACAAACACCAACTAGTTATTACTTATTCATCGGAAAATCAACTCCATGGAATGATGATTTAACACCAGCAGTTCCAATTGATTCGCCAGATGTTCAGTATTATGTTCATGAAGATATTATTTTCATGAAAAAATTACAAGCTAATAACATTTCCCACGCAATTAGACGTTATGATTGGACATCAGAAGTTTATTATAGAGAATATTATCATGAGATGGATTTATTTGCAACAGTTAATAAAACAACTGCAGGTGCTTTAACTAACCTCGATGTAACTCCTTTTTATGTTGTTACTACAACAAATGATGAATATAGAGTTTATAAATGTTTAAGTAATAATAATGGAGCACCATCAACAATTGATCCAGCTACAATTGATACAGGAACAGGAGAAGGTGGTGGTGTTGGTGATAATGGATTAATTTATTGTTCAGATGGTTATGTCTGGAAATTTATGTATAGCGTTAGTGATGCTGATATGTTAAAGTTCGTTACCTCCGATTGGATTCCTGTAAAAATTGTAAAATATAACGATGCTAGTAGACAATTTACTGTTCAGAATAATGCAAGAGATGGTGCTATTGAAGTTATTGATATTAATGGAACAAATTCTGGTTATAGTAGTGCTCCAACTCTAACTATAGCAGTTCCACATAAAGGTGGAACAAGAGCAGTATCACAAACCTTAACTCTTTCTGGTGGTGCTGTACAATTTCCTATTAAGTTAACAACAGTAGGAACAAATTATTATAAACAACCAACAATTACAGTATCTGCTGGAAATTTACAGGTTCGTGCAGTATTAAGCCCAAAGGGTGGACATGGATTTGATGCTGTATCGGAATTGGGTGGTGTTGCTGTAATGATTTATGTTGAACTTTCTGGTTCAGAAAGTAATCAACTTATTACAGTAAATGACTATAGAAGAATTGGTATTATTGTTGATCCGATTGAATTAAATTCAACGGGTACTTCAACGGGTGTGGTTACATCATCATTTCCTCAAATAACAGGATATTTGAGTGGATATAACTCATCAACAAATCCAACTTCAGCAAATAATAACATAAAAATCGCTACAAATCCTACTGCATCAATTTTAGGAAAAGATATAGTTTTAATTTCCGGCCCAGGTAGAGGTGAAAGAAGAAAAATTATTGGTTATGAAACAACAGCGAATATGTTATTGGTTGATAAGAATTGGACAGTTTCTCCTGATCAAAGACCAACAACATCAACTGTATGTGGTTTAGTTACAAGTTCTACTGGTGAAAATAATTTATATAAGCTAACTCTTACAGGAAATTCAACTCCTGGAGCATTTACAATTGATAGCACAATTACTTCTGGTAGTAAAACAGCAAAAGTTGTGCAATATGTTCCAGCATCATCACCAGATCCAGCATATGTTTTGGTTAATGAAGTTTCAACAACAGCGGTAGATACATATGACCAGAAAGTATTTAATGATTCTGATAGTATTGGTGATGGAACAAACTCAGCTACAATTGCAACATCAGGTGTTACTAAATTGGGTTCAGAATCATATTATGGTGACGTTATTTACTTAGAGAACAGAAGATCAATCAACAGAGCTTCTGATCAAACAGAAGAAATAAGAATAGTATTAGAGTTCTAATAAATATACTTAGGTATTAAATAACTATGGCAATTAACTTTAACGCACCACCATATTTTGATGACTTCAATGAAGCAAAGAAATTTCTAAGAGTGCTATTTAGACCGGGACGAGCAGTTCAGGCAAGAGAATTAACTCAAGCTCAAACAATATTACAGAATCAAATTCAGCGTTTTGGTAATCATATTTTCCAAGATGGTAGTATGGTTTTGGGTGGTCAAACATCTTTTGACGCAAAAGTAAAATATCTTGTGTTGGAAAATGTTTATTCCGGTAATCAACTCTTAGCATCAACTTTTGATGGCGTTTTGATTCGTGGAAATACTTCAGGTGCTCAAGCCAGAGTTATTAAAACTTTCGGATTCGGTACAACAACAAATCCAAAGATTTATATTAAGTATATTTCTGGAACATTTTCTGCGTCAGAAGTTATTAGTGTTGTAAATGAAGCAACAAATGGAGTAACTTCTGGTGCTCAAATTGTTTCTTCTAGTTTTACTGGCGATGCTTCTGCTGTAATTATACAAGCTGGTGTGTTTTATACAAAAGGTTTCTTTGTAATTGTAGATCAACAAACAACAATTACAAAAGATTCAACTTTAGCTTTAGATACTGCAACACCAACATGTTCTGTTGGTTTAAATGTTGTTGAGTCATTAATTGATGAAAATGATGACTCAACATTACTAGATAACGCAACTGGTTCTTATAATTATCTGGCTCCCGGTGCTGATAGATATAAAATTGAATTACAACTAGGAATTGTTGCAAACCCCACAGCAGGTAATTCCCCAAATAAAGATTTTATTCTATTAGTTAGATTAGAAGACGGTTATATTGTTCAACAAGTTAAATTTCCAGCATATGCTGAATTAGAAAAAACTTTAGCTAGAAGAACATTTGATGAATCAGGTAATTATACCGTAAGACCATTTGCAATTACCATTAAAGAAAATAACTCAAACTCAACAACAGTTAAGGCAGTTCTTGATCCAGGTAAAGCTTATGTTAAGGGATTTGAATTTGAAACTATTGCACCAACAAACATTATTGTAGATAAAGCAAGAGATTATTCAAGTGTTAATAACTCACCTATTACATTAAATTATGGTGCATATACCAAAATCAATAATTTAGCTTATTTCGTTGATACAAAAACAAATCCGACTATTGATTTACATAATAACGCAACACCGGGATCAGGTACTAAAATTGGAACTGCAAAATTAAAAGTAATTCTTAGAAATGCTTCCGATAGTTATGGTGTTTATAGAGCATATTTAACAAATATTTCTTTAGATTCCGGTCAAGTTTTTTCATCTATTAAAAGTTTTGCTAAAGCAGGAACAATAAATAAAATTGCAGAATTAGTTTTAGTAAGTGGAAATGCCGTGTTAGAAGAAAGTAGCTTCTCTAATATGCTATTCCCAGTTTCTTCTAATGTTGTTAAATCATTTTTGAACACAAATGTTCCAGCAGGAATTGATGTTTCATATCAATTTTACACAACATTTACCGGAATTTTAAGTTCGGGGTCTGTTACAATTCCTACTGGTGATGCTAGAATTACATTTTTATCACCAACTACTCCTGGAAATGTATTAGTTTTTAATACATCAACAAATGCTTTTGTTTCGTCACCAACAATTGGTGATGGTTCAACATCAATTACAGTAACAGTATCTGGTGGTGGTTCTAATAACATTGCTATAGTTGCCTTGATGAATTTTAGTAGTAATTCATCAACAAACTTTACATTCGATCAAAGAACAAAAACATATGTCACTGCTAATTTAGATGATTTAGCATCTGGCAATCCTATAACAGATTCTTCAGCAAGAGGTAGAAGATTAATTAGTTCATCATTTAATAGTATTTCTTTACCCGTACCTGATATTGATACTAGAGACACAACAAATGCTACTTTAGCTAATAGAACAGTTAAGGTGTTGATGTTTGATTCAGCACCAACCAAACCTGAAAATATTAACACTCTTTATTCAACTGGCACAGACATTACTAGTAGATATAATATTGATAATGGACAACGTGATGATTTTTATGCTTTGGGTAGTTTAACTTTAAAAGAAGGTCAATCAACACCAACCGGATATGTTCTTGTAATGTATAATTATTATACTGCAACTTCTGCTTCTGGTGGTTTCTTTACTGTTGATTCTTATCCAACATATGAAAATATTCAAACATATACATCAACAACTACCAGACAAACATATAATTTAAGAGATTATGTTGATTTTAGACCATATGTAACAGACGTTTCTTCTGTTGTAGTACCAAGTCCTGGAAGTTTAATGGTTGCTGATTATTCATATTACCTAAACAGAATTGATAAACTTATTGTTACAAAAGATAAAGAATTTTTAGTTATTAAAGGAACTTCTTCGTTAACTCCTGAAGTTCCACCAGATAATCAAGATGCAATGACACTATATGTATTAACAGTTGCTGCTTATACATATACTACAAAAGATGTTAAAGTAAAGTATATCGAGAACAAAAGATATACAATGCGTGATATTGGTAAATTGGAAAAGAGAGTTGAAAATCTAGAATACTATAATTCACTTAATCTTCTAGAACAAGATACTCAAAGTTTTGATGTAACAGATTCTGGTGGTAATGATAGATTTAAGCATGGTTTCGTTGTTGATAATTTCAGTGGACATTCAGTTGGTGATGTATTAAATGCTGATTATAAGTGTTCAATGCATTTTAATAAAAAAGAATTAAGACCTCCATTTTCCAGTGAAAGTATTACTTTAATAAAAGATACATTAACTAATACAGTACAAACCGGAACACTAATTACTTTATCATATACAACATCTGTATTCGCACGTCAACCTTATGCAAGTAAAGTTGTAAATGTCAATCCATATAACTTCTTTAACTTTATTGGTAATATTGATTTAAATCCAAGTAGTGATACATGGTTTGATACTACACATAAACCTGATGTTGTTACCAATATTGTTGGTGAAAATGATGCTTATCTATTATCTGAAGAGCCATTTGAAAGTGGCTGGAATGATTGGGAAGAAAGCTGGACTGGTCAACAAACAATCATAGAAACTGTCCAAACTGCCGCGCGTGTTTTTGATTGGAAAGAAAGAGGATTTCCGTCACCACTTCAATTTGAAACTTTTAACCGAGAGAGAGTCGTAAGAACTGGTGAAAGAAGAAGAACAGGAACCGTTGTTGAACATGTACCAGAAACTATTACAAAAGTAGTTGATGATAAAATTGTAAATATTAGTGTTGTTCCTTATATAAGATCAAAAACAGTTACATTCGTAGGTAAGTCATTAAAGCCAAATACACAAGTTTATGGTTTCTTTGATGATACTGCTATTGCCTGTGTGTTTAATACACAATTCCAAATTTCTGGGAATTCAGCAAATGGTAAAACTGATTCAAGAGGTGAAATTTCTGGAACATTTACAATTCCAGCAGGAACGTTTAAAACTGGTTCTAGAAAGTTTAAATTAACAGATAGTAGTACAAATAACTTAGCGGCAACTACAACTTCAGCAGAAACAAATTATTTCGCCGAAGGAACTTTACAAACAAGAGAAAAAACTGTTGTTTCAACAAGAACAATGGTTCCAAGACGAAGAGCTGTTACAGAGGTTGTTGCTATATCAGAATCACAACCATTGAATGTTGGTGATTATGTTGATCCATTAGCACAAACATTCTTAGTTCCATCTACAACATATCCAAATGGTATGTTTATGGAAAGTGTTGATGTTTTCTTCCAAACAAAAGATGTTAATGTTCCAGTAACATTACAAATCAGACCAACACAAAATGGATTCCCAAGTGCTTATGATATTATACCATTCACCGAAATAACTATGGAGCCATATGGTAAAATTTCAACCATAACAATCAGTAATCAAGGTTCTGGATATTCTACAGCAGAAGTAACGTTTTCTGCTCCACAATTAGCACATGGTATTACACCAACAGCAACAGCAACAGTTTCTGGTGGAAATATAACAGCAATTACGATTACAAATCCTGGTTATGGTTATACATCAGCACCAACAGTCACTATAAGTGGTGGTAATGGTACAAATGGTGCGGCATCAGCAACAATTACAAATTATGTGAAAACAACGGATTTAGCTACAGCAACCAAAGTTGCAACTAATTTCAAATTCACATCTCCGGTATATTTACCCCCAGGTGAATATGCAATTGTATTGATTACAAATTCAAATAAATATAATGCTTATGTATCAGAAATTGGTCAATTAAATATTACTAACATTGATCAAGGTCAAATCATTAGCACACAACCTTACGCCGGATCATTCTTTAAATCGCAGAATGCAAGAACATGGACTCCTGTTCAAGAAGAAGATTTAATGTTCACAATTAATCGTTGTTCATTTAATCAAACATCAGGAACAGCTTTAATTAAAAATCCACAAGTAACACAAAAAGCATATCATTTATTTAAGATGACTTCACAAGAAATTAATTTCGGTGACAAAAAAGTTTCTTGGAAATATAAAGCATCATCTGATGGAACAACTGGTGGTTTAGCTTCAGGTTATACAGATTTCTTTTCTAATGCTAATACTTATCTTACAACAGAAAACAAAGTACAAGATGTTGGTAGCGTAGTTATGGAAGCAACATTAACTACAACAGGTGATCAAGTTTCACCTGTAATTGATACTGAACGTTTAAGTGTAATTGTGGTTGAAAATTTAATCAACAATATTTCATCGGCAACAACAACTTTATCTGCTGATATAATATCAACATCATCAACATCAATTTCTGTTGAAAGTGGAACAAATTTTGCAAATGGAGATGTAATACAAGTTGGTATTGAAAAGATGTTAATTTCTTCTGGTGGTGGTACAACAACTCTTACTGTATCTAGAGGTTATGTTGGTACAAGTGCTGCTACACATTCAAGTGGTGCAACGGTCAATAACGTAAGTAAAGATGAAACACAAAAATCTGGTGGTGGTGCTTTTGCTAAGTATATTACCAGAAGAATTGCATTAGCCGAAGGTTTTGATTCAACTGGTATTAAAGTACTGTTATCAACATTTACACCTTCACCGTCATCTGTTGAAGTATATTATAAAGTTCTAACAACATCAGATAATGTTTCTTTTGAAGATAAGCCATATGTTTTAATGACAGAAGATGTTGTTGCCACTAACGCAAATTTTGATTCACAATCAAGATTTATTGATAGACAATATTCCGCTGGATTATCTGGTACTGCACTAACACCATTTACAGTTTTTGCAATAAAGATTGTAATGAAAACAACAGATAAAACAATTGTTCCAATTCTAAAAGATTTAAGAGCAATTGCTGTAGCATAAAATGAATATACCGATAGAAAATTCTACTTTAATTCGTGACTTAAATTCAAAGGCTGTTCTTAGTACAGACAGAACAGCCTTTGATAAATATTTAAAACAAAAACAAGAAAAAGAAAGAATAAATAGAATAGAGACAGAAATATTTGAAATTAAAAGTATGTTAGAATTAATTTTAAATAAAATAGAGAAATAAAAATGAACATACTTAGTTCAGGTAACGTTGTAAGTTTAACTCTAGGAATTGGTGGTTCTGGATATTCTACAGCACCAGCAGTAACTATTGCACCTCCGACTAGTGGTATACAAGCCACAGCAGTAGCAGTTTTATCCGGTAATGCTGTACTTTCTTTTATTATCACTAATGCTGGTTCTGGTTATAATTCTACACCATCTGTAACTATTGCACCTCCTCCATCAGGAACAACAGCAACCGCAACAGCAGTTATTACAGCAAATGATTATGTAGATCAATATAATACATTTGATCAGTGGAGAGTTAAAACAAATAGAATTGTTGATGGTGTTATTGATTCACAAACAAGAGGAATTGTTGTTGCTGGTAAAAGTGTTACATCTGTACAAATAGTAAATGGTGGAACTGGTTATACTTCACCAACAATCGCATTTTCAGCACCACCCACTTCAGTTTATTTGGATGTTAATGCTGCAAACACATTATCTGGAAATGTTGTAACAGACACAACTGGAACAATTAAACAAATTGTTATTTCTGCAACAACAACTAATCAAGGTTCTGTTTATGTTGATGATGTTATTTCACAATCTTCAGGTTCTATAAAAGGTAGAATTATTCAAAAGAATGGTTCTTCGATTCTGATTTCTGTGTTGAAAGGAACTTTCACAAACACTACTGCAATAACCTCTCCAGGAAATGTTACCGTAACTTTAAGTTCCGTTACTGCGGTCTCATCAGCAACAGCAAGAATAATATCTTATAACGCTTCATTAAAACGTTTTGATGTTAATACTGTTGTCGGCACATTTAATTTAACAAACTTAGCAGCAGTTTCTACATCTGCTGTTGATGGATTTGAATTCGTTAATTTGTCACAGGTTGATAGTCCAGGAATAACAGCTACAGCAACATTAGAACTGACTGGTGGTGTTATAACTGGTGTAACAATGACTAATTTTGGTTCTAGATATGAAACACCACCAACAATTACTATAACGGGTGCATCAACAACACCAGCTATTTTACAACCAATTTTAGATCCAAAACCAAATTCGATTTTAGTTTTTGATGGAACTAAATATGTAGATAAGCCATTAGCAGATGAAATTTTTGTAACTCATACAGCAACTAAAGCATCTGCAAGATGGAACAGAGCCAAACGTGGATACTTTACAAGTATAACTCAACTTTATTAAGGAATAAAATATGCCTTCTGGTAGATTAGCAGCAACAAAAATTACCACTCAAAATACTAATACACAAATTTATCAAGTTCCTCTTGGTAAAATTTCAACATTTACTATTAATATAGTTAATGTTGATACAGCAAATGCAACTGTTAGAATTTCACTACAAGCAGGTACATCTGTTGCTAACGGTGAATATGTTGAATATGATACTGTTATTTATCCAAATGATAGTTATACACGTTCAGGAATTGTTTTAGATTCACAGAAATACTTATATGTGAATGTAACCACAGATGCATCTCCAAATGTTGATGTTACAGTTTGGGGATTTGAAGAAGATAACGCATAAGGAGTGAACATGAATATTTTAGGATTTTTTAGTAATATTGTAAAAATATTAAAGAAGTTTTTTTCTGGTGATACATTTCAAAAAGCTGAAAATGCTGTAAAAGCAGTTTCTGAACTTTTACAATATGCATTACCAGCGGTTGAATTTGTATCTAAAATGACACCAACTAAAACTGATGATGAAATTGTTACTATGATTAAAAGATTAGAAATGGATGTTGATATTGATTTAACTAAGCCATTAAATGCTTATGAAAAGCAAGCATATTTAACTGGTGCAGCAAGATTTATTATTCGGGGTAAATTAAAGAATGCAATTCTATCTGCTGGTGGTGCTGGTTTAACCATCGGTGGAGAAAAGATTACTACAGTAACAGATATTCCCGATAACTGGTTAAATTCAGCTATCAATATTACATATACTGCATTTAAATCAACTTTAAAATAAAATGGCAAGACTAGTAAATTTAAACATAGATCAAGGTTCAACATTTTCTACTAAATTATTAGCATATGAAACTAATCCATATTCATTGGATAATGGACAAGTAACAGAAAATACAGATTTTTTACCTATTGATCTAGGAACAATTTCAGGTTATGTAGAAAGTATATCCATTACTTCAGGTGGTAATGGATATACTTCTATTCCATCAGTAACTATTACTAACGGTGGTGGTTCTGCTGCAACCGCTGGTGTTGAAATATCTGGAGGTTCTGTTACAAAAATTTATATAGTCAATAAAGGTGATGGATATACATCAAATCCATCAGTAACTATTTCAGCACCAACATCCGGTTCAACAGCAACAGCAACATCAAGAATTCAAAAAGAAGCTGGAATTAATGGTGCTTTAATTAATTTAGTAGGAGCAACTGTTCGTGGACAATTAAGATATTCACCATCTAGTTCATCAGCAGTTACAATAACAGTTTCAGCCAATACAACAACATCGGAAGTAACATTATCACTAACATCAACACAAACCGCCAATTTAAAGCCAGGACGTTATGTTTATGATGTAGAAGCAACTCTTGCGGATACAACAGTAAAACGTTTATTCGAAGGTGAAATAAGAGTAAATGCAGAGGTAACAAAAATTTAATGCAACCAGCATCAAGAGAACAACTAAAGGACTATTGCCTTCGCCGTTTAGGTTTTCCGGTAATTGAAATTAATGTTGATCCCGACCAATTAGAAGACCGTATTGATGATGCTATGTATTACTATACTCAGTTTCACTTTGATGCAACTGATAAATTTTATTTTAAATATCAGATAACCCAACAAGACATTACAAATAAGTATGTTACTGTTGACGATTCTATTATTTCTGTTGTTAGAATGATTCGTCTTGGTGGATTCGGTGCAACAAAAGGTAATATTTTTGACTTTCGTTATCAATATGCACTAAATGACCTTTATACTTTTGGTAGTAGCATGAGTTTACAAGGTTATCATATGACAAGAGATTATTTGTCATTTATTGAATTTATTTTTAATCAAGAAAAATTACTTAGATTCAATAGACATCAACAAAGAATCCATATTGATTTAGATTGGGAAAAAGATCTTTCTACTAATGACTATATTATTTTTGAAACATATAAAATTATTGATCCAGATGCATTTACAAAAGTTTATAATGATAAGTGGCTAAAAGATTATGTTACTGCATTATTTAAAAAACAATGGGGTGATAATCTTAAAAAATATGATGGTGTATCTCTTCCCGGTGGTGTTAAATTAAATGGTCAAAAGATTTATGATGAAGCGGTTGGAGAAGTAGAAAAATTAGAAAAAGATTGTCAATCAACATATCAGTTGCCAGTAAATTTCTTTTTAGGATAACTAATGCCTACAAATAGATATTTCAATGAATTCAGAAATAAAAATGAGCAAAAATTATTAGATACTTTATTAACTGAATGCATTGCTATGCATGGTATTGATTGCCACTATATTCCAAAAACTTTTGTTAAGAAAGATGAGATTTTTGGTGAAGATGTATTATTAGAATATAAGAATAAATTTCCGATTGAAATGTACATGGAAAGTACAGAAGACTTTACCAATAATGATAATTTAATATCAAAATTTGGATTAGATATTAAACAAACATTTACATTAATGGTTTCTAAAAAACGTTTTGATGAAGAATATAACAGAAACTTCCAAACTGGAAATAGAAGAACTCAATTTGATGATAGGTTAAAAAGACCCGAAGAGGGTGACTTGATTTTTATACCGTACCTAACAAGAAAGTTATGGGAAGTTATGTATGTAAATCAAGAATATAGTAACACCTATCAATTGGGGGATCTGTATGTTTGGAAAATATCTTGCGAACTTTACAGATTTACCGACGAAACGATTGATACTGGAATACCTGAAATTGATAATATTAATGAGAAGTTGGAAAAACAATTAGAAATAAATCAACCCAGTTTCTCTGATAATGAAAAGTTAGAAGAAAAGTCTACTACAATATTGGATTTCACAGAAAAAAATCCTTTTGGTGAATTTAATAGAGAGAGCTAATGCTAGGTCAAACTTGGTATAACGAACATATTAAAAAATTAGTTTCAGTTTTTGGAACTTTATTTAACAACCTACATGTCCAGAGAAAAGATAATGCTGGAGTTGTTGTTAAAGATATTCGTGTACCTTTATCTTATGGTCCTAAGCAAAAATGGTTAACAAGACTTGAACAAGATGCTGAAGCAAACAGACAAACAGAAATCTCATTACCTAGAATGGGATTTGAATTATCTGGTTTGTCATATGCTTCCGGTAGAAAATTACCAACAGTAAATCAAAATTTTAAACAATCATCAAACAAAGATAACCTAGTTTCACAATATAATCCTGTTCCTTATGATTTTTCTTTTGATCTTTGGATTATGTCTAAAAATATGGATGATGGTTTAATGATTTTGGAACAAATTGTTCCATATTTCACACCACAATTCACCATTACAATTAAAGAAAGTGAAAGTGTTGATATTGCAAGAGACGTTCCTATCATATTAAAAAGTGTAACACCACAAGATAATTATGAAGGAACAATGGAAGAAAGAAGAGTTTTAATCTGGGATTTAAAATTTATTGTTGAATCTAATTTATATCCTCCTGTAAAAGATAGTAAGATTATTAAAAAGGCAATTGTAAATACAATTGTGGATACAACGGTTCCCGGCGCTGGTGGTAGACAATATTATAGTGTTGCAGTAAATCCTTCAACTGCTGGTGTAAATGATAATTATACCTTACTTGAAACTTTTATAGTTGATGATAATCCACCATCAAATATAGTTACAAATCCACCATCAGAAGGTGTTGGAGGAACAAATGTAACTCCACCGGAAAGTTATATAACAACATTAAAATTAGATGATTTATTTGATGTTATTGCAACATATCCAAATCAGGGTGCAATATTGATGTATGATGTTCCTACGTCGAGATGGTTTGCTAAAAATGAAATAGAAAATCAATCTGTTGATGGTGGAAATTTTTAAATAATTATAAATACTTAAAGGGTAAAAACATAATAAAATGCCACAAGCAAACGTCATAAAAATCAAAAGATCGACTGGTTCAACAGCACCAGCAACACTTAATTATGGTGAATTAGCCTATACTCTGGGTGCAGGAACATATGCTGATGGTGGTGGTAGATTATTCGTCGGTGATAATACATCCCCTAATGGTAATCCAGTTGTTATTGGTGGTAAGTATTTCATGGATATGTTGGATCACCAACAGGGAACACTTACTGCTTCTTCTGCAATTTTAGTTGATGCTTCCAAAAAAATTAATGAATTATTAGTAGATAATATTACTTTAGATGGTAATACTATTTCAATCACCAATTCAAATGGAAACCTAGAATTAACCGCTAATGGAACTGGTTATGTTAATGTAACTGGTACAACTGCATTAAAAGTTCCGGTTGGTACAACTGCACAACAACCAACAGCCGCCTCTGGTATGATTCGCTATAATAGCGATAATGCTTCATTTGAGGGTTATTCAACTTTTTGGTCTTCTTTGGGTGGTGTTAAGTCTGTTGATGGTCAAACTTTTATTACAGCAGAATTAACTGTTGGTGCTGGTGATGATACTTTAAGATTTTATACAAATTCAGCTTTAAGAATGTTAATTGATACAAATTCAATTGACATTGATTCAACTATTGTAAATGTTAATCTAGCGGCAACAACAGAATCCACAAGTACATCATCGGGTTCATTAATAACTGCTGGTGGTATTGGCGTTGCAAAAAATGTTTATATTGGTGGTAATACCGTAGTAACTGGATATGTTGAAGTTTCATCAATTAAAAATACAGGAACTTTAACACTTCCAACATCAACAGATACTTTAGTTGGACGTGCAACATCAGATACTCTTACAAATAAAACAATTAGTTTTACAAATAATACAGTTACATTTACTTCTTCTGAATTAAAAACAGCTTGTTCTGATGAAACTGGTTCTGGACAATTAGTATTTGCAACCTCTCCAACTTTAGTAACTCCATCTTTAGGAGCAGCAACTGCAACTTCTATTAATGGTTTGGTTATTACTTCAACCACAGGCACTCTAACAATTGCAAATGGAAAAACTTTAACTGCAAATAATAGTGTAGCTTTTACTGGAACAGATGGATCAACTCTAACATTTGGAACAGGTGGGACTGTTGCTTATACACAAAATAACTTATCTGTATTTGCGTCAACAACTTCTTCACAATTAGCTGGTATTATTTCTGATGAAACCGGAACTGGTTCATTAGTTTTTTCAAATTCACCATCTTTAACTACTCCTGCTATTGGTTCTGGTGGTTTTACAATTGCTGGTTCTTCTTCAGGAACAACAACAATTATTACTTCAGCCACAGCAACAGGAACTATAACAATTCCTGGTGTTGCAACTACTGATACGGTTGTTTTAGTTGCTGCTTCTCAGACTTTAACAAATAAAACTCTAACATCACCAATCTTAACAACACCAACCCTTGGTGTTGCAACAGCCACAAGTATTAATGGTTTAACAATTACTTCAACCACTGGTACTTTAACAATTGCAAATAGTAAAACTTTAACAGTAAGTAATTCTTTAACATTTACTGGTACTGATGCTTCTTCTGTTGCATTTGGTGGTGGGGGTACTGTAGTATATACTAGTGAGAAGTTATCGGCTTTTGCTTCAACTTCTTCTTCTGAATTGGCTAGTGTAATTTCTGATGAAACTGGTTCAGGTGCATTAGTTTTCGCAAATACACCAACACTAGTTACACCAGTTCTAGGTTCAGCAACAGCAACATCTATTACTGCAACTTCTGGTTCCTTAACAATTCAAGCAGCTTCTGGAAATAATTCAGTTTTCATTAAACCAACCGGAACTGGTGTTGTTGATGTTACAAATACATCTTCTGGTTTCTCAAGAATTTCGGGTGTAGCATATCCGGTTTTTGCTAATGATGCTGTTAATAAAGAGTATGCTGATGCAATTGCTTCATCATTAAACGTTCATGGCTCTGTTAATTTTGCAACAACAGATGCAGTTTCTTATGCTTATGTTAGTGGTGGTACTACATTAACAATTAACACGATTGCGTCTGATGTTATCACATTCAGCGCAAATCATTCTTTAGTATTAGGATCACAAATTAAATCAAATGCAACATCAAATGGTTTAGTTTCTGGAACAACTTACTTTGTAATTTCTTTACCAAATTTAAATCAAGTAACAGTTTCTACCTCTCCTGGTGGTTCAGTTCATACTTTAACTAATGGTTCAAGTTTATCAATTTCAGTAACTGCTAATCAAGGTGTTGGTGCTCAACTAACTGGAACACCAGATACCGTTGAAGGTGAATCCTTACAAGTTGGTTATAGAATTCTTGTTAAGAATCATACTACTTCAGCTTATAATGGTGTATATGATGTTACAACTGTTGGTACAGGTGCGAATGGTGTCTGGACAAGATCAACTGACTTCGATAATTCCCCAACAGGAGAAATTCGTGCTGGCGATTATATGTTTGTGTCTGGTGGTACAATTAATGGTTCTAATGGTTTCGTACAGATAACAGCTACAACAATTATTGTTGGTACAACTGCAATCGTATTCTCACAATTCTCTGGCGCAGGACAAATTACTGCTGGAAGTGGTTTAACAAAAACAGGAAATACTTTAGATGTAATTGGAACAACTAATAGAATTGTTGCTAATGCGGATTCAATTGATATTGCATCAACATATGTTGGTCAAACTTCTATTACAACGCTGGGGACAATTGCAACTGGTGTTTGGAATGGTTCTACAATTGATATTGCAAGAGGTGGTACAAATATCACTACTTATACAACAGGTGATTTATTGTACGCATCTGCTACAAACACTTTATCTAAATTAGCAATTGGTGCTGAAGGATATTTCTTAAATTCATCGGGAACTAACGTACAATGGTCAAATACTATTGACGGGGGAACTTTTTAATGGGTAAAAAGTTAGAAAATTTATCTTTATCTGGCTCAATTATTTTAATTTTTTCTTTTTTTACTTTAATGGGAATTATAATGATGTTTTGTAAGATTCCGGAAGGTTCTGATGTGTTCAGAACCTTCTCTACAGCATTAGCAACTTTTGTTACAGGAAAAAAATTGGGCGAAATTGAACAATAAATAATGAGGGGAATATATATTCCCCATAGATTACCTTAAATAGGGATTGTATAATGCCACAGTCTAATGTAATAAAAGTAAAAAGAACTACAGTTGCGAGTAAAGTTCCAACAACTTCAGATATAGTTGCTGGTGAATTAGCAGCAAATTTAATAGATAAAATTCTTTATACCAGAGATACAAGCAATAATATTATTTCATTAACTGGTGTTGTATCAAATATTGCTGGAACAGGAATTTCTTTATCCGGAACAAATAATGTCACTATTAGTATAGATTCAACCGTTACTACACTAACAGGAAGTCAGACATTAACAAATAAAACAATTAGTGGTTCTAACAATACCTTATCAAATATTGGTAATTCTTCATTAACTAATTCATCAATTACTATTAATGGTACAGCAGTTTCTTTGGGTGGAACTGCTACTATTTCTACTGGTGCTGGTGGATCAAATAATCAAGTTCAATATAATTCAAGTGGCAATTTAGCTGGTTCTGCTAATTTAACATTTGATGGTACAACATTAACTGCTGCTGCTTTAACTGTTGACACGAATACATTATTTGTTGATGCGACTAATGATAGAGTAGGTATTGGAACGTTGAGTCCGGGTCATTCATCGCGATTACATGTTGAACAAAGTGCTGATGCGCCAGCATTAGTATTAAGATCCCCGATTACAACTAGAAACGCCATCACTGTTGCAGGTTCTCATTTGTATATGAGAGGTTCTGATAATGGTTATGGATTAGCATTTGGTAATTTTAGTGCTGTTCAGTGGATACAGGGAATGGTCAATGATGCACCGAGCCTTGATATTGCTTTAAATCCCAGTGGCGGCAAAGTGGGTATAGGAACGGCGAGTCCCAATACGACGCTGGATGTTGCTGGCGACATATTTATCACAAAAGGCTCTAGCCCTTTATTTTGTACTGGGGATAATCAAATACTTCGTATTGGCGTAAACCAAGCGGAGAAAATGCGTATCGACACCAGCGGCAATGTTGGTATTGGAACGACGAGTCCATCGACGAAACTCCATGTCGTCGGACAGATATTAGTTGGAGCGGCTGGCGGCGAAGGTGGAGAGATAGAGTTTCAAAATGTGGCGGGCAATGCCGTGTCGGCATTTATTGACGTAGATGGTTCAAATAATCTTAGAATTTACAACGACAGCAATACTAACTCTATCTTTTATACCAATAACTCTGAGCGGATGCGTATCCTCTCCACCGGGGAAGTTGGTATTGGAACTTCGAGTCCAGCCTCATTACTCACCGTGAGAAAATCTGGAACTGGAGACACTGTTCGGTTGGCGTGCGGGGCTGGCGGGGCTGGCGATGGGCCAGCGTTGATGTTCTTTGATGCAGACACGAGTAATGCTGCCCAGATATCCACATCCAAGAGTGCCGCGAATACAGCCAGTCTGATCTTTGCAACTGCAAACGGTGGGTCTCCAGCAGAGCGCATGCGTATCGACTCCAGCGGCAATGTAGGCATTGGAACGGCGAGCCCACAGGCTAAATTGGATGTTTCAAAATATTTAATTCATCAATATACATTTAGTAGCAAAGCATTCACTGGTGGTACTTGGTATAGATTTATAACATTCAATGCTTCTAATAGTGGTGACGAAGTCAGAATTATTTTGAGAAATCCTAGTGGACACGATTCAGTAGAAATAACTTGGGCTAAACATACTACAGGACTTTCTGATCTGGGTTATATTGCCGAAGTCAAAAGAAAAGGTGCTTATGCTTATACATACAATATAACTAAAATCAGAGTATGTGATAATGGTACTAATTCTACTACTTCATTGGAAGTGCAATTTGGTGCAAATCATACTAACGCATTAAATATGTCGTTGGAAGGATATTGTTCCCACACATTCACTGTGAATGATATGACTGCTGGTTCTGCTGGCAGTTCATCAACCAAAGAATTATTTGTTTCAGATGGTTTAATAGGAACCAATAACCAAACCGTACATGGTTACTCGTTGGCTAACAGCGATCTGTTTTATATTTTAGGAAATGGCAATGTTGGTATTGGAACGACGAGTCCAAGTTTTTCATCGCGATTACATGTTGAACAAAGTGCTAATGCTCCAGCATTAGTATTAAGATCCCCGATCACAACTAGAAACGCCATCACTGTGGCAGGTTCTCATCTGTATATGAGGGGCTCTGATAATGGTTTTGGATTAGCATTTGGTAATTTTAGTGGTGTTCAGTGGATACAGGGAATGGTCAATGATGCACCGAGCCTTGATATTGCTTTAAATCCCAGTGGCGGCAAAGTGG
>Ga0194131_10000565_pt1 | contig 62919 bp, 60 predicted proteins | sample TA2KigO120mmetaG_FD_148631 | JGI IMG/M metagenome (GOLD analysis project Ga0194131, IMG submission 148631) | Freshwater microbial communities from Lake Tanganyika, Tanzania - TA2015053 Kigoma Offshore 120m | ecosystem: Environmental > Aquatic > Freshwater > Lake | place: Tanzania: Lake... | reverse complement strand
GGCGTCGCAAAGGCGCTGCAAGAGGCCATAGCCTCAACGTATCCAGTCAGATACGCCCTTTGCACTGCAGGCGAGAGACTTCGCCACTCGTTGCCATCGGTAACTGCGGCGTATCCAGGCCAAGGCGCGGCTGTGAGCATCGCGACAGCCACGATCTTCAGGAGACGCATCGCAGTCCCCCTTCCCACGCTCTGTCCTCGCTGCTGGTGGGTTCGTCCCGATCCGGCCAACGTTTGTGTATACAGAACCACGTAACTCGACGGCCTCGGTCTGTATATCTCGCCGTCGAACCGCAGCTGACCGCTCGGAGCGTTCAACACGCGCGGCTTTGATGGGCAGGCGGCACGGATATACCGCGAGGCCCTGCAGTGTATCCCGCCCCCGAGCGCTTACGCGTTCATGAACTCGCCTCGATTCGACGCGTGCCCGCCAAGACAGACTGCTCACGGTATGCGCGACCTCCTGCCCTCCACGATCGCGGCAAACATCACGGCGCCGCTCGCGAACGCCTTACCCGCGGGGCGGCTTCCTACGGGGCCGCGACGGACCGGCCGACGCCCGCGGTCTCGTCCACGGACGCGTCCTCGCGGAAGTGCGGCATCACCTCTTCCGCGAAGAGCTGCATCATCTCCAGCGTCGCCTCGTGGCTGCCGCCGTTCATGCCGGAGCACACGATGCCCGCCTTCAGCTCGTCGGCGAACACGCGGAGCTTGTCGCGCACCGTCGCCGGCGAGCCGTGGATGATGTAGCCCTGCGCGTCCGCCTGCGCGAACGTGAGGTCGCTCGGCAGCGGCGGCGGGTTCTCCAGCATCTTCCGGACGGACGCCTCGGTCATGTAGCCCGGCGGGCGCCAGAACGGCGGATGCATGCGCAGCCCGGTGTTGAACACCCACATCACGTTCTTCTCCGCGATCGCGCGCGCCTTGGCGTCGTTCTCCGCGACGACGATCGGCACGTTCACGCTGAGCTGGTACGGGCTCGCCGTGTAGCCGTTGCGCTCGCACGCTTCGCGATACTCGCGGTAGATCTGCGCGATGCGCGCGATCGGCGTGAAGACCATCAGGTATGGAAAGCGCCGCTTGGCCGCCCACTCGACGGTCTCGCTGCTCCCCTGCGACGGACACCACACCGGCGGATGGGGCTGCTGGAGCGGGCGCGGCCACGGGTTCACGTAGTGGTAGCGGTAGAACTTGCCGTCGAACGCGAAGGGCCCGGGCTCCGTCCACGCGCGCAGGATGAGGTCCGCCGCCTCGTAGAACCGCTCGCGCGAGTGCGTCGGGTTCACGCCGGTCGAGAAGTACTCCGCGCTGATCCCGCGCACGAACCCGGAGATGACGCGCCCGCCGGAGGCGACGTCGAGCATCGCGATCTCCTCGGCGATGCGCAGCGGGTTCTCGCGCAGCGGCAGCCCGTTGCCGAGGACGGCGATCTTCGCGCGCGTGGTGCGCCGCACGAGCATCGCCGCCATGACGTTCGGGCTCGGCATGGTGCCGTAGCAGTTCTGGTGATGCTCGTTCACGCAGAGCCCGTCCCAGCCGAGCCGCTCCGCGTACTCGAGCTGGTCGAGATACTCGTGGTAGAGGCGCTGGCCTTCGCGCGGATCGTAGTGGCGGTTCGAGAGCGTGACCCACGACGACGGCTCGTCGTGCTCCATCACGTACGGCATCAGGTGGAAGTAGTAGAACTTCACGCGAGCCCTCCCGCCCGCTCGCACAGCTCGATCACCGCGTCGGCCACCGCCTCCGCCTCTTCGAGGTGCGGGACGTGGCCGGAATCGGCGAACACGCGCAGCCGCGCGCCGGGGATCTCCTTCGCCCACGCCTGTCCGCACGGGTCGAGCGGCGCGAGCCGATCGTGCGCGCCCCAGCACAGCAGCGTGGGCGCGGTAATGCGCGCGAGCCGCCGTCGCAGCAGCGGATCGTAGAGATACGGGTTCCAGCTCACGCGCGCGAGGGCCGTGCCCTGCCGGTACTGCAGCGCGAGCGTGTCGGGCGACTGGTCGGGCGGCGCCAGCGCGAGCGCGGCCATCGGATTGTGGAACACCGTGCCGACCAGCTCGGGGATGTCCATGCCGAACAGGAACGGATAGATCCAGCCCTCCACCTTGATGCCGACCGGATCGATCAGCGTCAGCGACGCGAGCCGGGAGCTTGCCATGACCGCCAACTCCGCGGCGATCCATCCACCGAACGACGCGCCGACGAGGTGCACGCGCTCGAGCTTCAGGGCATCGAGGAGGTCGAGGTAATGGAACGCGAGGTCGGAGATGTGCTCGATCCACTCGGCCGCCGGCGACCCGGCGTGGCCCGGATGGCTGGGGCACCGCACGTGGAACCGCTCGGCGAGGCGCGCCTGGAACGGCAGCCACCGCCCGCCGCCGCCCGCGCCGTGCAGGAACAGCAGCTCCGAGCCCGCCCCGCCCGTCAGCATCTGCACGGGCGTGCCGCGGACGTCGAGGTCGTGGCGCGCCGCCTCAGCCGCCAATCACGAGCCCTCCGTTCGGCGAGAGCCACTGCCCCGTATAGAACGAGGCGTCGTCGGACGCGAGGAACAGCGCGGTCGCCGCGATCTCCTCGGGCTGGCCCCACCGGCCGAGCGGCGTGCGGCTCACGAGGATCCTCTGCATCAGCGGCGTGATCCCCGCCGTCATCGGCGTCTCGATGTAGCCCGGGCAGATCGCGTTCACGCGGATGCCCCGCGACCCCACCTCCCGCGCCACCGCGCGCGTGAAGCCGAGGATGCCGCCCTTCGCCGCGCTGTAGTGCGGGACGGTCTCGAGCCCGGTCAGCGCGGCCACGCTCGACAGGTTGATGATCGCGCCGCGATTCACGCGGCCCATGAGCTTGAGCGCCTCGCGCGTGCAGAAGAACGTCCCGTTCAGGTGCACGCCGATCATGCGGTGCCACGCCTCGTCGCTCATGTCCTGCGTGATGTCCCAGTGGCTGGTGATCTCCCCCGCCATGGTCTCGGTCACGCGGCTCTCGCCGATGGTCCGCAGCCGTGCGCGCTCCTCCCCGCTGGTCGCGATGCCGGCGTTGTTGACGAGGACGTCGAGCGTCCCCCCGAGCTGGCGCTCGACCTCCGCGAACATCGCGCGCACCTGCCCCGAGTCGCTCACGTCCGCCGCGATCGCGAGCCCGCGCTTCGACTCGAGCAGGTCGACGGTGGCGCGCGCGGCGTCGAGCGTCAGGTCGTTGACGACGACGAACGCGCCTTCGGCGGCGAACGTGACGGCGATCGCGCGCCCGATCCCCGACCCGCCGCCGGTGACGAGCGCGACCCGATCTTTCAATTTCACGAGGAACGCCTCCTGAAGGGGACTATGGCGCGAACGTCAGCGCGTCGAGCCGATGCAGGCCGGTCGGGTGCAGGCGCAGGCCGCGCACCTCGGGCCGCACGACCGCCCACTGCAGGCGCACGTAGATGGGAATCCACGGCATCTCTTCGGCGAGCATGGCCTGGGCGCGCTGATAGAGGCGCTGGCGCTCGGGCCGGAAAGCGAGCTGGCTCGCGCGGATGAGCGCGTCGTCGAGGCGCGGGTTCCGATAGAACGAGAAGTTGAGCGGCCGGTTCGGCGTGGGGCTCCTGGCGCCGACGCCCTCGCTCGTGGACAGCGGGAACAGGAACAGGTGCGGATCGCCGCCGGTGACCGCCGCCTCGGTGAGCGCGATGTCGTAGTCCCCGGTCTGCAGCGCGGCGCGCGCGCCGGTCGGCGTCTCGGTGCGGACGTTCACGGGGATGTCGGCCGCCCCGAGCGCGATGCCGACGGTCTCGCCGAGCCGCGCCATGTTGATCGCGCCGCCGTCACCGACGATGACGAGGCTGGGCTTGAAGCCGACCGGCCACCCGCCTTCGGCAAGCAACTTCTTCACATGGTCACGCGAGCCACCCAGGATCGGGCTGCCTTCTCGCCGCGCCCACACGCCGAACGGCAGGAAGGACTGCAGCGGGACCCCGGCGCGCTCGAGCGCCACGCCGAGCACGCTTGGATCGAGCGCCGCCGCCACCGCCTGGCGGACGCGCTTGTGCGAGAACGGCTCCTTCTCGGTCTGGAATGCCAGGTAGCCGACGCGAAGGCCGGGCGCCGACAGCGCCCAGTCGGCGCGCCGGGGCGGCCCTGGGGGGAACCACACGTCCAGCGAACGGGCGTCGAACTCCGACTCGGCGTGGTCGTCGTTGCCCACCTCGAGGAACACCAGGCGCTCATTCCGCGACGGGCCTGCCCAATGACCGGGCACTGCCTCGAGCGCCATCCGTCCCGGGCTCGCGTCGACGACGCGATAGGGCCCGCTGCCGACGAAGCGCCCGAGGTTCTCGCCGGTCCCCCGGCGGGCGACGCCCAACGATGGGTGCGCCAGCACCGTGAGCAGCGGCGCGTACGGCTGGGCGAGGACGATCTGGACGGTCCGTGCGTCCACCGCCCGGACATCCCTCACGACCCCGGGGTTGCCCCGGAGCAGTGCGGTCCACGCGAGCGCCGGCGGGACCTCGCCATCGGGACGGAGGTGGCGGCCGAAGCTGAGCGCGACGTCGTTGGCGGTGACCGGGGCTCCGTCGTGGAACTTCGCGTTGTCCCTGAGCGTGAACGACCAGGCAAGGCCGTCGCGAGACACCGACCAGCGCACGGCCAGGCCCGGATCGATGTCGGTCGAGCCTTCGCGATACGTCAGCAGGGTGTCGAAGACGTGGCGCGCGATCAGCGGGCCGGGGCCGTCGAGCCCGGAGGCCGGATCGAGCGCCACGGGCACGCCGCCGACGCCGACCCGTATCTCACGACGGCCCTGCGCCGCCGGAACACCGGGCATCACGGCGACGACGGCGAGCAGGATGAGCGTCAGGCGAACAACCACGCGGGCGGACATCGCGTCTGTTATACGGCGGAACTCGCCACGAGGCATGTCCGTTTCGGAAGCAGGCGCACGTGAGCAGAATCGGGTACAGAACTTGCTCACTTCACCGGCAGGAAACGCGGCGCGGTCGCCGTGAGGCACGAGGAGCGACGGGTGACGAAAAACGCTGAGAATTCAGGGGCTAGGACGACGACGCGAGGCGTCGCAACCTTGACTTGCCTTCTTTCAGCCCCCTATACTCACTCAGCCTGTCGGCATCAACCGCACGAGCGGCGCATGAGAGGTCACGCAAGAAGGGATGGGCTATGAAGGAGTTCGACAAAAAGGGTAGCCCGGGTCGCGAAGGGTTCTCCAAATTCCTACCCTCCTCCATGTCGGATTCGAGCGCCCGTCGTCGACTCACCGAGTACGAGGTACAGGTGCAGGACCTCCAGGCGTACGTCGCTTCCCTCGAGAAGGAGACGCTCCACCTGCGTAAGAAGCTGGACGACACCCCGAAGGAATTCATGATCATCGAGAACAAGCTGCGCGAGGCCAACCGTCAGCTCGTGCAGGCGTTCAACCAGAACGAGAAGCTCGTCAACGCGCTCTACGAGGCGCGCGAGCAGATCACGTCGCTGAAGGAAGAGGTCGACAAGCTCTGCGCGCCTCCGTCGACGTACGGCGTGTACCTCTCGCCGAACGAGGACGGCACGGTCAACATCCTGTCGCAGGGCCGCAAGGTCAAGGTCAACCTCCACCCGGCGATCAAGGTCGAGACGCTCAAGCCCGGCCAGGAGCTCATCCTCAACGAGGGGCTCAACGTGGTCGAGGCGGCCGGCTACGAGATCCAGGGCGAGGTCGTCATCCTCAAGGAGCAGCTCGACGAGGAGCGCGCGGTCGTCACGCTGCGCGCCGACGAGGACAAGGTCGGCATCATCGCCGATCCGCTCCGCCTCCATCGTCTGAAGACCGGCGATCACCTGCTCATGGACGGCAAGTCGGGCTACTTGCTCGAGAAGCTGCCCAAGAGCGAGGTGGAAGACCTCGCGCTCGAGGAAGTGCCGGACATCGGCTACGACCAGATCGGCGGCCTCGGCACCCAGCTCGAGACCATCAAGGACGCGGTCGAGCTGCCGTACCTCTACGCGGACTACTACAAGGAGCACAAGCTCACGCCGCCCAAGGGCGTGCTGCTCTACGGGCCTCCCGGCTGCGGCAAGACCATGATCGCCAAGGCCGTGGCGAACAATCTCGCCGAGAAGATCTCGGAGAAGCGCGGCGAGAAGATCAAGGGCTTCTTCCTGAACGTGAAGGGCCCGGAGCTCCTGAACAAGTACGTGGGCGAGACCGAGCGGAAGATCCGCGAGATCTTCGTGAAGGCGCGCGAGAAGGCCAACGAAGACGTGCCGGTGGTGGTGTTCTTCGACGAGATGGACGCGCTGTTCCGCACGCGCGGCACGGGCATCAGCTCGGACGTCGAGACCACGATCGTCCCGCAGCTCCTCGCGGAGATCGACGGCGTCGAGGGCCTGAAGAACGTCATCGTCATCGGCGCCAGCAACCGCCAGGACCTGATCGACCCGGCCATCCTGCGGCCGGGCCGGCTGGACGTGAAGATCAAGATCGAGCGGCCGGACCAGGCGGCGGCGGCCGACATCTTCCACAAGTACATGACGACCGAGATCCCGATCTCGGCGGCGGAGATCCGCGACAGCGGCGGCGACGCGCAGGCCGCCGTCGATCGCATGATCCAGGGCACCATCGAGGCGATGTACAGCCTCGGCGAGGAGAACCGCTTCCTCGAAGTGACGTACGCGAACGGCGACAAGGAGGTCCTGTACTTCAAGGACTTCTCGTCGGGCGCCATGATCGAGTCCATCGTGCGGCGGGCCAAGAAGCTCGCGCTCAAGCGGTACATCGGCGGCGGCGAGAAGGGCATCACCGCCGACGATCTGCAGCTTGCGGTGCGCGAGGAGTTCAAGGAGAACGAGGACCTGCCGAACACGACGAACCCCGACGACTGGGCCAAGATCGCGGGCAAGAAGGGCGAGCGGATCGTCTACGTGAAGCCGCTCATCAGTGAGCCCAAGGACAAGGCGCGCCAGGTCGACAAGATCGTCAACACCGGCCAGTACCTGTAACAGACCCGGGGGGAGCACGGCTCCCCGCGCTCCCCCCGGCCGACCCCGGCCGGGGGGTTCGTTTCTCCGGACACACAACGAGGGCTTGATGGCCATCCCGAAAGTCATGGGTATCGAAACCGAGTACGGGATCCAGGTCCGGAACCAGCCGGACTTCAACCCCATCCTGTCCTCCCTGCTCCTGATCAACTCGTACGAGACGTACCGCTCGTCCCGCGTGCGATGGGACTACGAGGCGGAGAGCCCGCTGCGGGACGCGCGCGGGTTCGAGTACATGGAGGAGAAGGAGGTCGCCTCCAAGGAGGAGTCGCGCCTCATCAACCTCATCCTCTCCAACGGCGCGCGCTTCTACGTCGACCACGCGCACCCGGAGTACTCGAGCCCGGAGACGACCAACCCGCGCGACTGCGTGATCTGGGACCGCGCGGGCGAGCGCGTGCTCAACCTGGCGCGCCAGCGCGCGGAGGCGGTGTCGCCGCCCGAGCAGCGCATCATCATTCTGAAAAACAACACCGACAACAAGGGCAACTCCTACGGCACCCACGAGAACTACCTCATGGACCGGAAGGTGCCCTTCGCGCGGATCGTGCAGCACATGATGCCGTTCTTCGTGACGCGGCAGGTCTACACGGGCGCGGGCAAGGTCGGCGCGGAGAACAACGCCGATCCCTGCGACTACCAGATCTCGCAGCGCGCGGACTTCATGGAGACGGAAGTCGGGCTCGAGACCATGCACTCGCGCCCCATCATCAACACGCGGGACGAGCCGCACGCGGACCCCGAGAAGTACCGCCGCCTGCACGTGATCCCCGGCGACGCGAACATGGCCGAAGTCTCCACCTACATGAAGATGGGGACGATGGCGATCGTGCTGAGCATGGTCGAGGACGACTTCATCGACCGCGACTTCTCCCTCGACCAGCCCGTGCAGGCCTTCCGCAAGGTCTCGCGCGACCTCGCGTGCCGCGACACGATCCGGCTCAAGGACGGGCGCACGATCACCGCGGTCGACCTCCAGCGCGAATACCTCGCCCTCGCGCACAGCTACTACCGCGACCGCGAGCACGAGCCGTGGGTGCGCGAGGTGATGGCGCGCTGGGAGCGCACCCTCGACATGCTGGCGGAAGACCCGATGCAGCTCGGCCGCGAGCTCGACTGGGTCATCAAGAAGCAGCTCCTCGAGAACTACATCGAGAAGCACGATCTCGAGTGGAACGACTCACGTGTCGCGATGATCGACCTGCAGTACCACGACATCCGCCCCGGGCGCGGCCTGTACGGCAAGCTCGAGGAGGCGGAGGCGGTCGAGCGCCTCTCGACCGACGACGAGATCACCAAGGCCATCTACGACCCGCCCAAGGACACCCGCGCGTACTTCCGCGGGATGTGCCTGCAGCGCTACGCGGACGAGATCGTCTCCGCGAGCTGGGACTCGGTCATCTTCGATCTCAAGGAAGGTCCCTTGAAGAAGATCTTCATGCTGGAGCCGCTGCGGGGGACGGAAGCCCACGTCCGCCAGCTCCTCACGGAGTCACCGACCGCCGCGGACCTCCTGCGCAACATCTCGCGCCCCAGCTACGGGGTGTAGGAGCGCCATTGAACGACCAGCCCCGGTGGTTGAGCGTGTTCAACGACCTGAGCAACGCCAGCTTCGTCGACGTCCTGCGCCGTGAGCAGCCGCACCTCTTCGCCGAGATCCGGCTCCGGCCCGAGGACGTCGCGCAGGTCCCGCACGGCACGACCGTGCTGTCGGTGAGCTACCGCGAGGGCGTCATCATGGCGGGCGACCGCCAGGCCACCGCGGGTTACCAGGTGGCGAGCCGCCGCATCGAGAAGATCTTCAAGGCCGACGACTACTCGGGCGTCGGCATCGCGGGCGCCGCCGGCCCCGCGGTCGAGATGGCCAAGCTCTTCCAGACCGAGCTCGAGCACTACGAGAAAGTGGAAGGCGACAGCCTCTCGCTCGAGGGCAAGGCCAACAAGCTCGGCCAGATGATCCGCATGAACCTGCCGCTCGCCATGCAGGGCCTCGCGGTGGTGCCGATCTTCGCGGGCTTCGACGCGAAGGCGGGCGTCGGCCGCCTCTTCAAGTACGACGTCACCGGCGGCAAGTACGAGGAGGCGAACTTCGAGGCCCAGGGCTCGGGCTCCAAGGACGCGCGGGACTCCCTGAAGAAGCTCTGGAAGAAGGACATGACGCGCGACGAGGCGCTCCGCGTGGTGATCGAGGCGCTCGTGGACGCCTCCGACGAGGACGTCGGCACCGGCGGCCCCGACTTCGTGCGCAACATCTTCCCGACCGTGCGGACGATCGACCGCGACGGCTTCGGCGACGTGCCGGAAGCCGAAGTGCGGCGCGTCTGCGAGGTCGTCATCGCCGAGCGGACCAAGACGGGCAACGGAGCCTGACGATGCCGCTCCCCTACTACGTCAGTCCCGAGCAGATGATGAAGGACAAGGCCGAGTATGCCCGCAAGGGCATCGCGCGCGGCCGGTCCATCGTCACCCTGGAGTACGGCGAAGGCATCCTGCTCCTCGCCGAGAACCCGTCGTCCCTGCTGCACAAGATCTCGGAGGTCTACGACCGCATCGCGTTCGCGGGCGTGGGCAAGTACAACGAGTTCGAGAACCTGCGGATCGCGGGCATCCGGCACGCGGACGTGAAGGGCTACTCCTACAGCCGCGGCGACGTCACCGCGCGCGCGCTCGCCAACGCGTACTCGCAGGCGCTCGGCAACATCTTCACGCAGGACATCAAGCCGTTCGAGGTGGAAGTGCTGGTGGCCGAGGTCGCCGACGGCAACCACGGCAGCAAGAACGAGATCTATCACATCCTTTACGACGGCACGATCGAGGACGAGAAGAACTACGCGGCGATGGGCGGCCAGGCCGACGAGATCCGGCGCCACCTGAAGGAGCACTACAAGGAAGGCCTCTCGCTCGGCGACGCGGTCAAGCTCGCGGTGCAGGCGCTCAACGTCACCCAGAACAAGACCCTCACCGCCAGGGACCTGGAGGTCGGCGTGCTCGACCGGACCAAGACCCGGCGGCGGTTCCGGCGCCTCGCGGGGGACGTCCTGACGCAACTGATGGGCACGGCTTCGTAGCCCGTGTTACGCTGAGCGAAGAATGAAGCGCCGGATCTTCGGCCTCGAGAACGAGTACGGCCTCACGTGCACGCTCAACGGGCAGCGCCGCCTCTCGCCGGACAACGTCGCGCGCTATCTGTTTGAGAAGGTCATCCCGGGCGCCCGCAACGCCAACGTGTTCCTCGAGAACGGCGCGCGGCTCTATCTCGACACCGGCTTCCACCCGGAGTACGCGACGCCGGAGTGTGACGACGTCGCGGAGCTCGTCATCCACGACAAGGCGGGCGAGCGCATCGTCGAGGACCTCCTGCACCAGGCGGAGAAGCGGCTGCGCGAGGACGGCATCTCCGGGTCGATCCTGCTCTTCAAGAACAACACGGACTCCGCGGGCAACTCGTACGGCTGCCACGAGAACTACCTCGTCAGCCGGGACGTGAGCTTCCAGCGGCTGGCCGAGGCGCTCATCCCCTTCTTCGTCACGCGCCAGATCTTCGCGGGCGCGGGCAAGGTGCTGCAGACGCCGCGCGGCTTCCACTACTGCCTGAGCCAGCGCGCCCAGCACATCTGCCAGGAGATCTCGGGCGCCACGACCTCGTCGCGCTCGATCATCAACACGCGCGACGAGCCGCACGCGGACGCGGAGAAGTACCGCCGGCTGCACGTGATCGTGGGCGACTCGAACATGTCGGAGTTCGCGACGTGGCTGAAGATCGGCACGACCGCGCTCGTGCTCGACATGATCGAGGACGGCTTCTTCGACCGCGACTACTCGCTGCAGTCGCCGGTGCAGGCCATCCGCGACATCAGCCACGATCCGACCCTGCGCGAGACCATCAAGCTGAAGGACGGCCGGAGCATCTCCGCGCTGGACCTGCAGCTCGAGTACCTCGAGTACGCCACGCGCTACGTCGACTCGATCCAGGCGGACGACACGACCAAGGAAGTCCTGCGGAAGTGGACGTACGTCCTCGAGACGCTCCAGACCGACCCCATGCAGCTCAACCGCGAGCTCGACTGGGTCATCAAGCGCGAGTGGATCCAGAGCTACATGGACAAGAACCGCCTGTCGTGGCGCGATCCCAAGATCTCGCTGATGGACCTGCAGTACCACGACATCCGCCCGGACCGCGGCATCTACTACCGTCTCGCCTCACGCGACATGGTGGACCGCATCACGGACGACGAGACGATCGAGGCCGCCAAGCACCGCCCGCCGCAGACGACGCGCGCGCGGCTGCGCGGCGAGTTCATCCGCCAGGCCAATCTCAAGGGCAAGGACTACCGCGTGGACTGGGTCTACCTGAAGCTGAACGACCCGGAGCGCGAGACCATCCTCTGCAAGGATCCGTTCCAGAGCCACGACGAGCGGGTCGAGCGCCTGATCCGCAGCTTCTAGCCCACGCGTTCGCCGCGCCCCCCGCGACAGACGATGAGATCCGCGCGTCGTCGCTCCAGTTCGTCCGCACGCTGAGCGGCTTCACGCGCCCGTCCCGTGCGAACGAAGCCGCGTTCGCGCGCGCGGTGGACGACGTGGCCCGGGCCGCACGGACGCCGTCGAGGCACATCTGCGCCTCGTCGACGGGCTCGTCCGCGTGGCGTCACCGCGGGCGGTCACCGAGCAGCGGCGGCTGCGCGTGCCTGACGCGCGCCCGACAACGCCGCGCGCGACGATGTACAGTCATGGCATCCCAGGAGGAACACCCATGCCGCAGACGTCTCTCACGGACCTGTTGACGCTCGCCTCGCCGCCGGTCGCGATCTCGTTCGTCGACGCGCCGCCGTCGGGCGTGCCGCACGTCTCCTCGATGGAGGCCGCGGGCTGCGGCTACTGGCGCCGCGCCGCCGAAGGCGCAACGTTCTTCACCGTCGCCGACGATCACAAGCGCTGCCCGGTCGGCGCGCACACGCACAACGTGCCGCTCTCGGCGCCGGAGAAGCAGGAGCTGATGGGCCTCGTGCAGACGATGGTCGATCTCTCGTATCTGAAGATGGACGAGGTGCCGCAGATCCCCACGCGGACGACGCCGATGAAGGTGGCGGTCTACGCGCCGCTGGCCGACGCGCCGGTGCCGCCGGACGTGGTGCTCGTGCGCGGCAACGCGCGGCAGCTCATGCTGCTGGCGGAGGCGGCGCAGGCGGCCGGTGTCGCCGGGAGTGGCGCGACCATGGGACGCCCCACCTGCGCGGTGCTGCCCGAGGCGATCAACTCCGCGCGCACCGCGGCCAGCTTCGGCTGCATCGGCAACCGCGTCTACACCGGCGCGGACGACACCGAGGCGTACTTCGCGATTCCCGGCGCGCAGCTCGGCGCCGTCGAGGAGAGGCTGTCGGTGATCGTGCGCGCCAACCAGGAGCTCGAGAAGTTCCACCGGGCGCGCGCCGCCGCGACGCCGGCCGCCTAGATGACCACCGCCGAGCGCTTTCCGCTGCTCATCGAGTTCGTCGCCGGCACGCGCATCACGCGCCAGCGCGAGGTCGTGTCGAAGCTGCCGATTCTGCGAAACGGTCCGCCCGGCACGTCGGTCGTCTTCGCGGACGGCGCCTCGGTCCCCGTGCCCACCGATCAGATCGTCTTCGCGGATGACGTCAACGGCGCCGCCCGCGTGGCGTTCGGCGGGATGAGCTTCGACGGCATGGAGGCGGGCGAGCTGGTCTTCCTCCGCGTTCGCGATCTCCAGCCCGAAGAGCTGCTCGCCCCCGACCGCGGCCGACGGATGACGCTCGCTCCGGACATGGTCGCGTCGATCGCGGTCGACGGACGCACCGTCTGGCCCCGGTAGTCGGCACACAGACCTTCGGGTTACGATCCCGGCCGGCGGGATACCGCCACGGGGGAGCCCTGCATGTCCGCGTATGAGCTGGCCCAGCTGAACGTCGCCCTCATGAGAGAGCCGCTGACGTCGCCCGGGATGGCGGACTTCGTCGCCAATCTCGATCGAATCAACGCGCTCGCCGAGCGCTCTCCGGGCTTCGTCTGGCGGCTGCAGACCGAGGACGGCGACGCGACCGCGTTGCGTCCCCTGGGCGAGGACATCCTGGTCAACGTCTCGGTCTGGCGCGACGTCGAGTCGCTGAACCGCTACGTCTACGACTCGGCGCACGTCGAGATCATGCGCCGCCGCAAGGAGTGGTTCGAGCGGATGCGCGAGGCGTACGTCGTGCTGTGGTGGGTCCCACGGGGGCATCGCCCGGACGTCTCCGAGGCGATCGCCCGGCTGGACCTGCTCCGTGCGAAAGGACCCACGACCGAGGCGTTCACGTTCCGCCGCGCCTTCCTGCCGCCCGACGCGCCGCAGCCGAGTGCGCCGTTCGTGTTCGGCGCCGAGTGTCCGGCCACCTGACCGGCTTCAGCTGCTCGTCGCCTGAGCGCCGTCGCCAGCCGCGGGAGGGGCCGCGGGTCGCGGCCCCTCCCGTGCCCATCAGCGTCGCGCTTCGAGGATCAGGTTGAACGGCGTCTCCGCCGCGCGCCGGAAGTGCGTGAAGCCGGCCTTGCGGAACACCTCCGCCAGACGCGCCTCGCCGGCCTGCGCGCCCAGCACGAGGCTGCCGCCCTCGGAGATCGCGTGCGCGGTGCACAGCGTGGTCGACGCCGAGTAGTACAGGCGCCCCACCAGCGTCAGGTTGTCCTCGACGCGGTCGTTCGCGAACGGCTCCACCAGCATCACGGTGCCGTCCGTCGCCAGCGCGCGCGCGGCGTGGCGGGCCGCGCCGACCGGATCGCCCAGGTCGTGCAGGCAGTCGAAGAAGCAGACGAGCCCGTACCCGTCGCGCGGGTACTCCGTCGAGCGCGCCACCTCGAACGTCACCCGATCCGCGACGCCGGCTTCGGCGGCGTGGCGGCGCGCCGCCTCGATCGAGGGCGCGTGCGGGTCGAAGCCCTGGAAGCGCGAGCGCGGGAACGCCAGCGCCATCAGGATCGTCGAGTGCCCGTAGCCGCAGCCCACGTCGGCCACCGTGATGCCGGCCTCGAGCTGCTGGACCACGCCGTCGAGCGCCGGCAGCCACTGCGACACCAGGCTCGCCCGATAGCCGTTGCGATAGAACGCCGCCACGCCGCAGAAGACGCGGTCGTGGTGCTCGCCCCAGGCCACGCCCTTGCCGGTCCGGAACGCCTCGAGCGATTTCGCCTCGTCGAGCCACATCGACGCCGGCACGTTCCACGCGTGCGGGATGTAGAGCGGGCTCTCGTCGTCCGCCAGCACCATCGCCTGCTCGGGCGACAGCTCGTACGTGTCGCTCATCGCGTGGTAGTCCACGTAGCCGCCGGCGGCCTGCGCGTTGAGCCATTCGCGCACGTAGCGCTCCGCGCAGCCCGTGCGCGCGGCGAGCTCGCCCGCGCTGAGCGGGCCCGCGCCCGCCATCGCCTTGTAGAGCCCGAGCTTCTCGCCGAGGCTCACCATCACGCCCCCGTACGCCGAGGCGATGTCGCCGAGCGCGCGCGTCACGAACGCATCCAGCCTGGTCTGATCGATCACTGTGCCCATCGGTCCCTCCTTGTCGTTGCATCCACCATCGCAGCCGGGACGGGAGCGCGACAGAGCCGGGAGGACCCAGGATCGGTTCCTTTGTGCCACGATGAGGGTCGGCGCCATGGCCAGACAGCCGACACGACCCGGACCGACGCCCAGGCACGTGAGCCTCGTCGCCCTGCCGGATGCCGCGGTGTCCACCCTGTTCGGCATCTTCGACGTGCTCTCCGCGGTCCGAAACGTGGTGGCGCCGGCCGGCCCTTCGCCGTTTCACGTCTCGATCGTCGGTGAAGCCGCCGGCCCGCTGAAGCTCGCGAGCGGCGTCCCGATCGACGTCCCGCGCGCGGTCGGCGACGTCGACGCCACCGACATCGTCATCGTGCCGTCCGTGGTCGTCGGGCCCGACGGCTGGCGGACGGGACGCTATCCCCGGCTGGTCGAGTGGGCGCGCGCGATGCACGACCGCGACGCCCTGCTGTGCTCGGCGTGCTCCGGCGTCTTCCTGCTCGCCGAGACCGGACTCTTCGACGGCAAGGACGCCACCGTGCACTTCGACTACGCGCGGGCGCTCGCGGCCGCGCATCCCGCCGTGCGGATCCATCCCGAGCGCGTGCTCGTGATCTCGGGCGCTCGCGACGAGCTGGTGAGCTCGGGGGCGTCGATGACGTGGCACGATCTGGTGCTCTACCTCATCGCGCGGTGCGCCGGCGCCACCGTCGCCCAGGCGGTGGCGCGGCTCTTCGCGCTCCAATGGCACCAGGACGGCCTCACGCCGTACATGGTGTTCGAGGGCAGGCGCGATCACGGCGATGCGGAGATCGAGAGCGCGCAGCGCTGGCTCGGCGAGCACTTCTCGGTCGGCAACCCGGTCGAGCAGATGATCAAGCGCTCGAAGCTGGCCGAGCGCACGTTCAAGCGGCGCTTCACGCAGGCCACCGGCGTGACGCCGATCGCGTACGTCCAGCGCCTGCGGATCGAGGACGCGAAGCGCCGCCTCGAGCGCACGAGCGCGTCGGTGGACGACGTCAGCTTCCGCGTCGGCTACGAGGACGCCGCCTTCTTCCGGCGCCTCTTCAAGCGGACGACCGGCCTCGCGCCGGGCGCATACCGCAAGCGGTTCCAGATCCCGGGCTTCGCGAAGCCATGAGCGGCGCATCGACCCCGCGGCTGGAACCGCTCATGCGGCTCGCCGTCGACGTCGGCGACGTCGTGTCGATGGGGCCGGGCCCGCTCGGCGAGCGGCGCATCGTGCCGATCGTCGGCGGCACGTTCGAAGGGCGCGGACTGCAAGGCGAGGTCCTGTCCGGCGGCGCCGACTGGCAGATCGTCCGGCACGACGGCGTGCTGGATCTGGACGCCCGGTACGCGTTGAAGGACCGCGGCGGCGCCGTGATCCGCGTGGTGAGCCAGGGCTATCGCCACGGACCGCCCGAGGTGTTGGCGGCGCTCGCGCGCGGTGAGGACGTCGATCCCGCGCGATACTTCTTCCGGACGATCATGCGCTTCGAGACCGGCGCCGACGACCTCGCGTGGCTGAACAGGACGATCGCCGTCGCCACCGCGCGGCGCGAGGCGCGCCGCGTGCTGCTCAGCGCGTACGAGCTGCTGTGAGGCGCGTGGCGCTCGCCGTCGAGGACCCACAGTCAAGAAGACGAGACGCCATCGTGACATCGCGCGCCGGGCGCACGACCGAGCGCCGACGCGGTATCGTGCCGCTCTGGTACTACGTGCCGCTGCACCGGACGCGCGCCTGAGTGACGCCGATCTCGCCGCGCTGCGCGCGTGGTCGCAGGCCGCGGCGACGGAGCCGGACTAGAGACGCGCCATCACGCGCTCGGCGAAGTCCTCGATGATCCGGTACTGCCGGTTGAGCGGCGGATAGAGCATGATCTGTCGAAGACCCTCGGTCTCCAGCCGCTTCACCTGCTCGACCAGCTCTTCCGGCGTTCCGGTGAGGCAGGTCGCGCGCACGAGATCCTCGGTGACGAACCGCGCCTCTTCCGGATCGACGAAGCTGTAGTGGCTCGCGTGCAGGCGCTGGTGACGGACCTCCGGCGGAAACCCGTTGAGCCACTCCAGGTACGCCTTCCACACGGGCCGCGCGTACGCGGGTGGCTCGGCGCCCGTCTCGAGGTGCTGCGCGACCAGGTAGTGCAGGCCGGTGATCACCGCCGCGCCGTGCTCGGCCAGCATCCGCTCCGAGTCCGCGCGCTCGCCCGGCGCGAGCATCGCGAGATTGACCATCGCGGACACGTAATAGTCGGCGGGCAGCGTGCGGCCAGCGCGCGTGGCGCCGGCGCGCAGGTTCGCGAGCATCTCGGGCAGCGTGCCGCCGCGCGGCAGCCCCGAGATCAGGCCGTCGCCCAGCTCGCCGGCGAGCGCCTGTGCCTTCGGCCCGAACGCCGCGATGTAGACCGGAATCGCGGGGTCGAGGTCGATGAAGCGATGCTCGCGCATCTGGAAGCGGATGCGATGCGTCCGCCCGTCCACCGTGTGCTCGACGTCCTCGCCGCGCAGCAGCCCGCGCACCACGCGCACGTACTCGCGGAACGGCGCGAGCTTCATCGGCCGCTGCCCGAGCATGCGGACCGCCGTGTGGCCCGTGCCGAGGCCGATGATGCAGCGCCCGGGCGCCAGCCGATTGATGGTGGCGATGCCGTTCGCGACGGCGGGTGCCTGGCGCAGGGACGGGACGTTGACCCCGGTGCCGAGCTTCATGGTGCGGGTGGCCTGGGCCGCGAGGGCGAGCACGGCCCAGCAGTTGGAGCGGATCATCGGGCTGTCGGTCACCCAGGCGTGGCTGAAGCCGAGGTTCTCCGCGTGCGCGATGTACCCGATTTCGTCGATCTTCGCGGTCATGATCCCGAAGTCCATGGCCGGGAGGATACCCCCACCCATCGGGGTTGACACCTCCGCCGGGCCGCGCTGTAATCGGGACCCTTTCCGCGTCGAAGTCCGCGATACCGCTCGCGGTGTGGTGGTGCGAGATGGGCAGTCTTCCGAAAGGAGTACGGCATGCTCGGACGTAGGACCCCGCAGGCGAACGGTCACGGCCAGGTGCACGAGAACGGCGCCTCGTCGCACCCGATCACGCTCCTCACCATCGTCGGCGAGACCGCCAAGATGGAAGGCAAGTTCGATATCGCCGACTCGATCCAGATCGAGTGTCAGGTCGGCGGGCAGCTCAACGTGGGCGGCAAGCTGGTCATCGGCGAGAAGGGCGTCGTGTCCGCGGACGTGCAGACGGTCGACGCCGTCATCATGGGTGTCTACGAAGGCAACATGGTCGCCACCGGCAACGTCGAGATCGCCGCGACGGGGCGCGTGAGCGGCAACATCCGCACCGACTCCCTCGTCATCTCCAAGGGCGGCTTCTTCAACGGCAACGTGGTGAAGATCAACGCCGAGGGCGGCAACGCCAAGCCGGTCTACCTGGTGGACGAGAAGGCGACGCACAACCCGGGCGGCCGCAACCGCGGCGAGCGTGGCAACGGTGGCGATCGTGGCGGACGGTATGCTGTGGAAGAAGAGCGTTAAAAGGCCTACGAAGACCAGCGATCTCACCGCCTTCATCGACGAAGGCTCGGAGATCGAGGGCAAGTACGCCTTCAGCGGCACCGTCATGCTGAACGGCAAGTTCCGCGGCGAGATCGCCTCGCCCGACACGCTGATCATCGGCGAGAAGGGCGTCGTGCACGCGACGATCCGCGCCGGCATCGTGCTGATCTCCGGTCAGGTCGTCGGCAACGTGGGCGCCACCGAGCGGGTCGAGCTCCGCGGCAGCGCGCGTGTGTTCGGCGACGTCGAGGCGCCGGTCGTGGTGGTCGAGGAAGGCGTGCTGTTCGAGGGTCACTGCCGGATGACGCAGAACGCGCCCGTCGTCGACACGACGCCGATCCCCACGTTCCCGTCCGCCGCCCCCGCGCCCGTCTACTCCGCCGCGCCGGCCATGGCGCCCGCACCGGCGATGGCGCCGCCGTCCGTTCCCGTGCCGGCGCCCGTCGTCGCCGCGGCGCCCGCGACACCGCGCGACCTCTCCGTCGTCTCGATCAAGCGCTGAGCGCGCGCGACTACATCCCGTCGAGGCGCCGGAGGATCTCCGTGTTCGACGGCAGGTCCGCGTTCGGCCCCGCCTGGATCACGTGCCGCACGATGCCCTCCCGGTCCACGAAGATGACCGCCTGCGGCGAGTCCTTCCCATGGGTCCGCGCGAGGAACCAGATCGGCGACGGCGTGGTCTGGCCGCGCAACACGTCGGCGGTCGCCGCGGCGAGCGACTTCACGGCGTTCGCCACCTGCGTCGGCTCGAGCGCGAGCCCGTACGCGTCGTGCACCGTGCGCTCCGGATCGCACAGGTACGGGAACGCGATCGGGTAGTGCTTGAAGTAGCGCTGCGCCTCCACGGCGGTGTTGTGCGTGATCTGCAGCACCTCCGCGCCCGTGCGCTGGATCTCCGGATAGCCGAGGCGCAACTGCGCCATGTGCCGGCGGCAGAAGGGTCAGAAGAGCCCTTTCGAGAACCACAGCACCACGCGGCGCCCGCGATACGCCTCCAGCGCGACCTCGGTCCCCTGCGCCGTCGGCAGGCGGAACGCCGGCGCGGGCGCGCCGACCTCGGGTAACGTCATGCGGTCATTCTAGCCGCCCGACGACCGCCTCGACCGCGACGAGCACCGAGCCGTCGACGCACGCGGCGAGCGCCGCGTCGAGATCGCGCTTGAGATAGCGATCGGCGTCGAGCGGCGGCACCCGCGCGCGCAGCGCCGCCCGCGCGGCCGCGCTGCCCTTCCCCGGCCCGAGCGGGGCCCGATGGTCCAGCGCCTGCGCGGCCAGCAGCAGCTCGATCGCGAGGATCTGGCGCACGTTCGCGACCGCGCGCCGCAGCTTCAGCGCCGAGCCCGCCGCCATCGCGTTGTAGTCCTCCTGCAGGCCGGACGTCGGAATGGAATCGACGCTGGCCGGGTGCGCGAGCGTCTTCAGCTCGGAGGCGAGGGCCGCGGCGACGTACTGCGCGATCATGTAGCCCGAGTTCAGTCCACCCGCGGGCGCGAGGAACGCGGGCAGGCCTTCGGAGACCAACGGGTTGACGAGACGGTCGACGCGGCGCTCCGCGATGCCGCCGAGCTGCGCGAGGCCGAGCGCGAGGACGTCGAGCGCGAGGCCGAGCGGCTCGCCGTGGAAGTTGCCGCCGCTCAGCACCTCGCGGTCGGCCGCGAACACCAGCGGGTTGTCGGTCACGCTGCCGAGCTCGCGCTCCAGCGTGGCGTGCGCGAAGCGGACCGCCTCGCGCGCCGAGCCGTGCACCTGCGGCATGCAGCGCAGGCTGTACGCGTCCTGGACGCGCGTGCAGTCGTGGTGCGAGGCGATGATCGCGCTGTCCACCGTGAGCGCGCGGAGGTTCGCCGCGGAGGCGTCCTGCCCGGGATGGGGACGCAGCGCGTGGATGCGCGCATCGAACGCGGCGTTCGTCCCCAGGAGCGCTTCGAGCGACATCGCGCCGGTCACGTCCGCGAGGCGCGTCAGCGCGGCCGCGTCGCTCACCGCCAACGTGCCGATCGCCGCCATCAGGTGCGTGCCGTTCAGCAGCGCGAGGCCTTCCTTCGCCTGGAGCGCCGCGGGTGCGAGACCCGCGCCCGCGAGCACCTCGCGGGCGGGCCGCGGCGCGCCGTTCGCCCATGCCTCGCCCTCGCCGATGAGGCAGGCGGCCACGTGCGCGAGCGGCGCGAGATCGCCGGACGACCCGACCGAGCCCTGCTCCGGGACGACCGGATGCACGCGCGCGTTGAGACAGGCGATCAGCAGCTCGACGAGCTCGCCCCGGACGCCGGACGCGCCGCGCGCGAGCGAGGCGGCGAGCAGGAGCATCATCGCGCGCGTCTCCGGCTCGGAGAGGGGGGCGCCGACGCCGGCCGCGTGGCTGAGCACGAGGTTGCGCTGCAGCGCATCGCGCTGCTCGGGGGGGATGACGACGTCCTTGAGCTTGCCGACGCCCGTCGTGATGCCGTAGATCGGGGCGGCGGCGCCGGCGATGTCCTCGACGAAGCGCCGCGCGTCCGCGAGGCGGCGGCGGCCCTCGGCGCCGAGCGCCACCGGAGCGCCCGCGCGCGCCACCGCGACCACGTCCGTGACCGTGAGCGGCCCGCCGTCGAGCGTGACGCTCACACCGCCCAGCCTTTCGTGACCTCGCGCACCCGCGCCATCAGCCGCGCCTGATCCACGGTGGCGAGGCGGCGGTCAGCGACCACGCGGCGGCCGTGCACCCACGCGTCGGTCACCGCGCGCGCCGACATCGCGTACACGACGCTCTTCAGGAGATCGTTCCGCGGGTGGAGGGACGGGTCCTCGAGGTCGACCGCGACGAGATCCGCGAGCCGGCCGCGCGCGATCGCGCCGGTCTCGAGGCCGAGGATCTCCGCGCCGCCCCGCGTGCCCATCGCGAACGCGCGCTCCGCGGACAGCGCGGTGCCGTCCAGCAGCCGCACGCGCTGCAGCAGCGACGTCATCCGCATCTCCTCGAACACGGAATGGCGGTTGTTGGTACAGCCGCCGTCGGTGCCGAGGCCGATCCGCACGCCGGCGCGCACGAGCTCGGGGATGCGCGTGATCCCGTCGCCGAGGAACATGTTGGAGCTGGGGCAGTACGAGAGCGCGGCGCCCCGCGCGCCCATCAGCGCGACTTCCTCGTCGTCGAGCCAGACGCAGTGCACGCCGATCATCCGCGGGCCGAGCACGCCGAGCCGGTCGAGATAGCGGATCGGCGTGGCGCCGTGCTCCTTCAGCGTGCGCTCGCCTTCGTACCGTCCTTCGGCCACGTGGATGTGGAAGCGCGTGTCTTCCGCTTCCGCCACTTCCCACCCCGCGCGGATCATCGCCGGCGACGCGCCGTGCGCGCTGTGCGGCGCCGGCTGCACCACGCAGGTGTCGTCGTGACGGTGGGCGGCGATCAGCTCGCGGGTGCGGCGCGCGGCGTCCGCCGGCGCCTCGCGATAGCGCTTGGGCGCGCCGTCCCAGTCGTAGAACGTCCGCGCGAGCACGAGCCGGATGCCGACCTCGCGCGCGGCCTCGATCACCGCCTCGGCGTTCTCGTTGCCTTCGTCTTGCAGGTAGAAGAAGTCGACGCACGTGGTCGCGCCGTGCAGCAGCAGCTCGGCGAAGGCGAACGCGGCGCCGACCTTGATCCCTTCGCGATCGAGGCGCTGGGAGAATGGATACAGGACACGGTCGCGCCAGCCCATGAAGTCGAGGTCGTCGCCGAGCCCGCGCAGCAGGGACTGGAAGGTGTGGTTGTGCGTGTTCACGCCGCCGGGGAGCAGCGCCTTGCCCGGCAGCCGCTCGTCGCCGGGTTGCGCCGCCCCCGCCGCCTGCACGCCGGCGATCCGTCCGTCGGTGACCGCAACCGCCCATCCCGCATTCCACCGTCCATCGCCGAAGACGAGATCGGGCAGAAGCCGCACGCGATCAGACCGTCGCTTGCTGCTGAAGGCGCACACGCGCCGCAGGCGTCCGATCCTCGTGCGGAGGCGGACCGTCCCAGATGAGGACATCGGGACAAATGTCGGCGCCGTTGGGCCACACGACCGTTCCACCTTCGACGCGGACGTCGCGAAACAACGCCGGATCAACACGCAGCGCTTCGAAGATAGGACCGGTGAGAACGTCGGAGAGATCACGTTCGACGGTCATGCCGTTAGTGAGACGCAGGACGAGACAAAAGCCCTCTCCCGCAGTTGCTTCGCGGACCCGGATCATCGGCTCCCTCCTCACTCCAGCGGCGCGATTCGGCGCAGGGGCTCTTCGCGCCGTGCACGAATCCAGTTCACGCGCAGTTCGTCACGGTGGAGCGCCGCCCACTTCAAGACCATCGCCGCTTCCTTTGGCGGGAGGCCGCCGCGGTAGATCTCCAAGGATTCAATACTAATGAGCAGCTCGTCCCCAGCATACTCGGCATGGAATTATCGGTGCGCCGCATCGTTACCGCGCCTTCGTATGCGGCCTGCCTGCTCGACATGCCTCGAAGAGCCCATATAAGTAGGCTGTCGAAGCCTGCTCCATGTAGTGGTGTATGCGCCGGTCCGGCAGTCGGTCCATTGTCAACGGCCGAAGGGATCTGAGACGCGAGGATATGGACCGAATGTCTCCGAGCAATCGCATCGTGAAGTAGTAGTCGAGGGCATCGTCATCACACGATCGATCCAGCAAAGCGAGGTCGATCTGCATGTTGTCGCTCGTGGGCGCCAGTCGTGCCTTCGCCGTCAACGCGAGCAGCGCGCGGATCTCGTTTCGGTGAGCGACCGTCTCGCGGCGGTCGTCGACTGGCAGTGGATCGTCTTTGAGATACTCCTTCACCACCTCGGTGGCCCACTTGACGTCCAGACCTTCGTCTTCGAGGCGTCGTACGAGCCGAAGAAGCGCGCGAGAAAGCGGCCTTACCCTGCCGCGATCACCCTCGGTCACGTGGTGAGGCCCGGCAGGTCGAGGCCGTGACGCTTCGCCGCGTCCAGCGCCTCGGGATAGCCGGCGTCCGCGTGCCGCATGATGCCGGTGCCCGGGTCCGTCGTCAGCACGCGGTCGAGGCGGCGGGCGGCGTCCGGGGTGCCGTCGGCCACCACGACCATCCCCGCGTGCAGCGAGTAGCCGATGCCCACGCCGCCGCCGTGGTGCACGCTGACCCACGTGGCGCCCGAGGCGGTGTTGAGCAGCGCGTTCAGCACCGGCCAGTCGGCGATCGCGTCCGAGCCGTCGCGCATCGACTCCGTCTCGCGGTTCGGCGACGCCACCGAGCCGGAATCGAGGTGATCGCGGCCGATCACGATCGGCGCCTTGACCGTCCCGCGCGCCACGAGGGCGTTGAAGATCGCGCCGGCCTTCGCGCGGTCGCCGTACCCGAGCCAGCAGATGCGCGCGGGCAACCCCTGGAAGTGCACGCGCTCCTGCGCCATCTGGAGCCAGCGCACGAGGTGCTCGTCGTGGGCGAACGCCTCCATGAGCGCCTGGTCGGTCGCGTAGATGTCCTCGGGGTCGCCGGAGAGCGCCACCCAGCGGAAGGGCCCGTTGCCCTCGCAGAAGAGCGGTCGGATGAACGCGGGCACGAAGCCGGGATAGCTGAAGTCGCCGACGCCCGCGTTCTCCGCCTCGCGCCGGAAGTTGTTCCCGTAGTCGAACAGGATCGCGCCGCCGCGCTGGAAGTCGAGCATCGCGCGCATCTGGGCCGCGATCGACTCGTACGCGCGGCGCAGGTACTCGCGCTGGTCGCGTGCGCGCAGCGCCGCCGCGTCCGCGACCGAGAGTCCTGCCGGCACGTAGCCGTTGACCATGTCGTGCGCGGAGGTCTGGTCCGTCACGACGTCGAAGCGGACGCCCCGGCGCGCGAGCTCCGGATGGATCTCCGCCGCGTTGCCGTGCAGGCCGATCGACAGCGGCTCCCGCCGCGTCCGCGCCTCCTCGGCCCAGCCGAGCGCCTCGTCGAGCGAGGCCGTCATGCGGTCGCAGTACCGCAGCCGGACGCGCCGCTCGATCCGCTCGCGGTCGATCTCGACGAAGAGCCCGACGCCGCCGTTCATCGTGACGGCCAGCGGCTGCGCGCCGCCCATCCCGCCGAGCCCGGCCGAGAGCACGAGCCGCCCCGCGAGCGAGCCGTTGAAGTGCTTGGCCGCGCAGGACGCGAACGTCTCGTAGGTTCCCTGGAGGATGCCCTGGGTGCCGATGTAGATCCACGAGCCGGCCGTCATCTGGCCGTACATCGTGAGCCCCATCGCCTCGTACTTCCGGAAGTGCGCCCAGTCGCCCCACGCGGGGACCAGCAGCGCATTGGCGATGAGCACGCGCGGGGCATCGGCGTGCGTGCGGAACACGCCGACGGGCTTGCCCGACTGGATCAGCAGGGTCTCGTCGGCGCCGAGGCGCCTGAGCGTGGCCACGATGCGGTCGTAGGCCTCCCACGTGCGCGCCGCCTTGCCGGAGCCGCCGTAGACCACGAGGTCTTCCCAGCGCTCGGCGACGTCGGGATCCAGGTTGTTCATGAGCATGCGCAGCGCGGCTTCCTGCGCCCAGCCACGACAGGAGAGCGTGCTGCCGCGCGGGGCCCGGACGGGCGGCCTGGTCATCGCGCCTTCATGATACGGTGGCGCACCATGCAGGATGTGACGGCGTATCAGGTCTGGAAGCATCGCGAGATGCCGGAGTGGTGGGTCGTCCGGATCGAGTTCCAGACGCTGACGGGCGCCGCGGGCCCCTACCCGGCCGGCGCGGCGCTCGGCGAGCTCGCCGATCTGCTCTACGAAGACCACCCCGACGATCTCGAGTGGTTCATCCGCGCCCAGGAGCAGTTCGAGGTCGTGAAGTCCTAGCCGCGCCGCGCCGGGTCACTCGATGACGCGGTCCGCCTGGAAGAGCACCGCGGGCGGGACGGTCACGCCGAGCGCCCGCGCGGCCTTCAGATTGATCACCAGCTCGAACGTGCTCGGCTGCTCGATCGGCAGATCGGCCGGCTTCGCGCCCCTGAACACCTTGTCGACGTAGCTCGCCGCCCGCCGATAGAGCTCCTCGAAGCTGGTGCCGTACGACATGAGGCCGCCCTCTTCCAGCCGCTCCTTGGTCGAGAACACCGTCGGGATGCGCGCGCCCGCGCCGAACTGCGCGATCTTGCCCCGCAGCGTCCCGAGCGTCGGATCGCCGATCACCAGCAGCGCGCCGGGACGCTCGCGGCGCACGGTCGCGAGCGCCCGCTCGAGCGCGGCATCGCTCTCCGCCTCCAACGGCACGAGCGTGACGCCGAGGCTGCGCGCCGCCTCGTGGGTCAGCCTGAGCTGGATGGGGTTCGTCGGATTCGCCGGGTTGTAGATCACGCCGACGCGCGAGGCGCCGGGCACGACCTCTTTCAGCAGCGCCAGCCGCTTGGCGATCACCCCTTCGTTGAAGTCGGAGAGGCCGGTGATGTTCCCCCCGGGACGCGCCAGGCTCGCGACCAGACCCGTGCCGACGGGGTCGGCGGCGTTCGTCATCACGATCGGCACGGTCGTCGTCGCGTTCTTCGCCGCCCGCGCCGCGGGCGCACCCGCGACCACGAGCACGTCGACCTTCCGGCTCAGGAGATCGGTGACGAGCGCGGGCAGCCGATCGAAGTGACCGTCCGCGTACCGGTCCTCGATCACCACGTTGACGCCTTCGCGATAGCCGAGGTCCGCGAGGCCGCGCCGGAAATGCTCGAGCAGCGGACGATCGCGAACCGGCCCGGCCGAGCCGACGAATCCGATGGTGCGCTTCGCGGGCGATTGCGCGAGCGCCACGACCGGAACGAGGAGGAGTGCGACGACGACGAGGCGCCGGAGCGCCGGGACGATCGTCACACCGCCATGATGTTGTAGCCGCAGTCCACGAAGAGCACCTCGCCCGTGATGCCCGACGCCATCGACGACGCGAGGAACAAGCCCGCGTCGCCCACCTCGCGCAGCTCCACGTTGCGGCGCAGCGGCGCGGCCTCCGCGTGGTGCTTGAGCATGCCGGTAAAGCCCTTGATGCCGCGCGCGGCCAGCGTGTTCACCGGGCCCGCGGAGATCGCGTTCACGCGAATCCCGCGCGGGCCGAGGTTGGCCGCGAGATAGCGGACCGCCGACTCCAGCGAGGCTTTCGCCACGCCCATCACGTTGTAGCCCGCGGCGACCTTCTCCGAGCCGACGTACGTCATCGCGAGCACCGAGGCGGCATCCGACTTCGCCAGCAGCGGCGCCGCCGCCCGCGCCACGGCCACCAGCGAGTAGGCGGAGATGTCGTGCGCGACGCGGAAGCCCTCGCGCGAGGTGTTGACGAACTCCCCTTCGAGGTCCTCGCGCTGCGCGAACGCGACCGAGTGCACGACGGTGTCGAGGCGCCCGAAGTCGCGCGTGATGTGCTCGAACACCGCGGCGATGTCCGCGTCGTTCGCCACGTCGCACGGGTAGCGCAGGGAGCCGGGGAGCGTGGCGGCGAGCTCCTCCACGTTCTCCTTGAGACGGTCGCCCTGGTAGGTGAACGCGAGCCGCATGCCCGCGCCCGCGAGCGCCTGCGCGATGGCCCAGGCGATCGAGCGCTTGTTCGCGACGCCGAGGACGATGCCGTGCCGGCCGTCGAGGAGCCCCATGCGCGGGTAGTATACTCGCGCGGTGATCACCAACCATCTGAAGGCGCGCATCCGCGCCGGCAAGCCCTCGTTCGGCGCGCTCCTCAACTTCGGCGATCCGCTCGTGGCGGAGATGATGGCCGCCGCCGGCTACGAGTGGCTCATGGTCGACACCGAGCACGGCCCGATCGATCTCGCCACGCTCGCCACGATGTTCGCGACCATCACGCGCTATCCGGTGGCGCCGCTGGTGCGGGTGCCGTCGCTCGACGTCAACGAGGTCAAGCGCGTGCTGGACGCGGGCGCGTGGGGCGTGATGGCGCCCATGATGAAGACGCGCGCGGACGCGGAGCTGCTCGTCTCCTCGTGCAAGTATCCGCCGCGCGGCGTGCGCAGCCTCGGCTCCGGGCGCTTCGCGATGTCGTTCAAGACCGACCCGCAGACGTACTTCCAGCGCGCGAACGACGAGGTCATGGTGATCGTGCAGATCGAGCACGCGGACGCGATCACGAACATCGACGCGATGCTGAGCGTGCCCGGCGTCGACGCGTGCTACGTCGGGCCCAACGACCTCATGGCGTCGATGGGGCTCGCGCCGTCGCTCGAGCCGCCCTTCCCCGAGTTCGAGGAGGCGATGCAGCGCGTGCTCCGGACGGCGAAGAAGTACGGCGTGGCCGCGGGCATTCACTGCGCGACCCCGGCCACGGTGAACCGCCGCATCGCGGAAGGCTGGCTCATGACGGGGCTCGGCAACGACCAGTCGCTCCTCCGCGCGGGCGCGCAGGCCGCGCGCGCCGCGATCAAGACGGACTGACGTCCCGTGAAGCTCGGCGCCGTGGTCGCGGCCTTCCCCGCCCTGCCGCTGCCGGAGTACCTGGCCCTCGTGCGCGAGGTGGAGGCGCGCGGCTACCACACCGCGTGGCTCGGCGAGACCGCCGGCGGCGAAGCGATCACGCTGATGACGCTGATCGCGAGCCACACCGAGCGCATCGGCGTGGCCAGCGGCGTCATCCCGATCCAGACGCGCAGCCCGATCATCCTCGGCATGGCGGCGGCCACGCTCGCGCACGTCGCGCCGGGACGCGTGTCGCTGGGGCTCGGCGTCTCGAGCCGCATCATCGTCGAGCAGTGGCACGGTCTACCGTTCCACGCGGGGCTCGGCCAGATCAGGGAATCCGTGCAGATCATCCGCATGGCCGCGGCCGGCGAGCGCGTGAACTTCGACGGCAAGTACTACAAGCTGAAGAACTTCAAGCTCATGGCGCCGCCACCGAAGCAGGCGCCGAAGATCGTGCTCGCCGCGCTCGGGCCGGAGATGCTGGAGCTCGCGGGGGAGATCGCGGACGGCGTGCTGCTGAACTGGATCCCGCCGGAGGCCGTGCCCGCGTCGATCGAGCACCTGAAGGCGGGCGCGAAGCGCGCCGGCCGCACGCTCGACGGCTTCGAGATCGCGGGCTTCATCCGCACCACGGTGACCGACGACGCGGAGCCGGCGCGGGCGCAGCTCGCGCGCGACATCACCGGCTACGCGATCGTCGACGTCTACGCGAGCTTCTTCCGCGGCGTCGGCTACACCGACGAGATGGCGAAGATCAACGCGGCGTGGAAGGCGGGCGACCGCGCGGGCGCCGTGCGCGAGGTGTCGCCGCGCGTGCTCGACGGGCTCGGCATCGTGGGCGACGAGCGGTTCTGCCGGGACCGCCTCGCGGCGTACGCGGAGGCCGGGATGACGATGCCCGTGATCCTGCCGTTCGTGCCGGAAGGCGCGGACCGCGCCGCGTCGCTGCGCCGCACGCTCACCGCGTTTCCGTGACCGCGGCCGCCGGGCTCGCGATCCTCGGGGTCATCCCCGCCCGGCTCCAGTCGCAGCGCCTGCCCCGCAAGGTCCTGCGTGACATCGCGGGCCGCGCGCTGGTCCTGCGCGTGTACGACGCCGCGAAGCGCAGCCCGCACCTGAGCGACGTGCTCGTCGCCACCGACGCCGAGGAAGTCGCCGGCGTGTGCGCGGCGCACGGCGTGCCGTGCGTGGTGACGTCCGCCGAGCACCCCTCGGGCACCGACCGCGTGTGGGAGATCGCGCAGCACCGGGAAGCCGACGTCTACGTGAACATCCAGGGCGACGAGCCGCTCCTCACGCCCGGCCACGTCGAGCGGCTGGTGACGCCGTTCCTCACGGAGCCGGACGTGCAGGTCAGCACGCTCTGCATCCGCGCCACCGACGACGAGCTGCCGAATCCCGCGGTCAACAAGGTCGTGGTCGGCCTGGACGGCTACGCGCTCTACTTCTCGAAGTACCCGATCCCCTACGATCGCGACGGCCGCGGCACCGTGCGGTACAAGCACGTGGGCCTCTACGCGTATCGCAAGCGCGCGCTCGACACCTTCCACGCGCTGCCGCCCTCCCCGCTCGAGCTCACCGAGCGCCTCGAGCAGCTCCGCTTCCTCGAGCACGGCATCCGCATTCGCGTGATGGAGACCGACGAGCCCACGATCGGCGTCGACACCGAGGACGACGTGCGGGCGGTGGAGGCGTGGCTGGCCGCGCACCCGCGGTGAGCGTGTCCTCCACCGAGACCGGCCTCCCCGGCCGGTATCGCATCCTCGTCCTCATCCTCGCCGCGCAGACGATGGCGAACGTCGGCCCGCTCGGGCTGCCCGCCATCGCCGCGCTGATGCGCGACGATCTCGGGCTCACGCTGCCCCAGGCCGGCTCGCTGCTCTCGCTCTACTACATCGGTCCCGTCCTCATGTCGGTGCCGGCGGGGTTCATGGCCGACCGCTGGGGCATGGCCCGTACGCTCATCGCGGGACAGGCGCTCATCGGCGTCGGCCTGCTCGGCGTCGCGGCCTCGCAGAGCTACGGCCCGCTGATCGCGATGCTGATCGCCTCGGGCTTCGGCTACGGGATGCTGAACCCCACGTCGACCAAGGCGGTGATCGCGTGGTTTCCCTTCCGGCAGCGCGCCACGATGGTGGGCTTCAAGCAGGTCGGGCTGCCGTTCGGCGGCGCGCTCGGCGCCGCGCTCATGCCCGCGCTCGCGCTCGCGGTCGGCTGGCGCCTCGCGGTGACGATCTCCGCGCTCGCCCTCGGCATCACGGTCCTCGCGTCCGCGCTCGTCTATCGCGATCCGCCGGCGACGCCCATGGCGCCCGGTGGCCCGAGCGCGCTGCGCGTGGTGCTGCGCTCGCGGGACCTGTGGCTGGTCGGGCTCTCCACCCTGGTCTTCGCGGGCATGCAGACGGTGTGGATGGGCTACGCCGTGCTCCACCTGCGCGACGTGGTGGGCGTCTCGCTCGTCGCGGCCGGCGGCTATCTCGCGCTCGCGCAGGCCTCCGGCATGGTGGGGCGCGTCGCGTTCGGGGTGCTGTCCGACCGGGTCTTTCACGGCCGGCGGCGCGCCACGCTCGTGCTCGCGGGCGTCGGCTCGGCGCTCTGCTCGCTCGCGATGGCGTGGACGGGGCCCGGCAGCGCCGCGGCGTGGCTCGTCGTGCTCTCGCTCGTGTTCGGCTTCGTCGGCATCGGCTGGAACGGCGTGCAGCACACGCTGATGGCGGAGCTCGTGGGGCCGCGGGCGGCCGGCACCGCCGTCGGCTTCGGCCTCGCGGTCTCCTCGGCCGGCGTGACGCTCGCGCCGCCGATCTTCGGCTGGTGCGTCGAGCGCCTGGGCAGCTATCGCCCGGCGTGGATCGGGCTCGCGCTCACGATGGGCGGCGCGCTCGCGCTGCTCGCGCTCGTTCGGGAGCGTCCGCGCTTCGACGCCTGATCCCTAGGCGCGGGGCGGCGGGCGGTCGTCGGTCCGGTCCTGGACGTTGACGACCCGCGCGGGCGCCATCATCGCGAGGCCCTCCGCGCGGAACCGCCGCAGGATGCGCTTGCGCAGCTCGTGCTGCACCGGGAACTGGTCCACGAAGCGCACGACGTGACACGTGAGCGAGTACTCGAGCGTCGTCTCGCCGAAGCCGGGGATCAGCATCGCGCGCGCCGGCGGATCGGCGAGCAGCCCGGGGACCTCGGGGACCGCGCGCGCGGCTTCCTCGGCCAGGAGCGTCTCGATCCGCTCGGGATCCACGGCGTAGTCGGCGCGCACGCGGAGCGTGAGCGCCATGCGCGACTCCGGCAGGTCGTAGTTGATGATCGTCGACTTGGCCACGTTCGAGTTCGGCACGATCACCACGCTGTTCTGGAGCAGCCGCACGCGCGTGGAGCGCCAGCCCACGTCCACGACGAAGCCCTCCGTGTCGCCGATCTTCACGTAGTCGCCCACGCGGATCGGCTTGTCGGCGAGGAGGTGCAGCCCCGCGAAGAGGTTCGACAGCGTGTCCTGCAGCGCGAGCGCGACCGCGAGACCGCCCACCCCGAGGGCGGTGAGCAGCGGCGTGATCTGCACGCCGAGCGCGCCGAGGAGGACCAGCCCCCCGACGATGAACACGGTGCCGCGCGCGGACGTCTGGGCGAGGCCGGTGACCGGGCTGCCGAGCGCCCGCCGGTCGCCGGCGCGCGCGATCGCGATGCCGACCACGTTGGCGACCGTGACCGTCACCGAGAGGATGATGGAAGCGATCAGCGCGAGGTTCAGGAGGCTGGCGGCGCGGCCCGGCAACGGCGCGATCTCGATCGCGGCGGCGATGCCGGCCACCAGGCACCACAGCAGCGAGGGAATGCGCACGACGTCGAGCGCCGGCGTGCGGCCGTCGGGGCCGCTCCGCCACCGCCCGAGCGCGCGGAACGCGACCTCGCGCACGAGCAGGGCCGCGAGCGTGACGGCGACGAACGTGAGGCCGGGCCAGACGAACGGCCAGTACATCGCGGGTGATATTGTAGTGGCCGCGATGGAGCCACGACGCGTCTTCTACGGCTGGGTCATCGTCGGCGCCGGCATCCTCGTGACCTGCATGGGCCTCGGCGCGATGTTCTCGCTCGGCGTGTTCCTCAAGCCGATCTCCGAGACGATGGGCTGGTCGCGCACCGGCATCTCCACCGTCGCGCTCCTGAACTGGCTCGGCATGGGGCTCGGCTCCTTCGTGTGGGGCGCGCTGTCCGATCGCATCGGCACGCGCGCGGTCGTGCTCTGCGGCGGCGTGCTCCTCGGCGCGGGCCTCGTCACGGCGAGCCAGGCGGCCACGCTCGGCCAGTTCCAGCTCTCCTTCGGCGTGCTGGTCGGCTTCGCGACGGGCAGCTTCTACGCGCCCGTGACCGCGGCGGCCACGCGGTGGTTCACGCAGAACCGCAGCCTCGCGGTGGCCCTCGTGTCCTCGGGCATCGGACTCGGGACGTTCACGATCGGCCCGCTCGCACGGGCGCTCATCAACGCGTACGACTGGCGGCTCGCGATGCTCGTGATCGGCGATCTGTGCTGGCTGGTCGTGATCCCCGCCGCCTTGCTCATCCGCCCCGCCCCCGCGGACGTCGCCCGCCAGGCGGCCGCGAGCGGCAACGTCGGCGGCCGCGAGTACACCGCGGGCGCCGCGCTGCGCACGCCGCAGTTCTGGGCCATCGCGCTCACGCACTTCGCGTGCTGCGCGGCACACTCCGGCCCGATCTTCCACATGGTCACGCACGCGATCGACCGGGGCGTGACCGCGCTCACCGCGGCGACGGTGCTCGGGGTCTCGGGCATGGCGTCGGTGACCGGGCGTGTCGTGTGCGGCGTGCTCGCCGACCGCTACGGCGCCAAGCCGGTGCTGATCGTCGGCCTCGTCATCCAGGCCCTCAGCGTCACCGTCTACCTGGTCACCAACACCGCGGCGTCGTTCTACGGGCTCGCGCTGGTGTTCGGCTTCTCCTACGGCGGCGTGATGCCGCTCTACGCCATCCTCGTCCGCGAGTACTTCGGCGAGCGCATCATGGGCACCGCGTACGGCGCCGTCTTCCTCGTCTCCACCCTCGGCATGGCCCTCGGCGCGTGGTCCGGCGGGTGGATCTTCGACGCCTTCGGCAGCTACGCGTGGCTCTTCATCGGCTCGGCGGGAATCGGCGCGGGCGCCGTCGCGATCGCGCTCACGTTCCGCCCGCCCGGTCGCCTGGGCGCGGGCCTCCCGAGCCCGACGCCCGCGGGCTGATCCTCACCCGCGGGGCCGGCCGGTGCGACCGCAGTCCGGTTGCTTGCCGGACGCACTTCACCCACAATGGACGGGCGATGGGCATGTTCCGCCGCTGCTACGTCGTCGTCCTCCTCGGGGTGCTGGTCGATGTCGTCAACCCCGGCCTGCCCGGCATCTTCTCGCTCCAGCACGGCAACCTCTACGTGGAGGGCATCCCACGCGCCCAGTCGACCGCGGCCGAGGCGTCGAGGATGCGCGTGACCATCCGCCCGCGCACCTTCCCGGATCCCGTGTCGGCGGCCACGCTCCGGTACGCGCGCGCGAGCGCGGCGAACCGCCGGGGGACCCACGACCAGCCGCTGAGGCCGCGCCTGGCGCGGGCACTGTCCGCCGAGGACTCCGCCGACCCCGAAGAGCACTAGGGCGCCCCTCCCGCCCGCCGTCCGGCGTGTCGCCGCGACGGAATCCACGTGAACGAAGCCATCGCCGGAGGAATCGATGCGTCGTGTCCGGAGTATCCTTCGTCCCCTGCTGCGCTATGCCGTCGCGGGCGGCCTCGCGCTCGCGGCGCTCGGCGCCACGCGCCTGGCCTGGCCCGTGATCGAGCCCGCGGCGTCGCCGCTGTTCCTGGCGGCGGTCGTCGTCAGCGCCTGGTACGGCGGGTTCGGCCCGGGTGTCGTGACCGGCGCGCTCGGGACGCTGGGCAAGCTGTACTTTTACCTGACGCCCGCGCATTCGCTGCACGTCGCCGACGTGACCACGGCCCTGCAGCTCGGCCTCTTCGCCGTCGTGGCGTTCCTCATCAGCTCGCTGACCGGCGCGCTCCGCCGCACCCACAGCGAGAACGTCGCGCTCATCGCCCAGGAGCGTGAGGCGCGGGCCGTCGCGGACGCCGCCAGTCGCGCCAAGGACGTGTTCGTCGCGACCGTGTCCCACGAGCTCCGGACCCCGCTCCAGGCGATCTCGACGTGGCTCCAGGTGCTCCGCCAGCGCGTGGGCGAGCGCGCCGAGGTCGCCGCCGCGCTCGAGGCGATCGACCGCAGCGTCGCCACGCAGGCGCGCCTCATCGAGGATCTGCTCGACCTGTCCGGCATCGTGGCAGGCCGTCTGCGGCTCGACACGAGGCCGGTCGAGGTCGCGCCGCTCGTGGAAGCCGCCGTGGCTACCGCGCGTGCGGCGGCGCCGGACCGGGAGGTCGCCGTACGCCTCGACCTCGACGGGGCCGCCGGAAGCGTGGTCGGCGACCCCGAGCGGCTCGCGCAGATCGTCCGCAACCTCGTGAGCAACGCGCTGAAGTTCACGCCGCCGGGCGGTCACGTCGACGTGCGCCTGCGCCGTGCCGGCGACATGGTGCGGATCGCCGTCGTCGACGACGGCTGCGGCATCGCGAGCGACGTGCTGCCCCACGTCTTCGAAGAATTCCGCCAGGGCCGGACCGCGCCGGCCGGGAGCGCCGAGGCGACGCCGGGGCTCGGGCTCGGGCTCGCGATCGTCCGCCGCCTCGTCGAACTGCACGGCGGCCGGGTCTCCGCGCGGAGCGACGGACACGGCCGCGGGTCCACGTTCGTCGTCGACATCCCCGCCGCGGATCCGGTGCGGCGCTCGCTTCGGCGGTCCGTTCACGGCGGCGCGGACGTCGCGGAGCGGCGCGCGTGAAGCCTCCGGCGTCCGCGGGCGCGGCGCACCGCGTGCGGTGGGGCGGGCACGCCGGCCTCGTCGCGCTCATCGTGCTCGTCGGGCTCGTCGGGGCTCCACAGGGCGGCGCCGCCGCCCCGCGGCCGGTGGTCTACGTCGCGCCCCTCCACGGCATGATCGACCTCGGACTCGCACCGTTCGTCGATCGTGTCCTCCGCGAGGCGAGCGCCGCGAACGCGGCCGCCGTCGTCCTCGACATCGACACGTTCGGGGGCCGCGTCGACGCCGCCGTTCTCATCCGCGACGCGCTCCTGCGCGCCCGCGTGCCGACCGTCGCGTTCGTCAACAAGCGCGCGATCTCCGCCGGCGCGCTGATCGGCCTCGCCGCGGAACGCATCGCCATGGCGGACGGCGGGACGATCGGCGCGGCGACGCCCGTCCAGGCGGGCGCGCCCGGCGCCGCCGCCGCGCCCACCTCGGAGAAAACCGTTTCGTACGTGCGCAAGGAGTTCCGGGCGACGGCGGAGAGCCGCGGGCGGCCCCCGGAGCTGGCCGAGGCCATGGTCGATCCCGACGTGGTCGTCGCGGGCCTGGTCGAGAAGGGCAAGCTCCTGACCCTGACCACGAGCGAGGCGCTCGAGCGCGGTCTCGCGGACCTGCGCGCCGACAGTCTCGAGGCGCTCCTGGCCGCGTTGAAACTCGAGAACGCCGAGGTCCGCCACGCCTCCGTCAACTGGGCCGAACAGCTCGTCCGGGTCTTCACGCATCCCGTCCTGAGCTCGGTGCTGATGACCATCGGCGTGCTGGGCCTCATCGTCGAGATCCGGACGCCGGGGTTCGGCGTGCCCGGCATCGTGGGCGTCAGCAGCCTTGCGATCTTCTTCTGGGGCCACTGGCTCGTGCGCCTCGCGGGATGGGAGGAGCTGTTGCTCGTCACCGCCGGCCTCGTGCTGATCGCCGTCGAGATCTTCGTCATTCCGGGCTTCGGCATCGCCGGCGTGCTCGGGATCGCCGCGCTCGCGGGCGGGCTCACGCTCAGCGTGATCGGCAGCGGCGCGACGGTGCCCGTCATCATTCACGCGGCCGGTCGCGTGGCGCTGGCGCTGCTCGCCGCCGCCGCGGGCTCGCTCGCCCTGCTGAAACTCCTGCCCCGATTGCCCTATGCGCGCGCGCTCGTGCTCGACACCGGCCTCGCGTCGCAGGCGGGCTACGCCTCCCCGCCGGTCTCGGACCAACGGTGGCTGGGCAAGCAAGGCACGGCGAGGACGCCGCTGCGCCCCGCGGGCATCGCGGACATCGACGGCGCACGCGTGGACGTCGTGTCGGATGGTGAGTACGTCGACGAAGGAGCGCCGCTGGAAGTGGTGAGCGTGGAGGGCAATCGCATCGTCGTCCGCCGCGTCCGCGGCGAGCGGCGGAAGGAGTAATCATGCTTGGCTTCGAGGTAGGCATCCTCGGGTTCGTGATCCTGGCCGTCGTCGCGATCGCGCTGATCCTGTACCTCGTGCCGATCCCGCTCTGGATCGCGGCCTGGGCCTCCGGCGCCTACGTCGGGCTGTTCACGCTGGTGGGCATGCGCCTGCGCCGCGTGCCGCCCGGGACCGTCGTCAACGCCCGGATCAGCGCGGTGAAGGCCGGCCTCGACATATCGATCAACGACCTCGAAGCGCACTACCTCGCGGGAGGCAACGTCGTCCGGGTCGTGAACGCGCTCATCTCCGCCGACAAGGCCAACATCGCGATGCCCTTCAAGCGTGCGGCGGCCATCGACCTCGCGGGTCGGGACGTGCTCGAGGCGGTGAAGATGTCGGTCATCCCCAAGGTCATCGAGACGCCGCGCATCGCGGCCGTCGCGAAGGACGGCATCCAGCTCATCGTCGTCTCCCGCGTCACCGTCCGCACCAACCTCGACCGCCTCGTCGGCGGCGCGGGCGAAGAGACGGTGATCGCCCGCGTCGGCGAGGGCATGGTGAGCACGATCGGCTCCGCGGTCACGCACAAGGCCGTGCTCGAGAACCCGGACCACATCTCCAAGCACATCCTGAGCCGCGGGCTCGACGCCGGCACGGCGTTCGAGATCCTGTCGATCGACATCGCCGACGTCGACGTCGGCGAGAACATCGGCGCCAAGCTCCAGATCGACCAGGCGAACGCGGACAAGCAGATCGCGCAGGCGAAGGCCGAGGAGCGCCGGGCGATGGCGGTGGCGGCGGAGCAGGAGATGCGCGCGCGCGTGGTGGAAGCCGAAGCGGAGGTGCCGCGCGCCATGGCGGAGGCGTTCCGGTCCGGCAACCTCGGGATCATGGACTACTACCGCATGAAGAACGTGCAGGCCGACACGTCGATGCGCGAGACGATCGCGGAGACGGGGGAGCCGCCGGCGCCGGGGACGCGCGGATAGCGCATGGAGCAGATCGGCCTCCTCGTCCTCTTCGCGCTGGTCGGGCTCTTCCAGATGCTCGTACGATGGCTCCGGCAGCGCGCGGCGGAAGCGGCGGAAACGGCGGCGCCGCCCGCGCCGCCGCCACCGGCGTTGCCCCGCGCGACGCCGATGCCGCCGGTCGAGGAGATCCTCATTCGCGCTCCCGAGCCCGCCCGGGCCCTGGAGCGCGCGTACCGCGAAGGCGCGTCGACCGCCATCGCCCGACCGCGACCCGCGCGGACGGTGTTTTCGACACGGAGCCAGCTACGACGGGCGATCGTCCTGAGGGACATCCTGGGGCCGTGCCGGGCGATGGACCCGCCGAACGGCGGGCCGGAGCCCTCGCGGCGGCAGCAGCCTGGTTGACCTGGCTACGGCCAAAGTGCTATTACTGCGTCACTTTCTCGGCAGTAGTCTCTCCGCCATCGCGTCGTAGATCTCTCAAGGAGGAGCCAGCCAATGGGGGCGAACAAAATGGAGCGCAGACAGTTCCTGAAGGTCTCGGGCGCGGCGGCCGCGGTGGCGGTCACGGGCATCGAGGGCATCATCGCCGCGCGTCAGGCGCCGGCGTGGGCGCAAGGCACGAAGCTCCACATCGTCCGCTGGAACGACTTCATTCCCGAAGCCGACAAGGAGCTGAAGGAGAGCCAGATCCCCGCGGCCTCGAAGGCGCTCGGCGCCGAGATCCAGCTCGAGACGATCAACGCCAACGACGTGCAGCCGCGCATCACGGCGGCCATCCAGTCGGGCAGCGGCGCCGACATCTTCCACCTCTTCTACAACTGGCCGCAGCTCTACCAGAACGCGCTCGTCGACGTGAGCGACATCGCGGGCCCCGTGGCCAAGGCGGAGGGCGGGTTCTACGGGGTGTTCCAGCCGTCGTTCAACGTCGGCGGCAAGTGGCTCGGCATGCCGCACTCCATCGTCGGCAACGCGATCGCCTACCGCAAGTCGATGTTCAGGGACGTCGGCTTCAACGAGTTCCCGAAGACGTGGGACGACCTGCGCAAGGCGACGGCGGCGCTCAAGAAGAAGGGCCGGCCGTACGGGCAGACGCTCGGGCACACCTTCGGCGACGCGCCCACGTGGGCGTATCCGGTCCTGTGGTCGTTCGGCGGCGCCGAGACCGACAAGAGCGGCAAGAAGGTCGTCATCAACTCCAAGGAGACCCTCGAGTCGGTCCGGTACATGACCGCGCTGTGGAAGGAAGGCTGCGACGAGGGCGGGCTCGCCTGGGACGACACGAACAACAACCGCGCGTTCCACGCGGGCGAGATCTGCGCCACGCTCAACGGCGCTTCCATCTACATCGTGGCCAAGCGGCAGAAGGACAAGATCAAGGACGACAAGGGCGAGCCGATGTGGCAGGACATCGACCACGCGCTCTTCCCGCTCGCGGGCGGCAAGGGCCAGTTCCCGCTCTACTTCTCGAACGGCCACGGCGTCATGAAGTACTCGAAGAACCAGAAGCTCGCGAAGGACTTCCTGAAGTGGCTGCACACCAAGGCGAACTACGAGAAGTGGTTCAAGGTCTGCGAGGGCTATAGCGTCGCCGCCACCACCGAGTGGGAGAAGCACCCCATGTGGGGCCAGATCGACAAGCCGCTGCAGATGTTCCGCACGGCCGCGCGCAACACGCAGATCTTCGGCCACGCCGGGCCGTCCACGGGCAAGGCGACCGAGGCGTTCTCGAAGTACGTCGTGGTCGACATGTACGCGAAGGCCGTCCAGGGCATGAAGGCGGAGGACGCGGTCAAGTGGGCCGAGACCGAGCTCAAGAAGATCTACGAGGCCTGATCCAGGCCCCGTTTCGTCTGTGAAGAAGCCGATCGCAGGGGGTTCGGGGAGCGCCGCCGACGCGGTGGCGCTCCCCCACCCCCGCAGCACCTCTCAGCCTCCCGTGCTCACCCGGTTCCTGGAGAACGAGCGGCTGCTCGCCGTGCTCCTCCTCGCCCCGGCCGTGCTGCTCCTGGGCGTCTTCATCGCCTACCCGTTCGTGATGGGCGTGTGGCTGTCGATGACCAGCACCAGCGTCGGCAATCCGGGGCAGTTCGTCGGACTGCAGAACTTCGTGAAGGCGTGGAACGACTCGATCTTCCAGACCGCGTTCGCGAACACGTTCTGGTACACGGGGTGGGCCACGCTCTTCAAGCTCGTGCTGGGCCTCTGGCTCGCCGTGCTCCTCAATCGCCACTTCCGCGGCAAACGCCTCGTGCGGGCTTCGATGCTGCTGCCGTTCATCATTCCGACCGTGCTCTCCACCTTCGCGTGGCGGTGGATGTTCGACCCCACGTTCAGCGTGGTGAACTGGACGCTGTACCGGATGGGCCTCATCGACAACAAGCTGCCGTTCCTCTCGGACGGCGATTGGGCGATGTGGTGCGCCATCCTCATCAACACGTGGCGCGGCATGCCGTTCTTCGCGATCACGCTGCTCGCGGGCCTGCAGACGATCAGCACCGACCTGCACGAGGCGGCCTCGCTCGACGGCGCCAACGGCTGGAAGCGCTTCTGGTACGTGACGTGGCCCCTGCTGAAGCCGGTCACGGTGGTGGTGGTGGTGTTCTCCATCATCCAGACCTTCTCCGACTTCCAGCTCATCTACGTGCTGACCAACGGCGGCCCCGCGAACTCGACGCACCTGCTGGCGACGTACGCGTACCAGTCGGGCATCGCGACGGGCCTGCTCGGCGAGGGCGCCGCCATCTCGCTCTTCATGCTGCCCGTCCTCTTCATCGTGGTCTGGCTCCAGCTCCGCTACCTCCGACGACTGGAAGGCGCCTAGCATGGTCATCGAGCGCAAGTGGAAGAAGTGGGTCCATTTCTACATTCCGATGACGCTGTTCATCATCGGGACCCTCTTCCCGTTCTACTGGATGTTCGTGACGTCGGTCCGGCCCGACGCCGAGCTCTACCGTTCGTGGCGCGCGGTGAACAACGCGCCGTTCTGGACGCTGGCGCCCACCCTGGCGCACTTCCAGGACCTCCTGGCGCGGACCACGTTTCCCCACTGGCTCTGGAACACGTTCATCATCGCGGTGGCGTCGACGGCGATCTCGCTGTTCTGCGGGCTCCTCGCGGGCTACGCGCTCGCCCGCCTGAAGTTCCCCATGGCGGGCGCGCTCGGGACCTCGATCTTCGTCACCTACCTGGTGCCGCCCACGCTGCTGTTCATTCCGCTCGCGGACATCATCAGGAACTTCCAGCTCGGCAACACGCCGTGGGCGCTGATCCTCACCTACCCGACGTTCCTGATCCCGTTCTGCACGTGGCTCCTCATGGGGTACTTCAAGACCATCCCCAAGGAGCTGGAGGAGTGCGCGCGGATCGACGGCGCCACCCGCTTCGGCGCGATGATCCGGATCATCTTCCCGATCGCGGTCCCGGGGATCCTGTCGGCGGGCATCTTCGCGTTCACGCTGTCGTGGAACGAGTTCATCTACGCGCTGATCTTCCTGTCGAGCCCGGAGCGCAAGACGGTCCCGGTGGGCGTCGTGTCGGAGCTGATCCGCGGCGACATCTACTTCTGGGGCCAGCTGATGGCGGGCGCCCTGCTCGGCTCCGTGCCGGTGGCGATCGTCTATTCGTTCTTCGTCGAGTACTACGTCACGGGCCTCACCGGCTCCGTGAAAGGCTAGCTGGTGTAGGATGGCGCACCGACCGGCACCGTCCGGTCACAGCGCCCGGAGGCCCCGACTCCGGGGAGCCTCTTTGAGGGGAGACAGCCCATGGCCCAGGTAGTCCTGAAGGACCTCAACAAGAAGTACGACGAGGTGCACGCCGTCAAGGACGTGAACCTCCACATCCGCGACACGGAGTTCGTCGTGCTCGTCGGCCCCAGCGGCTGCGGCAAGTCGACGACCCTGCGGATGGTCGCCGGCCTCGAGGAGATCACGGGCGGCGAGATCATCATCGGCGACCGCGTCGTCAACGACCTGCCCCCGAAGGACCGGGACATCGCGATGGTGTTCCAGAACTACGCGCTCTACCCGCACATGAGCGTCTACGACAACATGGCGTTCGGGCTGAAGATGCGGAAGTTCCCGAAGGCCGAGATCGAAAAGCGCGTGCAGGACGCCGCCGACATCCTCGGCATCCGCGAGCTCCTCAAGCGCAAGCCGCGCCAGCTCTCGGGCGGCCAGCGGCAGCGCGTGGCGGTCGGGCGCGCGATCGTCCGGCATCCGCAGGTGTTCCTCTTCGACGAGCCGCTCTCGAACCTGGACGCCAAGCTCCGCGTGCAGATGCGGGTCGAGCTCAAGCGTCTGCACGACCGGCTGGAGACCACCGCCATCTACGTCACCCACGACCAGGTCGAGGCGATGACGCTCGGCGACCGGGTCGTGGTCATGAAGGATGGCTGGATCCAGCAGGTCGGCGAGCCGCTGGAGCTGTACGGCAATCCCGCCAACAAGTTCGTCGCCGGCTTCATCGGGTCCCCGGCCATGAACTTCGCGGAAGCGACGGTGAGCGAGGAGAACGGCCAGGTGTTCGTCACCAACCCGGGCCTGCGCGTGGCCGTCGCACCGGCGAAGGCGGAGCGGATGCGCGCCTACAAGGGCCAGACCGTGACGCTCGGGGTGCGTCCCGAGGACATGCACATCGCGCCCTCGGAGAGCCGCACGGGCTTCGACGCGGTGGTCGAGGTGGTGGAGCCGCTGGGCTCGGAGATCCTCCTCGACGTGAAGGTCGGCTCCCACGTGATGGTGGCGCGGGTCGACCCGACGGTGCGCGCGAAGGTCCACGAGAAGATCCGCCTCAACGTGGAGCCGGAGCGCCTCCGCTTCTTCGACGGCAAGACCGAAGCCGCGATCTGACCCCTCGTGGCGGGGGTCCGCGCCGCGGGCCCCCGCCCCCCGCCTTCATGCGCCGCGCATTGCTCGCGCTGATCGCCGTCCTCATCGCCGTCGGGCTCTTCACGGGCGGGCTGGCGGCGCTGCTCGAAACGCCGGCCCCGCCCCCGGGCGCGAGCCGCGCCGAGCGACTCTACCTGGGGCTCTGCGCGAGCTGCCACGGCGCCGACGGCCGCGGGACGTTGCGTGCCACGCTGTTCCTCATCCGGCCGGGGGACCTCACGCGTATCGACCGCCCCGATGCCTACCTCTTCGACATCATCAAGCACGGCGGGGCACCGATCGGACGGCCCGGCATGCCCGGCTTTGGCACGGCCCTCTCCGAGGACGACATCGCACGGCTCGTTCACTACATCCGCACGCTGCCGTCGGCGCGCTGAAGGGCCTGCGGGGGCGTCGCCACGTGGTCCTTGACGGCTTTCACCGCCTGTGAGAAAGAGGCGCACGGGCTGACGTTGCTTTCGCGGTGCCGAAGGCCCCGGGCCACCCGGACCGCACGCTGTGAACCCCTCACAGGAGGCAATCCATGCGACTAGCGCGCTTCGTCAAAGTGGTCACGGCCCTCAGCGTCGCCGCCCTCTGCGGCGGTGTCATCGCCTCGAGCTTCAGCACCCCCGCCGAGGCCCAGCGGCGAGTCTCATGGAAGATGGCCAGCGCCTTCGGCAGCAAGCTGCCGCACCTCGGCACGTCGGGCACCCGGTTCGCGGACAACGTCAAGGTCGCGTCCGGCAACACCCTCGAGCTGAAGTTCTTCGAGCCCGGGGCGCTCGTCCCCGCGCTGGAGTGCTTCGACGCCGTCTCCAAGGGCTCGGTCGAGGCGTGCTGGACCACCCCCGGGTACCACACCGGCAAGTACCCGGCGCTCGCGTTCTTCACGGCGGTCCCGTTCGGTCCGCACGTCGGCGAGTTCATGGCCTGGAAGTGGTTCGGCGGCGGTAACGCCCTGCGGGACGAGATCTACGCCAAGCACGGCCTCATCGCGTTCGACAGCTTCGCGATCGCGCCGGAGACGTCGGGCTGGTTCAGAAAGGAAGTCAAGAACGCCGGCGAGCTCAAGGGCATGAAGATGCGCTTCTTCGGCCTCGGCGCGCAGGTGATGCAGAAGGTCGGTATCTCGACCCAGCTTCTCGCGGCCGCGGACATCTACCCGGCGCTCGAGCGCGGCGTCATCGACGCGACCGAGTTCTCGATGCCGACCATGGACATGGCGCTCGGCTTCCACCAGATCGCCAAGTTCAACTACTTCCCGGGCTGGCACCAGCAGACGTCGGTCAGCGAGCTCCTCATCAACCGGGCGGAGTGGAACAAGCTCTCCGAGCAGCACAAGCGCCTCATCCAGATCGCCCTCGGCGACAGCGTGATGCACACCTACGCCGAGACCGAAGCCAAGCAGTTCGCGGTCATGCAGGAGATGCGGGACAAGCACAAGGTCCAGGTCAAGCGCTGGTCGGACGACGATCTGCGCACGTTCGAGAAGGCGTGGCTCGAAGTGCTCGCGGAAGAGAGCGCGAAGGACCCGCTGTTCAAGAAGATCGCCGATCACTATCAGAGCTTCCGGAAGAACTACGCGATCTGGGGCGAAGCCCAGGTCATGAAGCCGACCTACCAGCGGTAAGCGTGGTCACCGTCGGGGGGAGGCGCCCTCTCCTCCCCCCGACGGGCCGTCACTCTCCGGGGTGCAGGCGGCGCGCGATGCGAACGATGCGAACGGAGTAGCCGATCCACAACACCGCGAACGCGACGAACATGACCCACTCCGTGCCCTGCATGTCGGCTCGCACGACGCGCAAGGCGGCCGCCGCCACCGCGGCCAGCGGGGCGGTCACGCAGTAGAGGGCCGGGGCGGGCCGGCCGGTCACCCCGAGGGAAACCGCCGCCACCAGCACGCTCGCCGCGTACACCATGCCGACGAGGGCGACCGCGTCGCCGCGGCCGCGCGCCATGGCGGCCACCGTGGCGAGAGCGGCGAGCATCGCGAGCAGGAAGGCGTAGGCGAACAGCTCGCTGCGGATCTGCCGGGGCGTCAGGTGCGCCGAGGCGACGAGGTACGGCGTCCGCTCCTCGTCCCAGACGTACTTCCTGACGAGTCCCGGCCAGTCCAGTCCCACCCGGGCTCAGGTCGCGACGATCTTGCCGCCACGCGCGGCGGCGTCCTCAGGCCACTCCAGGGTCATGAGCTTGAAGCGCAGCTCCTTGGGGCCGAAGAGGACGAGCACGGTCTGGAGCCAGACCGAGAGGCCGGCGAGAAACGCCACGACGAGCCCTCCCGCGAGCGTCGACTTGATGATCCAGCGGTACGACAGCCCGACGGTGGAGGCCGATTTCTCGGCGACCATGAACGAGTCCCACGCGAAGGTGGCCGCGAAATATCCCACGATGAGGCAGTACGGCATCATGAAGAACGTGAGCCCGAGGAACTCGATCCATGCCTGCGTCCGGAACGAGAGCTTCTCGCGCACGAGATCGACGCGCACGTGGCGATTCCGCACGAGGCCGTAGCCGAGCACGAGCGTGAAGAGCGCGGTGTGGAAGTGCCACTCGAACTCCTGGATCACCGTCGACTCGAACGCCGCCCCGAAGTGCTCGCCCAGCCAGACCTGCATCCCGCCCACCTTGCGCAGGAACACGTCCCACATGGTGATGAACACGAGGGGAAGGATGAACACGGCGCCCCAGCGCCCCACGAACTCCACGAACGCGCGCAGCCGCTCGCTGAGCTTCAAGATCGTCTCGACGGGCAGGGTCATCGGCTGTCTCCCCCTTTACTCGTAGACCACGCCGGGCAGCCAGAGCGCGAGCGCCGGGAAGAGGAGCACGGCCGCGAGACAGATGAGCTGGATCACCACGAAGGGGATGATCCCGCGGTAGATGCTCTGAATCTTGATCTCGGGGGGGGCGAGGCCCTTCAGGTAGAAGAGCGCGAACCCGAACGGCGGCGTCAGGAACGACGTCTGCAGGTTCACCGCGAGCAGCACCGTGAACCACACGAGCACCGCTTCCTTGGGCACCCACGTCCCGAAGTCCATGGTGGCGATCATCGGCCCGAACACGGGCAGCACGATGAGCGTGATCTCGATCCAGTCGAGGAAGAATCCGAGGAAGAACACGATCCCCATGATCAGGAACGTGAGGCCCCACGGCCCGAGTCCGGCGGAGATGATCATGTGCTCGGCGACGTCATCCCCGCCCAGCGCCCGGAAGACGTACGCGAAGCAGGTGGCGGTGATCACGATGAAGAAGATCATCGAGATCGTGAGCGACGACGTGTTGGCGACCTCGCGCAGGGTCCCCCAGTTCGCGCGGCGCTTCGCGAACGCGAGCACGACCGCGCCGAAGGCGCCCACCGCACCCGCCTCGCTCGGCGTCGCCCATCCGAAGAGGATCGAGCCCTTGATCATGCCGATGAGGACGGCGGGAGGCAGGAAGCTCTTCAGCAAGAGCGTGGCTTTGGTCGCGGCCGGCATGCTCAGCTCGCTCGGCGGCAGCGGCGGCCCGAGCGCGGGCTTGATCGCGCACACGGTCGCGATCCCGACGAGGTAGAGGACGGACAGCAGGAGGCCGGGCCCGAGCGCGGCCATGAACAACGTGCCGACGGACACGGACAGGAGATCGGCGAACAGGATGAGCATGATGCTCGGTGGGATCAGGATGCCCAGGGTGCCCGCCGCCGCGATGCAGCCCGTGGCCAGCGCGTGGTGGTAGCCCTGGTTCAGCATCGGGCGGAGCGCGAGCGACGTCATCATCGTGACCGAGGCGCCGATGATGCCCGTCATGGCCGCGAGGATCGTCCCCATGACCGTCACGGAGAGCGCGAGCGACCCCGGCACGCGCCGCAGCATCACCTGGCAGCAGTACAGCAGGTCCTTCGCGATCCCGCTGCGCTCCATCATCACGCCCATGAAGACGAAGGTCGGCACCGAGACCAGCACGAGGTTCTCGGCGGCCTGGCCCCAGATGCGCGGGACGAAATTGAAGAACTCGACGATCCTGAACGTGCCGACCGCCCAACCGATGAAGCCGAAGAGCAGCGCGGTGCCGCCGAGGACGAAGGCCACGGGATAGCCCGAGAAGAGCAGCACGCCGAGCGTGAGGAACATGAACATCGGGAGATACTCGCGGATCCAGTCCATCGCCGCGTCGCCGCCGGCGGCCCAGCCCCACATGGACGCGATCCCGAGGAAGATGATGACCGCCGGCAGCGTGATCAAGAAGATCCGCATCCGGCCGTTCACGAGAACGCCCGTGGACTCGAACTTCGCCATCGCGCCTCCGCTGAGATCCCGAAGATTGCCGACGGGTGGGCCACACGCTAGGCGGCGCCAGGCAAGCCTGTCAAGCGATTGTTGACGGCCGGGGCAGCCTGTCAGGGCAGGCGTTCGATCCACAGCAGCGTGAGCTGCTCGTCCCTGAGCCGCACGCCCAGGCGGACCCGCTGGCCCTCGACGACGCCGGCGCGATCGATCGCCTCGGCCTCGCCGAACACCGCCATGAGCTCCATCGCCTGCATGCCGAGCGCGGGGATCGCATCGTGACGGACGAGCAGGAGATTGGCGGCGGGACGCGCGACGAGGGTGCCGCGCACTTCGTAGGCCGGCGGGCGGACGATCGTGCCCCAGAGCCCGACCGCGAAGCCGGCGAGGAGGACGAGGAAGACGCCGGCGACCGCGAGCCGCGCCCGGCGCGGGCGCGGCGGCTCGCCGGCGGCTATCTCAGCGCTCTTCCCACTCGAAGCGATGCGTCTCCCAGTCGAAGGCCTTCGACACGGAGGGCTTCGGGCGGATGTGGCTGCCGCGCACGATCCACGGGGCCTTGCCGCCGCAGCCTTCGTGGATGATGCCGGCGGAGGCGTCGGGCCGCGCGCCGAACGTGCCCGCGAAGGTGATGATGCCCAGCGCGGCGCCGAGCCCGCAGATGCCGAGCTTGAACGGCAGGCCGAACGCCGTCGCGGCCACCGCGCCGACGTCGTAGGCGTCGATCCCGCGCCGCTCGGGCGTGGGCTTCACCTGGTCCTGGAACATCGTCGGCGGCGCCGGGACGGGCTGGGCGGGCGCGGCGGGTGCCGCGGGGGCTGCGGGAGCGGGCGCCTGCGCGAGCGCCAGGGGCGCGAGCGGGCCGGCCCACGCCAGCGACAGCATCAAGGATACTGCGACGGCACGAAGCGCGACCTTCATGAGGAGCCTCCCCGGCGAACGTCTCCTGCGAGCGCCATTATATAATCCGCCCACTTTTCAGCGGAGGTCCATCGCGCATGAAGCTCGTCCGTTTCTCCACTCCCGGTAGTGCTCCCCGGCTCGGCGCCCTCCAGGGGGACCGTATCGCCGATCTGCAGGCCAGCCTCGCCGCCACGCTCGCCAGGCGCGGGGTCGTCCGCGCCCAGGACATCGCCGCCACGCTCGTGCCCGCCAGCACCCGCCAGTACCTCGAAGGCGGCGCGGTGAGCCGCGACGCCGTCGCCACCATCACCGAGTGGGTCACGGTCGACCGGGCGAGCGCGCGGCTGCATGCGCCGATCGCCGATCCCGGCAAGTTCATCTGCATCGGCCTGAACTACAAGGACCACGCCGAAGAGGCGGGCCAGGCCATCCCGAAGGAGCCGCCGATCTTCGCGAAGTTCGCCAACGCGATCGTCGATCCGGGCGAGCCGATCCTCCGGCCCCGCGGATCCTCGCAACTCGACTGGGAGGTCGAGCTCGGGGTGGTGATCGGGCGCACCGCGCGATTCGTGGCCCGCGAGCAGGCGCTCGACTACGTGGCGGGCTACACGATCGTGAACGACGCGAGCGCGCGCGACTTCCAGTTCCTCACGACGCAGTGGATGGCGGGCAAGATCTTCGAGACGGCGGCGCCCGTCGGCCCGTACATCGCCGACCGCGAGGAGATCGCCGATCCGCACACGCTCGATCTCAAGACGTTCGTGAACGGCAAGCAGATGCAGCGTGGCAACACGAAGACGCTGATCTTCGACGTGCGGTATCTGATCAGCTACCTCTCGAACCTCATGACGCTCTCCCCCGGCGACCTGATCGCCACCGGCACGCCGCCCGGCGTCGGCCTGGGCATCAAGCCGAACCCGGTGTGGCTGGCGCCCGGCGACGTCTGCCGCATGGAGATCACCGGGCTGGGCGTGCTGGAGAATCCGGTCAAGGACGCGTAGCCCCCGGGCGCGCGCGGCGGCGCGGAGGAGGTCGGCGGGGCCGGGGTGTCGCCTACGACCCCCGCCCCGCCTCGCCTCTTCTGGCGGCTCAGCTATTCCCATCATCCGATGGTGACGAGTCCAATGGAGGGCGGGGAACGGGTCCACGGCGACACCCCGGCCCCGCCGACCTCCTCCGCGCCGCCGCGCGCGCTCCTTGCGGTCGGCCAGGAGGACCGAGGACAGCGAACCAGTTCGGGCGCCACCATCAGTCGCCGAACCGACCGCCGAAGACCTCGGACGCAACCCGTACCGGCACGGACGACTGCATCACAGTCATTGCGCAGGACAATCATCGCTCCCATAGCCATTGAAGGTCGACGTTCCTGCCTTTAGGTCCATTTCGACGCATGATAGGTGCTCGCATCAACCGATCGGTTGTCGGCACTTGACCAGTACTGAAGGAGGTTGGTGATGAGCGACCGCTCCGGCATCCGACTACTTCCAGAAGAGAAGGTTCTCCTCGAAGCAAATGACGGAATCCTGACGCTAACCACACATCGGGTTCGCCTGGATCAACGAGGTTCCGGACATTCCAGATTGGTCGGCATCACGCTCGACGCGGTGGCATCGTGCGGTCTGGTCACGAAGAGTGCGCCAATTCTCCTTGTGCTTGGAGCAATCGCCGGAGCGCTCGGCTTGGCGTTGTTGTCGCAGCGTTCAGAGGCGCCGGGACTACTGCTGACTGCAGTAGGCGTGGCTCTTGTCATCGCATACGTCGTCAGCAGATCTTCGGTACTCGCCGTAGCGTCCGCGGGGGAAACGATTTCTGTTGCGATCAAGGGAATGAATCGCGACTCGATCGCCGAATTTGTCGAAACGCTTGAGCAGGCGAAGCTGGCTCGCCCTCGCCGATGAGCCGGCAGTGCCGAGCACGCACTTCCTCGAACGTGACCGCAGGTGCTAACTCGCGTTCGGGCGGGACGCGCTGAGCGCCGCCCCGCGTGGCGCTACTGCGATCGAAGCGCAGTCAACAGGCGCACGCAGGAGGTGCGGGGCCGGGGCGGCGGCGCGGGGGTCTCGCCGTGGACCCGTCCCCCGGCGCCAGGCGCTCTCGCCGACACCGGACGATGGAAATATCTGAGCGATGAGAAGAGGCGAGACGGAGCGGGGGTCGTAGGCGAGACTCCCGCGCCGCCGCCCCGGCCCCGCACCTCCTGCACGCTCGGGTACACTGAACGCGAGGAGCCCCTCATGCTCGAGCTGATCCGGCCGCTCGTCGTAGGCAACGACTCCAAGATCGTCCTGCTGTCCCTCGACGGGCTCGGCGGGCTGCCGCGTCCCGAGACCGGGAAGTCGGAGCTCGAGACCGCGCGCATCCCGAACCTGCACCGGCTCGCCACCGAGGGCGCGTGTGGGCTGCTCCGCCACGTGGCGCCCGGCATCACGCCCGGCAGCGGGCCGGGTCACCTCGGGCTGTTCGGCTACGATCCGCTCCGCTACCTCGTGGGCCGCGGCGTGCTCGAGGCGCTCGGCATCGAGTTCGACCTGCGCGCGGGCGACGTCGCCGCGCGCGGCAATTTCTGCACGGTCGACGCCGCGGGCGACATCACCGACCGGCGCGCCGGCCGGATCCCCACCGACGTCTGCGTCCGGCTCACGGAGCGCCTGAAGGGCATCAGGATCCCGGGGGTCGAGGTGATCGTCGAGCCCGTCAAGGAGCACCGCTTCGTCCTGGTGCTGCGCGGCGCCGGCCTCGGCGGCCGGCTCTCGGAGACCGACCCGCAGGTGCTCGGCAAGCCGCCCCTGCCCGTGCGCGCGCTCGACGCGGAGTCCGCCGTCACCGCGGAGCGGGTCAACACGTTCGTCGCGCAGGCGCGCACGCTCCTCGCGGATGCCGCGCCCGCGAACATGGTGCTGCTGCGCGGCTTCGATCGCCTGCCCGACCTGCCGCGGTTTCCCGAGGCGTTCGGCCTGCGCGCCGCGGCGATCGCGGCGTACCCGATGTACCGCGGGCTCGCGAAGGTGGTCGGCATGGACGTGCTGAAGACGGGCGGCGGCTTCGCCGACGAGGTGGCCACGCTGCGCGAGCACTGGCAGAGCTACGACTACTTCTTCGTGCACTACAAGGACACCGACAAGGCGGGCGAGGACGGCGACTTCGACGCCAAGGTCGCGGCGCTCGAGCGCTTCGACGCCTTCGTGCCGGAGGTCGAGGCCCTGCGCCCGGACGTGCTCGTCGTCTCCGGCGACCACGCGAGCCCGTCGGTGCTCGCCGCGCACGGCTGGCAGCCTGTCCCCGTCCTGATCCGCTCGCGCTACTCGGGCGCCGACCCCGTGACCGCGTTCACGGAGCGCGCGTGCGCCGCCGGCACGCTCGGCATTCTGCCCGCGCAGCACCTCATGCCGCTCGTGCTCGCGAACGCCCTTCGCCTCACCAAGTTCGGGGCCTGACCACCGGAATGTGACGTGCGGTTGCTCCTGCGGCTGCTGGTCGCGACGTCGCTGGCCACCATCACGGTCATCGGCGGCTTCGCGTACTGGGAAATCCGCGAGGAGCGGGCCCGCCTGCAGCAGGACCTCCAGCGGCGCGCCGCGCTCGTGGCGGACGCCGTCCGGGAAGCCGCCGAGCCGCTGGTCGCCCGCGGCGCGCGCGGGGGCTTCGAGCGGGTGCTCCGGCGCTTCGGCCGCGCGGACCGCGGCGTGGCGATCTATGACGAGTTCGGCAGCCTCATCGACGCCACCCTCGACGTCAAGCCGTACGCCGGGCGCCTCTCGCCCGCCGTGGGCGAGGCGATCCGCGGCAACAGCCCGCTGCGCCGGCTGACGCAGCTCGGCGGCGGCGCCGTGCTGCTGCACGTGACGCCGTTGCAGCGGGACGACCGCTCGATCGGCGCGGTGGCCGTCGTGCTGGACGCCGAGTACCTCGACCGCCGCGAGCTGAGCGTCTGGCAGCTCACCGCCGTGCGCATCGGGATCCTGATCGTGCTCCTCACCACGCTGGCCTGGGCGCTCATCCGGTGGACGGTCACCCGGCCGCTCGCGCGCATGGCGGAGTGGACCAAGCAGCTCCGCGCGGGCCAGCCCGTGCAGCCGCCGCCCGATGCCGACGTCACGCTCTTCGGCCCCCTCGCCCAGGAAGTCACCGGCCTCGCGCGGGCGCTCGCACGCACGCGGGCCGTCGCGGAGGAGGAGGCGCGGCTGCGGCTCTCCGGCGACAGCATCTGGACGGAGGAGCGACTCAAGCAGTTCGTGCGCATGCGGTTCGGTGACCAGGCCGTCTACGTCGTCTCCAACCGCGAGCCGGTCAGCCACGTGCGCGAGGGCGGCGGGATCCGCACGCAGCAGCCGGCCAGCGGCCTCGTGACCGCGCTCGAGCCGATCATGCTCGCCTGCGGCGGCGTCTGGATCGCGCACGGCAGCGGCGACGCCGACCGCGTGGTCGGCGAGCGCGTCGGGCTGCCGGTCGAGGATCCCGCGTACACGCTCCGGCGCGTCTGGCTCGGCGAGGAGGAGGAGAAGGGCTACTACTACGGCTTCGCCAACGAGGGGCTCTGGCCGCTCTGCCACATCGTGCACGAGCGCCCGCACTTCCGCGCCGACGACTGGGACCACTACCGCGCGGTCAACGCGAAGTTCGCGCAGGCGCTGCTCGAGGAGATGGACGGCGTCGAGGCGCCGGTCGTCCTCGTGCAGGACTATCACTTCGCGCTGCTGCCGCAGCTGATCAAGCGCCAGCGCCCCGACGCCCGCATCGCGCTCTTCTGGCACATTCCGTGGCCGAACTCCGAAGCGTTCGGCATCTGCCCGTGGCAGGAGGAGATCCTGCTCGGCATGCTCGGGGCGGACCTCGTCGGCTTCCACACGCAGTTCCACTGCAACAACTTCCTCGAGACCGTCGAGCGCGTGATCGAGGGCCGGGTCGAGTGGGACGACTTCTGCGTCGTGCGCGCGCAGCACACCACGCGCGTGCAGCCCTTCCCGATCAGCGTGGCGGCGGATGCGCCGCCGAGCGCGGCGAACGACCGCGCCGCCGTGCGGACGCGCCTCGGGCTGGACACCCTGCTCGTCGGGCTCGGCGTCGAGCGCCTCGACTACACGAAGGGCCTGCCGGAGCGGATGCGCGCGATCCGGCGCTTCTTCGAGCGGTGGCCGGACTACCGGCGGCGCGCCACGTTCGTCCAGGTCGCCTCCCCGAGCCGCAGCAGCATCCCCCGTTACCAGGAGCTGCAGCGCGAGATCCAGGACCTCGTGCGCGCGATCAACGAGGAGTTCGGCGAGCGGGGCTGGCAGCCCATCGTCTACCGGGAGCACCACCACGACCGCGCGGAGGTCGCCGCGCTCTACCGCGCGGCGGATGTCTGCCTGGTGACCTCGCTCCACGACGGCATGAACCTGGTGGCCAAGGAGTTCGTCGCCGCGCGCGACGACGGGGACGGCGTCCTCATCCTGAGCCGCTTCACGGGCGCCTCCCGCGACCTCCGCGACGCGCTGGCGGTCAACCCGTACGACGTCGAGGGCATGGCGGAGGCGATCCGGGTCGCGTGCGAGATGGCTCCGGCGGAGCGGCGCCGCCGCATGGCACGGATGCGCGACCAGGTGCGCGAGCGCAACATCTACCGCTGGGCCGCGCAGCTCCTGGCCGAGCTCGCGGCCGTTCCGCGCGGCATCACCGCGAGCACGAGCTAAGTTGTGCAGCGCCCCGGTGTAAATGTGACGGCGCCGCACGCTTCTCGGTCGTCGATTGCGACGATTCTCGCCGGAAACCACCCTCCCGGCGTGGCACAGAGGGTGCATCCTCCCCTCGCAGCCGGCAACGGCCCACGAGGGAGGGATCGATCATGAGCGAGAAGAAGGTCATTCCGCTGCGCAAGGACGCGGAGCCGACGGTCGACAACGACATGTGCGGGCGCTGCCACATGCAGGTCGCGCGCTTCGCCCCGCAGGTCCTGGCGTCCGACGGGCGCTATCACCGCGAGTGTTACGAGGCCTGGTACTTCGGGCGCTACGGCCGGCGGCCCAGTCTGCTGGCAGGTGTCAACGGCGATCGGCACCGGTTCCAGGTCCGCGAGCGCGCCGCCGCGTAGCCGCCTCGAGCGCGACAGCCTCGGGACGAAAGCGGTCCCGGCGCGCGCGCTCTACGGCATCTTCACCGAGCGCGCGCGTGAGACGTTCGCGCTCACGGGACAGCCGCCGCACCCCGCGCTGCTGCGTGGCTACGCACGCATCAAGCGCGCGGCGGCGGTGGCCAACGGGAGACTGGGGCTCCTGCCGCCGCGATGGGTCCGGGCCATCGTGGCGGCGGCCGACGAGGTGATCGCCGGCCGCCTCGACGACGTGCGCGTGCTCGACGCGCTGCAGGCGGGCGCGGGCACGCCGACGCACATGAACGTCAACGAGGTGCTCGCCAACGTCGCCAACGAGCGCCTCGGCGGCCGCCGCGGGCGCTGGCAGCCGATCCACCCGAACAACCACGTCAACCTCGGGCAGTCGTCCAACGACGTCACGCCGACGGCCGTGCGCCTCATGGCGCTCGAGCTGCGCGAGCCGCTCCTCGCGGAGGTCGACGCGGTCGTGCGCGTGCTGCGGCGGCTCGCGCGCGGGGAAGCGCGGACCGTGAAGCCGGGACGCACCCACCTGCAGGACGCGGTGCCGATCACGTATGGGCAGGTCTTCGGCGGCTGGGCCAACGCGCTCGCGAGCGGCGGCGCCGCGCTCCGGGCCGCGTCGGACGAGCTGCGCGTGATCGCGCTCGGCGGCACGGCGGTCGGCACCGGGATCACCGCGCATCCGCGGTTCGCCGCCACGGTCGCGCGGGAGCTCTCGCGCCTCGTGCGGGTGCGGATGACGCCCGCCCCGAATCCCGCCACCACCATCTGGAGCCTCCGCCCGTTCGCGGCGTGCAGCGCGGCGCTGCGCGGTCTGGCGCTCGACGTCACCAAGATTTGCATGGATCTCCGCCTGCTCGCCTCGGGCCCGCATACCGGCCTCGCCGAGATCGTCCTGCCGGAGGTGGAGCCGGGGTCGTCGATCATGCCCGGCAAGGTGAACCCGTCCATTCCCGAGGCCGTGCAGATGGCGTGCTACGCGGTGAGCGGGCGCGACCACACGGTCGCGCTCGCCGCCGCCGCGGGCGAGCTCGAGCTCAACGTCATGACGCCGCTCGTCGCGTGGTCGCTCGGCGAGAGCTTCGATCTCCTCACGCGGGCGCTGGCGCTCCTGCGGGGCCGCTGCCTCGACGGCCTCCGCGTCGACCGCGCGCGGGTGCGCGCCCTCGTGGAGGGCAGCGTGATCGAGGCGACCGGGCTCTCGCCGGTCCTCGGCTACGAGGTCACCGCCGAGCTCGTGAAGGAGGCGATCGGCGAACGGCGCTCGCTTCGCGACGTCGTCCGCCGCCACGGCCTGCTCGACGCGCCGACGCTCGCCCGCCTGCTCGCGCCCGAGATGCTCACGCGGCCGAGCCGCCCGGACCCCGCGGTCGTCCGTCGCGTGCAGGCGTCCGCGCCGTACCGGGCGTATCGCCGGGAAAAGAGCTTGTGATCGTGAACACGAGGTTCATACTGCGTTCCTGACATGCGGTACGTCCTCGTCTCCACCGACGATTCGCTGAGGACGCTCCTGCCGCCCACGCCGGGCTTCGCGCCGGTCTACGTCGTGGCCACGCCCGCCGCGCGGGCCCGCATCGCCCGCCGGGGCGGCGAGGCGATCGCCGGCGACCTCACCACCGCGGCCGTCTACCGGCGGGCGTTTCGGACGGGGCACGAGCCGGTCGTCGTCGCCGTGAAGCCGCCGCGGCGGGCGCGGGTCGTGGCCGCGATCCGGGCCGTCGCGCCGGGCGCCCCGCTGGTCGTCCTCGGCGACGACCGCGAGAGCGCGGGCGATGCGTGCAACGCGGTCGTGCTACCCCGCGCGAGCCTGCGCGAGCGCCTCGTCGAGCCCGCGGTCGAGCGCGCCACCACGCGGGCGCGGCTCGCGCGGATCCGCACGCTCCTCGATCCGGCCCCGCGCGTGCTGATCATGATGCAGGACGATCCCGATCCCGACGCGATCGCCTCCGCGCTCGCGCTGCGGACCGTGCTCGGGCGGACGAAGGCGGCCGCGCCGATCGCGACGTTCGGCCGCATCACCCGGCCGGAGAACCGCGCCATGACGCGCATCCTCGAGATCGACGTGGAGCAGATCGACCCCGCCACGGCGCGCGCGTTCGACGCGGTCGCGATGGTGGACGTGCAGCCCGGCTTCTTCGAGGAGCGCTTCGACGACGTCGCGCTCGTGGTCGACCATCATCCCGAGGAGCAGCCCGTCCCCGCGCGCATCAAGGACGTCCGCCCGTCGTACGGCGCGACGGCGACGATCCTCACCGAGTACCTGCGCGCCACGGACGCGAAGATCTCGCCGCGCCTGGCCACCGCGCTCCTGTACGGCATCAAGGCGGACACGCTCTCGCTCGAGCGCGGGGCGACGCGCGCGGACGTGGACGCCTTCGCGTTCCTGCACCCGCTCGCGAACCACAGCGCGCTGCGACGCATCGAGCGGCCGGACCTGCCCGACGCCGCCCTCGACGCGCTCGCGCTCGCGATCTCGCGTCGGCAGCTGGTCGACGGCGTGCTGTACTCCCACCTCGGCCCGGTCGGCTACCCGGAGCTCATCGCGCAGTTCGCGGACCTCTTCCTCCAGGTCGAGGGGGCGGAATGGTCGGTGATCTCGGGGATCGTCAACGAGGAGCTGCACATCTCGGTGCGGAACGTCGGCTACGTGCGGAGCGCGGGCGACGTCGTCCACGCGGCCTTCGGCGACCTCGGGGGCGCCGGCGGCCACCGCGCGATGGCGAAGGCGGTGATCCCGCTCGGCGCGTGGCGCCGCGGCGTCGGCGACCTCGACGGGGAGCGGGTCGCCACGGCGATCGTGGGGCGCTTCGGCGCCGCGCTCGGAACCTGAGCGTGGAGGAATCCACCCGCCTCGCCGAGTCCGTGAAGGAGCTGCTGGCCAACGGCCGTGAGGAGCGGCTCGCCGCCGTGCTCGCGGACGCGCACGCCGCGGACATCTCCCGGGCGATCCGCGAGCTGGCCCTCGGCGACCAGGTGCGGCTCTTCCGCCTGCTCAACGCGCACCAGGCCGGCGAGGTCCTCTCCGAGCTCGACGACCAGGTGCTGCTCGAGCTCGTCCGCACGCTCGACGAGACCGAGGTCTCCAGGATCTTCGACCAGATGCCGTCCGACGACGTCGTCGAAGTCGTCGAGGAGCTGCCGCCCGAGCAGGCGGAGAAGATCCTCCACCTCATGGAGGAGGAGAAGTCCGAGGAGGTCCAGGAGCTCCTCGAGTACGGCGAGGGCACGGCGGGGCGGCTGATGACCCCGCGCTTCGTCGCGGTGAACGAGCAGGTGACGGTGGCGCAGGCGATCGAGCAGATCCGCAAGGCGGCGCTCGGCGACGACGCTTTCCACCTGCTCTACGTGGTCGACGACCACGAGCACCTCGTCGGCTCGGTTCCCCTGCACCGCCTGGTGACCGCGGAGGCGACCACGCCGATCCGCGTGATCCGCACCGACGACGTCGCGAGCGTCACGGTGGACACGGACCAGGAGGAGGTCGCGCGGCTCGTCGAGCGCTACAACGTGTTCGAAGTCCCCGTGGTCGACGCGAACCGTCGCCTGCTCGGCCGGATCAGCGTCGACGACGTCATCGACGTGATCCACGAAGAGGCCACGGAGGACATCCAGCGTCTCGGCGGCGTCGCCGGCGACGAGACCGTCCTCGACCCGCCGCGGACGGTCTTCTCCACGCGCCTGATCTGGCGGCTCGTGAACCTCGGGACCGCCACGCTCGCGGCCGCCGTCATCGGGGCGTTCGAGGAGTCGATCCGGACGCTCGCCACGCTCGCGATCTTCATGCCCATCGTGGCGTCGATGGGCGGCATCGGTACCACGCAGACGGCCACGGTCGTGGTCCGCGGAATCGCGCTCGGCGAGATGACCAGGCACGTGCTGCGCCGGGTGCTCGCGAAGGAGGTCTGGCTCGCCGTGACGACCGGTGTCACAACCGGCCTCGTTCTTGCGGGGATCGCCTGGCTGTGGAAAGGGCAGGTCCTGCTCGCACTGATCCTGTGCGTCGCGCTCATCGTCACGATGGTCGTGGCGGCGGTCGTGGGCACGCTGGTGCCGGTCGCGTTGCGGGCCTTCCGCATCGACCCGGCCATCGCGTCCGGCGTCATCATCACCACCTTCACGGACGTGTGCGGATTCTTCTCGTTCCTGGGCCTGGCAACCCTGATGCTGCGCTTCCTGCTCTAACCGGTTGCCCCCCTTGGCAACGTCCGCGCCAGACAGGTAGAATGCCGGGGCGTTCGATGGACGGCACCGGCCGCAACTCTCGGGTGCCTGGGGGGCCGACGTGGATGTAGCGCTCGAGAAGAGGCAAGTGCAGCGCGCCTATGAGTTCTGGGCGCCGGCCTACGACTTCATCTTCGATTGGGTCTTCGCCCCCGGCCGCGCGGCGGCGATCCAGCACCTCGACGTCGGTCGCAAGGATTCCGTTCTCGAGGTCGGCGTCGGGACCGGCCTGAACCTGCCCCTGTACCCCGCGGCGTGCCGGCTGACGGGCATCGACCTCTCGCAGGAGATGCTGGACAAGGCCGTCGAGCGCGCCCAGACGCTGACCATGCCCGACGTCACCCTGAAGGTGATGGACGCGACCTCCATGGATTTCGCGGACAACGAGTTCGATCGCGCGCTGGCGACGTACACGATCTCGGCGGTGCCCGACCCCGTCGCGGTCCTGCGCGAGATGCGCCGGGTCGTGAAGCCGGGCGGGATCCTCGTGATCCTGAACCACTTCCGCAGCGAGCGCCGGGTCGCGGGCTTTGCGGAAGACCTGGTGGCGCCGGTGTGCACGCGGCTCGGCTGGAAGTCGAACCTCGCGATGGGCCCGCTGCTCGAGCAGGTCGGGCTGACGCCGGAGCTGGTGAGCAAGGTCAACATGTTCAACGGCTGGCGTCTGGTGAAGTGCGTCAACCGTAAATAGCTCCTTCGCTCCTCCCTCAGCCGGCCGGCTGACAGCAGCTATCGATGTCGAGCTTCACGTGCCCCCACCGATCGGGGGAGGTTTTACATCGGCAGGAGAACCTGGAATGCGTCAGCTCTCGCGCGCGCTCGGCCTCGCGCTCGTCGTCGTGCCGCTGCTTCCCCTCCCCGCCCTGGCTCGTGACCGTGCGGGCATCGTCACCAGCGCCCAGGGGCGCGTCACCGTCGCGCGGACGACCGAGACGGCCGCCGCACCGCTGAAGTTCCGGGACGAGGTCTTCATTCAGGACCGGGTCTCGACGGGCGTCGACTCGCTCGCGCGCATGCTGCTCGGCGGCAAGGCCGTGATCACGATCCGCGAGCACTCTTCGGTCACGATCACGGAGGTGCCGGGCAAGTCCATCGTCGAGGTCGGCACCGGGCGCATGGCGCTGAGCGTCGCGCGCGAGCGCATGAAGCCGGGCGAGGCCATCGAGGTCCGCACGCCGAACGCGGTCGCGTCGGTGCGCGGCACCGTGGTCGTCACGGAAGTCTCGCGCGTCGGCACCCAGTTCGTCTCGAGCTTCACGGTCGTCCGCGGCACCGTCGGCGTCTCGCGCATCGACAGCCAGAGCCTGCCGGTCGGTGCCATGGTCACGCTGGGCGAGCGCCAGCAGGCCGGCGTCGAGGGGACCCAGCCGGTCAGTACTCCGCAGACGGTCTCCCCGCAGGTGATCCAGCAGCTCACCGCCGATTTCAGCGTGAAGGTCCCGGTCGCCTCCACGAGCGCCGGCATGAGCGCCGTGGCCGCGACCCAGATCACCAAGGCCGTCTCGTACGCGACCGCGATCGTCCAGAGCGAGACCCCGGTGGCGGCCGTGACCCCCGCCACGGGCTCCTCCACGACCGCGGAGAACAGCAGCGAAGGCACGAACGAGAACAGCCAGGGCAACATTGGCACGGGCGACTCCAGCGCGACGACCGGTCCGGGGCAGAGCGACCGCGGGCGCGCCCGCGCGGCCGACGCGAAGGGGGCGGCCGGCAATGCGCGGGGCGAGGGACCGCGCGGTCAAGGCGACCCCGGTCGCGGCACACAGCCGGACGGACGCCGCGACCTGCCGAAGTTCGTGGTCACCCCCTCGGCCGCCCTGCCCGCGGCCCCCGTGCCGACCTTCCGAGCGTCGGCGCCGCCGCTCCAGGACAAGATCAAAGCCACGATCGTCCGGGCCCACCAGGAACCCGAGGAGATCGAACGCCGCGGCGGCGTGGTCTCCGCTCGCGTCCGCGAACGGAACGAACAACAGACCCTGCGCCAGGTGTCGGCCGCCCTCGCGAACGTGGTCGGCTCACTGGACACGAAGGAGCTGCGGGATATCCTCAACGCGGGTGGCGGCGGCAGCGCCGCCGCAATCCAGGCGCAGATCCAGCAGATCGTCGCCCGCGGCGTCGTCGCCTCGTCGAACGGCGGCGGGAACGAGAAGACGAACGAGGTCCAGGTCTCCCAGGCCGACAGGAACAGGCTCCAGAGCCTGCTCCGGCAGATCGAGCGCGAGCGGGGCCGCGGCAGGAACAGGTAGGGCGGGCGCTAGAACGTCCACGCCAGCGCGAGGGTGCCCACGCGCCGGGTGTAGGTGAAGACGGCGAAGTTCGAGCGAACCTTCGTGTCCTGGTAATCCAGCACCGCGGTGAGGTTCCGGCCCCACGGCAGCGGCCACTCGAAGCGCACCTGGTTCAGCATCTCGTGGTCGTCGCGCTCGCGCGTGTCTGGGTCGTCGAGCGGCAGGAAGAGGTGCCGGAAGCGGTAGTTCCGGTGGTGCATCGAGAAGTCGTAGACGAGCCGGATGTTCCGCCACGGCAGCGTCGTCTGGAAGCCCGCCAGGAACTTGTGCCCGACGTAGTCGTAATGGCGCCCGCGGGTGTCGTCGAAGTCGCCCTGCCAGCCGAGCTTGACGTAGTCACGCCCGTCCCGGAAACGCACCATGTGCTGCACGCCGAGCATCCAGTGGATCGCGTCCTGGAACTCCTGCTGGGGCAGCGGCCGCGTCTCCGTGTACTCCTTCACCTCGTTGCGCAGGAACGCGGTGGTGACGTGCCGCTCGCTCTCGATGAGCGTCGCGTAGAACAGCGTGCCGAAGCGTTGCACGAACTCCCTGGAGTCGAGCAGGAGCACGTCCCACGAGAACTGCCACCCGCTGATGAGGGGCATCGCGGCCACGACGTCGCGCCGGCTGATCCCCACCGCCGCGGTGTGGTCGATGAGGTTGAAGGACGGCAGCTCGTTGTTGTACGTCGTGAAGAACGAGTAGCTCACGTTGAACGTCCAGTCGCCGAGCCGGAGCCAGTCGTACTCGAGCCGGAGCGAGAAGAGCTCGCCGAAGGTCTCGTGCTTGGCGGCGCGGAGGTCCCCGACCAGGAGATCGCTGGCGTGCTGGTCGGGGCGCACCACCACGTTGTCGTCGTAGAAGAAGCCGAGGCGCGCCTCGGCACGGAAGCGCTGGTCCCGGTCGCGCGCGCTCACCAGCACGTCGCGCAGGCGCTCGGCCGGGCCCGACAGCGGGGAGCCGGGCGAGAGGCGCAACGCCTGCTCCACCTCCGCGGAGGCCTGCCCGTGCATGCCGAGCGCCGCGAGCGCGAGCCCGGAGTAGAAGCGCGTGAGCTGCGCGAAGTCGGGATCGCTCGTACGGCCCGCACGGAACGCGCGGAGCGCGCCCTGCGCGTCACCGCGCTGGTAGCGCACGTACCCCGTGTAGTAGCCGAGGCCGTCCAGCGTGGGATCGGTCGCGAAGACCTGCTCCAGCAGCGGCGCGGCCCGGTCGTAGTCCTCCGTCGCGAAGTAGGCGACGCCGAGCTGAAACGCCACGGCGGTGTCGCGCGGCACCTTCGCGCGCGCCCGCTCGAGCGCGGGGATCGCGACCGCCGGCTCGCGCAGCGCCATGCGCGCCACCCCGGTGTAGTAGAGCGCCTCGACATGGTCGGGCTCGGCCGCGAGCGCCTTCTCGAGCGACGCCAGAGCCTCCTCGTAGCGCTTGTCGGCGATGGCGAGCACCGCTTCGCCGACGAAGACGTCGGCTTCCGTGAGCTGGAAGGAGAGCGCCGTCGCGGGCAGGAGCAGCAGCACGAGGAGGACCACGGCACCCAGACGGCCGCACCTCACGATGGAGTCCTCCGCAGGCCGGCGCTGGCGGTAGCCGAAGCCCGAGAGGGATACTACACAAAGTCAGGGGTCAGAGCGCGGCGCTCGCGTCCCGATCGCTCCCCGGCCGTCGCACGCCCCAGCCCGCGAGCTTGGCGAGGATGGTGTTGCGGTGCACTCCGAGCAGCCGCGCGGCCCGTGAGACGTTCCAGTGGACGCCTTCGAGCGCGCGGAGCACGTACTGGCGCTCGAACTGATCGCACGCCTCCCGAAGCGGCGCGGCGCCGGCCTCCTGGAGCCGCGCGGCCTCGGGCATGGCGACGTCGAGCGGGACGTCCTGGAGCTGGATCACGGGGCCGCGCGCCAGCACGACCGCGCGATGGACGACGTTCTCCAGCTCGCGGACGTTCCCCGGCCAGTCGTACCGCGTGAGCGCGTCGAGCGCCCCGGACGAGACGTCCTGCACGTCGCGATGGCACTCGCGGGCGATCTTGCGCACGAAGTGCCTGGCGAGGCGCGGGATGTCGTCCCGCCGCTCCCGCAGGGGCGGCGCGTGTACGGGCACCACGTTGAGCCGGTAGAACAGATCCTCGCGGAAGGCGCGCTCGCGCACGGCCTGCCGCAGATCGATGTTGGTGGCGGCGATCACGCGCACGTCGACCGGCACGGGACGGCTGCCGCCGAGCCGCTCGATCTCGCGCTCCTGGAGCACGCGCAGGAGCTTGGCCTGCAGGTCGAGGCGCAGCGAGCCCATCTCGTCGAGGAAGACCGTGCCGCCGTGCGCCAGCTCGAAGCGCCCGAGCTTGCGGGCGTGCGCGCCGGTGAACGCGCCGCGCTCGTGGCCGAAGAGCTCGGACTCGACGAGCGTGTCCGGAATCGCCGCCACGTTCACCGCCACGAACGGCGCCGTGCGCCGGTCGCTCTGATGATGGATCGCGCGCGCGATGAGCTCCTTGCCGGTGCCGCTCTCGCCGGTGATGAGCACGGTGGCGGGCGTCTCGGCGATCTGCGCGATGAGCTGGTAGATCCGCATCATCGCGGGATGGCGCCCGACCATGCCGCCGAAGCCGTTCGGCGCCGCCGGCGGCCCCTCGGCGAGCGCCGAGCGCAGGGAGACCACCTCGCGCTCCAGGGCACGCTTCTCGAGCGCGCGGCGGACGACCAGGCGGATCTCGTCGACGTCGAAGGGCTTGGTCAGATAGTCATACGCGCCGCGGCGCATCGCCTCGACCGCCATGCGGACGTCCCGGACCGCGCTCACGACGACGACCACCACCGAAGGATCCGCCGCGACCAGCCGCGGGAGCACGTCGATGCCGCTCTCGCCCGGCATGCGGTGGTCGAGGAGCACGACGTCGATGTCGTGCCCGCGCAGGACCTCCAGCGCGTGCGAGCCCGTGCCCGCCTGCAGGACCTCGCACGACTCCTCGAAGACCGCGCGGACCGATTCGCGCACGCCCTCCTCGTCGTCGACGACCAGGACCGAGCCGCGGGCGAGGCGAACCGAATCGCTCATGCCCTCCCTGCTGTGCAACGCCCGCGCCGGAGGTTGTCGGCCAACGAAATCCGAACGATAGCCGTACCGGCGTCGCGAGGCCTGCACAGCCACTGGGCGGGCCGCCCAGTCAGTGGGCGTCGGGGACGAGGCCCAGCTGGAGAACGCGGCGTGTCGTGCCGGCCAGGGCGGCCAGCGCGCCGCGACGGACGCCCGCGACCCACAGGATCTCTCCACCCGCCTCGACGATCGGCACCCGCGCCCGCTCCCAGCGCGGGATCCTGGCGCCGATGAGCAGCGTCTTGAGACGGCGCTCCCCCTGGCCCGTCATCAGGCGGTCGCCGCGGCCCCGCGACCGCACGGTGAGGCGCGGCGGGACGCGATCGGCGTCGAAGGCCGCGACGGTGCGCTCGCTCGGCAGCAGGTAGCTCGCGGCATCGTGAAGGCTGGCCTCGAGGGCCCGGCCGATCTCCGGCATGGCGACCCGACCCGGCACCGTGAGTGTCCGGGCGGCCAGCGCCACGGGCCGCGCGCGTCCGAGGCGCAGGCGGTCCCCGCTGACCTCGAGCACGACGCCGCCCAGGCG